>JAABUN010004265.1_pt1 | contig 19915 bp, 15 predicted proteins | sample 5559311 | NCBI WGS metagenome assembly JAABUN01 (sample SAMN10711877, study PRJNA513370) | rock metagenome | isolation source: Antarctica rocks | place: Antarctica: Victoria Land, Siegfried Peak sud
CGTGGTGGTGGAACCCTCGCCATCCTCGGCCTTCGTAGTGGGCGAGCCCGAGTTCCCCCTTGAGATCCTCGTAGTCGCGCTCGATGCGCCAGCGCAGTTTTGCGCTGTCGACCAGAACGGCCAGCGACGCGGCCTCGGGCAAGGTGGAGAGCCAGTATTTGGTCGGTTGCTCCTCACCCTCCGGCCACTCGACCAGGAGCCATTCATGGGGGCGTGGCGTGATTGTAGTCCCGCGAGGCGGGCCGTACACGCACGGCCGCGAAGCGCGACGATAGCGGCGCGTTCGTTCCCTCCCGCCAGGTCTGGACCGAGGCGTCCTCGGTCAGGCTCACGGCCAGCGCCTTGGCGGAGACGGGCCGATGATGGGGATCACGGCCAACGAGCGAGGGCGGGCGGCCGCGCCCGCTCCATGGCTTGGGAGGCAGGGGATCCTGCCCGGGCGGCCAGACGCTCAATGTCGACTGAACCCCGACGGCATAGGATAGGCCGAGCGCGGAGACCCCGGCGCGGAACGTCCCGTCGGCGCCGTAGCCCGCATCCGCCAGCACGATCCCGGGCCTCACCCCGTCCGCATGCGCCGCCTTGATCTGATCCAGAGCGATCTCGGGTTTCGTCTTGAACGTGACCTCGTCCGGCACCCCGGCTTTGGCCCGTCGGTCCGGGTCCGCCGCCCAGGCTTCAGGCAGATAGAGCCGATAAGCGACCGGCAAGCTCGCCGTGTGATTGGCCACCGACAGCGTCACCGCGATCTGGCAGTTGTCTTGCTTGCCGAGGCGGCCGCAATATTGGCGCGCAACCCCGACCGAGTGCTCGCCCTTCTTCGCAAAGCCCGTGTCGTCGACGATCCACGCCGTGATCGGCCCTTCGGCCCCTGTACATTATGGGGACGTGGATTCACGGTAGGCCTCCCTGCCCGTCATGCGGCCGGCAGCTTGAGGGGCATGTATCCGTCCGCGTCGAGCGCCAGGGGGTCCGACCAGACGTAGTCTCCGGTGAGGTTGATGTGGTCCCAGGCCAGCGGCGAGAGCTGGGGGATGAGCGCGTCCGCGATCGATGTCCCGCGCAGGCGCAGGGCCCTCATAGCGCGGCCGAGGTAACGGCAGTTGAACAGCACGATGCCGGCGGTGACGAGGTTGAGCGCGGCGGCGCGCACCTGCTGGTTCTCGTGGCCCCGGTCGCGGAAGCGCCCGAGCCGGTGGAAGGCCACGGCCCGCGCCAGGCTGTTGCGCGCCTCGCCCTTGTTCAGCTCGGCCGTGACGAGCCGGCGGAGCGTCGGATCGGACAGCCAGCGCAGGGTGAACAGGGTCCGCTGCACCCGGCCCACCTCCCGGAGGGCGGCGGCCAGGCTGTTCTGCTGCCGGTAGGCCGAGAGCTTCTTCAGGACGAGCGAGGGGGTGACCGCCTTGTACCTGAGTGCCGCGACGACCCGGCCGATGTCGTCCCAATGCGCGCGGATCAGGCCCGGGTCGAGCCGCTGGCCGAACAGCGGCGCCAACCGGCCGTACCTCGCTCGCGGCTCGAAGGCGTAGAGCCGCCGGTCGGACAGGCGCGGGATGCGTGGTTCGAAGTCGAGCCCCAGGAGGTGCATGACCGCGAACACGATGTCTGACACGCCTCCCCCGTCCACGTGCAGGGCCGAGACGTCGACGCCGGCCTCGTGGCCGAGGATGCCGTCCAAGGCATGTACCGCCTCGCCGGCGGTGCCGGCGATCACCGTCTGGTGCAGGGGCGCGTAGCGATCGGTGATCGTGGTGTAGATCTTGACGATGGGATCGCGCCCGTAGTGGGCGTTCACATGCCCGCCCGCCTCGCCGGGTCCGCCGAGGTGGTAGTGCTGGCCGTCGGCTGAGGCTCGCCAGCCTTCGCCGAACCAGGCGGATATCGGCTCGGCGTGGATCGCGTCGGTGAGGCACCCGAGCGCTGCCCGGAACGTGTCCTCGCGCATGTGCCAGGTCTGCATGCGCAGGAGCGCACGGCGCGAGGCGACGCCGCACACCTCGGCCATGCGCGACAGCCCGAGGTTCGTCGCCTCCGCGATCAGCGCCGCCAGGAACGCTCGCTCGTTGTCGGGTGGCAGCCCGGTCGAGACGTGGCCGAATTGCTCGAGGAAGCCGGTCCAGCGCGCGACATGGCTGAGCACGTCGGTGATGCGCGTGGTTGGCACCGCGCCGTAGAGCCGCTCGGCCAAGCGCTTGGCAAGCTCCTCCTCGGGGAGACCTGTCCGGGGTTCCTTCGGGAAGCGCAGCTTGTCGCCCCCGATCACGATGCCGCTGCCGGACAGCCCGCGCGCAGCCTCGAGAAGTCCGGCGTCGAGTTCGGCGGAGGCTCGCGCCAGCCACGCATCGGCGGTGAGGGTCGGCACTTCCGGCAGCCGCGCGGAGGTGGGCACGGCTGGTGTGGCCGGCGGGGCGAGCAACTCGTCGAGCGAGCGGTGCAGGCGCGAGGTCGGCACCCAGACGTCGCCTGACGCCAGCGCCTCGGCGAGGGCGAAGTAGGTGGCAAGTTCCCAGTAGGCGCGGTCGATCCCGCCCTTCATGACGACGTGGCGTTGCCACCGGCGCTCGACGTGCCCGAGGGGCAGATCGGCCGAGAGCGGCCGGCGCCAGTCTCCGCCGCGATCGACGAGCAAGCGCACCGCCTGGCGAAGCGGCGCCGTGGATCTGCGGCCCTCGAAGACGAGGCTGCGCAGGAAGCGATGCCCGACCTGCTTGAACACCCTGTACTCTGGCGCGAGCTCGCCGAGCACGTCGGGCCTGCCCTGACGCGTGGTGCGCCGGATGAGCGCAGCGTCGGCCTCGATCGTCTGGAGCGGGGCGACCGCGGTCACGGCAGCAGTAACGTCGCGACCCTTCTTCGCCGCTCTCGTCAGGGCGTCGAGCACGTCAGCGATGCGAAGGAGGCGCTCGCGCCCCTGGTCGGCCGAGGCCGCGATCGTCTCCTCCAGTCGCTTCTTTGCGCGCAGGTTGGCCCGGCCGACCAGCGACTGGAACATGGACAGGGCGGCGTCGGTGAGCGTGGCCTCGAGATCGCGAAGGGTGGCGACCAGCATCGCGTGCCGGCGCTGCGCGCCCATCTGCTGGAACGCCTGCGCGGTCAACCGCACGCCCTCACGCGCCATCTGCGCGAGACGCGGGCGGAAGGCGTCCGGGATCAGGAGGTCGGGCGCGCCGGTCGAGCGCACAAGGTCGAGCTTGTCGAGCAATTCGAGGAGCGAGGTTGCGCCCAGCCGTGCCGGGGGCTCCCGGAGCCAGGAAAGCCGGCTGAGCATGGCGTGCTCCTTCTCCGACAGGATTGCATCGAGGAGGCCCCGCAGCTCGTCCGACAGCAACGCGTCGACGGCGTTGATGAGCTTAAGATCAGCGGCGCGCATTGCGCCGGCTGCCATGCGCTCGACGACACTCGCGCCTGGGATGACGGTGCAGCCCTCCCGCATCCGGGCGATCAGCCGGTCGATGAGCACGCGGCCATCGGTCAGTCCGACCGCCTCCTGCGCCAGCCAGGCCCTGAGCTCGGCGCGAACAGGAGCGGTGGCATCGCGGAAGCCGTGGCGGTGCTTGATGGCGGAGAGCTGTTCGTAGCGTGTCTGCCCGCGCCGGGCGAAGTTGGCGAGCGCCTCGGCGTCGACACCCACCTGCTCGGCAACGTGATCGAGCATGACGGTGGGGAGAAGCTCGCCTCGACGCAGGTGCCGGCCGGGGTAGCGCAGCGCGCAGAGTTGGAGCGCGTAGCCGAGGCGGGTCTCGGGCGTGCGCGCCTCGGCAACCGCGGCGAGGTCATCGGCGTCGAGGCCATGATGGCGGACCACCACCTCCTCACTGGTCGGCAGCGCAAGGAGGGCGTCGCGCTGCTTGCTCGTCATCGGCACACGCGCGGGCATGAACTATCCCCAAACAAACCTCTTGCCTTACGCTATGCTGATGAAAGAGGATTGTGAAAGGCCGGAATCGAGGGAACGCCGCCGGCACGTGCGGCGCCCACGATAACGAGCGTTTGTGGAAGGCTGGCGAGTGCTGATCGGCTATGCGCGGGTGAGCAGGGGTGACGAGCAGTCGAACGCCGCCCAGGTCGCGGCCCTGCGCCGTGCCGAGTGCGAGCAGGTCTTCGAAGAGAAGGCCTCGGGCGGGCGTTGGGATCGGCCGGAGCTGCAGCGGATGCTCGGGCAGCTCCGGCGCGGCGACGTCATCGTGGTCTGGAAGCTTGATCGGCTGTCTCGCAGCCTGAAGGACCTGCTGCACATCATAGAGAAGATCGAGGCCGCGCGCGCGGGCTTCCGGTCGCTGACCGAGAGCATCGACACCACGGTTCCGGCCGGGCGCATGATGATGCAGATGGTGGGCGCGTTCGCCGAGTTCGAGCGCGCCATGATCCGCGAGCGCACCTCGGCCGGGCTGGCGCAGGCCCGGGCCGAGGGCCGCATCGGCGGACGCCGCCGCAAGCTCGACGCCAAGAAGCGGCGCGAGATCGCCGAGAGCGTGATCTCCGGCCGTAAGAGCGGCGCCGATATGGCCCGCCTCTACGACGTCAGCGAGCCGACCGTGTCGAGGATCGTGGCAGAGCATCGCCAGATGGAGCGGAGCGTCGATGAAGCCCGGACATGATCTGAGCGGACTGATCAAGTTCGCGGGACGCGACGAGTGGCGCCCGCATCTCGAGCGCGCGATGGGCGACCACTTCGGGGCCGCGATGGAGGAGTTCGACCTCGACTTCGAGGCGATCGGCAATGTCCTCGGCGAGCACTGGGCGATGACGCTGTGGGGCTGCGCGTTCGAAGACCTGCTCACCCGTGACATCGAGCCGGGCGACCGCAACCTCGTCGAGGACTACTTGAAGCGTCGGGGTTGGAAAGAGACCCCGCCCGCCAAGGCCTATATGCGCGCGCTGCGCACCTCGGCGATGAGTCTTTACGAGGTGAGCGACATCGTCGCCGGCCAGTCGTTCCTCGCGCGCGACCTCATTCGCGGAGGCGATCCCGTGCTCGTCGGCGAACGCAGCGCCTCGCGGACGCTTGCCGTCTGGGACCGGATCGCGGCGAGGATCGTGCCGCAGGGTCCGACCCATGTTCTATCGGGCGCTCTGCTGCCGTTCACGATGGAAGCGGCCGACGCTCTGCTCGAAGGGCTGCGCAAGGCCGAGGGCAAGCGCAGCCGGCGCGCGCAACTGGCGATCGGCGACGCGACGCTGCGCGAGTTGGCTCCTCTGTTCACGACCGCTTGGCTGTTCGACACCCTCGGCAAGGCGACGGGCGCCGTGGAGCCGACGATCTACAACAGCGACGGCGAGGAGGTGGTGTTCCACCACGTGCGATTCCCGCTCGCGGCAGGCGTGACGCAGAAGGACGCTGCCTCCCGGCTCGACGCACTGCCCGAGCTTCGCAAGGAGAATGCCCGATTCTGGAACTGGCTCGGCGGCCCGCCGCCGGCCCGCCCGCTCGCCGGCAAGGCCAAGAATGCCTTGGCATGGAACGTGACGATGGATGACGGCGCCGTCGTGCTCGGCAACATCGAGACAAAGGGCCGGGCTGTAGTGCTTTCGGTCAGCTCCGCCGGACGCGCGGCGCGCGGCATCACCCTCTTGCAAGCAGCGCTGGGCACATGTGTTGGACCGCCACTAACCGAGGTTCAGACGCTCGATCAGCTCCGCGCCGAGCAGGGCGGCATGCCCCCGGGATCAGAGGCGCCGCAGGAGGAGGTCACGGAACTCGTCCATGCCATGCTCGACCAGCAATACCGCGCGACGCTGGACGAACCTGTGGGCATGCTCGGCGACATCAGCCCGCGCGCTGCCTCACGCACCGCCGCCGGGCGCGAGCGTGTCGTCGCCTGGCTCAAGCACCTTGAGAACCGCTCTGCGGACCAGCGCGGTCCCGCCGACCCGATGGCGACCTACGACTTCAGCTGGATCTGGCGCGAACTCGGCGTCGCTGACCGGCGTCATTGAGCACCTACCGTAGATCCGCGTCCCAATAATGCACTGGGGCCGAGCTTGGAGTTGAAGCTCTTGACGTAGCCGTTCTCCCATGGAGAACCTGGAGCGATGTAGGCGGTCTTCGCGCCGACAGCCGTGATCCAAGTCTGGACGGCCTTGGCGATGAACTCCGGACCGTTATCCGACCGAACATGCCCCGGGCACCCCGCGCATGATGAAGAGGTCGAACAGGACGTCGATCGCGTCCGCTCCCTTGAGCTTCGGCTCGCTCCGGAGCTCCCCTCCAAGGAAACCGCTTTCGAAGAGGGTCCGGTCTAACTCTGCCCGGTCCGGGCCTTCGATCAGCCCTGGAACATCAAGGCTGCGTTGCCGAAACCGACGCCGAACACGACCTGGAGGTAGAGCGGACGCTCTTTGAACGTATAGGCGCGCATCTCCAAGCGGATGCCGTCGCGCGGACCGTCCAGGCGCAGCAGGTCTTGAGCGGTCGTCGGCAGGCGAGCGAGCGACAACGAGTGTTCAACCCGCAAGGTCGGCAACGCCAAGGCGGCGGCGAGCTTCTCCCGAATGTTGCCGCCGAGCCCCACGCCCCGCGGGGCTGCGAGCTGCTCGAACTCCGCCTCGCTCAGGAAAAACTCGCTGACCAGTTCGAAGGCGCCGCCCACGTCCAGGCGCCGCGTAATCCGCACGCACCTCGCCTTCCCGGAACCGAAGAACTCGCGCCTGGCGCCCGTCATGGCGAGCCGGCGAACCGACACGACCTCGGCCCGGATCGGCAGGATCGCGCCATCGCGGCCTTTGAAGCGAATGAACCGAGCATCCACCACGTCGTTCTCGCGGGCGCGCACGAACGTCCCGCGGCCATGCTCTCGCCGGAGCACGCCGAGATGCTGCAACTCCGTCAAGGCACGCTGCGCGGTGCCGAGGCTGACCCCGAAGCGGGTCGTGATCTGCCGCTCGGACTCGACTCTTGCCCCCGACCGGAGCCTGCCCGACGCGATGTCGGCGAGGATCGTTTCGACGATCCGACGGACCTTGGTCATCGCCGCTCCACCACCGTCCAGCCAAGCGGCGGCCGCGACCTGACGGCCCGGCGCAAGGAGCGGCCCCCGGACGAGCCGTCAGCACCCGCCGTGTCGGCCATCGACGTCGAGGCCGGGGCCGCTCGGTCGGTCACCGGTCGAGTGCTATGAAGCAGTGCTTGCTCTCGCAAGCGGAAGGTGATGTTCTGGCCGCGAGGGGTCGCGCGGCGCGACGCGGCCGGGTCTGCCGGCTGTCGCCGCAGCGCGTCCCGGGAACGGCGCTGCAGGCACCGGCCACCTCGCGAGTGCCCGCCATCGCGTGGGGCGGAACAGACACGGCGTCCGTAATCGGCTGACGCGCCATGCGACGGCTGACGGGCCGTCGGCTGACGTGGAGCAACGGTAACAATCGTCATCGGGAGGTGCATCGTGAAATGGGTGACCAGGACTTTCGTGCACCTCGACCGTGTGGCCTCACCGTGGCTTATCAAGCGGTTCATCGATCCCGAAGCGATATTTGTGTTCGTTCCCTGGGGCGACGAGGACGCTCGCCCGCACGATGCCATCCCGTTCGCGCTCCCGGGCGCCGAGATCGGTCCCCATGACAAGGACGGGACATCGTTCGCCAAGTTCCTCGCGAAATATCAGCTGCACGAGCCGGCGCTGATATCGATTGAGAAGGTCATCGCTGCCGGCGTCGATCATGCGCTGCACGGTTATCGGCCGGCCCCCGATGAGACCTATGGTCAGATCGCGGTCGGTTTGCTGGCGATGTCGGAGGGCATGATGCTGATCCATGAAGACGACACCACCATCATCGATCGCAGCCTTCCGATCTACGATGCGCTCCGCACGTATTTCACAGCGCATCATCTGGCGGCCGCGAGCGGGTTGCCCATGCCCGAACGTGCCGGGAAGGGGCCGACCAACGAAACCGTCTTTCTCCGCAAGCTCCTCAAGTCCCGCGCAAGCGGATGACATGCTCGCTCGGTCGAGCCGGGTTTCGATCCTGTCCGGCCAGGATTCTGCGGCGAGTTGTCCAAGGCCGACGAGGTAAGCGAAGGCCGCGACCCGAGATGGCGCAGGACGTCCTTGCTGCCCTTCAATCGAGTGCAACGCGATGAGAGCAGATCACATCGAAGCTCTGGCAAGGCGGGCGCTGGTCGTCGCGGGCGTGCGGAGCGAAACCGCCGCGATCGTGGCGGAGGATCTGGTGGCCGCGGAGGCCGATGGGCTTGCGTCGCACGGGATCGCCCGGCTTCCGGCCTACGTGGCCCAAGTGAGGACCGGAAAGATCGACGGGCACGCGCAGGTCGTCGTGACCCGGCCCGCTCCCGCGTCCTGGATCGCCGATGCAGGCTGCGGTTTCGCCGCGCCAGCAATCCGGGCAGGGCTGAACGCGGCCTGCGAAGGCGCCCGCGAGACTGGTGTGGCAGGTCTCGCCGCCGCCAACTCACATCATTCGGGGGTGCTCGGCTCGCATGCCGAACGGGCGGCCAGGGCCGGCCTCCTGTGCCTCGGCTTCAGCAACGGGCCGGCAGGGATCGCCCCGTGGGGCGGACAGAAAGCCCTGTTCGGGACAAACCCGATCGCCTTCGCATGCCCGCGTGCCGGCGCGGCTCCTCTGGTGATCGATCTCTCGATCAGCAAGGTCGCGCGGGGAAAGGTCATGCTCGCCGCCCAGCGCGGCGAGCCCATCCCGCTGGACTGGGCGCTCGATTCCGACGGCAAGCCCACTGCGGACGCCACCGCCGCGCTCAAGGGTACGATGCTGCCGATGGGGGATGCCAAGGGCGCTGCCCTCGCGATGATGATCGAGATCCTCTCAGCCGCGCTGACGGGCGCGAATTTCGGCTATCAGGCATCATCCTTCTTCACCGCCGATGGGCCACCTCCTCGGGTCGGCCAGTTCTTCTTCATCCTCGATCCGAACCGGTTCGGCGGAAGCTTCGCAGCGTCGGTCGAGCTTCTCATGGATGCAGTTCGGGAGCAGCCCGGTACGCGTCTGCCGGGCGAGCGTCGGCTTGGCAATCGAGAGCGGGCGGCCGAAGACGGTCTTGTTCTGCCGCCTGCGTTGCAGGCCGAACTCGAGCAACTCGCCGAGCTCCCCGTCGACCCGGTGGACCACACTCCTATATAGCACTCCCTTGACGGGCCTACCTGTCGCACCTACGATCCTCCCCGGCCGGAGAGCGAGCCTGACGGGTCGTCGGGGGCTCTCACGGGTCAACAACAGAGCGGCCAAGACTGCAATCCAAGCAGACGCAATCCGCCAAATCGATCAGGTCTTCACGGGAGGGATCGATGCGACATGTTCTATCGGCCATTCTGGCCTTTGGCCTTGCGTGGGGGACGTATCCGGCGTCGGCCCAAGATTATCCCACTCGGGCGATCACGTTCATCTCCAACTACCCGCCTGGAGGGGCGGTCGATGTAACCGGTCGAATCGTCGCCGAACGCCTGTCCAAGATCCTAGGCGGGACGATCGTCGTCGAAAACCGCCCCGGTGGAACGGGTGCTATCGGCGCAACGATCGTGTCACGCGCGGAGAACGACGGTTACACTGTCCTAGTCACCGCAAACCCAGCCATCACGATCATTCCCGTTCTGAACAGCACAGCTTACGATCCGGTGAAAGACCTGACGCCAATCGCCAAGGTGGCGGTGGCGGCCACGGTCGTTTCGGTCCTCCGCGAGTCTCCCTATAGGACCCTGAAGGAGCTGGTGGAGGCTTCCAGGCGACCGGACAGCAAGGTCCTCGTGGGTGTCACGGGCGCCGGTTCCGCGCCGGACATAGAGATCAAGCTTATCAATCAGCTGGCCGGGTCGAATATCGGGGTGGTGCCGTACAATGGCGCGGCCCCGGTGATCAACGATGTGCTGGGCGGGCATATCACGGCGGGAGCGGCCGGCCTGCCGCCGATGATGTCGCAGATTCAGGATGGCAAGATGCGGGGCATCGCGGTGGTGTCTCCAACCCGTTCGACTATTCTCCCCGAGGTGCCGACCGCGCGTGAGGCTCTGGGCCTGCAGATCGACGGCTTTCCGACCTGGTACGGTTTTTTTGCGCCCCCTCGAACGCCGAAGAAGATCGTGGAGCGCCTGGAAGCCGGTATTCTTCAGGCGATGCGAGATCCTGCCGTCGCCGAGAAGATGGCCAGGCTCGGCTACGAGGTGGTGTTGACCGGCTCAAGCGCCTTTGCGGAGGAAAACGTGGCTGAGATCGATCGATTGAAGCAGCTCGTAAAGGCGGGCCTCAAGTTGAGCCGCACTGAGTGAGCGCTCCCTCCCAAGTGCGACAGGGAAGTCCGGCGACCGTGTCCTTCACCGGGTCCTTCGAGTGCGGTGAGCCCATATCCCTGCGCTCCGCCGGTCGCCGGTCGTCGATGCCCCGCCGCAAGGGTTGGAACGTCGATTCGGGCTCCTCCCCGCGAGACCGCACGGAGCCGGGCAGGGAGGGATGCAAGTGAAACGCGCGATCGTGCTCCACGAGGACGACAACGTGGCGACGCTCATCGATTCCGGGGCTGCCGGGGAGGTGGTGAGGCTGACCGGCGCCGGACAGGGCGAGGTGATGCTCGCCGACGACGTTCCGTACGGTCACAAATGCACGACCGTCCCGATTGCGGCCGGCGAAGCCGTCAGGAAGTACGGCCAGGTGATCGGGCGCGCCACGCAGGCGATCGCGGTCGGCCGGCATGCCCACGTCCACAACGTCGAGGCGCTCCGCGGCCGGGGCGACCTCGAGGAGCGCGCGCCATGACGACCTTCTGGGGTTTTGGGAGGCCGAACGGGTCGGTCGGGATCCGCAACACCGTTGCGGTCATCTCGGTCATGGACACCTGCAACCCGGTCACCAGGCGGATCGCTGAGGCGGTCGAGGGAACGACCTATCTTCCCGGCTCGTATATTCGCGGCCAGCTCGGCCGAGACCGGGCGATCACCCTGCGGGCCACGGCCGGGCTTTGCCTCAACCCGAACGTCTACGGCGCGGTCGTGGTCGGGCTTGAGCCCCGGACCACCGAGGAACTGGCCGGCCTCGTGGCCGCGTCCGGCAAGCCGGTGGAGAGCGTGGTGATCCAGTCCTCCGGCGGCACGATCGATGCGGTCGCGACCGGGACGCGGCTCGCCGCCCGCATGGTCCGGGACGCCTCCCGCCAGCGTCGGACCGAGCACCCGGTCTCGCGGCTGCGGGTCGCGGTCGAGTGCGGCGGCTCGGACACGACCTCCGGTCTCGCCAGCAACCCGTCGATCGGCGTGGTGTCGGACGCTGTGGTGGCTTGCGGCGGCAGCGTCATCATCTCGGAAACCTCGGAGTTCTTCGGCGCCGAGCACCTGTTCGCCGAGCGCGCGGAGAGCGAGGCGGTCAGGACGCGGTTCGTCGAGGCCGTCGAAACGCTCGAGCGCGAGATCAAGGCGCAGGGCGCCGACCTGCGCGGGTCGAACCCGACGCCCGACAATATCCGGGGCGGGCTGACCACCATCGAGGAGAAGGCGCTCGGGGCCATGGCCAAGGCCGGCACGAGCCCTCTCAGAAGCGTCGTGGACTATGGCGAGGCGCCGGAAGGGCCGGGGCTGCACTTCATGGCGGCGCCCGCGCCGGCGGTCGAGTCGATCACCGGCTTCGCCGCAGCCGGCTGCCAGCTGTGCTTGTTCTCGACTGGGGTCGGCAACCCGATCGGCCATCCTGTGATGACGATCGTCAAGGTGTCGGGGAACCGCAACACGATCGACACCTTCTCGGACAATGTCGATTTCGACGTGACGTCGGTCGTCGAGACGGGGGAGCCGATCGATGCCGTCGGGTCGCGCCTCCTCGACTACGCCTTGTCGGTCGCGTCCGGCGAGCTCACCAGCTCCGAGATCCTAGACGTGCGCGAATCGGCGATCAGCCGCTTCGGCCAGTCCATGTAGGCCGGCGGGGCCGAGCGGAACGCCGAATCCTGGAGGGCCCGATGCAGGCGATCGTGATCACCGAATTCATGGACCCGGAGGTCGCCGACGGGCTCGTCGGCGAGTTCGGGGGCGTCTACGACCCGACGCTCGTCGAGCGCCGCGACGAGCTCAAGGCCATCCTCCCGGATTGCCGCGCGCTCCTCGTGCGCAACCGAACAAAGGTCGACGACGACCTCCTCGCCTGCGCGCCGCGGCTCGAGGTGGTCGGACGGCTCGGCGTCGGGCTCGACAACATCGACGTCCCAGCCTGTGGCCGGCGCGGCGTCGCCGTGCGGTCGGCTGTGGGGACCAACCACGTCTCGGTCGCCGAATACGCGCTCGGCGCGATGCTGCTTCTCTCCCGCCCGACGCTGCTCGCCACGAACGCCGTCGCGGAGGGGCGCTGGCCGCGGACGACGGTAGCCCCCGGACACGAGATTGCCGGCCGCACGCTCGGCCTCGTCGGCTTCGGGATGATCGCCCGGACCCTCGCGGTCCGGGCCCGCGCGCTCGGCATGCAGGTTCAGGCGCATGATCCGATGCTCGCACTCGACGACACGGCCTGGGCCGAGCACGGCGTCCTGTCGCGCCCGCTCGACGAGCTCCTTGCCACGAGCCACGTCGTGAGCCTGCACGTGCCGCTGACCGCCGAGACGCGCAACCTCATCGACGCGCGGGCGCTCGCCCGGCTTCCCCGCGGGGCGCTCCTCGTCAATACGGCCCGGGGCGGAATCGTCGACGAAGCGGCGGTCGCCGAAGCGCTCGGCTCCGGCCACCTCGGCGGCGCCGCGCTCGACGTCTTCGACCGGGAGCCGCTGCCCGCGACCGAGTCGTTCGTCGGCGTGCCGAACCTGATCCTCTCGCCCCATCTCGCCGGGCTGACCGAGGAATCGGCCGCCCGGATCAGCCAGGTCGTGGCACGGGCGGTCCGGGAGGTTTTGGCCCGATGACATCCACACCCAACGCGGAGCATCGCGCATGACAATCCGGCTCACGGCCTGTCTTCGGCTCATCGCGGCTGCAATCGGGCTGCTCGCGGCGGGCGCCCCGATCCCGGCTGCGGCCCAGAGCTTCCCGACGCAGAACATCATCCTGATGGTGCCGTTCGCGGCCGGGGGGCCGAGCGACGCCATCGCCCGCCTTCTCGGGCAGTCGATGTCACGCACCCTCGGCCAGCAGGTCGTGATCGAGAACGTGGTCGGGGCGGGCGGGACAGCGGCTGCGGCCCGGCTGGCGAAGTCGGCCCCGGACGGGCACACGATCCTGATCCACCACATTGCCCTCATGGCGGGGGCCTTCCTCTACAGCAACCTCCCCTATGAGACGCTGGAATTTCAGACCATCGGGCTCGTCAATTCGGGCCCGATGGTGCTCGCGACCCGCAAAGACTACCCCGCCGCAACGCCGGTCGAGCTGTTCGCTAAGCTCAAGGCGGACGGGACCAAGACCACCATCGCGCATGGCGGAATCGGCTCGAACGCGCATCTGACCGGGCTGCTGCTCCAACAGGCGCTCGGCACCAAGATGACCGAGGTCGCCTACCGGGGCACCGGGCCTGCCATGAACGACCTCGTCGGCGGCCAGGTCGACATCCTGTTCGATCAGTCCACCAACGCCGTCCCGCAGGTCGAAGCCGGAACGATCAAGGGCGTCGCGGTGACCTCGATGCAGCGCCTCGAAGCGCTGCCAAACCTGCCGACGGTTCGGGAGATCGGGCTGCCCTCGGTCGAGTTCACGCTTTGGCACGGGCTCTACGCGCCGAAGGGCACGCCGCAGCCGGTGGTCGACCGGCTGAACGGGGCGCTGCGGATCGCGCTCAACGATCCGATCGTCCGCGAGCGTTTCGCCGCCTTCGGCACGCAGCTGTTCCCAGAAGGGGAGTGGACGCCCGCCGCGCATCGGGCCCGACTCGAGCGCGAATTCGCATTGTGGCGTAAGGTCCTGAGCAAGGCTCCCGGCGAGAAGTAGCTCACCGTCGCGCCGCACCGACCGGGTCGACCGGACATGAGGCCATGAAGATCGTCAGCCATGAAGCCTTCGCGCTGACCGTCCCAGAGGAGGACCCGCTCACCCACATCCTGGAGGATCACGGCCGTACTCGACCCGTCGTGCTTCTCCGTCTCCGAACGGCGGATGGCATCGAGGGCATCGGATTCACGCTTTGGGGTGGCAAGATCGCCGGCAGCCTCCTTGCTGCCGTGGACGAGCTGGCTGCCCTCACGATCGGCGAGGACCCGCTCCGGACCGAGCGGATCATCGCCAAGCTGCGCGCCGGCAACTGGGACACGTGCGGGCCGGGCGGCATCTTCACGCTAGCGCTCTCGGCCATCGACATCGCGCTCTGGGACATCAAGGGCAAGGCCCTGAACCAGCCTGTGTGGAAGCTGCTGGGCGGCCACCGCGACCGCGTCCCCACCTATGCCTCCGGATCGCTCCGCCGCGGTCTGACGCCCGATCAGACACAGGCGGCCGCCCGCATGCTGGTTCAGCGAGGCTTCGGGGAGATCAAGGCGCAACTCGCCCTTCCCGGCAATCCGACTCCGAACGAGGAGGTGGAGCGCGTGCGCCTGATCCGGCAGGTGCTCGGGCCTGATATCAAGCTGATGTGCGACATGAACCAGCGCTGGAGGGTCGACCAGGCGATCGATATCGGCAGCCGCTTGCACGAGTTCGGGCTGACCTGGCTCGAGGACGTCACCACCGCCGACGATTACCAGGGGCTCGCCCGGGTCACGGCCGCGCTGAAGACTCCGATCGCCGGAGGCGAATACGTCTGGGGGATCGCGCCGTTCCGGCAGATGATCGAGCTCCGATCGGTCGACATTGTCATGATCGATCCCTTCCGGGTGGGCGGCATCACGCCGTGGATGAAGGTCGCCGCAATGGCGGAGGCCTTCAACCTGCCGGTGGTCAGCCATGTCGCTCCCGAGCTGATGGTGCACGTGGTGGCCGCCTGCCCGAACGGGCTGACGGTCGAGTACATGCCCTGGCTGCTGTCGCTCTTCGAGCAGACGCCCGCCATCGAAGGGGGCGAGATCGTCGCTCCCGACCGGCCCGGGCTGGGCCTCACCCTCGACGAAAGAGCCGTCACGGCCTTCAGGGCTTGAGCGAAACGGCCGGCGAGGAGAGAGCGCCGGCGTGAGGAGAAGCCAGCGAGGACCTGGAGCGTGCATTTACCTCACGCACGGGTGAGCTAACCGCGTTTGTCGGCCGGTGCGGACATCCTTAGTCGCAACACTCTCGGCTCTCAGCGAAGAAGGGCACGAGGCACCCGGTTCAAAAAGGGCCGGGAGGCTGGGAGGCAGATGTGCTGGAAGGCATTCGGATCCTGGATCTTACCTGGGTGCTGGGTGCGACACATATTTGCGACAGCGCTGAACCTCGTTGATTGCCGGTTCGGGAGCGGCGTCGCACAAGTTAGAAGTTCTGCGACAGACCCTGCCGCCACGGGACGAGCTCGGCCCGGCATGCCCCGCGTTCAAAATGCGGGCGGCGGAGGTGGGGCCGACAACTTCCCCTCGAGGCGGGAGGGACCAAGCGAGTAGCGCTCCACATTACCGTCGAGGATCGCATCGCTGTACCGCAATGGTGGACCACGCCTCACCTTGATGGTCACCCTCGCCGCCCTAGGAGAGTTCCTTCATGTGAATGCTTGTTCCCTGTCTTTACCAGAAGAGGTTGATACACGCGCGATGTCGTCTCAATCGATCTATGCCCATTCCGTGCCGGGCAGGGCGACGGAACTCTGGGAGCCTTTATCGGATCATCTCTTCACGGTTGGGGAAGAAGCTGCAAGGTTCGCCGACCGGTTTGGGTGGGCGCAGGCCGGCCGGATAGCGGGATTGCTGCACGACATCGGCAAGTGCTCAGCCGAATTTCAGGCCTACATCCGACGATCCACGGCCGGTGAGCCTGGTCTGCGCGGACCCGACCACTCGACCGCGGGGGCGCGCGAGGCCGTAGTGAGTTACGGCGCCCGGCTCGGCCGGATGCTGGCCTATGTGATCGCTGGCCACCATGCGGGGCTTCCGGACGCCGCCGATCTCGATCGTCGTCTCGGCGGCGAGATCCCGCCCTATCCGGGCTGGCCGACGCAGAGCGGAGCGCCGCCGCCGCCCGCCTCGCTGCGCAACACCTGCGCTTTCAAGCCGAACGATCACGCGGGCTTCGAATCGGCATTCCTGATCCGGATGCTGTTCTCCTGCCTCGTCGACGCTGATCGCCTGGAAACCGCGCGCTTCTACGCCGATAAGGCGGGCGAGCCGATCGAACGCGGCGACCACGCCGACCTCGCTATCTTGCGCGACCGCCTGCGCGACCACATGGCGGCAAAGCGCGCGGACGTCGCCGCGACCGCGCCGAGCGCACTCAACGCTCTTCGGGCCGAAATCCTCGGCCATGCGATCGCTAAGGCGGCCTTTCCACCCGGCCTGTTCACGCTCACCGTGCCGACCGGCGGGGGCAGGACGCTCGCCTCGCTCTCCTTCGCGCTGGACCACGCGGTCCGGCATGAGCTGAGGCGGGTCGTCTACGTCATCCCATTCACCTCGATCATCGAGCAGACGGCAGAAGTGTTCCGGACGGCGTTGAGCGAGGCGGCGGATCGGCCCAACTACGCCGACGTGCTCGAACACCACGCCAGCTTCGACTGGGAGAGCGCCGCCACCGCACGCGGCGAGGCGGGCGCCGGACTCGAACCGCTCGCCCGCCTGCGCATGGCCGCCGAGAACTGGGACGTGCCGATCATCGTCACGACGGCCGTGCAGTTCTTCGAGAGCCTGTTCGCGAACCGAACCTCGCCCTGCCGCAAGCTGCATAACCTGGCCGGCAGCGTCATCGTGCTCGACGAGGCGCAGACCTTGCCGATCCACCTGCTCCTGCCGTGCATAGCGGCGCTGAAGGAGCTGGCCAGGAACTACGGAGCAAGCGTCGTCCTTTGCACGGCGACGCAGCCGGCTTTACGCAAGGAGGACGGCTTCAAGCAGGGGTTCGAGAACGCCCGCGAGCTCGCCCCCGACCCGCGTCGCCTCTACACGGCGCTGAAGCGGGTCGCGGTCGAGCACCTGCTGAAGCCGATCGGCGACGAGGTGATCGCGGCCCGCTTCGCCGTGCAAGGGCAGATGCTCTGCATCGTCAACAGCCGCGACCACGCGCGCGAGCTTTTCGACGCGATCCGCCCTCTACCTGGCGCCGTCCACCTCACCACGCTGATGTGCCCACGCCACCGGCGGCAGGTCTTGGCCGAACTTCGCCTCAAGCTGAAGAACGGCGCCCCCGTGCGGCTCGTGGCGACGTCGCTGATCGAGGCCGGCGTCGACATCGACTTTCCGGAAGTCTGGCGCGCAGCCGCCGGCCTCGATTCGATCGCGCAGGCGGCTGGGCGCTGCAACCGCGAGGGCCGGGCGGGCCTCGGCCGCGTGGTCGTGTTCACGCCCGCGGAGAAGAAACCACCGCGCGAGCTGGAGGCGTTCTGGCAGGCGGCGCGCTCCGTGCTGCGTGGGCACGAGGACCCGCTCAGCCTCGCCGCGATCAAGGACTATTTCGGCGAGCTTTACTGGCAGAAGGGCGAGGCGGCGCTCGACGGCGCCAAGGTGGGCGAGCATCTCGGCATCCTTCCCGCGATCCGCGAGCGCGCGCCCGGGCTGGACTTCCCGTTTAAGAGCATCGCGGACGCGTTCCGGATGATCGAGGACGCGATGGAGCCGGTCATCGTCCCGTGGCGCGCCGACGCCGCGGACCGGGACGCCGAGACGGTGCTCGGCCGCATCGCCGGCATGGACCGGCCCCGCACGAGCGACTTGCGCCGGCTGCAGCAATACACCGTCTCGATCCCGCCGAAGGCCCGGGAGGAATGGCTCGCACGAGGGGTGTTGCACCCGGTGCATCCGGGGCTGGGCGACGCGCTGCTCAGGTTCGAGGACCTGGCCCATTATGATGTGGATACGGGTATCCGGCTAAGCGATCTCAACTTGCGATTGCCGGAGCTGAACGTAATCTCGTGATGTGATTGCGAGGGAGCGTCGATGACGTTTGGCGTGCGGCTTCGCGTCTGGGGTGAGCGGGCCTGTTTCACGCGTCCCGAGATGAAGGTCGAGCGCGTTTCCTACGACGTCATGACCCCGTCGGCCGCGCGCGGCATCCTGGAGGCGGTGCATTGGAAGCCGGCGATCCGCTGGGTGATCGACCGCATCCACGTGCTGAAGCCGATTCGCTTCCAGTCCTTTCGACGCAACGAGGTCGGGGCCAAGATCAGCGCCGATAAGGCCAGGAGCGCCATGCGGGCCGGTTCGACGGCCGGCCTCGGGCTCGTCGTGGTGGACAATCGCCAGCAGCGGGCCACGACGCTCCTCGTTGACGTTGACTATGTCATCGAGGCGCATTTCGAGCGGACCGACAAGGCGAAGGACGACGACACGGACGCCAAGCACATCCGCATGTTCAACCGCCGCGCCGGGAGCGGCCAGTGCTTCCACCGGCCCTGCCTCGGCACGCGCGAGTTCACCGCCGACTTCGAGTTGATCCCCGAGGGCGCGCCGCTGCCGTCGTCGATGCTTCCGCCCGACCAACGTGACCGTGATCTCGGCTGGATTCTGCACGACATCGATTTCGCCAACGACCGGACCTCGCGCTTCTTCCGCGCCCGACTCGCCGACGGCGTGCTCGACGTGCAGGGCTGCTTGAAGGAGGGCGTGGCGGCGTGACGATCCTGCAGTCGCTCGACCGATACTACGAGCGCATGGCGGCACGTGGCGAGGCCGAGGCGCCGGGCTACTCGCGCGAAAAGATCAGCTTTGCCGTGACCCTCTCGCCTGGTGGTGAGCCGCTGGACGTCGTCGACCTGCGCGCCTTGAGCGGCAAGAAGCTCCAACCCGTGTTGCGGGAAGTGCCGGCAGCGGTGAAGCGGACCGTTGCGATCCTGTCGAACCGGTTCTGGGACAAGACGGCCTACGCGCTTGGCCGAACGGCCGGAGAAGGCCGTCGCACGGCCGAGGAGCACGGCGCGTTCAGGGCACTCCACGCGGAGCTTCTCGCCGACAGCGATGATCCGGGTCTCGTCGCGCTCCGCCGCTTTCTCGAAAGCTGGACCCCCGAGCGCTCCGATGCGCCGCCCTTTACCCCTGAGATGTCGGACACCAACATCGTGTTCCGCCTGGATGGAGATCGGGCTTTCATCCACGAGCGCGAGGCGGCGAAGCGGCTGATCGCCGTCAGTGAGGTGGGCTCCGGCGCGACCGAGTTCTGCCTCATCACGGGCCTGCAAGCGCGGGCCCAGCGTCTTCACCCGACGATCAAGGGGGTGAATAGCGCGCAATCGTCCGGCGCCGCCCTTGTCTCGTTCAACCTCGACGCATTCACGTCTTACGGGAAAGAACAAGGAGCGAACGCGCCCACGTCCGAAGCAGCCGCCTTCCGGTACGGCGCGGCGCTCAACCGCATGCTCGACCGCGGCAGCCGCAACCGGCTGCATCGCGGGATCGGCGATGCCACGGTCGCGTTCTGGGCCGACACCGGCGGAGACGTAGGCGAGGAAGGCGCGGCGGCGGCTGAGTTCGCGTTCGCGGACATGTTCGAGGCCGCCCCATTCGCGCCGAGCACCGACGATCAGTCGGAAGCAGCCAATATCCGCGACGCGCTGGAGCAGGTCGCGGCCGGGCGGCCGATCCGGGAACTCTACCCCAAGGTAGTCGACGGCACCCGCTTCCACATTCTCGGCCTCGCGCCGAACGCTGCCCGCCTGTCCGTGCGCTACTGGCTGGAGGACACATTCGACGCCTTCGCGCAACGCCTCGCCCGGCACCACGCCGACCTTGCCCTCACGCCGCCGCCCCGCGGCTGGGCCAAGCCGCCCTCGATCATGATCTGGGAACACATGCACGGCCAGGTTCGTTATCCCCACCCCGAAAATCGAGGAAGGCCACGGTTATCGCCGCGAGCGTCTCTATGGCCATCGATCTACAATTTCCGAGTTCGGTTCTTGTCGGCTAGGTTACGCCATGTAAATCACCGTGCAACCATCCGCGCTAAGCTCTTGC
>JAABUN010004266.1_pt1 | contig 19915 bp, 22 predicted proteins | sample 5559311 | NCBI WGS metagenome assembly JAABUN01 (sample SAMN10711877, study PRJNA513370) | rock metagenome | isolation source: Antarctica rocks | place: Antarctica: Victoria Land, Siegfried Peak sud
GATCAAGAAGCTCGGCGGCACGCCCGTGACCATGCCCGCCGGGGGCTACAACTACGCGAGCGTCCCGCGCGACGAGGCGGGCCTCATCAAGTTCTTCCAATTGGTCGAGTCGGTCGGTGCCAGCGCCTACCTCGGCGCGGCGGGATCGGTCAAGAACCTGGATGTGCTCGCGGCGGCGCTCTCGATCCACGCCTCTGAGGCGGAACACACCGCAGCTTTGGCCGACATCGTTGCGCCGGGTACGGACCTCTTCGCGCCGGAATCGTTCGCCACGCCGCGAACGCCCGACGAGGTCGTCAAGATCGTCACCCCGTTCTTCACGGCCGCGCCGAGCGCTTCGCCGACCCCGCAGCCGATGCCGAGTATGCCGAGCACCGGCGGTGGCTTCGCCGCTGGCGGGACCGACCTCATCAACCGCGAACTCGCCCGCGTGCGCTAGCGGGAGCCTGCCGGACAGAAGAAGCGAACCGCGCGGACAGCGGGTGGCCACGATTGCCACCCGCTGTCCGCGTGACGAAAGAGTAGCATACTAATTTTGGCTGGTTACCCTATCTAGCGTGATTTTCTGCCGCGCTTACTTCTCGAGTGCCGGGATTCCTCCGCGCATGTTCTCCCTGGCCAGCACAAACGGCTGCGGTAGGCATCAGCTGCCAACGACTCGACGACTGGTGGATTAGGGACGCAGGGACTTTTACCCCTGCTCCACGCCACATCCTGGCAGGATGTGAACAATACTCGGCGTTATCCATACGCTGGACGGACCACGATCTGACCCTCGTCGCAGACTAGCAACGAGGGTCGTTTGTACGCGCGCACATTATACTTTGCTACATATTTTTGCCGTGCTTATAAACTTCGGTAGCAGGAATCATGGTCCGCGCGGGTGCCCTACTACCGCTGGTCGGTCGTGCGCCTCGCCTGCAAGGAGGCGAAATGGTCGGGTTTGACCTGGCAGTATTTCCTTCTTCCACGCATTGCGATTGCTGGCGTCTCGTGCGACCACTCGCGCCAGGTGATCCGCTCCCCGATCACGTTTGCTTCTTCACCATGCGTGAGACTATTCGTCGCGCGATAAGCAGCGGGCTACTGCCGGAGGTGGATGTGTGGCCTGTCCGTTTCGGCGGCGGGCGCGTCGCTTCCCGCCGGGCGCTCGGCTTCGTCGTTCGCCAGTGGGTCGAAGGGGAAGCAAGTCGCGCGCTCGCCGGGATGCTGGCAGAGCAACCACGATGGCAAGAGGAGGCTCGACATCTCTTATCTACGTACCGTTTCTGGCGCGAGAAGAACCCCGCGAGTGACGAAAGCGAATGGGTTGCAGGCACCGGCACGAAGGGCCTGCTCATCGAAGATCGATTGAAGGGGAAGAATCTGCCTTACAACCCGGCGACCGTTGCCCACTTGCGCGCCGTGACTGCGGGCCTGGATGCCATACGGCGTCAGTCTCCAGAGTGCCAGCGCGACGAGGACCTCGTGCGACAGCCTGAGCCCGACTCTGCGGCTTATATGGCGGCATGGAAACGCCTTGACGCCATAAAGGCCGAGCCGTGCCAACCATTCCCCGCCCACGGGATACTGCTGGCTACCTATGTCTATATCAAGATACTTCCCGACGCACGCAGTTGCCGGCTGACTGAAATCGATCTAGCTACGCCGCTCGAATTCGCCAAAGGTAACCTTCTAGATGCGGCCAGGGAGATCGCATTGCGGCAGCGAGATTGGTTTCAGGAATTCAAGCAGCACCCGCTCAATGATCGATCAGCGATTCACCGCGCTGCAGGGTTGCTACAGCGGTCGGATGATGTCCCAGATGATCCGCACGATTATCTGCAACAGGCCTTACGCCCGCGATACGTGGACAATCTTAGAGAAAAGTGCCGAGCACGACCGGAGAATTGTGAAAGATACTTCGAGGAGCACATCAGAGCCGCTCGTGATCGCGCCCGAAAGAGCCGCAAGCGTGCATATCTCGACACTGCGCCTCCGAAAGATTGGGCAAAAGAAACCCGGCGACGCTTGGTTGCGCTGATCGAACACAGAGACAAGCCAATATAGTGGACGGGCTTGCACCCCCTTACTAGTCCACCGCTACTCTCAGTAACAGGCCGGAAACGCCGTGACCTGACGGACAGGAGAGTAGCCAATGACCATCAATCCCCAAATATCACGGCACGCGGAAACCCTGACTGTCCCGGAAGCGTGCCGACTCCTCGGCATCAGCAAGACCCTCGGCTACGATCTCATCGCGCGTGACGAATTCCCCTGCCGTGTGATTCGCGCCGGACGGCGTGTGATCGTGCCTCGGCGCGAGGTAGACCTACTGCTGGGAGTGCGCGATCGGTCTGCCGATCACCGGGCCGGGGTGGCGGTATGAGTCCGCATACCTCCGCGCTATCCGCCTGCCGCACCGCCGCTTTCCGCGCCTGGCTGCGCGCGTTGGAAGCCGAACCTACTTACGTGACGAACGGGCAAACACTCACCGACCAGGAGGAGCTGGTCGGGAAAGCACGCCCGCGCGAAGCCGCTCGCGTGAGCGGTCGATAGATGGACGTGCCGAAGCACCCACTCGCTGCCAGGCGGGGTGTTCGGCGAAGTAGATGGAGTACGCTAATTATGCCACACCGGAGCCACGCGCACATCCCCCAGTCCAACGATCCGATCGTCGCCGCCGAGCAGCACGCCGACCCGCGTCACTTGCCCCTCGGGGATCTCTGGCGCGAGCAATCGACGCTGCGTTTGGCACTGACCGCGCGTCAACCCGGCCGCGTTGCGTTGGTGCGGCGGCTGGTCGCGGTTGAAGCGGCGCTCATCACCGGGGGGGGCGATGACACACGCTCGCCCGCTGGATCAAATCCTTAGCCAATTGGAGAACGTGCGGGCGGCGGGGGGCGAGCACTCGGCTCGCTGCCCTGCCCACGACGACCAGCACAACAGCCTGACTCTTCGCGAGGGCGACGACGGGCGGGTGCTAGTCAGGTGTTTCGCCGGATGTGAGAACGTGGAAATTGTCGGCGCGCTCGGCCTGACCCTCGCCGATCTATTCCCGCGCGAGGGAAGGGCTGGGGGGCATACCCCTCGCAACAACACTGCAACGGTGCAACACCCCGCGACGATCGCGGTGGGGGTGACGCTGATCGAGTACGCGGCAGCGAAGCGACTGCCCGTCGAGTTCCTGTGCTCACTCGGCCTGGCCGATATCCACTACCTCGGACGGCACGCCGTTCGTGTCCCCTACCGCGCCACCAGCGGCGAGGAGGGGCCGGTGCGCTTCCGTCTGGCGCTGCACAAAGGCGAGGCGGGCGATAACCGATTCGCGTGGAAGAAGGGGAGCAGGCTCACACTCTACGGCCTTGACCACCTTGACGCGATCCGCGCGAAGGGCCGGGTCATCCTCGTGGAGGGTGAGAGCGATTGCCACACCGCCTGGTATCACGGCGTCTATGCTCTCGGCATTCCCGGCGCGGATAACTGGAACGAGGCGCGCGACGCGGGCCACCTCAACGGCATCGCCAAAATTTATGTCATCATTGAGCCTGATCGCGGTGGCGAGGCGCTGACCAAACGGATCGCGAAGTCGGCCATCCGCGACCGCGTGTGGCTCGCGTCCCTCGGCGAACATAAGGATCTGAGCGGCCTGCACCTCGCCTGCCCGGACGACGAGACGTTCAAGGCGCGCCTCTGGCAGGCGCTTCGGGCGGCGGTACCATGGGCCGAGCACGAGCGGGAGGCGGTTGAAGCGCAGCGCGGGGCGGCGTGGGCGGCGTGTCGCGAACTGGCCGAGTCACCCGATATCCTGGCGCGGTTCGTGGCGACGCAGCGGGAGCGCGGCATCGCGGGCGAGGAGCGGACGATGCAGATCCTCTACCTTGCCCTCACCAGCCGGTTCCTCGCCCGCCCGGTCTCGGTCGCGGTCAAGGGGCCGTCGTCGGGGGGCAAGTCCTACACGACCGAGCGCACCCTCGATCTTTTCCCCCCTGAGGCGTACTACGCCCTCTCGGCGATGAGCGACCGCGCGCTGGCCTACTCCGACGAACCGCTCGCCCACCGGTTCCTGGTGATTTACGAGGCGGCGGGGATGGCGGGCGACATGGCGACCTACCTGATGCGCTCGCTCCTCTCCGAGGGCTGCATCAAGTACGAGACGGTCGAGAAGACGAAGGATGGCCTGCAAGCCCGCCTGATCGAGCGCGCGGGGCCGACCGGCCTGCTGGTGACGACGACCGCGACCCACCTGCATCCCGAGAACGAGACGCGGCTCCTCTCGATCACCGTCACCGATTCCCCCGACCAGACCCGGCAGGTCTTCCGCGCCATCGCGGCTGGCACGGGCGATACGGTAGACCTCGCGCCCTGGCTGGCGTTGCAGGACTGGCTCACCGGGGCGGAACAGCGCGTCGCGATCCCCTACGTCGCGCAACTCGCCGAGGCGATCCCGACCGTCGCCGTGCGCTTGCGCCGCGACTTCACCACGCTGCTCAATCTCATCAAGGCGCATGCCATCTTGCACCAAGCCACGCGGGGACGCGACGACACGGGCCGGATCGTCGCCACACTCGGGGATTACGCGGCGGTGCGCGGGCTGATCGCCGAGCTTGTGGCCGAGGGGGTCGAGGCGACGGTGCCTCTCACGGTGCGCGAGACGATCGCGGCGGTGAAGGTGGCGCGCGGGGGCGGGGATGGGCCGGTGTCGGTGTCGCAGGTCGCCACGATCCTGCACCTCGACAAGGGGGCCACCTCGCGACGGGTGAAGCAGGCGATCGAGCGCGGCTATCTGCGGAACGAGGAACCGGGCAAGGGCAGGCCACATAAGCTGGTGCTCGGCGAACGGCTGCCGGAGGATATCCCTGTGCTGCCACCACCGGAGGTGTTGCAGTGTTGCTGTGTCGACGGAGGGGATGGACCACCCCTGCCCCCCCTCGACAAGGAGGTCGCCGATTGATGGTGCTGGGGAACGTCGCGATCAGGAACCATCGTGGATGGCGCGTGAAGCGGGGAGGCGCGCAGTGAACGGTGAAAGCAAGGCGAGTGAAAAACGCATCGCCGCAGCGGAACGGCAGGCACGAGCACTGGGGCTTCGCAAGGCGGGGCTCGGCTACGCGGCGATCGCTCACCAACTCGGCTACGCCGGGCCGTCCGGTGCGTATCGGGCGATCATGACCGCGCTGCGGGCGCTCACCGGCGAGCCCGCCAAGGAGTTGCGTGACCTCGAGCTAGCGCGCCTGGATGACCTCCTCGCGGGGCTGTGGGGCGATGCGCGCCAGGGCAACGTGCAGAAGATCGACCGCGTGCTAAAGATCATGCAGCGGCGCGCCGCCCTGCTCGGCCTCGACGCGCCGCAGCGGTTCGCGGACGCGACCGACTACCGGCGGGAGGCCGAGCGGATCGCCGCCGAGATCGGCAGGCCGGAGCTGGCCAACCAGATCGAGCGCGACCTGCGCGACGGGGTGGGACCGTGACGCCTTACCCCGCGCCGGATGTGCCGACCCCGAACCGCGCGGCGTTGAGGGCGAGCAGGCGCGCGAGGAGGTCATCGTCGCCCAGGTCGTGGGGCCAGCCGTAGGCGTCGCAGACGGCGCGGTCGAGGGTGTTGTGGGCGTTGTCGAGCCAGGTGGGGCGGGCGTTGTAGAGGTTGGTAAGGGTGCGTTTCTTCAACTCGGCAGCGGCGATGTCGGGCGGGTTGAGCCAGCGATCGCGCAGGTCCACGAGGCGCCGCGCGGCCTCGGCGATGGCGGCGACGCGCGGGTCATCGGTCGGCTCGTGGCCCGGTGCCCAGGGGAAGGGGTATGTCTCGAAGGTGGTCGTGGGGGTGTAGCGGAGACCGCTTTCAGCCTCGCCTATTTGTGTGCCAGTGCCGCGCGCCCATAGCGCGTGCGTCTTCGAGTGCAGCACGCCGACGACTATTTCTTCGGCGCGGGCGAGCACAATGAGAGGGTCGGCAGGCAAGACTGCCTGTGGTATCCAAGAGAACATCCGATGCTTCGCTACCATCGACGTACCAATGTATCGGTCTAGGGGGCGAGTGCCGAGCGCATGGCGGGACGGCTTTCCGCGTGAAGCCACCATCGCTCTCGATACGCCGCCCGATTATTCTCCGCTCGTTCCGGCTTGCCTATCCTAAACCTCGACTTTAGCCCTCCAATCACAGCGTCCCGCAACCTGTCGCCTGTCAAAGCAAATGTCGACGATAGTTTTTACCTGTCATACGGAATCCCCCTTGATCGTCCTGATTGCGTGTTGCCTGGGCGTTACACGCAGATGAGCGCCTGGAAGGAATCGGGGCGATCGAGCAGGATTCCGTATCAGTTCCATCCCGGGGGAGAAGGGACAGCAACAAGATTTCGTATGAGACGGACCCGAGCGCGATTCGGGCAAAAGGAAAGCGGGCGGGGCTGTTGCCCCGCCCGCATGTTGTTGCGCGCTTAATGCGTCGCCTGGCCCTTGTTGATCGTCAGCAGCGCCTGATAGACCACCTGGGCGGAGAAGGCGCGGGTCGCATCCTAGGCGTACACATCCCAGGTCGCGGTCGCGGAGGAGGTCCCCGGCACGAGGCCGGCATACTTGACGAACGTCGCCAGATCGAGGCGATGCCCGGAGCTTGCGGGCACGTTCGGGTAAATCGTGCCGCCCTCGCTCATCACCGGTGCCCAGAAACCCTTGGTGACCATCGCGCGGGTGACGAAGCTGATATCCTGCACATTCAGCACCGGGGTCAGCGGGTCGAACATGGTGGTGGTGTAGCCGCGCGCCACGTTGTAGTACGACAGGACGTTCGCGTCGTTCCACAGTTCGTTGTCGACGGACCCCTGATCGGTGAAGGATGCGCTGTGATTCTCATCGGCCCAGAGGAAGGCACGGGCGACCATCCCGGCCATCTGCGCGCGCAGCAGCGGGTTGGTCGGGCGATAGAAACCGTCCTGATCGCCGCGCACGATGCCGAGCCCGTAGAGGTACAGGATCGCGGTCGCGTACGGCGTCCCCGCGTTCACGTCCGGGAAGGGCGAGGCGGTCGGCACGAAGAACGGCGCGACGTTCTGGAAGACCTGATCGGGCGTGCGCGGGATGGCGAACGCGTCCGGGGCGAAGAGCGCCGTGCCCGGTGCGATCAGTTGCGCCAGCGCGGAGGCATGCTCCGCCTCGACCGCGTGGATGCTCAGCGCCGCTTCGAGGATGTCGGGATCCTTGATCGCGGCGGCGGCGCCGAGATACGCGCTCGCGCCGACCGCTTCGACGACCTGGAAGAAGGCGACCACCCCGGCGGCGTCGGTCGGTACCGTGGAGAGGTTATAGCCGCGCGTCGGGGCGCTGACCGGCGTACCGCCGCGGCTGGTGATCGCGTTGATGAGATTGTCGCGATGGGTCGCTTCCTGCGGCGCGAACGCCTGGAAGTAGGCATTCGCCCGGCCGCCATAGATCGCCGGTGCCTTCGCCAGGATACCGGAATCGTTGATCGCCTTGTAGGCGGCGGCTTCCAGGTATTCCAGCGTCAGCGCGTAATTGAGAATCTGGAGGTCGCTGTCGAGCGGGCTGGCCGACGCTTCTTGGAGCGGGGTGAGGACGCCACCCCCGAAGAAGCTGAACGCCGCCGCGCCCAGGCCGAGCGCGGCGGCGCTCTGCAGCATCCGACGACGGGTGATCTGCGCGCTCAACGCGCTGGCGACGAGCGTATCCGTGTGCTGTGTCATACCGGTCATTCTCCTCGTTAGCCCTCCGACTTTGGTGCCAGAGTTGCTGATTTATGCTTTACGATGCGCGAGCGAGTAGCTTACGGCTGCTCTGGGCCAAGGTATTGCATGACCGCAGCGAGCACCGTCGGCGGGCGCAGGGTCTTCTCGTAGGTGTCCGGTACCGGATTGGCATTCGGGTTGATGATCTCACGGATCGTAGCGGTATGCCGTGCCTCAATCTGGACGATCTGGCCCGCCACCACGAGGTAAGCCTTGTTCTTGATCTCGAATGCGACACCGTCATAGGCACCGACCCCGGTCGACTCGAAGGTGTTCGCCAGGTCGAGGATCTTCGCGCGCGTGGAAAGGTCGCCGAAGTTGTAGGATTGGCGGGGCTTGACCGGCGTGCCACCGGCAGCGGTGATGCCATCGACGAGTGCCTTGACATGGGCGACCTCGTGATCGCGGATGATGGTGAAGGTCTTCTGCTCGTCACCGGTGAGCACATTACTGGCGACGACCTTGACATAGAACGCGGCCTCGAGATGCTCCAGCGTGAGCGCGTAGTTGAGGATCTCGATGTCGTTCTTGAAGTACGGTGCCGGTACCATAGCGCGTTTCTCCTTGTGCCTACTCGCCGAACAGCGGTGCGTTCGTTCCGTGCCTCCACGGGTGCTCGTCGCCCCCGTGTGCTACCCCGAATCGGTACCCATGACTCCCTCCGCCCCATCGACCACCGGTTGCGGGCACCAAGCACGACAGTAAATCGGCTCTCCGACGTGCTGATGCCCTTGTCGTAGCGTGCCAACCCACCGCCGGTTGCGGCGCTGAATCGCCGTCCTGCAACCAATGCTTCGTAACAAGTCTTGCGAAGGATCACCAATTGATTAACGGAGGTAGTACCGTAGTCCTGTATGCACGAGAAAACAGTCTCGCGCGGATTAGCGCGTGGTCGGCAAAACGAAACGCGCCAGTCGATGCAGACGCGGCGCTACCGTCGCCTGGCTATCATCGTCCAACTGCACCGTCACGATCTGGGGTACGGGCAACAGCGCCATCCCGGTCGCGCCAGCGCGGGGAGGCACCAAGCGGGGACTTTCCCACACGTTATCCACAATGCGCTGGATGAACCGGGTCTGCGGGTATATGTGGCCTACAGCCTACCTGCCCCACCCCGACCCCCGACCGCAGCGCCTCCGGGTGGTCGAAGAGGGCGCGCAGGAGGCGTTGCGCCTCCGGCCCGGTGATCTCCTCATTGGCGAAGCGGTAGACGTGCGCGGGGGTGCTGGTGAAGTTGGTGTGGATCTCGTACCGCGCGGTGTCGCAGACGACCAGGAGCGGCGGGTTCTCCAGCGGCTCGCGGTAGAGGAGGAGCTGGCCGTAGGCCGCGCCGAGCTCGCGCTTCTTCTTCTTACTACTCCCAGGCGAAGAAGCCGCGCTTCCACACGTCGGCGAAGCCCTGCCCGCCGCCGGTCTTGGTGACGCCCTTCTCGAAGGTGAACCAGGTGCCGGTCGGATCGGCGGTGGCGGGCGACAGCTGGCCGAAGAGGGCGCAGAGATCGAGGAAATGCTCCTGGACGCTGGCGCGCTCGCTCAGCTGCACGCCGCGCCACTTCGCCACGAATTGCTGCGGGGTCATCGGGTTGCCGCTCATCCTCGCCGCTCCATCCTGTCGCCACCGCTGCCGCCTATCGGCCCGCAGTATAGCGCACTACGGCGATCGCTTGGCACGTCTCGCCATATGCTGTCGACACATGTTTGCGCTTGGGGTGGCACGGGTTGTACTATCAAGCCAATGAACAAGAGCGGGATCGAGGGCTTGCCCGATTGCGGGGGCGGTCGCCCGCTCGCCTCCTGGGGGTAGCGGCAACGCTGTGTGGCGGGGAAGGGAGGCGGCGGATCGTGGCACATGGCAGGGTGAGGGCGATCATCCCCGCGTCCAGCGCCGCCGTGTTCGATCTCCTCCACGATTACGACCAGCGGCTGGCGTGGGATACCTTGTTGCAGGCGGCGTACCTGGACGACGGCTACACGGTCGCGGCCAAGGGGGCGACCGCGGTCTGCGTCGGACGGCCCGCGCTCGGTGGGATCGCCCTCAAGACGGTGTACGTGTCGTTCGAGCGCCCCGCGTTGGCGGCGGTGAAGATGGTCAACGCGCCGCCCCTCTTCGCCACCTGGGCGGCCTCGATCCGCCACGAGGACCGCGCGGACGGCCACTCGGCGCTCACCTACACCTTCAACTTCACCGCCAAGCCGCGCTGGTGCCGCGCCATACTCGAGCCGCTGTTGCGCCTGGTCTTCCTCTGGGAGACGCGGCGACGCCTGCGGGCGCTGGCCGCCCATTTCCGCGCCGACGTGCGTTGAGCCGAGGGACGCGCGTGCGAGTGAGGCGAGATCGGCCCACACCAGGGTGCATGTAAGGGGTTGGGCGAGCGGGGCGAGGTCCGTGTGCTGGCGCTAGCGGCCTGAAAGTGGACGATGCCGGTGATATCGTCGTAGGCGGTGTAACGGGGTTCGGCGAGGGTGTGCCATTCTTCGAGGTGAGTATTGGCCAGCCTCGCACCCGCGCGCTGAGCGCTGACGGCTGGGGGCGAGACACCGCCCCCCCAGCCACGCTCAGTCCGCGACGCTGCTCTCCCAGCGATACGCCACCCGATCGGCCAGCAGCGCCGCGCCGAGCGTTTCCTCCTCATAACGAGCGGTAAGCCGCTCCTGATAGCGCCACTCCATTTCGCGGCAGATCGCGATGTGCTCGCCGCTCAGTTGCTGGTAGAGCTTTGATACTGCCATGTACACCTCGGCGGCGCAGTGGGCCGCGTCGAGCCGCTGCATCGTGGCGAAGGTGGCGCACAATTCGCGGTAGCGGGCCTTCTCGGCGCGGCGCAGGCTGGTGAGCGAATGGGTAACCATGTTATGCTCTCCTCGGGCTTCGGCCCACTTGCGGCTCCACAGTGCTTGCTGCCAGGCGGTGACTGTGGAGCCCTTCTTTGTGATAGGTGTGTTACCTATCTGAGAGTATCTTATCACGAATACCATGACATGTCAAGACATATCTTGACACAATACTACATAACTGATACTATATTCATGTGCAGTGACGTGATACAGAAAGGAGTACCGGATGGTCGGGCGAGACTTGATCCCACTAGTCGAGGCCGCAGAACGGCTCGGCGTGAGCCGGATGACGCTCTCGCGGCTGGCGAAAGAGGGGCGCTTCACGATCTACGAGAACCCGCGCGACCGGCGGCAGAAGTTGGTTGACGAGGAGGAAGTGCGCGAGGCGTTACGACCGAAGCCGATGCCCGAGGGAAAAGAGGCGGCGGCGGCGTGAACTGACCACGCCGCCGCCGTTGCCCAACGTAGAATCAGCACCAAGGGCGAGCAGATTCTATCAGTCACAGTGTTGCAACGTTGCACTGTTGTTCGGAGGGTACGCTGTACGCTCCCCTGCCGACAGGAGTAGTGGATGGCACAGGCGGCGATATACTGCCGGGTGAGCACGGCGGTGCAGCAAGAGGGAACATCGCTCGACACGCAGGAGGCGGCGTGTCACACATTTGCGACAGCGCGCGGCTACGCGGTGGACGCTGATCACATCTATCGCGAGGTCCACACCGGCGGCGAGCTATGGGAGCGGACCCGCCTGACGGCGCTGCGCGAGGCGGTGCGCCGTGGCGAAGTCCAGGCCGTGATCGCCTACGCCGTCGATCGACTCAGCCGCGAGCAGGCGCACCTCTTCATCCTCGATGACGAAGCCACGCGCGCGGGCGCGGAACTCCTCTTCGTCACTGAGGAATTCGACAAGACGCCGGTCGGGAAGATGGTGCGCGGCGTCAAGGCATTCGCCGCCGAGATCGAGCGCGAGAAGATCAAGGAGCGCACCCTGCGTGGCAAGCGGGCCATGGTCGAGAAGGGCCGACCGCTGCGCGGCTCGATGGCGCTCTACGGCTATACCTGGCGCGCGGACGGCAGCGGCTACGATCCCGACCCGACCACGGCCCCGGTCGTGCGCCGCATGTTCGCCGAGTACCTGGCCGGGCGCTCCCTGCGCGCCGTGGGTACGGTCCTGGCCGCAGACGGCATCCTATCGGCGACCGGGCAGGCGAAGTGGGGACCGACCTCGATCCGCAACGTACTCAGCAATCCCGCCTACGCAGGGCAGGCGCGCGGCTGGCGCTGGCATTTCGAGAAGAAGCCAGGCGGCGGCACTCGCCGTCTCGAACACCCAGAAGCCGATCAGGTTGTGCTCCCGCCCGAGGCGGTGCCCGCCCTGATCGACGATGCGACCTTCCGGGCGACGCAGGAACGCCTCAACCGCAACAAGACGAGCACCGCCGGTCGCCCGCCGAGTGTCGATCCCGAGGGGGCGCTCCTACGCGGCGGCTTCGCCCGCTGCGGCTACTGTGGCGGGAGTATGTACGTCACCTATCAGCGCAGCAAGCGGCCACAACCATACGCGCTCTATCGCTGCTCGCCGACGAACACCGATCGCCACGGCTGCCCGTCGTTCGCCATCGCCGCCGATCGCCTCGATCGTGAGGTATGGGCGTACGTCATCGGACGGATGACACGCACGGATGTCCTCGCCGCCGAGTGGCGGCACCGCCAGGAAGAAGGTCCGAGCGACGACGAATTACAGTCGATCGAGCGTGCCCTAGCGGAGGTGGGGCGGCAGCAAGCCGTCACAGCGAACGCTATCGCGGTTCTCGCCGATACCGATGCCAGTGCGCCTCTGCTTGTGAAACTCCAGGCGCTCGCGAATCAGAAGCGCACGCTAGAGGCCGAACGCGAGCGGACGACAGGCCGCATTCGGGCGTGGCAAGACGCACGTTATCGCCTCGATCAAGCCGAGGCATGGTGCAAGGAGATCGCGACAAAGGCGGCTGATGCAGACTACGTCATGCGTCGCGCACTCCTGGCTCTAATGGAGGTGCGGATTAAGATCTATGCCAGCGATCACTTGCCCCGCTATGAGGGCGAGGCGTGGATACCGACCGGCGATCCGACAAGGAACGCGCTAGAGTGGAATAAAGAATTGTTCATATCGTCGGCAGGATGTGGTGCGGCATCGCCCTACCCGCCACAACCAGTTCCTCGCGCACGCGCACGGGGAAAGGCAGATCTGCCAGATAATCGCCGTGCAGATGCCCGAGTTCGCGTTTGCCCAGGCGATACTCCACGCCGCCGTAGCGATGCCGGGCCACCGTCACACCGGGCCAACTGAGGATTTCGCCACGAATCTGCGCGGCGGTACCCAGAGTAGCGTTGCTGCCCAAACGACGCCCTTTCAACCTATGCGCGAAACGCAACAGCTGAATCCGCCCTATGATCAGCCAGACCGCGAGCGCCGCGCCGATCGTGCGTAACGGCTTACGGATACTGCCACGAACCATCTTCCCTCCTCGCCGTCGCCCAGAACGAGCCTTATCTCTTCTCACTGGCAAGGATAGGTGATACATCGGTTCGCTTGCAGTGTGACAAGCCAGTGATCAATCACGGCATGCGCTAATTTAATCACGTTGCGTTAGGCTTTCTTCTCACGGTTTACTCTGCAACGGAGCAATCGAAAGGCGAGGGCATGACAACGACAGCAACGCCGACAATCACCCTCGGCCCTGGCGGGATCACGACCGCACCGCTCGGCGTGGGGACATGGGCGTGGGGTGAGCAGCGGTTCTGGGGCTATGGGCAGGAGTATGGGCACGAGGAGGTCACGGCGGCATTCGCGGCGAGCGTGGCGGCGGGTGTCACCCTCTTCGATACCGCCGAGATCTACGGGCAAGGCGAGTCCGAGCGAATCCTGGGCGAGTTGGCAAAGAAGAACGCCGCGCCGGTCGTCGTCGCGACGAAATTCGCGCCGTTGCCCTGGCGACTGAGTGCGCGCAGCGTGCGACACGCGCTCGATGCCAGCCTGGAACGTTTGGGGATGGCAAGCGTCGATCTCTACCAGATCCATTTCCCCTATTCGTTCCTCTCGATCGAGACGCTGATGGATGCACTGGCCGACGCGGTGGCCGATGGCAAGGTACGCTCGGTTGGCGTCAGCAATTACAGCGCGGAGCAGACGAAGCGGGCGCACGAAGCACTGGCGCGACGCGGTGTGCCGCTGACGACCAACCAGATCCAATACAATCTGCTGTCGCGCAAGCCGAAGACAGACGGCACCCTGGCGGCCTGTCGCACCCTCGGGGTGACGATCATCGCTTACAGCCCGTTGGCACAAGGGCTGCTGACCGGCAAATATCTGACCGACGAGATCAAGCCTGCCGGGATACGCAGTTGGCAACCGGCTTTTCGCCCGCAACGCTTGCGTCGGCTGACCGGGCTGCTCGATCTCATCCGTGGGATCGGCGAAGATCACGACGGCAAAACCCCGGCCCAGGTGGCCCTCAACTGGCTCATCCAGCAGGAGGGGGTGCTGCCGATACCGGGCGCGAAGACGGCAGAGCAGGCGACGGGTAACGCGGGCGCGCTCGGCTGGGCGCTCCGTCCTGCCGAGATCGAGGCGCTGGCGCTGGCCTCGCGGCGATGATGCACTGGCTGGATCTGCTCGGCGTGGCGGTCTTCGCGATCAGCGGCACCTTGCAGGCCGCGCGGCGACGCCTCGATCCATTCGGCGCGTTGGTCCTGGCGGTGGTGACGGCGATCGGCGGGGGCACCTTGCGCGATCTGCTGCTCGACCAGCGCCCGATCTTCTGGATCAGCGCGCCCGACTACCTGCTCGTGATCGCGCTCGCCACCGCCCTGACGATAGTCGTCGGCCGTTGGTATGCGCCGCCACACCAGATCTTGGCCGTCGCCGATGCCGCCGGACTGGCACTCTTCACGATCAGCGGCACGGAGATCGCCAGTCGCGCTGGGGTCCACCCGGCGATCGCGGTGACGATGGGCGCGATCACCGGGTGCGCGGGGGCCTGCTGCGCGACCTCCTCTGCGCCCAACTGCCGCTGCTGCTCCACCGCGACATCTACGCTACAGCGGCGTTGACGGGCGCGGTCGCCTATCTGCTCCTCGCGGCAGCGGGCGTGCCGGAGCAAGCGGCGACGCTGCTGGCGATGGCCGCAACGTTCGGGCTGCGCCTGATCGCGATCCGGCGCGACTTGCACCTCCCACCGGTAGTCATCCGTGAGCAACGCAGCGAGTGACCGCGCCGACGCCCTTTACAAACCGTACATCTGTGCTAACCTGTGGCACTGAAGCTGGTACCACGACAGCGCTAATAGGGGGTGAACACGATGAGCACCACCAGTGAGCAGGGGATTGCGGAGATTAACGGCGCGCAGATAGCCTATGAGGTCGCGGGGACAGGCCACCCGCTGACCCTGATCCACGCCGGGATCGCCGACAAGCGGATGTGGGAGGCCCAGTTCGCGACCTTCGCGGAGTCCTATCGAGTCGTGCGCTACGATATCCGGGGCTACGGGCAATCGACGTGCCCCGCCGGTCCGTACACGATGCGCGCAGATCTGCGCGCCTTGCTGCAACACCTCGGGATTGCGCGCACCCACCTGCTCGGGATCTCGATGGGCGGCTCGATCGCGATCGATTTCACCCTCGACTACCCCGAGATGGTTTCCGCGCTGATCCCGGTGGCCGCAGGGATCGGCGGCGAGGAAGGGGCACCGAACCCAGCGCTAGAAGCACGCTGGGGTGAGATCGATGAGGCCAACAAGCGCGGCGATATCGACGCGGCCAACGAACTGGAACTGCGGATCTGGGTCGATGGCTTTGGCCGCACGGCGGGGCCGGTCGATCCGGTGGTGCGCGAAAAGGTGCGGGTGATGAATGCCGCCGCGCTCGCTCGCGGGGGAGAGTTCGAGCAAGCCGAATCGGTCAACCGCCTCGATCCACCGGCGATCGGCAGATTAGCAGAGATCGCGGCCCCGACGCTGGTTATCGTCGGGGCGTGCGACTTGCCGGAAGTCGTCGCGAGCGCCGAGGTGCTCGCGACGCGGATACCGGGAGCGCAGAAGGTCGTGTTGCCGGAAGTGGCGCATCTGCCACCGCTGGAAAGGCCCGCTGAGTTCAACCGACTCGTGCTCGATTTCCTGCGCGGGTGCTGACGGAGGCGGCGAAAGTACGTACAATGCCCTCGGATAGTAACATCAAGGTAAGAGCATCGTTGCGTACGCTAGCCCGAAGGGAGGATACCGATGTCCGATCTGACCCTCTACGTCCACCCGACCTGAACATCGTGCAAGAAGGCGCAGGCTGCGCTGACGGAGCAGGGTGTTTCGTTCAACCGGCGCGACTATTTCAAGGAGCGGTTCACGGTAGATGAATTGCGCGCGGTCCTCGATAGCGCGGGCTTGCGACCGACGGACGTCCTCTCGAAACGGGCGAAGGCATACGGCACACTCGTCGGGGATCGCGAGCTTTCCGATGACGAGCTGCTAAAACTCATGGTGCGGGAGCCGACATTGCTGCGCCGCCCACTGGCTATCAAAGACGGTCAGGCAGCGATCGGCTTCGACAAGACCGGTCTGGCAAATCTGACGGGTAACGACTGAACACCACACCGATATCGCGGGGCGACGCGCGTGCATCTCCAGGCGCGTTGCCCCACAATCGCATCCCGAAAGCCGTGCCCGCCCATCTTTGCTCTCCCTCTTTCGATCCCCTTAAGCGCCTCTTTGGTCACGCCCCACCACGATTACCGCGTACTTTCGCCCGATCTTGGGCGATCTACCCCCTTGACAGAATAGAACTTGTGTTCTAATCTACTAATAGAGGACGGGGCGCGAATAAGACAGCGCCATTGAGGAACCGATCACACCGGGGCTCAAGCCCCATCATTGTTACAAGGGAGGACGCCATGGAGCGCCAACCGTCGCCACGGACCGCCGACCGCGCCGACGCCTTTGTGCGCCGCCAAGCGCTTTGGGCCAGGCTACTCGATCTTTTCCGCCACCACCGGCCTACCGACGATCAACTGACTCAGGTCTCGACACTCGCCGAAGTGGCGATCGATCAGGTTTTCAGCGCCTACAACCTCACCGAAGAGCAGTGCGACGAGCGACACGGCATGGTCAAAGATTATGCCGAGTGCGCCGCACTCTACGGCTATGTCCTCGGCTACTGGCAGGCACGCCAGGAAGTCGCGAACGAGCGCGGCGTGGCCGCGCTGGCGGTCGGTGCCGATTAGCAAGCCCGCGCGCCGTAAGCGCACACCAGCAACACCGGGCGGCGCATCGCCGCCAACCACCCGCCCACTACATCAGGCCGCGCGATAGATTGCCGCACGATCGTCTTGAGCAGCGTCGGCCCCTTACACTGCTTACTCCACTCTTTACCCACCCCTTTCCTCCCCAACCCCTACTTCCGGGGCGGCCCTCTCCCCAGGGCCGTCCCTCTCCTCGTTCGCCACCCGCCAGATGCACAGGCGAACCGGCGCGGCGGTATACTGCGCGCAACGATGAGGCGACGTGAAGGGGAAGAGAATGATGAAGATCGGCCTGATGGTCCCACTGCCCGGCGATCTACCGACACCGACCACGGTGGTCGCGCAGATCGTGCGCGCGGAAACGCTGGGCTTCCAGAGTGTCTGGGCGCCGAACGTCCGTGGGGGCGACGCCCTCTCCGTCCTGGCGGTCGCGGGCACCCAGACCAAACGGATCGAACTCGGCACCTTCGTTGTCCCGACCTATACGCGACACCCTGCAGCGTTGGCGCAACAGGCGCTCACCACGGCGGCGCTAACCGGCAATCGCCTTACCCTCGGGATCGGACTCAGCCATCGTGTGACGATGGAAGGGATGCTCGGCTTCGACTGGTCGCGCCCGATCCGGCACCTGCGCGAATATCTGGCCTGCCTCCTGCCGCTGATGCGCGGCGAGGAAGTCGAGTTCGCGGGCGAAGAATTTCAGATTCACGGCTATTCCCTGGCGATACCGGGTGCCGAAGCGCCGCCCGTTCTGGTCGCGGCGCTCGGCCCGCAGATGTTGCGCCTGGCCGGGCGACAGACGGCGGGTACCGCGATCTGGATGGGTGGGCCGTGCTACCTGTCCGAACACGCGGTCCCCACCCTCACCGCCGCCGCGAGCCAGGCAGGGCGGCCGGCACCGCGCATCCTGGCGGGCCTGCCGGTCTGCGTCACCGCCCGCACCGAAGAGGCGCGGCAACTCGCCAACCAGAACTTCGCGCGCTACGGCCAGCTACCGTCCTATCGCGCGATTCTCGACAAAGAGGGTGCCGAGGGGCCGGCCGATGTGGCCCTGATCGGCAGCGCCGCCGAGGTGCGCGCGGGACTCCAGTCGTTAGCCGACGCCGGGGCGACCGATCTCGCCGCCGCCGTCTTCGCGCTCCCCGGCGAAGACCCGACGCCCACCTATGAATTACTGGGAGAGTACGCGCGAGCAAGCAAGTAAGCGCAGTGCAGACGAGTGGAGAGACGCGATGACGATCACAGTGCGGATGAGCACCTATCGCTTCGATCCGGCCAAGCGCACGGAGCACGCCGAACTGCGCGCGAAAAAACGAACCCTCTGGGCCGAGGCACTGACGCGGGAGCCCGGCTATCTGGGGGAGATCTGTGTCGAGGCGGGGGAGGATCGGCAGGTAGTCCTCCACTTCTGGTCGTCCGCTGAGATGGCTGACGCAGCGCTGGCACGCAACAACCCGCGCCTGCGACAACTGATATCCGAGCATTTCCTGCCGGACTACGACACCCTCTGGACCGCACCGCCGGAACATCTCATGGGCACGCTGCTCACCAACACATTCAGCCAGGGGCGCGCGTAAGCAAACGCCATAGCCTGAGCAGGGGGAGCAATGCCGTTGGCGATCAACTACCAGGACGAGTTGCCCGCGAGCGCCGATCTGGTGATCATCGGTGGCGGCGTGATCGGCGCGGCGACGGCATTCTGGGCGGCACGCGCGGGCTTGCGCGCGGTCATCATCGAGCGCCGCGCAACCCTGTGTACCCTGACCACGGCGGCGGCGACCGGCGGCTTCCGCTTGCAGCACGAGGACCACGACGATTGGTCCCTGGTGCGCGAGTCGTTGGCAGTGGTGCTGAACTTCGCCGAAGCGACCGGGCAGCGCGACTATGATCCCGCCGTCGTCCAGCGCGGCTATCTCTGGCTGACGACCGAACCAACGGCAATCGCACGGCAACACGAGCTCGTCGCGCTGCAACAGGGCTGGGGACAGAGCGATGTCGAATGGCTCGCCGGCGACGAGGTCAGGCGACGTTTCCCGTTCATCGGCGAACAGGTCGTCGGCGGTCGTTTTCGCGCCGGGGATGGCACGTTCGATCAGAAGGCGCTGGCCTTCGGGCTGGCGGCGGCTTCGCGTGTCCCGGTGGTGACTAACTGCGCGGTAATCGGCTTCGAACAAACGGGCGGGCGACTCACCGGCGTGACAACCACACAGGGTACCGTGGCGACCGCGAATGCAGTGCTGGCGGCGGGGCCATTCTCCGGCGCACTCGCAGCGACCGTCGGGCTGACCTTGCCGCTGGTCAATAGTCGTCGACAGAAGACGATCCTGCCCGAACTCCCCGAGGTGCCCGCCTGGGCTCCAGTGACGCTCGACGACGATACCGGCACCCATTGGCGACCGGCGTTGCACGGCGCGTTCCTGCTCGGCGCGATCGGCGACCCGATCATCGAACCCGCGTCAGACAGTGTCGCGCTCGATCACGAGTTGGCACTGCGGTTGCTCGACCCCAGTAGTCCCTATGCCGCGTCACGCATCGTCCCGTTCTGGGAGGATATCTGGGCGCGTGGCGCGAGTCACTGGTCAATTCAGGCCGGGCAGTACACCCTGACGCCCGATAACAAGCCGCTGATCGGCCCGAGCGACCTACCGGGTCTCTGGCTCAACACCGGCTATGGCGGTCACGGGGTGATGCAGGGGATCGCCGGGAGCGCCCGCCTCCTGAAGATGATCACCGGCGCGCAACCGACCGTAGACAACCCCTTCCATCCCGCCCGAGTCTTCGCGACCGACGCAGCGCGACCGCTATGATACTCACGATCAGGGTGAACGCAGCAGCGGCGCGGGCGGCGAAGCCATTCGGCGCCGGGTAGGACCGCGACAAGCCCGCAGCCATGTCCTGCCCATAGCCCCAGAACCGCCGCTCACCCCATGCCCACACGACGTTTCATGTCAACGTGACAGGAGGGGCCGCAGGCGTGCCACGAGGGTCGCGGTGAGCAAGAGGACCGCACCCGCGCCGAGCAATGGTTGAATCGGCGCAAAGTAGGTCAGCGCCCCGCTCCAGCCGAGCGCTAGGATGGCGACTTTGTTACAGA
>JAABUN010004267.1_pt1 | contig 19912 bp, 21 predicted proteins | sample 5559311 | NCBI WGS metagenome assembly JAABUN01 (sample SAMN10711877, study PRJNA513370) | rock metagenome | isolation source: Antarctica rocks | place: Antarctica: Victoria Land, Siegfried Peak sud
TCTCCCGCCCCTTGCGGGGCCTGTTCACCGGACCGGTATGGACCGGTCGTACTGTCGATGAACAGAAACGGGATACTCCCCTCCGAACGAGAAGTATCCCACATCCAGCCCGGGCCATCATGCGCCCGGAGCGCCGGCACCCTTCACCTCTTGAGCTGAGGACGATGGCGCGCACCGGTACGAACTGGAGTACAAGGTTTGAGCGCCTACTCTTGCGCCACATGAGGATCCCCGTACGGCGATCCACTCGCGCGCCTCTGCACGTTGTTCGTCATGCGGGCCGCCTGGCTCGATTCGGCTGGGAGGAGGTTTTTGAGCATCGCCCGTGGACGGGTTGACCTCCAGTCTCCGTGGCAAAGTGATCAGGTGGTGACCGACCTTGAGATCGCTCGCTGGCGATTGCGTAGCCAGCACTTGGTGAGACCGCATGCGGCTGGGGCTGCCGACGTCGTACGGCAGTTGCTCGGAGTGCAGGCGGAGAACCCGTCCCAGTCGGCGTGGGCGGTGGCAGCTCGCACTAGAGGCCCGGATCCTAGGGACCTTGCTGGTTTGCTCGACTGCGGCGCGGTTCTGCGCACCCATGTGCTGCGACCCACCTGGCACTACGTGGCCGCCGAGGATGCCCGATGGCTGATCGAGCTAACTGCTCCCCGCGTGCTGGCCACGACCGGTCGCGGGTTGCGTCAGTCTTCGGGGATGTCTGAGCCGGCGATCGACGCCGCGAAGGCAGTGATTCTCGACGCGCTGGGATCTCGGAGGGCGCTCACTCGATCATCCCTTGCCGAGTCCCTGGCGGAGGCGAATCGTGCGATCAGCGGTCACGACCTGATGTTGCTGCTCGCAGAGCTTGAACTCCTGTGCCTGGTGTGCAGCGGCCCGCCGGCAGACGGTGTGCACACCTATGCGCTCTTCGCCGACCGGGTACCCGACTCGATGCCGCTGGAACGGGACGAAGCGTTATCGAGGCTGGCCTGTCGCTACCTCGTTGGCCACGGTCCCGCAACTGACCGCGACCTGGCGTACTGGGCAACTCTCCCTTTCGGAGACGTCCGGCTCGGCTTGGCGGCTGTCTCGGACAGGCTCGAGTCCTTTGATCATGACGGCCGTACTTTCTGGCACCTTGTCGGTCAGCGGCCGCCCACCCACCCTGGGGACCCGGTCGGCCACCTGCTGCAGGTCCTCGACGAGGCCTATCGCGGTTACCAGGACTCCCGCTGGGTACTCGATTTCGCAGGCGTCGTGCCCAGGGGACGAGAGACCTCAGTCGGGATGGTCCTTGTTGACGGCCAACTGGTTGCCTCGATGAAGCGCATCACCGGGGCCTCGAGCGTGGAGTTCACCCTGATGCCCCACTCGTCCTGGACCCCATTCGCCCACCAAGCGATCGAGACGGCAGCAGCGCGGTACGCCGATTTCCTCGGAGTGGAACCGGTCCTTTCGATCAGCTGATGTGGACAGGGCACCAGGTCCCTTTCGTCGCGGCCGGGTCGCTACGCGCCTATCGGTCCGTCGGGTCGACGATGACGAGGGGGCCTTCGTCATCGGTAGGGATCTGGAATCCGTCGAGGTATTTGCGCGCGAGGTCGTCGGAGACTATGACGTCGTGGGGGCCCGTGCCTCGGCGCGCGCCCAACCGGGCCAGGACCTCCTCGCGTGTGACCGCCACGTAGTACGTGACCGCAACGACGTCCAGCGGCGCGACCAAGGAGCGGTAAGACTGGCGCGCGGCGAGGGACCAGAAGGACGCGTCGATTACGACGTCGTGGCCTTGACCGATCAGCGCAACGAGGCGATCACGAAGGTAGGCGTGGATCTCGGCGGCGACCGCACCGGACACCGGATGGGCACGATGGCCACGTTGCCAAGCCGCCTCATCGAATGACAGGCGCACGTACCCGTCCAGCTCGAATCGTCGCGCGAGGGTCGATTTTCCGGCACCCGCCGGTCCGCACATCAACGCAACTTGGGCCACTCAGGGAGGCTACCGGTCGAGCTTCCATAGATCCCTGCGAGGTGCCAGGTAACCAATGGTGTCGTCACCACGGATGATGGGGCGGTGACCGTGACCCCTGGCTGGATCCACATGCTCCTGGACGTGCACCGTGCTCGATGGGGAGAATCGGTCGCGTTCTGGTCGTCCGTCACGGGGTGGTCTGCCTCCGTTATACGCGGCGAGTCCCACGAGTGCGTGACTTTCCTTCCCAGTAGGGGTGACGCCTTCCTGAAGCTGCGGCCGTAGATGGGCAGGCGCACGTTCAGTTGGACCTGCAGTGGACCGACCGATCCACCGCCGTCGATCGCGTGCTCGGCCTGGGTGCACAACCAGCTGGGCCTTACAACGAGGTCGCAAGCATGCGCTCCCCCGGGGGCCTGCGCTTTCTAAACACCCTCGAGGAGCATCCGCACCGGTTGGCTCGAAGCGACTCGGACGGCATGCTCGACCAGGTCTGTCTGGACATCCCGGCACCGCTGTGGGAAGAGGAACTCGCATTCTGGAAAGCACTGACCGGCCGTGAACTCGAGCACGGTTTGCGTACAGAGTTCGCGTTGCTCGCCGATCCCGACCCCCACGGTGCGCCCCGGATCCTGCTACAACGCCTCGACTCCAGCCATGGACAGGTTGACGCGCACCTCGATTTCGCCGTCGCCGACCGAGCACGCCAGACAGCATGGCACGCCGCCGCGGGAGCCCAGGTAGTCAACGTGATGGGTCGGTTGACAGTCATGCGCGCACCGGACCGACACGTGTACTGCCTCACCGATCGTGACCCCGCGAGCGGCCGAGTCAGGCCCCGACCAGACCTCGACACCGACAGAGTCGGTGCAGCGCACTCTGGACCCCTCGCCGATCAACGATCGGCTTGTGGGCGGAGCGCCTTCCCGATTCCGAGACCCAACCGGGATGCCGGGCGCCTCGAGCGCTGCGCGGCGCTGGTGACGCGCGCCTGTGGAGCGTCCCGCAAGCTTCTCGGCTACCGGGACGACGTGGTTCAGGTGCCTAGGTGGTGACCTGCGGCCAGGCCGCGGGTCCCCGGAGTCGGCGGTTCAGTCCTTCTTCGCAGGGGACTCGGCGACGCAGACGATTCCTGTGTTGCCGTCCTGGTCGGCGACCACAGTGAGCGACGGCGCGTCACTGTCATCGACAACGGTCCCACCCGCGGCGACGGCGGCGGCGATCCGTTGCTCGGCGACCTCGCGCGGCACGTAGACCTCGACATGGAACCGCTGATGCGGGGTCTCGCCCTCGTCGGCGTTCCCGAACCACAGGTTCGGCACCCGTCCCGTGGCGTCCCGGATCTCGTCGCTGGGGGACCCCTCGCCCTGGGCCTCGGCGCTCCCGGTCAGCAGCGCGGCCCACACCGGGGCGATGGTCGCGGCGTGCGCCGTGTCGAGGCCGAGTTCGATCTGGCTGACTGAGGCCGGGTCGGCGTCGACCTTGTGGTCTGCGGCGATCTCGGTGATCCCTCGCGCGAGGTCGACGTCCTGCTGGGTCACCCAGTCGACGAGGTGTTCGGTGCCCTCGTCGTCGCGATAGATGGCGTCTTCGCTGACCAGCTTGAGGTCGACGTACCCATTGCCGATCGACACGCTCGGGTGGTGTCCGAGCGCGTCGCCCGCCTCACCTACCGCGGCGACGAACCGTGCGCCGGTGCCGAAGTCGTCGATCAGGTAGCGGGCATGCAGTCCCTGGGCCAGCTTGCGCCAGTCGGTCAGCTTGGCCTCGGCGATCTTGTCGGGCGTCAACATATCCATGCTCCGGGACCGTATCAGTGGTTCAGCCGCAATTCTCGTGCTCAGCGCTTCGCCCCGCGTCATCGTTCTGGTCGCGGTCGAGTGGATCGTGTTGCATCCCACGCAATGGTGTAGGTGCTTACTCCGGTTGTGGGTGAAGCCCGCCTGCGCGAAGAGGCTCCGCGTGGCGTAGTTAGAGGAAGGACGCCGGCGTCCCTTGCCCTCGGTGTCCTTCCTGGGGTCCACCCGAGCCGCGGACGCGCGAACTCTGACACATCGCGATCGTCAAGATGCAGCGAGGTCGCACTGCTCGACCGACAAGCTGATCACGGTGCGAGACGTCAAAGTCGCCGCCAGCGCCATTCCGAAGGCAGAACTGTCACCGGTCAGCGATCAGCAACTGGGCCTGTCCCCTGTTGCCCGTGCATATGATCGTGGTGTGGAGATGGTTCGGCAGGTCGTCGTCTTCGATGCTACGGATCTACGCGCCGAGAGCACGTTCTGGGCCGGAATGCTCGATGGGCGGGTCTTCGAGGACGCAACGTGGCACAGCGTCGTCGACGCCACCGGCGAGTGGCGAGTGGGTGTACAGCTCGCGCCGGATCTTGCCCCTCCCGAGTGGCCCGACGGTGCACCGCAACAAGTCCATCTCGATCTTCACGTCGATGATCCACATGCTGCACATGAAACGGCAACAACCCTCGGCGCTCGACTGCTCCAACCGGCGCAGGATCTGGACGCCGAGGAGGGTCACCAGGTGTACGCCGACCCCGCTGGTCATCCGTTCTGCATCGGCTGGGGGCATCCGTCCCAAGAGGAACTTGCAGCCTTCATCGCCGGGAGCAGCGATTCGTCAGCCTGAACCGGCATCCCGGACGGGGATGGTGCCCCGACCGCGTCCCCAGGCCCACATGAGGAACCGCTTGCGGCGACGGTGAACTGCGATGGCTCGTGTCCGCAGGGGATCCCGTTGCGGTGACGCGGCGGGGGCCCGCGGTTGCACTCAGGCGTGGTCGCAGCGGGTTGGTCACCGGTCAGCCCAATTGATCCAATGCGACGGCAAGGACGAGTCCCAGCGCGCTGTGGCGACCCCAGTCAAGTAGCTGTCCTCCTTGAAGGCCTTAGGGAAGACTTCAGTGGCAAGTGAGGCGGCGACTGCGCCGCCCGCCACGCAGCGGATCAACCCGAGCGCCGCGTCCGGAACACCGGAAAGCAACAAATTGCCAGCCAACGCCGCTGCCGAGAGAAGTACGGCAGTGGCGGTCCACAAGGCGAGAACCTTGGGCTTCGAGCGGCCTTCAGCCATCTCTTGGGCGCCTCCGGCGGCCTCGGGGAGGTTGGAGAGAAAGATGGAGCCAGACAACGAGGCCACCTGAAGTGGTCCCGCACCAATGAGGGCAACCCCGAGGGCCAGGTTCTCCGGGATGCCGTCCAGGGTGATGGCAGCCAGGAGCCCGCCACCGCTGTCAGATCCGAATCTTGCCTTGACGAGCTTGTCGAGTCCCGAGAACACCGCAGCGCCAGCAAGCACACATGCTCCAACGGCCCACAGGGGCGCGACATCCGTGGCCGGATCGATGAGTTCCAGTACGGCGGAAACCATGAGTGCCCCGCCAGCCAAAGCCACGATGAAGCCTTCCAGCTCGGCAGGGAGCCGGCCGTAGGAACCCCACGCGGCGACAACGATAAGGGCGAACGAGACAACCACAATGACCACGATGGTCAGGAACACAGCGATCCTCCGTTCGTTCACGTCCCGTCGGCTCCTCTTTAGCAAACCACGGCGAGCGCACGCGAGGCCGCGCGGCCGTGTCGCTGCGAGCCGGAGGAGGACCGCGCCCGGCGGTTGTGTACGTCGAACCGCTTGCGGCGGCGTCCCGTACCGATTCGGCCGTGCCCCGTAGCGGGATCCGTGTGCGGCATTCTGCAGCGCGGCTGGGATGATGCACTGCATGGCAGACGGTGTGCCGCCCCCAGTGGGGGTCTTGCAAGCGTTTGGGTTGCGGGGAGAGCCTTGTCCGCTGCCGGGTGGTCAGTGCACGACGTGGCACGTCGGCGATGTGGTACTCAAGCCGGGATCTGACCCGAGGCTCCAGGCGTGGCTGGGTACCGAGCTAGCGACCGTCAATCAGGTCGGTTTCGTTCTCCCCGAGGTGGTCCGGTGCAGGATGGGCGCTGGGTTGTCCAGGGTTGGGGCGCCACAAGGCTGCTCCCGGGATCCTCATCGGAGAGCCACGACGTCGAATGGTTGACGGTGCTACGGGCCGGGCGGGCGTTCCGTCAAGCCACGCGCGTCCTACCGCGACCGGACTGGCTCGCCGATCGGAGTAGCTGGTGGACCAGCGCGGACGACGCTGCGTGGTGCGAGCAGTCGATGGACGTGATCGCGCCGCTCGAACCCCTAGTGGCCAGGCTGAGGCACACGGTGCCGCTCGACCCTCTACCGTGCCATCGAGCGACAACGCGCCGAGGCACGGGCAGCCACCACGACACGATGGTGAACGGCTGAACGCGGGCCAGCAGGCTGGTGTCCCGCAGGGCACACCGATGCGGGACACCCCCGGCACGTCCGGCCCTGCCTCCCTGACAAGACGCCACAGGCGGTTCCTGATATGGGACGACCGCTCTAGTCTCCGCCGACCCAGTGCCTACTGCCGCCTTCGGCCGGGGGCGTCAGTTGCCGTTGGCTCACCGGAGGCTCTCGGGATGGAGCCTGGTTCCGGGTCGGCTCGGTCCACAACATCGTGCTCTGGGAAGCACGGGGGGCAGTGCAGCGGCGCCAAGGCAGTTTGCTTGACCGCTCCGGTGTTGGTTGCGACCTCATCGCGGGATCAACCCGGTCAGCGTTTCTGCGGCGATGGTGATCGCTAACGCGAGGTAGACGCAGCCTGCGATGTAGTGCAACACGGCACCGGCCTTGCGTGACCCGTTGAAGCGCGTGTGCAGGCCGCCGGCCAGCACGCCAACGGTTCCGTAGAGGAGGACCTCGGTCAGGACGTTGATGGCACCCAGCATCGCCAGCTGCAGCCCGGTGCTTCGAGCGTCGCCGGTGAACTGTGGGAGGACGGCGAGGAAGAAGAGGGCCAGCTTCGGGTTGGCCAGACTGACTACGACGCCTCGCAGGTATGGCTTCCCCCCGGAGACGCCGCGAGGGCCTCTGGCCATGCGGCGCGCGTTGCGAATGGTGACATAGGCCAGCCAGAGCAGATATGCCGCGCCGAACACCTTCACTGCATCGAGCAGCAGCGGGTAGGACGCGGCGAGTTTCGCTACTCCAATGACGACCGCGGCGGCGTAGATGCTCATCCCGGTACCGATGCCGAGAATCGCTTTCAGCGCGGATCGTCGACCGGCTTCGAGACCAACGGCGAGCATGTAGGCCATGTCGGGCCCGGGCGGTATGAGGAACAGCAGAATCACGGCGATGAAACCTGGCAGAACTGCAACATCGAGCACAGTTACGCGCCTCTGGGCCAAGCCCGACGAACGAGCTGGGTGCATCGGTGGACCGGGGACGCCGTCCTGGGGGCAGGACCGGCGTTGGAGTCGAAGCGAGTCGAGCTCGGCGAGTCGGGGTGAGGCGGGCTGGTGCCGGGCATGTGACCTCCTGGTCGTGAGACCGGCCCCACGATCACAAGAACCGGCTATGACGGTTCTACATGATCCCAGGCCATCCGTCAACCGGCTAAGGTGGTTCCATGGCTTCCGAGTTCCCCGATTTCCGCACCGGAAACGTGCTGGCGACCAACTTCACGGGGACCCTGTCCGAGCGTCATGGCGTTCCTGTGGAGCGAATCCCCACGCCTCAACGGCTGGCCGACTGGCTGAAGGCGAACGACCTTGCCGTGGACTCCTGCTCCACGGCCCAGCACGACCTCGCTCGGGTGCTGAGAGAGTCGATCCACACCGCCGCCACGGCGGCCGCCACGGGGAACACCCTCCATGTCTCTGCTGTGCGCATCATCAACGACCGCAGCGCACAGGGCCGGGCCGCGGCCCAACTGACGCCCGAGAACAGACGGCGATGGCGGCTCAGCGCGACCAGTGTGGAGGACGCCCTCAGCGTGATCGCCGCCGACGCGGTCAGCATCATCACAGGCGAACGAGAGGGAAGACTGGCCCTATGCGCATCACCGACCTGCCTAGCCGTCTTCCTCGACACGAGCCAAAGCCGCACCCGCAGATGGTGTGACATGAACACGTGCGGGAATCGCCAGAAGAAGGCACGCTTCACGGCCAATCAGCGCGAACACTCCAGATCGCCCGGTACTGCTGCACGATGAAGACGTCAATCCTGCAAGGGCCGACCATCTCGCGCCAGGGGAAGGGTGTGTCGTTTCGCCGCGAAGACGTGTCAACCGCGGCGAAGTCATGACGTCGCCGCGTCGTCCCACCCGAGGATCCGCAACCGGTCGGCTCTGGCATCGTCGGCACCTCAGCGGGCAGCGAAGCCCTCGGTGGCAGACTCATCGGCATGTTCGATGGGTTCACAGCGGGGATGGTCGATGCTGGCGACCTATCGTTGTTCGTCCGGCGGGGTGGGACCGGCCCGGCAGTGCTGCTGTTGCATGGCCATCCGCGCACTTCGGGCACCTGGCATCGGGTGGCTCCGCTGCTGGTCGAGCGGGGGCTCACCGTGGTATGTGCGGATCTGCCCGGTTACGGTCGCTCGGAGAAGCCGGAGCCGACACAGGACCATGCAGCCCACTCCAAGCGATCCGGTTCCCTCTACCTGCTGAACGCGATGACTGAGCTCGGGCACGACCGGTTCGCTGTCGTGGGCCACGACCGCGGTAGCTACTACGCGTTGCGGATGGCGTTGGATCACCCCGATCGTGTCACTCGGGTGGCGCTGCTGGACTGCCTACCGATCAGCGAGCACCTAGACCGCGCCGACGCTCGATTCGCGACCGCCTGGTGGCACTGGTTCTTCTTCGCCCAATCCGATGTGCCTGAACGTGTTATTAACGCCGACCCCGACGCTTGGTACCACGGTGACCCCGACTCCATGGGTGAGGAGAACTTTGCGGAGTGGCGGGCCGCGAAGCACGATCCGGCGGTGGTGCGCGGGATGCTGGAGGACTATCGGGCCGGCATGGGCATCGACGCCGATCACGAGAGAGCAGACCGGGAGGCAGGACGCCGGCTTCAGCAACCACTCCTTGTGCTGTGGTCCACACGGGACGACCTGGAAGACCTCTACGGGGACCCCCTCATCATCTGGCAGGACTGGGCTGACGATGTCAGCGGACATGGCATCGATTCTGGCCATCACGTGGCTGAACAGGCGCCCGAGGAGCTCACGAGGGCACTCACCGCATTCCTAGCGCCGACGCCCCCGTAAGGGAACCTCCTCCGAAGCAGATCCGGCTAACTAGGGGTGGTCGGTGGTCGGCGAGACCGGTGTCGGCGTCCCGCAGGGGATCCCCTGAGAAACGGCCAGCCCTTCGGCAGTCGGCCCCTCCGAAGGGGCCGAAGGAGCGCCGATAGCGGTTCGTAGATCGGTACCAGGTCAGTCTCGCTGGAGTCGGGCGGTGGTCTCGCTGGCGATAGTGGGGCTGAGGTCCACGATCTCGTGGCCGGTGCGTCGCCGGCAGGGGCACTGAGGCTTTCGGGCGTGAGCCAGTGAATGATCCAGTTCCGTTAGAGGTGCTCGCGTGTGTTGACACGTCCAGCGACCTCACGGTCCCTGCCGGGTGACGCTCCTCACGGACGGTGAGCGGCCCGGACACGTGACTTCCTGAAGCAGTCAGTTCGCCACGCTGACCGTCTCGTCGGCCGGCGCCGTGGAGTCGACGTCGTCGGGGCAGGGGGCGTCTGCGACTTGGGTGTCGCCGGAGTCGGCGGTGACGTCGTACTCCACACAAAGCCGCACGTAGAAGGCTTCGTACGAGAGGCCGCCACCTGCTTCCGCCCACGCCGTCAACACACCCTTGACGATCACGCCCTCACGATTTGGCGCTGCCGCGAGGGACTGGTCCGGCAGGACCGCGCGCACGGCCTGGAGCTGAGCCTCGCCGGAGGTGCCGGCGGCCGCCGACGCGATCTCGTCGCGAAGCGCCTGCGCGTTGGCCCGCACGGCGGTGATGGCCTCGTCTCTCGCGATCGCGCGCGAACCCGCGCAACCGGAGAGGACGACGAGGGTCAGGGAGAGTGCGGCGAGGGCGAGGGCGAGCTTGGCTCCCGCGACCCGTCGGCGCGGCTTGGCCGACGATTGCAGACCGGCCGCTGGCGTTGGGCGACAGTGCGGCGGCGGCCGCGCCACCGAACGAAGTTGTCCGGCGACGCTACCTGGCGCTGAGCTCGGATGGGTAGAGCACGCCGTAGCCACGAAAGTCTCGCTCTGGCTCGTCCAGCTCGCTTCTGGAGCCATACCACTCACCTCGATCAGTTTCCCCACTGCGTTGTCGTTCTGCGCATCGTCGGTGACCGCCTCCGGACGTGGTCGCTTAACCGTGTGCCCGACCGTCGCGTCCACCGGTGGTGTGGATTGCGGGATCGACGGCGCGCAGCGGTGTGACGGCTTCTCGCGCGAGGGTACCGATGGCCGCGTCGACCGTGGGCAGGTGTCGCTCGGGTCGGGCGGCGCGGGTCAAGACGGTCACGGCGACGGGGTGTTCGTCGGGGTAGGTGATGACGGCAGCTTCGTGGCGCAGGCGGCCCAGCGTGCCGGTCTTGGCGTGGATGGTGACGTCGTCGTGTGGGAATCCGGATCCGATGCGGTGTCGCCACGCCTGGTGGGCCATCGCGTGACGTACGACCTCATGGGCCTGACCGGTCGGCGACCAGAGGGAGGTCAACAGGCGGCAGATGTCGGCGGCGGTGGAGGAGCTGGCGAAGGCGGGGTCGTACTGGCTGGTGTCGATGTCGCTTTCCACGTCAGTCAGGGCGCTTTCGGCCATGGCGATGTTGGCGGCCCCGGTCTCGGCCTGGACGATACGCAGGGAGTGGGACGTCCCGTGGCGGACGATGGTGTTGTGGAGACCGGCCTCGTGGATCCAACCGTTCAGTCGCGCGAGTCCCACCGTGCGGAGGATGACGTCGCCTGCGGTGTTGTCGGAGAGCGTGAGCATGAGTCGGACGAGATCGCGCTGGGACAGGGTGATCGTGTCGGAGAGCGTCGAGATCCCGGTGGACCCGAATACTCGCCCGGCCGGGGTGAGGGTGATGCGTTCGTGTGGGTCGAGGTCTCCCGTCTCGACGAGGTCAGCCCAAGCGACCGCAAGGGGCAGCTTGTACAGGGACGCGATGGCGACCGGCTCCTGTCCGCGCAACGTGACTTCACCGGGCGGGCCGCTGACTCTGGTGGCGTGCACCCACGCGGTGACGCCAGCGTCGCGGGCAAGGGCTTGCAGCTGATCGTCGGTGTTCATCCCAGGTCGTTCTCGAGTGTCGTCGCGGCGTGCTCGTGGTCGATGTCGGTACGGCGGGCCGCGGGGACCGGGAGCACCACGCGCAAGCGCAGTGGGAACGGATCACCGTCGACCGGGCGACCCGTGGTCGGGTCGACGGTCAGGCGGACCGCGCGTCCGGCCGCCACGAGGGCACTGCGGGCCAGTGGGTCGGGCTCTTCGAGGGTGGCGCCGGTGTGTCCGAGCCGGCGCAACGTGTTCACGAACTGGTCGTGGGCGGCCGGGTGGTGGCGTCGGGGTGGCACGACGACCGGCAACCCCAGGTCGGCGACCTGAACGGGCCGGGAGTTAGTCCCACCTTTGAGGTCCTCGGGCGCGATGATGCGCGTGCCTATGTGGTGGACGGCGCGTGGCCGGGTGCCGTCGACCACGCCGGGATAGCGCACGAGCGCCACGTCGAGGTCGCCGTCGCGCACCAGGTCAGTCAGTTCCACGCTTCCTGCCATCCGCGGCATGACCGCTGTTCCGGTGGCCGCCAGGCCAGTCACGAGGCCCGTCACGCGCTCGTCGACATCGTGGGCCAGACCGATCCGCACGGTCCTCGCAGCCGAGTGGTCGGCGGCATGCTGGGTCAGGTGTGATTCCGCGGTCAGCAGGTCACGGGCCCGCGGCAGGAGGGCCAGACCGGCGTCGGTGATGCGCACTCCCCGCGGACCGCGGTCGAACAGTTGCACGCCCAGGTGGGTCTCGAGGCGTTGGACTCCTTGGGATAGGGGAGGTTGCGTCATTCCGAGAGAGGCTGCGGCCCGTCCGAAGTGGCGCACCTCGGCCACCGCGACGAAGAACCGCAAGTGCCTGAGCAAGTCCACGCCAGAATGATAGCCGTCGGCTATCGCAGCGAGTGCCCAAGACACTTTGACACTCGCCCGGGCTGCCCTGAGGATCGTGGGTGTGACTCGCCACCTGCGCTCTGCCACTGCCCCCACGCCGTCCGTGCCTGCGCGCCTCCGGCCTGGACCGCGGCTCGGGGCGCTGGCCGTGACGGGTGTGCTGCTGGTGACGGTTGCTGCGGCGTGCACGGCGCCGGGGCCGGATCCGCGCCCGGCGGTGAACGCCCTGGCTGAGGGGTTGGCCACCGGTGACCTGACCGGCGTGCCGCTGGCCGGGCTAGCGCCGCAGGACGCGACCGCGTGGTTGCAGAACGCGACGACCGGTCTGGGGGACCTGCGGCCGGCGGTGCGGGTCGTGGACGCGGTCGGCGGGGACGACCGGGACACGGCGCGCGCCGAGCTCGAGCAAACCTGGGACCTCGTCCCTGGTGGTGAGGTTGAGTGGACCTACACCACGGTGGTCGACCTGACGTTGGTGGACGACACCTGGCAGGTCACGTGGGCACCGGCACTGGTGGCACCAGACCTCCAGGACGAGGAGACGCTGACTCTGCGGCACACGGCGGCACCGCGGGGTCGGATCCTGGGAGCAGGCGGCGAACCGATCGTCGAGGACCGCCCCGTCTTACACCTGGGCCTGGACAAGGTCCAGGTCGAGCCCGGGACCCAACCGGAGTCCGCACGCCGGATCGCTGACCTGGTGGGCCTCGATCCGGGCGAGTACACCGACCGGGTGGCCGCCGCGGGAGCGAAGGCTTTCGTCGAGGCCCTGGTGGTGCGGGCCGAGGATCCGGGCCTGGACCTGCAGTCGTTCACGGCCATCACGGGGGCGCGAGCGGTGGACGGCACGCTGCCGTTAGCCCCGACCCGCCAGTTCGCCCGCTCGGTGATGGGCACCGCGGGCCCCGCCACCGCGGAGATCATCGAAGCATCCGGCGGGGCGATCCAAGCTGGCGACGTCGCCGGCCGCTCGGGACTGCAGGGCCGCTACGACGACCAGCTGCGTGGGATGCCCGGGCTGGAGGTCCTCGCCCTAGCCGGCGGCGACCAGGGCGAGAGCGACGATCCGACCGAACGGGTGGTGTTCAGCAGCGACCCGGTCGCGGGCCGGGACCTGGGCACGACGATCGACCCAGGGGTGCAACAGACCGCCGAAGAGGTATTGGCCGACATCCAGGGGCCGGCATCGATTGTCGCACTGCGCCCGTCGACCGGCGCCGTCCTGGCGGTGGCCGACGGGCCCGGTAGCCAGGGATATCCCACCGCGGTCGCGGGCAGGTACGCGCCCGGATCGGTGTTCAAGGTCGTCAGCTCGTTGGCGCTGCTACGCGCGGGCTTGACCCCGGACTCACCCGTTCAGTGCCCAGACACGCTGACCGTCGAGGGGCGCACGTTCCACAACTTCCCCGACTACCCCGCCGCCGCGACCGGCACCATAGACCTGCGCACCGCGATCGCCCAGTCCTGCAACACCGCCATCATCGCCCTGCGCGACCAGGCCACCCCGACGGCGCTGATCGACGCCGCCGCATCACTGGGACTGGGTACCGACACCGACCTGGGATTCGACGCCTTTCTCGGGAACGTGCCCGCCGACTCCACCGGCACCGACCACGCCGCAGCAATGATGGGCCAGGCCCGCATCGAAGCCTCACCGTTGGCGATGGCCACCGTCGCCGCCTCGATCGGCGCCGGCACCACGGTCACCCCCCGCCTGCTCGACGACGCACCCGACACCGCACCACCGCCCACACCCCTGGCCACCGACGAGGCGAGCGCCCTGCGCGAGCTGATGCGCGCGGTAGTCACCGACGGCGGAGCGCAGCTGCTGCGCGACATCCCAGGAGCCCCCGTACTGGCCAAGACGGGCACCGCCCAGTACGGCCCGGGCGACCAGCTCGCCAACCACGCCTGGATGATCGCCCTGCACGACGACCTCGCCGTCGCCGTCTTCGTCGAGACCGGCGACTACGGCTCCACCACCGCCGGGCCCCTGATGGCACGGTTCCTCACCGAGCTGTCGTGATCGGCCACTCATCGCCTGCGACCCGCGCGCGAACACTGCATGGGCCAAAACGCCGCTCTCGTACGATCGCGGTGCTCACCATCGCGGCGTTGCTCGCGACCACCGCGACCGCATGCACAGGTCCACCATGGGTCGACGCCGAGGACGAGGGCGCCGTACAGCGACTGGTCAACATCCTCGACCGGGACCTGGCGGGGCGCGACGTGCAGCAGCGGTCCGACCTGACCCGGCTCCTGGTCCGTGCGCACGACGCGGTCGTGGCCGGCACACCCGGTTCCACGAGGCCCGGCACGATGGACTTCGCTCCCTACCTCGGGGCGGGTCAGGAGATCCCCGAGGACGCGCCCGTCGCCCTGGCCATCTGGGACCAAAGGACGGGAGCCGACCCCTTCACCGACGACGTTCCGCGATGGCACCGCTCGTGCATCCAGGTGTCCATCGACCGAGCGGCAGCCGGCTTGGCCGTCGCATTCGTCTCGTGCCCTGCCGGCATCCCGGACGAGCCACCCGGCCTCGGCGGCACAGCGTCTCCGCGAACGTTGCAAGTCACCGCGCCGACCACCGGTCAGCTGCTCACCGGCGACCCGGCGCGGACCGGTGCGCCCACCGCGGCACTGGTCCCGACGGACCGCCCCGTGACCGCCTATCCCTGCGCCTCAGAGGGGCTCGCCGCGACGTTCGAAGCGTTCTCGCTGACTAGCGGACAGTCAGACCAGGTGACCCTGCGCGTGGTCAACACGGGCTCGGATCCGTGCACCGCCCCGGAACCGGCGGACTTGCGCCTATCGCAAGACCCTGACGACGTGCCGGTCCGCCTCGAGGTCGAGCCGCGGTCCCCGATCGCCCTCACCCCCGGGGAATCCGCCACCGCACGGGTGACCTGGGCCCCGAGCCAGCAGGTCAACACGGACACCCCGCAGAGAGTGGAACTCGAACTCGGGACGCAGAAGATCGAGGTACGCCCCGGCGTCGGGACGCCCGACGTCGCACTTCCCATCAACCCGGGCGTCACCCTGCAGATCACGCCATGGCAGATCCTGGGATACGGCGCGACCCTCGACGACGCGAACCCGCGCACCGACATCGCCCCGCCGTGCGACCAGACCGACCTGGCGGTCCTGACCCGCGAGGTCCCCATACCCAGCGGTTCGACCTCGCCACCGCCATCCGTCGACGTCATCAACCTCGGTGCGACAACATGCCGCATCACCCCAGGCACCTATGCCAGCCGCATCGACGGCCTCCCCCCATTCGTCGAAGCACCCCTGGTCCGCCTCGATCCCGGCGACCTCACCACGTTGGAGACGACGAAGTCCGTGCCGCCACGCCCGGATCAGGCCTACGTCAACGGACACTGGATCCACGTGACGCCGTCGCAACAGGGTTGAGGACGATCACATGACCGTCCTCGCCTCCCTCCCGACCGACCCCCCGCTCGTCGCCGCCGCGACGGCCGCAGTCCGGATGCCGCCGCGACGGCAGGTCTTCCTCCCGCTCAGAGGACCGGTCCTCGTGGCGCTGGAGCCCCGGGGGTGCCCGGGGCTGACTGGCTGGGATGAAGCCTAGTCATTGGCACCCCGCATGCCCGACTCATCGCGCTACCGGTCCACCCTGGCGGCAGCGGCGAAACTGGGTCCCAAAGGCCAACGCCGTGCGGCGATGACTTCGTGCCTGCTGGTGTCCGTCGGCTAGGCCGTGTCCCGTGAATCGTGACGGACGGGGTCGCGGAGCCAGATCCTGATGGTCGCGACATCGATGGTGCCCCTGTACACGAACTCGCGCTTGTCATACCGGGTGGCCACAGCTCGGGCGGTGCGGATCCTGTTGATCGCGCGCTCCACGGTGTTGCGCTGCTTGTACATATCGGAATCCAGGCTCGGTGGCCGCCCGCCCCGACTGCCCCCTGGTCAGGCGCCCAGCGACCTGGTTCGAGGGGACCGGGATGGTCGCCGCGATGCCCCGCCGCCGCAGGTGAGCACGGATCTTGGCGGTCGAGTACGCCTTGTCCGCCAACACCGCATCCGGTCGGGTCCGCGGCCTGCCCGGCCCCAGGCGCTCGATCCGCAGGTCGGCCATCACCGCCTCGAACGCCACCGAGTCATGACGTTGCCCAGCGGTGGTGACCCGCGCCAAGGGCCGGCACCGAAGGTCCGCGGCCAGGTGGATCTTGGTGCTCAGCCCACCCCGGGACCGGCCCAGCGCCTCCCGATCCGCCACCGCGGCGGTGCCGGTGCCAGGATTCTTGTCAGTCGACCCTGCCCCCTGTGTGCTGCCCTGGCCCGCTGCCCGCACCCAACACCGCCGGGGCCAACCGGTGCGCCGGCACTGGCCACCCACGGTTCGTCCCCCTCCTGGTCCGCGCCGGCGCGCACCTTGGACAACGCCCGCTCCCAGGTGCCATCCCCTGACCAGCGACGATGCCGGTTGTACACGGTCTTCCACCTCCCGTAACACTGCGGCAGATCCCGCCACGGCGACCCCGTACGGGTACGCCACATCACCCCGTTGACCACCTGCCGGTGATCGGCCCACTGCCCACCACGGCCACCAGTCCGAGGCGGCAGACATCCCAGGTTCTGGTTCTGTCAAGCGGCGGTGTCGAGGTGCTGCTGCCAGGCGTTGTTCTCGTCGTAGAAGGTGCGGTAGCGCAAGCAGCCGTGGAGGATGCCGACCCAGCGGTTGGCGAGCTGGCGCAGGGCGGCCTGATGGCCGACGCCTCGCCCTCGGAGGGCCTTGTAGTAGGCGCGGGCGCCGGCTGAGCCGCGCATGGAGCAGAAGGCCCACTGCTGCAGGGCATCACCGAGGCGCCGGTTGCGGGCGTACCGGGCCAGCACGACGCGTCTTGTGCCCGACGCGCGGGTGATGGGTGCGGTGCCGGCGTAGGCCTTGCGGGCCTTGGCGTCGGCGTAGCGGTGCGGGTCGTCGCCGAACTCGCCAAGGACCCGGGAGGCCAGGGTCACGCCGAGCCCGGGCAGGCTGGTGTAGATGTCAGCGTCCCGGTGCCGGCCAAAATGCTCGCCCACCACCTGCCCGAGCCGCTCGATCTGGGCGTTCAGCACGCTGATGAGCGCGACCTGCGAGGTCACGATCGCCGCGTAGGCGTCCTGCACCGGGCCGGGTTGCCGCAGCTCCGGCGCGGTCAACATCTGCCGGATCTTCTCCGCACGAGCGGGTACGTCGCGCCGGTTCGCCGCCGTCAATGCCCGCACGATCTTGGCCCGCGACAGCCTCGAGGCGGTGTCCGGGTCCGGTGCCTGGGCCAGCAGGACCAGGGTGTCCGGATCGTCCAGGTCCTTGAACGCGGCCAGGGCCGCGGGGAAGAAGTCGCGCAGGGTCGAGCGCAACCGCAGCACGTGCCGGGTCCGGTCCCAGATCAGCGACTGGTGCGCCCGGGCGGTCACCTTGACCGCCTCCCCGGTGGCGCTGTCGCCAGCGACCCGGCGGTGATGGGCCCGGTCCAGGCGGACGATCTCGGCCAACAGGTGCGCATCGGCGGTGTCCGACTTCGCCCCCGAGGTGGAGTGCCGCTCCCGATACCGGGCGACCGACATCGGGTTCAGCCCGTACACGGTGTACCCGGCCGCGACCAGCGCACCGACCCACGGGCCCCGGTCGGTCTCGATACCGACCACCACCTGCGCGGCCGCCTCGGCCGGCTCCAGGTCGGCCCACTCCTGCGGTGCGTGCTCGGCCACCAACGCGTGCAACCGGGTCACCCCGGTCAGCCCCTCGGGCAGACGTCTTCGCGCCAGGATCCGTCCCTGGTCATCGACCAGCTCGACGTCGTGGTGGTCCTCGGCCCAGTCATCACCAATGAACAACATCGCCTTCTCCTCCTTCGTCTCGTTGCGGCCCTTTCTCAGCAGCGTGGAGGAGGACTCCCGGGGATCTAATGGTCAAGTGCTCACCCGAGACATCTGGGGGCACGTCATCCCAGCAGCGGTCACGCCTCCTCACGACCAGCGGGCGCACGGTCTGCCGCAAGACCTCAACGATCAGATTCGGAGAGTGCTGACCCGCCGGCCGCTACCGGAACCGGAACCGAGCCTGCCAGAGGATCGGTAGAACCCATTAGATGCGGCTCCAACAGCGCCCACTGTTCATCGGTCAGATCATGTCGATCGAGCATGCAACCGTGTCTACCGCGGGTCGACCTCGGATCTTCGCGGGACACGCCCTAGTCCGAACTCGTCGCCGGATGGGGATGCGCCATCGGTACAAAGCGGGGCGCCCACTCCGCCGCGTCGGTGCCAGAATCGTGACATGGATAGTGATGACGATCAGATCGAGCTGACCATCCGGGTCACCCGCCGTGAGCTGGGCTGGGCGGTGCGACACATTAACGATTGGATCGCCGAGCGGCCGGTCAATACCTGCGGCGACGCGCACCGTTTCGTGTCCGCTCTCACGAATCCGGTGACGGAGAACCCGGTGAGTTGACGCTCGGAGCAAACCCGCCCCGCGCGCGCCAGGCTCACCCGAGTCCTCCGTAACCATGTCGGGTATCGGGCCCCCCCGTGCGATTAGCTGGACGTGCTACCCGGGGCCTCCCTCGTCACCGTATGGGATCGTCCATGGGTCAGGTTAGGAGCTTGTCGAGAAGGGTTGCGAGTTGATGGCGCTCTTCGCTGTCCAGCTGGACGGCGACGGTGGACCCTGCGGAGACGCGCGCGGCGACGTCCTCTCTGAGCGCGGCACCGGTGCCGGTCAATCGCAGCAACTTCACGCGCCGGTCCTGGCCGGAGATCCGCTCGAGGAGCCCTAATTCCTCGAGCTTGTCTGCGATCCCAGTGACGTTGGAAGCATCGCATGCCAGGTGTGTTGCCAGGCTGCGCATCGCCGCAGGCTGCTCCAGCCAGAGGATGGCCCGGGCCTGCTGAGGGGTCAGACCCAGCTCGCCGACAACGTCCGCAAAGTCGGACCGGGTGCGTTCGGCGACCCTGATGAGTCTGGCGCTCAGTGCGTGGGTCTCTGCCAAAGCGTCGGCCGTGGGGGGAGAAGGCACTCTCACACGATACTTTACCAAGACATTGGTTGACAACCTCAAGTGTTCAGGAGAGCCTGGGGATACTTGTCCCACTCAATTATGGAGGTTCACCATCATGTCGGATCACACAGCAACCCTGCCCGCTTCCGGCGCCGACGCCCCTAGCGTCATGCTCCCTGCCGCCCGGGGCTGGCGCGCAGGACTGATCGCCACCGCAACGGCGCTGGCCGCGAACATCGCCCTGCTATACACGGCGCGCGGGTTGGGGGCGGACATGGCGGTTCGCCGCGTCGAGACTGAGGCGGCGATGACCATCGGCATCGGGACGGTCACGTTGATGACCCTCCTGCCGATGCTGTTGGCCACGGCGCTGCTACTGCCGCTTCGCCGGTGGGGCCCCCGGGCGTGGCGCCTGCTGGCGGCGGTCGGCCTGGTGATCGCCGTGGTGACCGTGCCCGCGCCGTTCACCGTGCTCGCCCAGACTGGTACCCAAGTGTCGCTGGCCTGCATGCACCTCACGGCCGGAATCGCGTGGTTCCTCTTGGTTCGCCGGGCCGCGCGTAACACTGTGGCGCAAACCTCGGCCGGTCCACGGCCCCTGCCGGGGTGGACCTGTGGGTGCCGTGGGACCGCACCGCCGGCGTCATCGGACCACAAGGATCCGGCAAAACGCTCGACCTGCTCACCCCGGCGCTGTTGGACGCCCCTGGTGCGGCGCTGGTCACCCTCACCAAACCCGAGGACCTGCTGCTGACCTTCACCGCCCGCTCCACCAGCGGACGTCCGTGCGTGGTGCTCGACCCGTTCGGCCTGGTCCCCGGACTGTCCGAGCTGGTCTGGGACCCCATCGCCGGGTGTGTGGACCCGGCCGTCGCCGAACGCCGGGCCAAGGCGTTCACCGCCGGCACCATCAAGGGAGCCGTCG
>JAABUN010004268.1_pt1 | contig 19906 bp, 18 predicted proteins | sample 5559311 | NCBI WGS metagenome assembly JAABUN01 (sample SAMN10711877, study PRJNA513370) | rock metagenome | isolation source: Antarctica rocks | place: Antarctica: Victoria Land, Siegfried Peak sud
GAGCAGCGCGGAAGTGGCCACAGAGGACCCGACCCGGCCGGCGCCTACGACCATCACGAACACGAGGCGGATCGTAGAGGACTGAAGTCAGCGGCTCGTCGCCGGAGCCGCGTCCGTCTCGACTGCCGGAAGGGTTGGATCGCCCACCAGTGCCGGTGGAGCCCCACCCGCGCTCTCGCCAGGGGGCTTGGTGACCGGCGGCGCGGTGAGGATGACACGACAGGGCGCCTTGTTGACCACGTACCGGGTCGTCTCTCCCACGAAGGTGTCACGAGGCCCCGCATCACCGCGACCGCCGAGCAGGGCGCCGCCTCGGATGCGGGTCGGCTCTTCTGCCGCAAGCACGATGGCCTCGACTCCGCGGCGCCGCGCCTCGTGCACGATCGCCTCCCCGGCGCGGCGCGCTCGGACGGTGGCGGTGGCCACCTCCACGCCCTTGTACTCCTCCCCCACCGCCTTGGCGCGCGCGAGCGCAGCCCGCGCGCGCTTGAGCTCTGAGTCGGGGATCCGGGAATCGACCGGCAGGGCCATCGGCACCTCGAAGACCCACAGCGCCTCGATGACGGCTCCGCCTTCGCCGCCGTCGGAGTGCTCCTCTCCTGACAGCCTGCCTGCCGTCTGCATGATGTCGTCGTCGAGCGGGGTGCCGAGCACCGGGACGAGGATCGACCCATACTCGGCCTCGACCCGCTTCGGGCGGGTCAAGGCGCGCTCGGGAATGGTCACGCGCTTGAAGACGGGCTTGCCGTTCGAGCGCCGGTAGAAGATGTAGAGAGTGATCCCGACGGCCATCCAAGCGACCCCGACGAAGCGCGCACCGCTGTGCAAGGCCAAGACCGCGAGGAAGGATCCACCCGACACCAGCGCGCCGAGTGCCGCGGGCAGCGGCAGCTCCCCCTTCCCGATCCGGACGTTGAACGGCATCTTGTACGGACGATCGCGGTCGGGCTCGCGATAGCGCAGCGAGCAGATCGCCAGGTGCACGATCGTGAATGCGAGCGTCGCGCCGAACGCGTAGATGCCGGCCAGGAACTCGAGGTTCCTCGGGATGACGAGCGCGACCGCCAGCACGGCTCCGGCGATGATCACCACGACCGGGGTGGAGCGGGTCGGGTGCAACCGCCCGATCGCGGATGGGATCTGGCGATTGAGCGCCAGCGAGTACCCGAGCCGCGAGAGCCCGAGCATCGCGGCGTTGCAGGCGATGGCCAGAACCGCAACGGCGGAGAGGGCGACGACATAGCGCAACGGCTGGCGTAGCCACTCCTGATCGAAGGCCGCGACGACGTCGAGCATGGGAGCATCGACGAGGCTCTCATTCGTGCCCCGCGGTCCGGTCGACACCGGCAGGGCGCTGACCGCTACCAGGCCGATTCCCACGTAGGGGACGGTGGCGGCCAGCAGACGGGCGCTGACCAGGCGTTTCAGTCCGCGCCGGCTGATCGCCACCTCGCCCGCGAGGCCGGAGGACGCGTCGATCCCCGCGAAGCCGATGATCGCCAGCGTGAAGGCGAAGAGCAGATCCCCGGCCGACCGGTTGCCGCCGAAGTCGGCCGGCGCGGTCAGGACGTCGCTTGAGAGCAGCAGCAGGACTCCAAGTGCGACGATGACCAGCTGCAGGGCGAGGTCGGCGACCACGATCACCGCTGCCCGCTCGAAGCTCCGGGGCACTATGCCGCGCAGGTTGGCCCGAGCCACCCAGGCGATCACCACGCAGGAGACCAGCACCGCGAGAGCCCCCGAACCGATCGGCGCCCAGAGCACCGCGACGTAGTCCGAGACCACGAACGCCGTGATCGCGATGAGGATCAGGTAGTCGAGCAGGATCGCCCAGCCTGCGACGAAACTCCACAGCTCGTTGAAGCCGAAACGTGCCAGGACGGTGGCGCCGCCACGCTCCTGATGGAGTGAGGTGCCCTCGACGTAGGAGAGCACGAGCAGCAGGAAGAACCCGGCCGCGGCGAGCAGTACGAGCCAGGTCCAGCCGCGCGCGCTGTCGACGATCATCCCAAGCCCGAAGTAGATCGACGCGGCCGTGAAGCTCTGGACGATCCCGAACAGGGCCGGCGAGCCGAGTCCGCGCCGCAGGATGGGCGCCGAGTCCATGCGCGCGAAGGCATCGGCGGCGCCCTTGACGCGGTCGCGCCCCGGGCTCACGAGCGCCGCCGCTCGGCGTAGATCCTGCCCGCTCCCGCCGCGATGAACAGCACGCCCGCCAGTATGCCGGTGGCCAGCGGTCCACCGCCCCGTTCCGCGGTGACGACGATCATCGCCAGACCGAGGAGCACCATCGCCGCCGACAGGACGTAGGTGACGGGGCTCATCGGGCTGCGATCGCCGAAGGTTTCGTGCCTTGTCCGTTACCGGCCGGAGCCGACTCGATGATGACGCGACACGGCCGCTCGGCCAGCACCGTCTCGAGCGTCTTGCCGAACACCGTCGAGCCGTCCCCGCGGCGGGGAAGCGGAAGGACGACGGCGGCGGCTCGCATGTCAAGGGCCTCCTCGATGATCCGTCTACCAGCCTGCCCCGCCCGGACGCGCTCGGTATGGCCGCTCACACGCCGTCCGCCCTGGACCTGGGCCTGCTCGATGACCGACTGCGCGGCGGCCTCCTGCTCGGGCAGCGCGGCGTGGATCGGCAGCGCCTGCGGCACCGTGATGGTCACGAGCACGTGGATCCCGCGCCGTTTGCGGGCCGCGAGCTTGGTGGCTGTCGCGATCACCTGGGGATCGAAGCCGTCGTCACCTACGTACACCAGCACGGAGTCGTACTCGGCCTCGTGGTCGACGACGGGCTGCGGAATCGCCACCTTGTGCGTCGAGGTGAAGTCGAGCCCTTGCCGGTGGCGGTAGACCAGATAGAGGACGATGCCGGCGGCCAGCCACCCCGTACCCGCCGCGGCCACCACCGGGTTGCGCAGGGTGACGACCACGAAGGCGAGGGCCGTGCCGGCGCCGCCGACCACCGCGAAGAGCGGCAGGTCGCGGCCGCCGACGCGGAGACTGCCCGGGCCACGGTAGGGCCGGCGCACTTCCGGCTGCGTGGAGCGCAGCACGATCACCGAGAGGTGGGCGATGGTGAAGGACAGCATCGCGCCGAACGCGTACATGTTGCCCAGGAAGGTTGCCTGCCCGGGGATGACCGCGAGGCAGGCCAGCACCCCGAAGATCGAGATGCCCAGCCAGGGGGTGTTGAACTTCGGATGCAACCGGCGCAGCCGGTCAGGCACCTGGCGGTGCAGCCCCATCGAGTACACCAGCCGCGAGACCCCGATGATCCCGGCGTTGGTCGCGATGAAGAGGATGGTCGCCGCGAGCACGCCGACGTAGATCTCCCCCGGCCCCTGTAGCGCCCCGAGGTCGATCTGCTTGACCACCCCCAGGATCGGGTCCCCGGCGAAGCCGCCCTTGTCCTCGCCCAGTCCGAGCTTGGTGGTGTACTCCCCGTCGGCGCCACGCTCGACCGGGAGCGCGGACAGCGCGACCAGCGGAAGGGTCGCGTAGATCGCGAAGACCGCGATGACCACCCCCTTGATCGCTGCGGGGATCGTCTTGTCCTGGTCCTTGGCCTCCTCGGCCATGTTGGAGATCGTCTCGATCCCCGTGTACGCGACCATGCCGACCGGGATCGCGACCAGGAAGTCGCCCCACGTGGGAGCCACACCGAGGGTGACGTTGTCGACCAGCTGCTCAGGGTTGAGGATCAGGAACGCTCCGACCAGCACGAGCAGCAGCTGCGTCAGGAAGTCCGTGATGGCCAGGACGATGTTGAGCCCGGCCGCCTCCTTGACCCCTACCACGTTGATCGCCGACAGGAGGGCGATGACGCCGATGGCGAAGAAGATGTCGCCCGGCGACGAGCGCAGCGGTTCCCAGAAGAGCCCGCCGAGGTAGTGCGGGACGAAGAAAGCCGAGATCGCGATCGTGATCGTGTAGTTGAGCATCTGACCCCATGCCGCGAAGAAGGACCAGAACTCGTTGAACGCGCGCCGTGCGAACGATGACGAGCCGCCCGCTTCTGGGTACATGGCGGTCGCCTCGGCGTACGTGGCGGCCGTCAGGTAGAAGATGAAACCGGTGATCACGAAGACCACCGGCGTGAGCCCGAGGGCCAGGCTCGCCACGAGGCCGAGGGCGTAGTAGATCGACGAGCCGACGTTGCCGTAGGCGGTCGAGAAGAGGGCGTTCGTGCCCAGGACCCGTTCGAGCCCGTGGAGGCGGCGTTGGGCCATGCTCGGCCTGAATATAGGGCCCGCGAAGGCGCGGGCTCAGAAGCCGCCCATCTGGTCCGGGGGCACTGGCGGGCGGGGATCGTCGCGCGGCGCGATCGGTCGCTCACCTAGCCCTGTGCGCAGGCCTTTCTGCGATCTGCTGGGGAGTCCGAACCGGACGATCTCCCAGTCGCCGTCGGCCCCCTCCCGGGCCGTCCAGGTGAAGCGGCCGCGCTCCGGGTGCTCTCGGCTCAGGCGCGCCGCCTCGGTGGTTGCCTCTTCGTGGGTCATGGCGTCGTGAAGGGTAGGCCGTCACCAGTCGGGGTCCGGACCACCAGGCGCACCGCCCCACTCCCTCTCCCCAGACCAGCCGGGGGTTCGGGACCACAAGGCCGCGCGAACCGCCGCCGCCTAAGCCACCAGCGGGATGATCAACAGCGCCACGATGTTGGCCACCTTGATCATCGGGTTGATGGCCGGGCCCGCCGTGTCCTTGAAGGGGTCGCCCACCGTGTCGCCCGTGACCGAGGCGGCATGGGCGTCAGAGCCCTTGCCGCCGTGGGCGCCGTCCTCGATGAGCTTCTTGGCGTTGTCCCACGCCCCACCACCGGCAGTCATGAGCACGGCGAAGAAGAGCCCGACGATGATCACGCCGATCAGCAGGCCGCCGAGTGCCTTGACCGACAGGATGCCGACGATGACCGTGAAGACGATCGGGATCAGCGACGGGATGATCATCTCGCGCTGAGCCGTCTTGGTCACGATGTCGACGCACTGGCCGTACTCGGGCTTCTCAGTGCCGTCCATGATCCCGGGGTGTTCGCGGAACTGCCGGCGGACCTCCTCCACCACGGCGGAGCCGGCACGGCCGACGGCCTCCATGGCCAGGGAGGCGAAGAGGCAGACCATCATGCCGCCGACCAGCAGGCCGATGAGGACCTCGGGATCGTTGAGGATGAAGACGACCGGCTTCTTGCCCCCGCTCGTGAGCTCCTCGTCAAGCTCGATCTGAAACGCGGCGAACAGGACGAGCGCGGCCAGGGCGGCCGACCCGATCGCGTACCCCTTGGTGACCGCCTTGGTGGTGTTGCCGACCGCGTCGAGCGGGTCGGTGACGTTGCGGACGTCTTCGGGCATCTCGGCCATCTCGGCGATGCCGCCGGCGTTGTCGGTGATGGGGCCGAAGGCGTCGAGCGCGACGATGAGGCCGGTCAGCGAGAGCTGGGCCATGACCGCGACGCCGATGCCGTAGATCCCGGCGAGCTCGTTGGCGGCGTAGATGCCGAGCACGATGACCAACGCGGGAAGAGCGGTCGCCTGCAGGCCCGAGGAGAGGCCCTGGATGATGTTCGTCGCGTGGCCGGTCTCAGACGCCGCAGCAGTCTTCTTCACCGGCGAGAAGCGCGTGGAGGTGTAGTAGTCCGTGATCACGAACAGCGCCGCGGTGACCGCGAGGCCGATCAGGGCGCAGAGGTAGATGTCGCCGACGCTCGGGGCCCCTCCGCCCACCAGGTCGTCCATCATCAGGGCCGTGATGGGATAGAACACGATCGCGGCCAGGACGCCGGAGACGATCATTCCCTGATACAGCGCGCGCTCCACGTTTCCGGCCGCGGACTTCACGAAGAAGGTCCCGATGATCGAGGCGATGATCGACACGCCGCCGAGCACCAGCGGGAAGAGCACCACCTGCGTCTCGTTCGCCCCGTCGAAGGTGAGGATGCCGAGGAGCATCACGGCGACCGCCGTGACCGCGTAGGTCTCGAAGAGGTCGGCCGCCATACCGGCGCAGTCGCCGACGTTGTCGCCCACGTTGTCGGCGATGACCGCCGGGTTGCGGGGGTCATCCTCGGGAATGCCGGCCTCGATCTTGCCGACGATGTCGGCGCCCACGTCGGCGCCCTTGGTGAAGATGCCGCCGCCCAGACGGGCGAAGACGGAGATCAGCGAGCCGCCGAAGCCGAGCCCGATGAGGGCGTCCACGGCGTCCTTGGCCTGGACGTCGAGTACGGCGGTTAGCAGCCCGTAGTAACCCGCTACGCCCGACAGCGCGAGGCCGACGACGAGCATTCCCGTCACCGCGCCGCCCCGGAACGCGACGTCGAGCGCCGGCCCGATGCCGCCGCGTGCGGCTTCTGCCACCCGGGCATTGGAGCGTACGGAGACGTTCATCCCGACATAACCCGCGGCCGCGGAGAGCAGGCCGCCGAGCAGGAAGCCGATGGCCACCTCGACGTTCTGCAGGAAGATCAGGGCGATGAAGAGCACCGCCCCGACGATCGCGATCGTGCGGTATTGGCGGTTGAGGTACGCCGAAGCGCCCTCCTGGATCGCGTGGGACAGCCCGCGCATGGTCTCGTTGCCCGGCGAGAGAGCCAGGAGCGCGCGCGACGTCACCGCGCCGTACGCGACGGCGCACAGCGCGCAGACGAGCGCGACGATGACGCCGTGGTCGGTCAGGAAGTCGGACAAGAGAACCCCTCTGGATCAGTTTGGAAGGCGATCGCGCCCGATGTGGGCACGCGCAAGGACTTAAGAGCGCAAAAAGCGGCGGCCGGATGGGCCGCCGCTGCCGAAGCGGTCGCGGATTCTATCGGCGTGACCGGCGGAACGTCTGATCGGTGACTATTGACCCGGGATCCAGAGGCGGCTGCGCTGCGCCTCGGCGGCGCGGTCACCGGCGCCCGGGGCAGGCTGCGGGGGGACCGCGGGACCAGCGCCGGGTTGCGCGGGCGCCTCGGCGGCGCCGGCCGCCCCGGAATTCTGCGCGTAGTGCATCTGAAGGCGACTCAAGCCGTCGCGGATCGGGCCGAGCTGTGCACGGTGACGGGGCTCGACGAGGGCCATGAGCGCCCGGGTGGCCTCGATGCCGAGCCGCATCTGCTCCCAGTCCGGCGCCGGACCCTCGCCGGGTGGAGCCGTGAGCCCGCCCTTGCGGGCCGCCAGATTGATGAGCGAGACGATGGTCTGCAGAAGCACGTCGTCGACCGTGATCTTCTCCATCTCGGCTTCGAGGGCCTGCAGTTCCTCCTCGGTGTACTCGGGGGGCTGGCTCATGTGATCTCCTCGGTTGCGAACGTCGTCCTGGTTTCCTCGACGCACTCGGCGTACACCTCTGCGGGAGTTGCGCCCGTGTCGATGAGCCGCCGCTGGCGCTGGGCGCCGTTGAGCGCGGGCAGCGTGACCGCAGCGCCGCTCCAAGCGGACAGCCGCTCCACGACCTCAGCCGCCTCGAACTCGACGATCTCCGGGGCCCCGAGGTCGAGCAGCCGACCGTCGAGCCCGTGGCGGACGGCCCGCCAGACGTTCTCCTCGATCAGCCGGCCGGGCAGATCGGGCGGCGTCTCACCGGCGTCGACCTCCCGCGCGGCCTGGCGGACGCACGCCGCGATCAGCTCGATCAGGGCGTCGGCTTCGGGGCTCGTCATCTGCACGTCGCAGATCCGGACCTCGACCGTGCCGAAGTCGTGATGCGGACGCACGGACCACCAGAGCTGGGTGAACTCCACGATCGAGTTCGTGCGCACGAGCATGTCCACGTAGCGCTCCCATGCGTCCCAGCTTCCGAAGACGTCCGGGATCCCGCAGCGAGGAAACGACTTCGTGAAGGTCTGCGTCCGCGCGGAGTGCAGGCCCGAGTCACGGCCGTCGACGAACGGCGAGTTGGCGCTGACCGCGAGCAGCAGAGGAAGGACGGGGCGGAGGCGGTCGCAGACGCGTACCGCCCGGTCAGAGCCCTGGACACCGACGTGGACGTGCAGGGAGAAGGTGTTGTTGCGGCGGGCGACGTACTGCAGCCCCTCCTCCACGCGCCTGTAGTGCTCCGTGGCGATGATGTGCTGCTCGCGGTAGTCCGAGAGGGGGTGAGTGCCGGTGGCACCCAGGGTGACCTCGTGCTCGCGGCTCAAGTCGAAGATCGCGCGCCGCCGTTCCCGCTGGCGACGCAGCGCGTCGGCGACGTCTTCACCCCGACCCGAGACGAGCTCGAGCTCGGACGAGATGAGCTCGCCGGCGATGGCGCCGGCCAGCACGGGGTGCTGGGCGCCCGCGTCGCGCAGCTCCTCAAACGCCGGGACCAGCGCGAGAGTCTCGGGATCGAGCAGTGCGAACTCCTCCTCGATGCCGACGGTCCCGTCGGCGGAGCGCTCGAACGTCTCGCGCGCGGCGGCCAGGTCGATCATCGGCGTGGGCAGGGCCTACGTGAGGTAGAAGTACAGCGCGTACAACAGGTCCACCGCCGGGCTCGAAGTGTGCACCGTGACCTCCGGCGGGACCTGCAGAAGCGCTTCGGAGTAGTTGAAGATGATCTTGACGCCCGCGTCGACCAGCGTCTCGGCCAGCGGCTGAGCGGCCTGGGTGGGCACCGCGAGCACGCCGACGACGATGTCCTCCTCCTCGACCACCGCCTTGAGCTCGTCGTTGTGGCGCACGATCTGGGTGCCGACCCGCTGACCGACCTTGGCCGGATCGGTGTCGAAGATGGCCACCACGCGGAAGCCGTGGTCGGCGAAGATGTCCGACGAGGCGATGGCCTGGCCCAGATGACCCGCGCCGAACAACGCGATGTTGTGCTGGCCGCTCGTCCGCAGGATCTTGCGAATCTGCGAGACCAGCGAGTCCACGTTGTAGCCCACGCCGCGCTTGCCGAACTTCCCGAACCCCGAGAGGTCGCGGCGGATCTGCGTCGAGTTGACGTGCGTGTACTCGCTCAGCTCCTGGGAGGAGATCGTCTCCTTGCCCATCTTGCGCGCCTGCGTGAGAACCTGGAGGTACCGCGAGAGGCGAGCGGCCACGCCGAGCGACAGCCGATCCGCGAACACCTCGGACCCGCCAGGAGGCACCTCGCCTTCACCCGTGCGGGTCGCGACATCGCCGGAGCTCATCAGAGGGGTCACTCTAGACCTTTAGGTCTTTGAGCCGTGCTTCGAGCACCGCCTCGTCGACGTGGAACTCGAAGAGCTCTTCCCCGTCGAGACAGACCACGGGGATGCGGACGAGGTAGCGGACATGCAGGGCGTCGTCGAGCGTGATGTCACGTTCGAGCAGCTCGAATCCGATCCGGAGCCGAACGCGCTCGAGTGCGTCGCGCGCCTCGTCGCACAAGTGGCAGCCTGGGCGGCCGTACAACGTCACCGTGCGCTTCATCTCGTCTTGAACGATGCCGAGCGGCGCTCTGTCGGGTTCGTCTGGCGGGGCGCGCGAGCTCGCACCCGGAAGTGCAGGCTTCCCGCCCCGAGCCGGGTGAGGTTGCGGCGCGGAAGGGTGTAGGCGTACTCGGCGGGAAGCAACTCGCGGGCGCCGTTGGCCGGGGTGAGGCGTCGGGCCAGCGCGCCGTCCGCACGGAGGAGCTCGAGCTCGAGTCGCTCGACCGGCTGGAAGGCGGTCCCCTGTCCGAGCGGATCGCCGCGGTCGAAGGCGCCGAGGGTGAAGCGGACGCCAAAGACGCGACCCCGCCTGCGGGTCAGGGTGACCGGACCAACGCCAACCGGCGGTGGGAGTTCCACGGCAACCGCGCCGCTGCGGGCGGCGCTGGGTCCCATCGTTGGCCCTTCGCCCGTCTCGGCGGCCGTCGTCAGCGCCGCCTTGAGTTGCGCGGGGGTGGCTTCAGGTCGCGCGCGGGCGAGGCGCGCTGCCTCAGCCGCCACGAGCGCGGCGGCCACGGCGGTGCCGCCCGCGATGACCGGTTGCCCGGCGGTGTCGATGGTGCGCGCCGCCCCTGCGGCGGCCAGGTCGGGCTTCGGCGTCCCGTCAAGCGCCGGACCGCGTGAGGAGAACGGTGAAAGGACCCGCTCGGTGCGACGGGGCCGCTCAGGCCGCCGCGGGCGCCCCACCTCAATCCGGCGGCCGGCTTGGAGCTCGAGAACGGCCTTTGCCGTCGGACCGGTGACTCCGAGCACGGGCCCGCTCGACGATCCGGCAGGAACGGCCGGCAGCACCCGCCCCGCGCGCGGCTCGGCGAGCAGCACGGCCCGCGCGCCGGCGGTGGAAGCCGCCGCCGCCTGGGCACCGGGTGCCTTCCCCGCCCGCAGCACCGCGAGGGTCCCCTGCAGGCGCGGTGCACCGGGGCCGAGCAGCCGGTCGGCGCCTTCGTCGCTCACCGTGGGCGAACGTGGCAGCACGCCGGCGGGAGGCGCGCCGCCCAGAACCGCGGCGTCGCCGAGGCGCTCGTCGCCGGCGCGCAGCTCGACTTCGGGGACGCTCGGCGCCCCGCTGAGCGCGCCGACCGTAACGGCCGCGGCGGCCGCGCCCGGCGAACCGATGGTCCCGCTCGGCGGCCTGGCCCGCCCTTCGTTGCCGGCCGGGGCGACCACCAGCGTGCCGAGGCCCGCTGCCCCACGGACGGCCTCGGCTTCGGGCGTTCGCGAGAACCCCGCATAGGGCGCGCTGACCGCGACGAGCGCGACGGCCACGCGGTCGGTCGCGTCGCCGTCCTCGTCCGGGTCGACCGCCCGCTCGAGGCCCGCCAGAAGATGATCGGAGGTCCCGTACTCCTCCACGGGCGCTGCGGCGCCCGGCGTGGTTTGCAGCGCCGCGACGCGGATGGGCCGCACCCGCTCGCCCGACCGGACGAGAACGCCGGCGAGCGCCGTCCCGCTGGCCTCTCGGCGGCGGCCGTCGCGCGGGTCGGTTTCAGCGGCGGCATCCTCATCCTCTGCGATGACGTCTATGCCCTTCTCGATGGCCGCTCCCCGCTCCATCACTCCCGAGGCGAGCATCGCGACGGGCTCCTGCTCGGCCGGCGGAAGCGGCGGGCCGGGTCCGGGAGCCGCCGCGCCGGTTCGGGCCGGCTCGGAGACCGCCGGGTAGAACCGGCGCACGGGCTGGGCGCGGACCCCGAGGCTCGAGATGGCGGCGAGGTCGCGCGTGCGGACCGTCGCCGCAAAGCCGTTCCAGACCCGCTCGAACCCCGTCACCTCCGACAAGCGGACACCGCGCGCCCGGAGCGCGCCGCGCAGCGCAGCGGCCTCCTTGCGCAGCGAGATGACGTAGGCCCGTTGAGCGGAGGCGTCCATCCTGGCGACTCCTCGCAGCCGGCCGAGTGCCGGGCGCTGGAGGGCGAGCAGCACCCGCTGCTCGGCGCCGGCGGGCTGACGGGGAGAGCGGCCGTCGTAGGGCACCGCGTCAGCGCTCGGCCGTGCCCTGGGCGCCTCCACGGACGACTCCCCGAGCGCGAGCAGCACTACGACGATGAGGAGGGCGGCGATCCCCGCGGTGAGGGCGGCGCGGCCTGCCCACGTCCCGAAGAGCCGGCTCCGACCGCCGGCCAGCTTGAAGAGCAGCCGACGCCCCGCGCCCGCCGCGGGCCACCTCACGCGGCCGCCGCACGCACCCGCGTCGCGTAGGCGTCGAGTGCGAGGTAGTCGGGAAACGGCACGGGCGTCACCCAGCGAGCCGCCGAGGCGATCATCGCGGCGTTGTCCGTGCACAGGTCGGGTGGAGGTATGTGGATCTGCGGGAGGTCGAGCCCGGCGATCCGTTCCCGCAGGCGGGAGTTGGCCGCCACACCGCCGCCCAGGGCCAGCCGCCTGAGCCCGGTTGCCTCTATCGCCCGTTGCACTCGCGCGACGAGCGCTTCGACGATGGCGTGCTCGTAGCTCGCCGCCAGGTCGGCTGCCCGCCGACCGGCTTCGGCCTGGCCAAGATCGCGGATCCGATAGAGCAGCGAGGTCTTGAGCCCGGCGAAGGAGAAGTTCAGCCCGGCGACGCCCGCCGCGATCGGGAAGGCGAACGCCGAGGGATCGCCTCCCTGTGCGAGCTTGGACAGCGCAGGTCCACCCGGATAGCCGAGGCCGAGCATCCGGGCGCCCTTGTCGAACGCCTCCCCCGCGGCGTCGTCGAGCGTCGCGCCCAGCACGCGGTGGCCTGCGGGGTCGTCGACCCGGGTCAGCAGGGTATGCCCGCCCGACGCGATGAGGCAGATGAACGGCGGTTCGAGCGCCGGCCCGGCGGTCGTCTGCAAGAAGCTCGCGGCGACGTGCCCTTGGAGATGGTCGACGGGCGCGAGATCGAGGCGTCGTACTCCCGCCAGCGCCTTCGCGGTGGCGACTCCGACCAGCAGCGCTCCCATGAGGCCCGGGCCCTGGGTGACCGCGACCAGTGAGACGTCGTCCAGCGTGGCCCCCGACCGCTCGAGCGCCTCGTCGACGATCGCGTTGACGTTCTCGAGATGGTGGCGTGAGGCGAGTTCGGGCACGACTCCGCCGAAGCGACCATGAACTCGCTGCGACGAGATGACGTTGGAGTGGATGGCGCCCCCGTGGTCGATGACCGCTGCGCACGTGTCGTCACAGCTCGTCTCGAGGGCCAGGATCACGGTCAGCGTGCGCGCACGCCCGGCGCACCGACCTCGATGCCCGGCACGTCGTCGAGGGCTCCGCGGCGTGTCGCCGGGGTCCGCCACATGATCCGCGCGTCCTCGCCGTTGTCCTGGTAGTAGCGCCGCCGCACGCCGGCCTCGCGGAAGCCGAGTGCGGCGTACAGCGCCATAGCGCCGTGGTTGGATTCACGCACCTCGAGGGTGAACTGGGCGGTCTCGGGGCTCGGGACGGAGGAGACCAGCCGCCCCAGCAGCTCGGAGGCGATGCCGTTCCGACGATGCTCCGGATCCACGGACACGTTCATGACGTGCCAGACCGTGTCGTACCGCGAACACACCAGGTAGCCCACGAGCTGGTCGTCGCGGACGGCGGCGAGACAGATCCCCGAGGGCTTCGAGAGCTCGAGCACGAACATCGCCAGCGACCAGGGCGTGACGAACGATCGCCGCTCGATCGCGGTCACGATCGGGAGATCGGCGTAGGTGAGGCGGCGGACTTCGAGGTGAGAAGTGGAGTGAAGGCTCACGACTGGGAGGGCGGCTTGGCGTCGGGCTCGCGGCGGTAGTCGGGGACGAGCGCGTCGCGGTCGGTCGGTTCCCCCGCCGCTCCGAGCCGGCAGACGTTCGCGCCGAGGATGCGGTGGCTGGGTGAATCGTCCGCTGGAACCGCAGCCCCGGCGCCTTCGAGCACTTCCCGAAAGCGTACCGCCCCGTCACCGACCGCCAGGGTGCCCGGCCCCACCCGCTTCGCCAGCGCCTCGGGATCGAGCGCCGTCGGCTCGAGGGTGCACGTGGCTCCACGCCAGGTCGCCGCGTAGACCTGCCCTCGGCGAGCGTCGATCACGGCCGCGACCTCGCCCGCCTCGGCCGGGCTGACGCCGGCCGCCAACGCGTCCAGCGAGCCGACCGCAACCAGTGTGAGATCACGGGCCTGCGCGAGCGCGCGCGCCGTCGCGACCCCGATCCGCAGGCCCGTGAAGCCGCCCGGCCCGACGCCCACGGCGAGACGCTCGACGTCCTCCCAACCGATCTTTGCCTGGTCGAGAACCCGCTCGATCAGGGTCAGCAACCGGTCCGCGTGCGCAGGGCGCTGACCCGGGACAGGATCGTCACGGGCCTCGACCGCACCACCGTCCGGCATCACGACGGCAGCCGCGGTCGCCGCGGTGGAGGTGTCGAAGCCGAGAACCGCTCTCACGTCCAGTCCACCAGGATGCGCCGCGCGTCGCTTCCTGCGTGCTCGAGCGTCACGGCCACCGTCGTGGTGAGGACGAGGTCGCTTCCGTGCGCCCGCTCGGGCCACTCCACGAAGGAGATGGTTTCCGGCCCGAAGTAGGGGTCCAGCAACCCGGGATCCTCGTCCTCGAGCTCGGTGAGCCGATACAAGTCGAGGTGGGCGAGCGGACCGCGGGTGCCCTCGTAGAGATGTCCGACCACGAACGTCGGGCTGGTCACCGCATCCCGGACTCCGAGCACGCGTAGCGCGCCGCGCACGAAGGTGGTCTTTCCCGCTCCGAGCTCTCCCGAGACCAGGACGACGTCCCCGGGTGCGAGGTGGGCGGCGACCGCCGCGCCGGCGCGCTCGGTCTCGACTCCCGACGACGTCGAGAACTCCTGCGGGGCGTCAGGCGCGGCGCCCGCCATGGGCAAGCCGGAGCCGCAGCGCGATACCGCACAGCACGAGCGCCGCTCCGCCGGCGCCCAGGATGCCCGCATCGGCGCCTGTGCGGGGCAATTCGCCTGCAGGGCTACTGGTCGATGCTGGAGGAGCGACCGTCGCGGGCGCGGCGGGAGCGGCCTCAGCGTCGTTGGCGCCCGTGGCCGGCTCCGGCGCGGAGGACGTGCCGTCCGGCTCGGGACCCGGGCTCGGCGCGGAAGGCGCCGGGGGCGCGGCCTGAGGCGCCTCATCACCGAAGGGGTCCTGGTACTGGTCGTCTCCCGCGCTCTGGGCGACCGCGGTGGATGGCGTCAGGGCGATCACGAGCGTGAGGAGCGTGGTCCGAAGTCGGTTCGAGGACATGTGCGCGCGAAGCCTAGATGGTCGCTCCGTGGCGGGCTCCGGCGCCTGCGATACCGTGCCGCCGCGATGCGGGCCACCGGCGTGCGTGATTCAGAGACAACCAAGGCGGTGGGCCTCGCCGCGGCGACGATGGGCGCCAACCTCGCCGCGGTCGGCTTCACGGTGGTCTTCGCCCGGATCCTGGGCGCGGACGGCTACGGCTCGCTGGCCGCCCTCCTGAACCTCACGATCATCCTCATGGTGCCCGGCTCTGCGCTGCAGATAGCGGCAGCGCGCGAGGGCACGCTGGGCCGGCTCGGAGTGGGCGGAGAGCTCGCGGCGACCCTGAACGGCTGGACCAGGCGTGTGCTCCTCGGCGTCGGCGTAGTCGCCGCCCTGTCCATCGCCGCGCGCGGACCCCTCGCCGCCCTGCTCAACGTCCGCCAGGAGTGGGCGGCGGCGGCGGTCCTTCCCACCGGTGCCCTGTGGCTGCTTCTGTGCCTGCAGCGCGGCCTTCTGCAGTCGACCCGCTCCTACGGTGCCGTCGGCTTCAACGTCATCCTCGAGGCCTTCGGCAGGCTGGTCATCGGCGCGGCGTTCGTGGTGGTCGGCCTCGGGGTGACGGGCGCGTACCTCGGAACCCTCGCGTCGTTCGCGCTCGCGGCCTGCGTGCTGGCCGTTGTGCAACGGAGACGGCTCGGAGTGCCGACAGGGGTCGGCCATCCGCTCGGCCAGCTCCTGCGGGGCGCCGGCGTGCCGATCGGCGCGCTCGTCCTCGTCGCGGTACTGCAGAATGTCGACGTCATCATGGCCCGGCACGCCCTCGACGAGGTGGAGTCCGGCGTCTACGCGGCCGCGACCGTCGCCGGCAAGGCGGTGGTCTGGATCGCGGTGGGGCTGGGGTTCTACGTCCTGCCCGAGGCAACCCACCGCGCGGCGGCGGGGGAGGATCCGCGGACCGTGCTCCTGCGGGCGCTCGCGGTCATCGGCGCGATCGCTGCGGTCGCTCTCGTGGCCTTCGCCACGATTCCCGCTCTGCTTCTGCGCACCGCCTTCGGCGCCGAGTTCGAGACCGGCGACGACATCCTGTTGGTCCTTGGCATGGCGTACGCCTCGCTTGCCGCGACCTACCTGGCTGTGCAGTTCCTGCTTGGGCTCCACCGCCGCACCTTCCTGGTGGCGTTGGGCCTCGCCGCCCTGGCGGAGCCGTTGTTGCTGCTCGGCGCGGGCTCGATCGAGTCCTTCGCGGCCACGGTTCTGAGCGTCCAGGCGGTGGCCGCCGTGGCTGTGCTGGCGCTCTGCGTGCGCCGTCCCGAGACTGCGGCTCCGGTCACCGACGTCACTGACCTCGGATCAGCCCGGACGCCGGGGCGCGAGAGCACGAGCGCGCCGCTCAGCCTCCGCTGATCGCGCCGGATCGCTTCGTCGAACGGCGATGGCGAGCAGGCGCCACGCTCCGGGATTGTCGGGCTCGACTTGGAGGCTGCGTTCAAGGCTCGCCGCAGCTTCACTCTCCCGGCCGCGACCGATCAGGAGCCCGGCATCGATGATCTCGGGATTGGGGTCCGGGTTGAGCTCGCCTGCCCGGCGGAGGAGATCTCGCGCCTCGGCGAAGCCGGCTGCGTCGAGGCGCCCCTGCGCCTGCACAGCCGTCGTGGCGCGGTCCGTGAGGATCACCGAACGCAGCGCGGCGGCGAGCGGCAGGGCGACCGCCAAGCTGAGCCCAGCGAGCGCAATCCTGGCCGCGAGCGTCGGACGGTTCATGGCGGGTCTCTCGCCCGTGGCGACGAGCAACCCCGCGAGTGCGATGGCGATGAGCGTCAACGCCGGCATCTCCCAGTCCCAGTCGATCTGGGCGTGCAGGGCCCACGCGACAAGGGCTGCCACCGGGCCGGCCGCCAGGGCGCGATCGCGCTCGAGCGCCCGGCACGCGGCGACGCCGACCCCTCCGATCAGCAGCGCAAGAGCAAGGAGCCCGAGGAGTCCGAGCTCCGCGGCCGTCTCTATCCCCAGCCCGTGGGCGTCGCGCGCGTCGTCGTCGATCGTCCGCTCGCGCAACCACTCCTGCTCAAAGCCCCCGGCACCGACGCCCCGGAGCGGATGTTCCGCGAAGGCCCCCACCGCGACCTTCCAGTATTCGTAGCGGTTGGAGTCCGTCGAGCGCAGTCGCGTGGCCGTCGCCCCGTCGGCGGGCGCCTGCCCGGAGCCCGGATCGAGGGTGGCACCGAGGACGAGAAAGACGGCGAGCACGATCACGACACCGGCAGCCGCACGGGCCGGGACGCGGCGCAGGGCGTCGGAGGCGTGATGGCCGGCCCGCAGCGAGACGGCCACCGCGATCGCCATCAGCGCAAGCAGCCATACCAGCAGGAGCGTGCCCTGCAGCCGGCGACCCGCGGCCGAGCCCTCGAGGGAGGCGACCGCCGGGAGCAGTGCCGCGACCGTCCCGGACGCCACGGCGATCCCGAGTCCGAAGGCGACCGCCCGCAGCTGGCGGGAAGTCGGGACCAGGAGGCAGAGCACGAGCACCCCGGCGGCGGCTGCGAGAAGCGACCCCCGTGAGAAGGTGAGCAGCAGGCCGGCGCCGAGCGGGGCTGCTGCCGCGGAGGCGGCCGCCCGTGCCACCCGCGGGCGCTCGCCGTCGCCCGCCACCCGCAGGGCGAGCACCAGGCCCATGGCGGCGAGGGCTCCGACCGCGTTCCAGTAGGTGAGCGGCTGCTCGAGCCGGCCCAAGGCCGAGTTCGATCGCGCGAGCTCGAAGACACCCGGGAGCAGCCGCTCCGAGAGCCCGACGAGGATGACCAGGACACTGCCCGCCAGCAGCGCCGGCTCGGCAGCTCGCGCGACGGCGCGGCCGCGAAGCAGGGCAGCGGCCGCCAGCAGGGCGCCCAGGTAGAGCGCCGCCCGGCTCGCGTCGTCGAGGACGGGGGCACGCAAAGGGGCCCAGGTGACCGACAGCGCCCCGAGCGCCCCGAGCGCCCCCAGGCCGCCGATGGCCAGGCGACCGGGCAGGTCGCCGGGAAGAGGCGTGGATCGAGACAGCGAGACGAGGACCACGAGGCAGCAGCAGGCCAGCGCCGCGACGAGGCGCGGGCGGTCGAAGTAACCGCCCGAGAAGAAGGCGAGCACCGTGGGTCCCGCCAGCAGCACGACCGTGCCCGCGACGGCGAGCCGGCTTCTCACGGACGAACCTCCCACACCGTGGCGCAGCCGAAGCGCCGGGGGGCGGCGATCGTCGTCCCGGCGAGGAGCGATCTGATGTCGGCCCGCCCCTGGCAGTCCGAGTACACGAAGCGAGCGCGGGTCGATCGCACGAGTCGCTGTGCGGCCGCGCGGCCCATGTGTCCCGAGAAGAGCCTCTCCGCGCGTTGCACCCTCGTGTTGAAGCCCGGCGTCCAGGAACCCGCGCCGACCCAGGTCTCCCGCCGCGTGTAAGCGGGCACCAGAATACCCGAGTAGACCGGCGCGAGCACCCCTCCAGCGCGCGGTTCGCGATCCAGCCAGCGCAGAGCGGCATGTTCACCATCACGAAGGAAGAACGGCTGTCGGCCGGCCTGCACCGCTCCCCGGAGCTGATCGGCGCGGTAGAGCGTGCCCGGCACCACGGCCACGACGAGGAGGACCGCGAGTGCCGAGATTTCGGCGCGCCGCCCCACTCCTAGGAAGGCAAGGGTCACCAAGGGAAGGACCACCCCTTGCAACGCGTGGGCCGGGAACGTGCCGAAGGGCTGGACGTAGACCGCGAGTGCCGCAAGCGGCCAGACCCGCAGCGCCACCTCGCCGAACGACTCGAGCGCCGGGCGGGGCGCGGTCAGGGCGGGCAACACGAGCGGCGCGAGGCCCACCAGGGTCACCCAGAGCGGCCAGGTGCCGAAGGCGTTGGCGATCCCTGCGAGCCTCCAAGACGCGTCGATCCGGGAGAGGATCAGGTAGTAGATCAACGGCGCGGCCATGGCGGCGGACACGAGGATCGCCGGGCCGAGCGCCGGCCGCTTGCGGGATGCCGCCCAGCGCACCCCTTCCACGCCTAGCACCACCAGGATCAGGGTGGCGCCCTGCCACGGCTGCAGCCAGGCCACGACAAGCCCACCGCCAGCCGCCAGACCGATCCTCCCCCGCTCGTACGCCAGGAGGACCAGCGGCATGAGACCGACGGCGATCGCCGTGAACAGATAGCCCCACAGGTAGTTCCCGGCCGTCAGCTCGCCTGAGAGGAAGTCGAAGTCGAACTTCAGTGACTGCCCACCCAGCCCGCTCCACCCCACGAGAGCGGCCAGCGGCGACGCGAACAGCAGCGCGATGCACGCCGCCGCCCAACGCGAGCGCGGATCGCCGAGGAAGCGCTCGCCCCACCTCACCGCTCCCCACCACAGCGCCAGGACTGCCACCGGCTTCCAGACGAGGTAGCTCGCGATCGCCCCCAGCCCGAGCTGGTTGAGGCCACCCGAGATCAGCAGCCCCGGGTGCAGGAACGAACGGGGTCCTCGAGCGAGGTCGTAGGAATTGGCGATCAGGCCGTCTTCCCCCGCTTGGCGCAGCCAGTTGAGGTACTGCATCTGGTCGAGGACCAGCAGGCCGTCGGCACCGCTGATGCGCCCGCCCTCGAGCCACACACGCGCCAGCAGCCCGGCCAGCGGCGCGAGCGCGAGCGCCGCGAGCGCCGCGAGCAGCCACCGCATCTAGGAGATGGACCCGACGGGCCTCGCGGGAAGCGACCGGGCGGCCTGGGCGCGCACGTGGGCGCGAGCGCGCAACAGGTCGCGCACCGCGGGGAACAGGACGCTGGGCATGGAGAGCCGGGATCCCGCCCGGTCGGTCCATACGATGCCCAGCTCGCGCAGCCCGAAGCCGAGCACCCTCGCCATCGCCAGGGTCTCGGCATCGAACACCCAGCCGTCCAGGCGCGAGTGCTCGTACGTCGCGCGGGCCGCCTCGGCGCGCCAGAGCTTGAAGCCGCAGAACAGATCACGGATCGGCTCTCGCAACACGAGCCGGCACAGGCCGACGAACGCGCGACCGACGATCCGCCGCCGCAGCGGCTGGCGACGGCCCAGCTCCGCTCCCGCCGCGAGCCGCGAGCCGACCACGACGTCGGCGCCCGGGAGGCACTCGAGCATCCGTGGGAACGAGGCGAACGACGCAACGCAGTCGGCGTCGCAGTGAAGGATCAGATCCCCACGCGCCTCGAGCATCCCGCGCCGGACCGAATGGCCCTTTCCGCGGTTGCTCGCGTTGCGCAGCAGGACGATTCGGGGGTCGGAGGCAAGGGTGGCGACCAGGTCGGGCGTCCTGTCCGTGCTCGCGTTGTCGACCACGAGGATCTCCCAGGCCATCCCGAGCGCGTCCAGCTTCTCACGAGCCTCTTCGAGCACCTCGG
>JAABUN010004269.1_pt1 | contig 19902 bp, 17 predicted proteins | sample 5559311 | NCBI WGS metagenome assembly JAABUN01 (sample SAMN10711877, study PRJNA513370) | rock metagenome | isolation source: Antarctica rocks | place: Antarctica: Victoria Land, Siegfried Peak sud
CGATCGAGTGGAAACCGTGGTTCTGCACGAGCACGACGATGATCTTGATGCCCTCCTGGACCGCCGTGACGAGCTCGCCCGGCAGCATGAGGTAGGACCCGTCGCCGACCATGACGAAGACGTCGGGGCCGGGGGACGCGAGCTTGACCCCCATGCCGCCCGGGATCTCGTAGCCCATGCACGAGAACCCGTACTCCACGTGGTAGCCGTGTCTGTCCCGCACGCGCCACAGCTTGTGCAGGTCACCGGGCATGGAGCCGGCGGCACAGACGACGACGTCCTGCGCGTCCGACAGCTCGTTGACCGCTCCGAGGACCTCCCCCTGGGTGAGGACGCCCTCCGCGAGGCGCTCGGTCACCTCCGCCGGCGGCAGGTATGCCGTGTCCACCCGATCGCTCCACTGCCGCCACAGCGACTCGTGACGCTTGCGGGCGACCGACGTCACGGCATACCCCTCGAGGGCGTCGGCCAACGCGGTGAGGGCCTCCCGGGCGTCACCGACGACCTGGAGGCCGGAGTGCTTCCCGGCGTCGAAGCGCGCGACGTTGAGGTTGACGAAGCGAATGTTGTTGTCCGGAAAGGCCGTTCGCGACGCGGTGGTGAAGTCGCTCCACCGGGTGCCGACCCCGATGACGACGTCAGCCTCCCGGGCGAGCGCATTCGCCGCCGTCGTCCCCGTCGAGCCGACGGCGCCCATGAGCTGCGGGTGACCATGAAGGAGCGAGCCCTTGCCGGCCTGCGTCTCCCCGACGGGGATCCCCGTCGCGTCGCACAGCGCCTGCAGGGCGTCCTCGGCGCCCGAGTAGTGAACCCCCCCACCTGCGACGATGAAGGGCCGCTCCGCCGAGCGGATCACCGCGGCCGCCTCCGCGATCGCTGACGGCTCCGCGGGCGGCCGAGGGACGTGCCAGGTGCGCTCGGCGAACAGCTCGACCGGCCAGTCGAAAGCCTCGGCCTGGACGTCCTGGGGGAGTGCCACCGTCACGGCACCGGTCTCGACCGGGTCGGTGAGGACCCGCATGGCGCCCAGCAGGGCGGAGGGGAGGGCCTCGGGACGGGTGACCCGGTCGAAGTAGCGCGACAGTGGGCGGAACGCGTCGTTGACGGTGACGTCGCCGGCCATGGGGTGCTCGAGCTCCTGCAGGACGGGTGAGGAGACCCGCGTCGCGAAGGTGCCCGAGGGCAGGAGCAGCACGGGGATGCGGTTCACCGTCGCCAGGGCGGCGCCGGTCAGCATGTTGGTGGATCCCGGCCCGACGCTCGCGGTGCAGGCCCAGGTCTGCAGGCGGTCCTTGGCCCGGGCATAGCCAACGGCGGTGTGCACCATCGCCTGCTCGTTGCGGGCGAGGACGTAGCGCAGCGGCGGGCTGTCGCCCTCGCGGAGCTCGGCCTCGAGGAGGGCCTGTCCGATGCCGGCGACGTTGCCGTGCCCGAAGATGCCGAGGCAGCCGGCGAACAGCGACTGCCGGATCCCGTCACGCTCGGAGTGCTGGACGGCGAGGAACCGGACCACCGCCTGGGCGACGGTCAGTCGGATCGAGCCGGTCATCGGTCGTCTCCTTCGCTTGCGTCCGGCGGCTGCATGCCCGTGACCGCCGACGTGCCGGACGCGGGGTCAGCGGCGCCCGAGACCGGTCCAGTGGTGGCGGACGCCGGGCCTGCTGCGCCGAAGGGGAGGCGGGGGTCGACCTCCTGGTCGGCCCAGGTGTCGCGTACCCAGCCGTGGGCGGGATCGTCACGGATGAGCCAGGCGCGTTCCGCTCCGGGGCCGGCCATGACGTTGAGGTAGTAGAGGTCGTAGCCCGGCGGCGCCATGGACGGGCCGTGCCAGCCGTGCGGCACGAGCACGACGTCGCCGCTGCGGACCTCCGCGATGACGTCGATCGGCCGGTCCGCCGTGCCGTAGACCCGGTGGTAACCGAGGGGGTCTGAAGGCTGGGGCATCCGGCCGCTCCCTTGCGGGGTTTCCGCGGTGATCTCGAAGTAGTAGATCTCCTCGAGCTCGGTCTCGACGCCCGGTCGTTCCTCGTCGTGCTTGTGCGGCGGGTACGACGACCAGTTGCCGGCCGGCGTGACCACCTCGCAGGCGATGATCGAGTCGGCATCCAGCACGGCCGGAGTGCCGAAGTTGCGGACCTCCCGCGAGGCCCGGCCCGCACCGCGCAGCTCGACGGGGACCTCCTCACGTCGCAGGTGACGGAATGGCGCCGTCGATTCCCTGGCGGTCGGTGCCCAGCACAGCGCCACCCGAGCGCTCCCCGTGCTGACCAGGACGAGGCGCGCCGCAGCCGGGACGTAGCAGACGTCCGTCGGGCCCGCGAACACCGAGGCCCGACCGGCCAGCTGCGCGTGCTCCGTGGATCCGTCGGCGAGCGTCGCGGTGACGCGGACCGAACCGGTGAGCGGCACGACGATCGACTCGTGCTCGGCGCGGTCCACCGTCGTCTCGACGCCCGGTGCGAGGGTGAGCACGCCCAGCCCGGTGTGCGTCCACGAGCGGGTCCCGGGCCGCAGCTCGATGTCGTAGCCGGGAGCGCTGAGCGTCCCGGAGGGGTACACCCAGGGAGCCATCGTCAGGCCAGCGGAGTCAGGCATCGGCGGTCCTGTGGACGATCTCTGCCGCGATCTCGACCGCTGCGCCGACGTCGCCGTCCGGCGGGTAGAGCAGCGCCCGTCCGACGACGAGCCCGCGCACTGCCGGCAGGTCGACGGCCCGTCGCCACTCGGCATACGTGTCGTGCGGGTCGCCGGCCGGGTCTCCACCCAGCAGCAGCGTCGGCAGCGTCGTCGCCTCCATGACTCGGACCAGGTCGTCGACGGCGGGCAGCTTGAGCCAGGTGTGCGCGCTGGTCGCGCCGAGCCCAGCGGCGATGTGCATCGACAGCATGACGGACTCGGGGTCGAGCTGGTTGACGACCTTGCCGTGGACGGCCCCGCAGAGGAACGGCTCGACCATGGCCATCAGCCCGTGTGCGGCGAGCTCGGTCACCGCGGCCCCGCTGGCCTCCAGGGTGGCAGCCGTGCCGACGTCGTCGAGGCCGATCCGGGTGAGCATCTTGCCTCCTTCGATGCCCCGCGCCGCGAGGTCTCGGGCGCGATAGGCCGTGAACCGGTCGTCGAGCTCGAAGACCGATCCCCGTAAGCCACCACGGTTCATCGACCCCACGGCGACCTTGCCTTCGAGGGCGCCCAACAGGAGAAGGTCCTCGAGGATGTCGGGTGTGCCGAGCACCCCGTCGACGCCGGGACAGCGCAGTGACTCGACGAGGCGCGCCAGCAGGTCCGCCCGGCTTGCCATCGCCGTCGGGTTCGCGCCGACACCGAGGGAGCCTCGAGCGGGGTGGTCCGCGGCGACGAGGAGCAGTCGGCCGTCGGTGCCGAGGAGAGGGCGTCGTCGCCGGGAGCTCCAGAGGCGGTCGATCCGGGCCGGGTCCGCAGCCCGGACCTCGGTGATCCCGGTCAGCTCGTGCGCCCGGAGTGCCGGTGGTGACACGACCTGCCGGAGTTCTTCGCTGCTCATGACGAGACCTCGGAGCGCGCGCCGAGGAGGTCCTCGACCTCCTGCTCGGTCGGCATCGCCGTCGAGCACTCGAGCCGCGACGCGACGATGGCGCCGGCGACGTTGGCGAAGCCGATGACCCGCTGTAGCGGCCACCCGGCGAGCAGGCCGTGGCAGAGGGCGCCACCGAAGGCGTCACCGGCGCCCAGCCCGTTGACGACCTTGACCGGGAACGGAGGCACCTCGATGCGCTCGTCGGGTGTGGCCGCGAGGACACCCTTGGGACCCTGCTTGACGACGGCCAGTGAGAGGCCCCGCTCGAGGAGGGCGTCGGCGGCCCGGCCGGGAACGCGTTCACCGACGGCGACCTCGCACTCCTCGGTGTTGCCGACGGCGATGGTCACGTGGTCGAGCGCCCGGTCGACCTGCTCGTGGGCTGTGCCCGCATCGGGCCAGAACATCGGCCGGTAGTCCAGGTCGAGGACCGTGTGGTCACGGCGACCGCGGGCTTCCCACGCCGCGAAGTGCGCCGTGCGGCTCGGGTCCTGGCTCAGCCCGGTCACCGTCGACCAGAAGATGTCTGCGTCACGAATCGCCGCCAACGGCAACGAGTCCGGCTCGATGAGCAGGTCCGGCGCGGTGGGGTAGCGGTAGAACCAGATGGGGAAGCTGTCCGGGGGAAAGATCTCGCAGAACGTCACCGGTGTCGGCGGTCCGTGGACCTCGCTGACGAACACGTCGTCGACGCCCAGGTCACGCAGCTCTCGGTGGACGTACCTGCCGAACGGGTCCTCACCGACGCGGGTGATGAGAGCGGCCCGTCGCCCGTGCCGAGCGGCAGCGACGGCGACGTTGGTGGCACTGCCGCCGAGGAACTTCTCGAACGTCCGCACGTCCTCGAGCCCCACGCCGTGCTGCAGGGGATAGATGTCGACCCCGGTGCGCCCCATGGACACCAGCTCGTATGCCGGGGGTGCCGTCGGCCCGCCCATCGTCACAGGTCCGCCACAGGGAGGCTCGCGGCCACCTGCCGCAGGTGCTCGAGGCTCTCCCGCACGTCCTCGACGGGTGCCCTGGTCCCGCTGCCCTCCGCCGGGTCGGCCTTGAGGATGGTGTCCTGCTCAAGGACGTACCAGCCGGCATACCCGGACTGTTCGAGCGAGGTGACGATGGCCGCGATGTCGACGTCACCGTGGCCGAGCGGCTGGTAGAGGCCCGTCCGGACGGCCTCGGTGTAGCTGAGCTCGCCCGCGCGAACCCTGCTGGCGAGGGTGTTGTCGACGTCCTTCAGGTGCACGTGGGCGATCCGCTCGGGGAGATCCCGCGCGAGGGCCACCGGGTCGCCGCCGCCGATGAGGAGGTGACCGGTGTCGAGGCACAGGCCGATGGTGCTTCCGGCGAGAACCTTCTCGATCTCGAAGCCCGACTCGACCATCGTGCCCACGTGGGGGTGCAGCGTCGCCGTCAGGCCGCGCGCGGCTGCCGCCTCCTTGAGGAGGTCGAGGTTGCGCAGCAGCGCGCCCCAGCCGTCACCGTCGAGGACGGGTCGCGTGTCGTAACCATCCGCGCCGGTCGCGGCGGCGAGGACGACCGTCGAGGCGCCGGCGGCGACGAGGCCGTCCATCGCGAGATCGACCTCGGGTCGCGGGTCGTGCTCGAGGTCGTGGAGGACGACAGGGACGAACTGGCCGACGGCGGCCAGGTCGTGGCTCGCGAGGAGCTGCGCCCTGGCTGCGGGCTCGGCTGGGAGGAAGTCGTCCGGGCCGAACTCGGTCGCCCGCAGACCCACCTCGCGCATCTGGGACAGGACGGTCTCCGCGTGGTACTGCCAGCCCCAGCCGGGCACCTCACAGACCCCCCACGAGATCGGGGCTCCGGCGACGCGGTCGAGCAGCGGTGGTGTTGACGGGCTCACAGGTTGTCGATCTCCTCCAGGCGCACGACGCGCCCATCGCGTCGGGAAAGGTCACAGGCCGCCGCAGTGCGGAAGGCCTGCAGGGCATCGAAAACGGTGCACGGAGAGGGGATCTCGCCGCGAGCGACGTGGACGAACGCCGTCAGCTCCGCGCGGTATGCCGGTCGGAAGCGTTCCATGAACGACGTCGTGACCGGGCCCGTGGGGAAGTCGACGCCCTCCTCCGCGGAGGTCAACGCGAGGGACTGGTCCAGGCCGACGGCCAGGGAGCCCCTCTCGCCCATGACCTCCATCCGCACGTCCTGACCCGCACCGTTGTACCGGCCCGACGAGACCAGCACCATCGTCTCGTCGTCGAGGGTGAGCAGCGCAGCGCCGGTGTCCACATCGCCCGCGTCGGTGAAGAACTGCTCGCCCTTGTTGCCACCCGCCGCACAGGCGGTGGCCACCTCTCGGCCGGTGACAAAGCGCACGATGTCGAAGTCGTGGATGTTGCAGTCCCGGAAGATCCCTCCGGAGGTGCGGATGTATGCCGCGTGGGGCGGCGCCATGTCGAAGGTGTTCGCCCGGATCGTGTGGACGAAGCCGAGCTCGCCTGTCTGCACGGCCTGGCGCACCCGCTGGTAGCCGTGGTCGAAGCGTCGCTGAAACCCCACGTGGACGGGGACGTCGGTGCCGGCGATCAGGCGGGCCAGGTCGAGTGTCTCGTCGAGCGTTGCGGCAACCGGCTTCTCGCAGAACGTCGGCACGCCGGCCGCGACGCCGGCGCGCAGCAACGGGGCGTGGCCCGGCGTGGCGGTGGCGATGACGAACCCGTCCGGTCGGGAGGCAAGCAGCTCGTCGGCATCCGGGGCCCACTCCGCACCCAGCCGGTCGGCGACGTTCTTGGCGATCTCGCCGTCGGCGTCGGTCACGACGAGGGCGTCCACCTCGTCCAGTCCCAACAGCGTCTCCGCGTGCAAGGCGCCGATCCGTCCCACGCCAGCAAGGCCGATGCGCATGCGATCCGTCTCCCTGAGTTCTTCTCCGCGGCCTTCCGGCGAGACCACGTCCGCCCAGCCTGCCGTCGACACAAGACAGGTGTCAACAATTTGTCCTAACATTAGGACCCATTGCCCATCCCGGTGGAGGGAGACCGAAGGCTGGAGAGGTCGGTCATCCCTCCACCCGGAGACGAAGACGTCGCGAGGAGGACCCATGGGCGTGGCGAAACAGGTCGCCCTCCACATCGAGCGGTCCTCGCCCGTGCCGCTCTACCATCAGCTGGCCGAACAGCTGATGGCCGCGATCACCTCCGGACAGCTGCAACCGGGCGACGCGTTCGAGAACGAGCTCGACCTCGCCGCACGCCTCTCGCTCTCCCGGCCGACCGTGCGGCGCGCCATCCAGGAGCTGGTCGCCAAGGGACTGCTCCTGCGCCGACAGGGCCTCGGCACCCGGGTCGCGAACCGCAAGGTCCATCGCCGGGCGGAGCTGACCAGCCTCTACGACGACCTGCAACGCGCCGGCAGCACGCCGCGGACCACGGTGCTCGACTACGGGCGGTGCGAGGATGCGGTGGCCGCCCGAGCCCTGGACATCGCCGAGGACACCACGCTGCTCTCGGTCGTGCGGCTGCGGCTGGCGGGCAGCGCCCCCTTCGCCATTCTGCGCAACTGGCTGCCCCCGGCATACAGTGACATCACCGTGGAGGACCTCGAAGAGCGAGGGCTCTACGAGGCACTTCGCGACCGCGGCGTCCGGCCGGTCGTGGCGCACCAGAGCATCGGCGCGCGCATGCCGACCCCGGCCGAACGCCGGCACCTCGAGCTGAAGGGGACCCAGCCCCTGCTGACCATGACGCGCAGTGCCTTCGACGCGAGCGGGGCGCCGGTGGAGTTCGGTTCGCACTGTTACCGGGCCGAGGACTACACGATCGACATCATGGTCGACGAGCGCTGAGCACGTTCGACGAGCGCCGTTCGTTCTCCGGAGCTCCGGAGCTCCGGGTCGGGTCGGTGGGGCCGCCCACCGTGGCCGAAGCGAGCGGGCACCTCATGGCGCCGCCCGCCTCATCGGTCGTCCCTTTCGGTGCGGTCACCGTTACTCGCACGAGTCGCTGGTGATGGCGGTCGCATCGTTCATCGTGCTCACTGCGAACGGGGAGACGTCGACGCTGCGCACCGCCGGGACGGTGGCAGCCAGCTCTCGGTCGTCGTACGACATCCTCGTGCGTCCGCCAGGTTCCCAGACCGCGGTGGAACGGCAGCAGAGCCTGGTGCGGCCGAGCTATCCGCCCACACCATCACCGTCGCCGACCCCTCCCGGGAAGCTGCCGATGCCCTCGACGCCTCCTCAGCGTGTGGCTGGAGCGACACGAGCCCCTCCTCGGCCCACCGCTACTCATCCTGGCCGCCGCATCGGACCGGCACCCGGAGCTACCGAGGGCGTGCCTGCGGCCATGGCCTCACGGGCAGCCGAGTGGGCAGTCGGTGATGAGGTCGAGATCGTTGCGCACATCATCGACGTGACCTCGCCTCGCCGCACAACCCGGCGCATCGTCTGGCTGGGCCGGATCCTCGTCCTGGAGATCTTCTCCTCGATCACGGTTACGAGGCGACCCAGTTGGTCGTAGGCCTCGCCCTCGCGCGGACCCCCCTGAAGCGGCCGCGGCTCACCTCAACCATCGGCCGGCGCGTGAACGTCAGCGTCCTCAGCCTCGGTCATCTTGTGTAGTGGTAGCGGGCCTGCAGGATCACCAGGTCGTCACCCTGGACCAGATAGACCAGACGGTGCTCTTCAGTGATCCGACGCGACCATGCCCCGGGCAGCCCGTACTTGAGCTGTTCCGGCTTGCCGATCCCCGTCGTGGGGTTTCGAAGCATGTCGTCGACGAGGCGGTTGATGCGTTTGACGATCGCCCGATCGGCGGTCTGCCAGTGGACGTCGTCCTCCCACGCTTGGGGAGCGAAGACGAGCCTCAAGAGCCGTCCAGCTCGTGGACCTCGAGCTCGCCTCGCTCAACCGCCTCAGCGGCGTCCAGAAGGCGTCGCGCGTTGGCAGGCGAACGGAACAGGTACGCGGTTTCCTGCCACGCCTCATAGTCCTCTGAGGACATCAGGATGGCGTTCCCACGGCGGGAGGTGATCTCCACGGCTGTGTGGTCGTCGTTGACCCGCTCGATCAGCGGGAACAGATCCTTGCGGGCCTGGCTGGCGGTGATGGCCACGACACTCTCCTTCTGACTGGTACAACAAACGGTACCAGTCAGCAGAGGCCGTCTGGTGATGGGGGCTGGTGCTCGGCGACTGTCCGGGTGACCCGGCAGGCCGGCTCTCGCAGCCACAGGCTGGGGGAGTGCAGGTCCGCTAGGCAGGGGAGTGTGGTGGACCGTTTCAGGGTTGTGCAGCCAGATCGGTACGAAGCAGAGCGGCAGGACTTCATGGCGGGCGCAGCGAGCGTCACCGCCAGCAGCCCCGTAGTCCTCATCCGCTCCCGTCGGCCGCGGAGGGCGCATGGCTGTGGCACAGGTCGGTGACCTCGAGGCGGTGTGCGACATTGAACTATGGTTTGGCCCCCGGTTCCGGACGCCCGAGTCGAGCGGGCAGACTGGGTCACGGATTCGCTTGCCGGTCTCAACGGTCGAGTTGAGAGTGTCGTGCCGCGCGGGTACCCGGCATACGCCCGGATTCTGCACCCGGCAGAGGGTTCTGGTGGCGCCCGGGTCACCTGGGGAGAGGTTGCCGCATCAACCGGCCGTGAACTGCACCCGCTGGCTCAGTTCACCTCGGTCGCGGGGCGGCGCGCCTCCCCCGCACCTGCAGAGTGGGCAGGGAGGAACCCGAAGGAGGGAACCCTCGATGTCGACCAGCTCCGCGCCCTGAGTCGCATCCTGTCCGACCACACCGCGGCCGGCGACCGGTGCTGGCTGACGGTCTGGGAGGGGTGGGGCAACCTGCCCTCACGGTGGCGGCAAACCGCTCCACGGGTTGTGCAGCCGTATCGGGCTTACTACCTGTTCGAACGCAGGGTGGACGAGGTCGTGGAGTTCGCCGTCGAGATCGCGCGCCTGCATGGTGACCCTCCGTCGTCCAGGCCCCTCACCAGCACATCCGCTGCTCCACCGACGAGCATCGTCCCTGACCCCCCGCGGCAACCCGCACCGATCCGTGCTCAGTCCCCGAGCCAGTGGTGGCCGCAGGACCGAGGATGGTTCGTGGGCTCCGAGATCGACTTCGACTCCACGCTGGTCGGCGGCTCCGAGAGCCTCGTGGAGCAGATCGTCACCGACCCTCACCTCGAAGCGTTCCGGGTCAGCCGCCGCGGCAACCTGACGCATCTCGGGGACACGGTCAACCCCCGTTCCTGACCGGTCGGCGCCCGCCAGCTCTCGCCAACCCCGGGTCAGTCGTCAGCCGGGTCGACCCCACCGGTCACCGAGGGGTCGACGGCCAGCCGTCCTGCGTCCAGGGGAAGGGGCGGGGGCGTTCCGCCCCAGGCCGGGCAGAGATCCTTGTAGTCGCACCAGTCACACAGCCTGGAGGTCCTCGGTCGCCAGTCACCGGTGGTGGCGGCCCGCTCGATGGCGGTCCACAGCGCCTTGACCTTCCGCTCCGTGGCGAGCAGGTCGGCCTCGTCGGGTGAGTAACGCATCAGCTCGCTGTTCCCCAGGTAGACCAGCTGCAGCATCTGCGGGATGACACCGCGCAGGCGCCAGAGGACGAGCGCGTAGAACTTCATCTGGAAGAGGGCCTTGGCCTCGAAGTGCTCCGACGGCGAGCGGCCGGTCTTGTAGTCGACGACGCGGAGCGCCCCGTTGGGTGCGACGTCGAGCCGGTCGACGTAACCGCGCAGCGTGAGGCCGTCGAACTCGGCCTCGACGTAGAGCTCTCGCTCGGCCGGCTCGAGCCGGGTGGGGTCCTCGAGGACGAACCAGGTGTTGATCAGGGTGACCGCCTCGGCGAACCACGACTCCTGCGTGCGGTCCTCGTCCGCCTCGAGCATCGCGGCGAGCTCGGGGTCCGTGTCGACGAGCTCTTGCCACTGCGGTCCGACGAGGGCCGCGGCGGCGTCCGGAGTCCGCTCGGCGGCCGGCAGGTCGAAGAGCCGTTCGAGCACCGAGTGGACGAGCGTGCCCCGGGCAGCAGCGGGGGACGGCGGCGAGGGAAGCCGGTCGATGACGCGGAACCGGTAGAGCAGCGGACACTGCATGAAGTCCGACGCGCGGCTCGGGGACAGCGCGGCCGACCGGCCGGGCAGGGGACCGGGAGCGTCGGCTGCCAGGAGGGTCGTGCGCGTGTCAATGCTCATGTTCAGCACTGTATGCCGGGGCTCCGACACCGCCCGGACGACTCACCAGCCTGGGGACGACGGGACGGGAGTGACGCCCCATGTGGACGGCATACCGCCGCCGTGGCGTCCGAAGGAGCGCCAGTCGGGACCGCCGCTCCTTCGGACGCAACGGGTGGAGCCTCAGTCCTCGGGCTGGTAGGCGAGGTTGGGACTGAGCCAGCGCTCGGCCTCGCGCAGGGTCCAGCCCTTGCGTGCGGCGTAGTCCTCGACCTGGTCGCGGCCGACCCGGCCGACGACGAAGTACTGCGACTGCGGATGCGAGAAGTAGAACCCGCTGACCGCCGCGCCCGGCCACATCGCCATGCTCTCGGTGAGCTCGATCCCGGTGTTCTGCGTGACGTCGAGCAGCGACCACAGGGTCTGCTTCTCGGTGTGGTCCGGGCAGGCGGGGTATCCCGGGGCGGGCCGGATGCCGTGGTAGCTCTCCTCGATCAGCGCGACGCTGTCGAGGCTCTCGTCCGGCGCGTAGGCCCAGAACTCCTTGCGGACCCGCTCGTGCAGGCGCTCGGCGAACGCCTCGGCGAGCCGGTCGGCGAGGGACTCCAGGAGGATGGCGCTGTAGTCGTCGAACGCGGCCTTGAACTCGGCGATCTTGGCGGCACTGTCGAGACCAGCCGTGACGGCGAACCCCCCGACGTAGTCCGCGAGCGCCGTCTCCTTGGGCGCGACGAAGTCGCCCATGGACCGGTTCGGTATGCCGTCGCGGTGCGCCCCCTGCTGGCGCAGGTTGCGCAACGTGGCGAGGACCCGGGAGCGGGACTCGTCGGCGTAGACCTCGATGTCGTCGCCGACCGCGTTCGCCGGAAAGAGCCCGAGAACGCCGCCCGCCCGCAGCCACTTCCCCTCGATGGCCTGGTCGAGCATCCGCTGGGCGTCCTCGTAGAGCCTGCGTGCCGTCTCGCCCGAGGCGGGGTTGTTGAGGATGTCGGGGAAGCGGCCCTTCATCTCCCAGGCGCCGAAGAACGGCGTCCAGTCGATGTAGCGGCGCAGCTCCTCGAGCGGGTAGTCCTCGAACGTCTTGACGAACTGCGTGGCGACGCCGTGTCGGTGGTCGCACGTCGGGCCATGGCAGACGTCCTTGGCCTGCTGGGCGAGCAGCCGCGGCCGGGGCGGCCGGTAGGAGCTCCAGTCGATGGGAGTCCGGTTGGCGCGGGCCGCCTCCACGGGGAGCAACGGCCGCTCGCCGACCTTCGCGGCGTGCCGCTCCCGGACCGAGTCGTAGTCGGCCTTGGTGTCGGCGATGAGCTTGGGACGCAGCTCGTCGGACAGCAGCGCCGCCGCGACGGGGACCGACCGGGACGCGTCCTTCACCCAGACGATCGGCCCGTGGTACTTCGGCGTGACCTTGACGGCGGTGTGCGCCTTCGACGTCGTCGCCCCGCCGATGATCAGCGGGATCTCGAAGCCCTGTCGCTCCATCTCGGTCGCGAAGTTGACCATCTCGTCGAGGGATGGCGTGATGAGCCCGGAGAGCCCGATGATGTCGGCCTTCTCGGCCTTGGCCGCGTCGAGGATCTTCTGCGCCGGGACCATCACGCCGAGGTCGACGACGTCGTAGTTGTTGCACTGCAGGACGACCCCGACGATGTTCTTGCCGATGTCGTGCACGTCGCCCTTGACCGTGGCCATGACGATCTTGCCCTTCGCCAGCTCGACGTCGCCTGGCTTCTTCTCGGCCTCGATGAAGGGGATGAGGTAGGCGACGGCCTTCTTCATGACCCGGGCGCTCTTGACGACCTGGGGGAGGAACATCTTGCCCTGGCCGAAGAGGTCGCCAACGACGTTCATGCCATCCATGAGCGGGCCCTCGATGACCTCGATCGGGCGGCCACCACGAGCGGAGATCTCCTGGCGCAGCTCTTCGGTGTCGCTCTCGGCGTGCTCGTCGATGCCCTTGACGAGGGCATAGGTGATCCGCTCGCCGACCGGCAGGGAGCGCCACTCCTGCGCGATGGCCTCCTGTTTGGTGTCGCCCGTGTTGAAGCTGTCGGCGATATCGAGAAGCCGGTCGGCCGAGTCCGGACGGCGGTTGAGGATGACATCCTCGATCCGGCTCCGCAGCTCGGGGTCGACCTGGTCATAGACGACGAGGGCACCGGCGTTGACGATGCCCATGTCCATGCCGGCCTGGATCGCGTGGTAGAGGAACACCGCGTGGATCGCCTCGCGGACGGCGTTGTTGCCCCTGAAGGAGAACGACACGTTGGAGACGCCGCCGGAGACGAGCGCCCCCGGCAGGTTCGCCTTGATCCAGCGGGTCGCCTCGATGAAGTCCACACCGTAGTTCGCGTGCTCCTCGATGCCCGTGGCCACCGCGAAGATGTTGGGATCGAAGATGATGTCCTCGGCGGGGAAGCCGACCTCGTCCACGAGGATGTCGTAGGCGCGCTTGCAGATCTCCTTGCGCCGCTCGAGGTTGTCGGCCTGGCCCTCCTCGTCGAAGGCCATGACGACGACCGCGGCGCCGTACTTGCGGCACATCCGGGCGTGCTCGACGAACGGCTCGATGCCCTCCTTCATGGAGATCGAGTTGACGATCGGCTTGCCCTGGACGCACTTCAGGCCGGCCTCGATGACCTCCCACTTGGACGAGTCGACCATCAGGGGGACCCGGGAGATGTCCGGCTCGCTCGCGATGAGCTTGACGAAGCGGTCCATCGCGGCGACGCCGTCGATCATCCCCTCGTCCATGTTGATGTCGATGACCTGCGCGCCGGCCTCGACCTGCTGGCGGGCGACGTTGAGCGCGGTGGGGTAGTCCTCTTCCTTGATGAGCTTGCGGAAGCGGGCCGAGCCGGTGATGTTGGTGCGCTCGCCGACGTTGAGGAAGAGCGACTCGTCGGTGACCGTCAGCGGCTCGAGGCCGGAGAGGCGCAGGGCCGGCTGGACGACCACCGGCTCGCGGGGCGCCAGGCCCTCCGCCGCCTTGGAGATGCCCGCGATGTGGTCGGGGGTCGTGCCGCAGCACCCGCCGAGGAGGTTGACCAGGCCGCTCGACGCGAACTCCTCGATGACGGTCGCCATCTGCTCGGGCGACTCGTCGTACTCACCGAAGGCGTTGGGCAGACCAGCATTGGGATAGCAGGAGACGAAGCAGCCGGCAATGCGGGACAGCTCGGCCAGGTAGGGACGGATCTCCGCCGCGCCGAGGGCGCAGTTCAGGCCGACGGCGAGCGGCCGGGCGTGCCGGACGGAGTTGAAGAACGCCTCGGTCACCTGCCCGGACAGGGTGCGGCCGGAGGCATCCGTGATGGTGCCCGAGATGATGACCGGCCAGCGCCGGTCGTACTCCTCGAAGAGGGTCTCGCAGGCGAAGATCGCCGCCTTGGCGTTGAGCGTGTCGAAGATCGTCTCGATGATGAGCAGGTCGGCCCCGCCGTCGACGAGCCCGCGCCCTTGCTCCAGGTAGGCCTCCACGAGCTCGTCATAGGTGACGTTGCGCTTGCCGGGGTCGTTGACGTCGGGGGAGATCGAGGCGGTGCGGTTCGTCGGGCCGAGGGCCCCCATGACGAAGCGTGGACGGTCCGGCGTCCGGGCGGTCATCGCGTCGCACTCCTGCCGGGCCAGGCGGGCCGCAGCGAGGTTCAGCTCGTAGCCGAGGTCCTGCATGCCGTAGTCGGCCAGTGAGATCCGCTGCGCGTTAAACGTGTTGGTCTCGATGAGGTCGGCGCCGGCCTTGAGGTAGTCGCGGTGGATTGCGCGGATGATCTCCGGCTGGGTCAGGCTGAGGAGGTCGTTGTTGCCCTTGAGGTCCCTCCCCCAGTCGGCGAAACGCTCGCCCCGGTAGTCCGCCTCCCCGAGCTCGTGCCGCTGGATCATCGTGCCCATCGCGCCGTCCATGACGAGGATGCGCTCACGCAGCAGACCCGACAGCACGTCGGTCGCGTCGGGTTGCAGTGCCTGCGGTTCGGTCACCGGGGGATCCCTCGAGTTGGCTGCGGGGTTGACATACCAGTATGCCGGGTGCCCCGCAGCAGGCCCACGCAGGTCTGCCGGTGGGATGACGTAGTGTCGCGGCATGTCCGCGGGTAGCCACGCTCCGACGCCGGCCTACGGTTGGCGGATCGCCAGCGTCCACGGCATACCGGTCTATGTCGGACGCAGCTGGCCCATCATCGCCGCGGTCATCGTGCTGACCTTCGGGCCGCAGGTGAGCAACCCCACCACGCTGGAGGGCGGCGGCACCTTCGGGTATGCCGTGGCGGTCGCCTACGCGCTGCTCCTCCTCGTCTCGGTGCTCACCCACGAGGCGGCGCACGCCGTGGTGGCCCGCCGGTTCGGCTACCGGGTGGACCGGGTCGTCGCCGACCTGTGGGGCGGGCACACCGTCTACGACAGCTCCTCCTCGCGTCCGGGGGCGAGTGCCGCGATCGCCGTCGCCGGTCCGCTGGCCAACCTCGCGCTCGCGGGCGCGGCCTACCTTCTCCAGGGGGCCCTCGACGGTGGCGTCCTCGGGCTCCTGCTCGGTGCCCTCATGCTGACCAACTTCTTCGTCGGGCTGTTCAACCTCCTGCCCGGGCTGCCGCTCGACGGAGGGTTCATCGTCGACGCGCTCGTCTGGAAGGCCTCGGGCGACCGCAACAAGGGCTTGATCGTCGCTGGCTGGCTGGGTCGGGTCCTCACCGTCGCGGTCGTCCTGTGGCTCGTCGGTCGTCCGCTGCTCCAGGGCGAGCAGCCGTCCCTCTTCACGATCGTGTGGTGCGGGCTCATCGGGGCCTTCCTGTGGGCGGGCGCGACGAACGCCATCCGCAGTGGGAGAAGCCGACAGGTCATCGAGCGTGTGCCGCTCGCCCAGGTGCTGCGTCCCGTCCTCGTCGTCTCGACCACCGACTCCGTCGAGGGGGTGCTCAGCCGGCTCCCACCGGTGGACCCCGTGCGCCTGGACGCCGATAACGGCCCGCGCTCGCCCGCGGTGGTCGCGGTGGAGCCGGGGGGCCAACCGGCCGGGCTGGTCGACGTCGCCACCCTCCTCGGGCTGGAGCCCACCCGACGCCGGGACGTGCCGGTGGCCGCCGTGGTCGCACGTCAGCCGGAGGGTTGGGTCGTCGTCGCCGAACCGGGGGCGGACGTGTCCGGAGTCATCTCCGCCATCGTCGCGCGCCAGCAGCTCGGTGGTGCGGACTCCCTGCGGCTGGTCCTCGTCGTGACCACCGCGGGACAGGTCCTCGGCACCGTATCGGTCCCCGACCTCAACGCCGCCTTCGGCTGAGCAACGCCGCCTTCTGTGCGGCGCGGTACGGCCGGCCGTCCACATCCCACCCGTGCGACGTCCCACCTCCCACAGCCGGTCGATCGGCTCTGGCGGGAAGGGTTGCCGATCGACTTGGCTCGGCTCAGCGACGAGCTCAGCGACGAGCTCAGCGACGAGCTCAGCCCCGAGCCAGGAGGAAGCCATGCAGGCCAAGGACTCGAGCGTGACCACCGAGGAGCAGACCGCCGTCAACTGCGTGCGGCTGGTGGGCCGCCTCAGCGCCGAGCCGGAGCACCGCGAGCTGCCGAGCGGCGACCAGCTCGTCCAGCTGCGGGTCGTGGTCGCCAGGCCAGCGCGCCCCACCCGCGGCTCGCGCGGTGCTCGGGCATCCGCCTCCGGTGGTGAGCAGGTCAGCCCGATCCGGGCGCAGGTCGACACCATCGACGTGACCTGCTGGACGGCGGTGTCGCGGCGCGCGGCCGCGCGACTGCAGCCGGGGCAGGTCATCGAGGTGCACGGAGCTCTGCGGCGCCGGTTCTTCAAAGCGAGGTCGGTGACTCAGAGCCGCTATGAGGTCGAAGCGTCCCTGGTCCGGCGTGTCGGGCGGCTCAGCTCACGTCGCGACGGCTGAAGACCCAGCCGCCGAGGGCGAGGAAGACGACCAGGAGGACGGCGAGGTAGATGCTGCCATGGGCAAAGGTCAGCGTGCGCTCGACGCCCTCGCAACTCATCCCCTGCCCACCGGACTCGTCGCACGGGCTGACGTAGTACCTCAGCCCGTGGTTCACCCAGGCCTGGAAGTTGCTCTGGATCAGCCACGGCCTCGGGTCCGACACCAACCGTTGGATCAGGGCGGGAAAGATCCCCTCGACCAGGACGGCGTAGGCGAGGGTGACGCCGAGCGCGGCTGCGGTGTTGCGCAGCAACCCCCCGAGGCTGGCGCCTCCCACGGTCGATGCCGCCGTGATGACGACGATCCTCAGGGCGAGCCACCCGAGACTGTTCCGCTGGTCGGCGGGGACTGCGCCGGCCATCCCGTAGTAGCGGGTGACGAACGCGACGCCGCCAGCGAGCAGGCCCAGCCCCACGACAGTGAGGGGCACCGATCCCAGGGCAGCTGCCACCATCTTGCTGACGTAGACGCGCCGCCGCCGTGGTTCGAAGGTCAGCCAGTTGCCCAGCGCGCCGCTGGTGAACTCGGCCGCGAGGAACGTCGCGCCGATGAGGAAGCCGACGACGGCAAAGAGCAGCGCGAGGCCTTGGCCGGCCTCGCGGGTGGTGGCGACGAAGGAGGGAGTGGGCTGACCCTCCAGCTGCCCCGCGATATCGGCGCAGCGGAAGTCAGCCGACGGGTCCTGCTGACGCGCACCGGCCTGGGCCGACTCGCACTGCTTGATCTGCTGCTGCGTGCGTTCCTGGACGCGGGAGGGGACCGAGTCATAAGTCTGCTGCTGGATGCCGAAGAGGGCGATGGCCAGGACGACGAGCACGCCGAGGCACGCCAGCTTCGTCAACCGGCGTGAGAAGAACCGGCGCAGCTCGACGCGGACGAGGCGAGTCATGCCGTCCTCCCTCCCTGGCCGGTCATCCCCTCATCCGCCGTGAGCTGGAGGAACACCGACTCGAGGTCGGCTCGCACGGGGACCAGCTCGTTGACCCAGAGGTCCTGAGCGGCAAGCCGGCGGGTGATCTCGGCCCCGTCGGCGACCCCCTCGACCCGGAGCAGGCGGCCCTCGGGCATGACCGTCACACCCGAGTCGACGAGCACCTTGGCCGCGGCCGCGACGTCGGACACCCCGACCCTGAGCCCGCTGACGGTGCCCCTGCCGATGACGTCCTGGACGGTCCCCGAGGCCAGGAGGCGTCCGTGACCGATGATCGACACGGTGTCGGCGACCTGCTCGACCTCGGTGAGGATGTGGCTGCTGACAAGCACCGTCTTGCCCTGGGCGCCGAGGGAGCGCATGGTCGTCCGGATCTCATGGATGCCGGCGGGGTCGAGGCCGTTCGTCGGCTCGTCGAAGATCAGCAGGTCCGGCGACTTGAGCAGTGTCGCGGCGATCGCCAGCCGCTGCTTCATCCCCAGCGAGTACGACGAGAACCGGTCCTTGCCGCGGTCGCCGAGACTGGTCTGCTCGAGGACCTGACCGACCATCGGCTGGGGCGCGCCGATGGCGCCCGCGAGGAGGCTGAGGTTCTTGCGGCCGCTGAAGGCCGGGAAGAACTTCGGGGACTCGACGATCGCCCCGACGCGGCCGATGATGTCGGGGAGGCGCTCGGGCACCTCGTGGTCGAAGATCCGCATCGTGCCGGCGTCGGCCCGAGCCAGCCCCAGCAGCATGCGGATCGATGTCGTCTTGCCGGAGCCGTTGGGCCCGAGGAAGCCGTGCACCCCGCCCGACGGCACCTTGAGATCCAGCCCCTGGACGGCGACCTGCCGTCCACGCCTGGTGCGGTAGGTCTTGCGCAGACCATCCGTCGAGATGGCCAGGTCCACCCGTTCGTCCACCGTGCTCACGTCGTCGACCCCCTGATTGAGCGCGGAGAACCGCGCACGACAACCGCATCGGCACCAAACATAGCCACGGTGTGCCGGTGGAGCGGTCCGACACTCGGGCGGCACCGAGCCCGCGCCTAGACTGGCTCCTCGTGACTGACACGCAGGAGAGCCGGACCACCGACGCCCGACGGGGCCCGTTCACCGTTGGCGACCGGGTCCAGCTGACCGACAACAAGGGCCGCCTGCACACCATCACCCTCGAGCCCGGGCGGGAGTTCCACACCCACCACGGCCGGCTGTCCCACGACGACGTTCTCGGCCGGCCCGACGGGTCCGTCGTCGCCAACAGCTCGGGCATCGAGTACCTCGTGCTGCGCCCGTTGCTCCCGGACTACGTCATGTCGATGCCCCGCGGCGCCGCCGTCGTCTATCCCAAGGACGCCGGACAGATCATCACCATGGGGGACATCTTCCCCGGCGCCCGGGTGGTCGAGGCCGGCGTCGGCTCCGGAGCCCTGAGCATGTCGCTGCTGCGAGCCATCGGGGACGACGGTCAGCTCATCTCCGTCGAGCGTCGCGAGGACTTCGCGGACATCGCCCGGGGGAACGCCAGGGCCTTCTTCGGCCGGGAGCACCCCGCCTGGCGGATCGAGGTGGGAGACCTCGTCGAGTCGCTGCCTACCGCGGTCGATGCGGGGACCGTCGACCGCGTCGTGCTCGACATGCTCGCGCCGTGGGAGTGCCTGCAGGCGGTCGGTGACGCCATGGTGCCCGGGGGCGTGCTCATCTGTTACGTCGCCACCGCCACCCAGCTGTCGCGCGTCGCCGAGGCGATGCGCGAGCACGGCGGCTACACCGAGCCGTCGGCCTGGGAGTCGCTGGTGCGGGGGTGGCACCTGGAAGGACTGGCCGTCCGGCCCCAGCACCGGATGCACGGGCACACCGGTTTTCTCATCACCACCCGACGCCTCGCGCCCGGCGTGACGCCACCCAAGCGCACCCGCCGACCCGCGAAGGGGACGCAGAACGGGGAGGAGCAGCCCGGCATACCTGCCCCGGAAGAGCTCTCGGACGGGGAGTGGAGCGCCGAGGACCTGGGGGAGCGTCCGGTATCCGAGAAGAAGGTCCGGCGCGTTCGCCGGACTGTGACCCAAACCTCCACCGAGTCCTGATGGTTCGGGGTTAGGGTCGAATTGTCAGGAGGCCGCGCGTCGTCAGGAGGACCCCATGTCCGAGCACATGCCGCCAGGCCGAGAGCCCGGCAGGAGCCCCTCAGACGGGCCGCGAGGGGCCGATGACTCCGACGAGCTGACCCGCCAGCGCGACCTGCTCAGCGAAGAGGTCCGCGAGCTGCGCGAGACGATGCGGCACAGCCCGATCCGCTCTCGAGAGCTGGAGAACCGCGTCCTCCAGCTGCAGACCTCGCTCGCCACGCTGTCCAACCAGAACGAGCGGCTCGTGCGGAC
>JAABUN010004270.1_pt1 | contig 19898 bp, 17 predicted proteins | sample 5559311 | NCBI WGS metagenome assembly JAABUN01 (sample SAMN10711877, study PRJNA513370) | rock metagenome | isolation source: Antarctica rocks | place: Antarctica: Victoria Land, Siegfried Peak sud
TGGCGGGGGACAATCTAGTCGACGCGGTCGATGCCGCAGCAATCAGGGCGTCCTCACCGCCACCCCGGAACTGCCGCTACTATACGAGCAATCAGGGTACACATTATCGGCGACGCAGTAACAGCGGTAGGCGGCTCTACTCCTAGCACAACCGAGGAATCATACTGGGGTGGCGAGTTTGCTTTTGCGACCCCGAAAGATATGTCTTCGCTATCTAGCCCGGTTCTGATGTCCACGGATCGTCGTATTACTGAGAAGGGGTTGACTCAAATCTCTTCTGGACTCCTGCCAATAGGAACCGTGCTTATGTCCTCGCGCGCACCAATCGGTTACCTTGCGCTCACCGCCATTCCTGTCGCCGTGAACCAGGGGATTATAGCTATGGTGTGCGACAAGACCTTGCCTAACTACTACGTCATATCTTGGGTGCGGCAGAACATGGATGCGATCGTTGGAAACGCTAATGGCACGACATTTCCCGAGATCAGCAAGCGTAACTTTCGACCGCTCCAAGTCATTGTGCCGACTCCGCAGGTACTCGATCGCTATGTAGAAATTATCGGACCTTTCTACGACAAGATTGCAACGAATCTGCGAGAGATTAGAACTCTCATGGATCTGCGCGATAGCTTGTTATCCAGGTTACTCTCTGGCGAGTTGCGCGTCAGCGATGTTGCATCAGAGTTAGGAAGGTAACGTGGTAACCCCGCGCCTCGAACTGACTGGATGCCGTGAAGTGCTGCGCGAGATGGGCGAGCCAAGATTAATTGCCGATACTATAGAGAGGCTTGAAGAAGCGGTATACCGAACCCCAAACCTATCATTCGATCTCGCTAAAGCACTGCTAGAAAGCATATGTAAGACCATACTCGTAGATCGTGGCGTTATGGTGGATGGCTACTGGGAAATGCCGAGGTTAATCAAGGAGACATTAACCGTCCTTCCCCTGGTTCCTCCCGAGTATACAGGTAAGGCCGATGACATATTAAAGAAAGTAGCTGGGCAATTGCAGGCAGTGGTTCAATCATTAGGGGAACTTCGCAATAAAGAAGGCATTCTCGGGCATGGACAAAGCGCATACTTTCAGCAGCTAGAGAGCGTGCAGGCAATATTTGCCGCGCGTTCAGCGGAAAGCGTTATTCATTTGCTTTATATGTGTCATGTACAGGATCTTCGCTCACAACAGCAGATGGAGCTGGATAGGCAGCAGATCAGATTTACACAGTATCCAAGGATTGATCCTGCGATTCTTTCCGATGATCAGGAAGTCGAGTTAGCGGGTGCCCTTCTTCAGCCGGGCGAGGAACGCGGGATAATCCTCCCTGTTGGACAGGTTCGGAACTTCAACCAGCGCGTAGATGATGAAAATGAAGTCAACATTTTCGGTGCTACATATCAGGCGAGCGAGGCACTGTACTACGTAGATTCAGAAGCCTACCGTGTTGCTCTTACCAATTACCTGGGCGAGCAATCAGAGGATGTAGAAGAATGAACGTATCCAAGTTCAACGAGTCGGTGATTGAGCAAGCCGCCCTAGTCTGGCTAGATTATCTCGGATATTCAGTCGTATTTGGTCCATCTATCGCACCCGGCGAGGCGCAGTGCGAGCGAGGCGACTATCGCGAGGTGCTCCTGATTGATCGTCTGCGCGCCGCGCTCGTCAGCCTCAACCCTACCGCCTCACCCGAAGCCTTGGCCGAAGCCTTCCGCCTCATCGCCGCCGCCAGCGCGCCCGATCTGATGGCGGCCAACCGCGCCTTCCATAAGATTCTCACCGAAGGTGTTTCCGTCGAGACGCTGCACGATGGCGCGGCGCGCGGCGAACTGGTGCGCCTCGTGGATTTCGACAACCCGACCGCGAACGACTTCCTCGCCGTCAATCAATTCACGATTGTTGAGGGCCAAATCGAGCGCCGCCCCGACATCGTGCTTTTCGTCAATGGTCTCCCGCTGGCGATCATCGAATTAAAGAACGCCGCCGACGCTCAGGCGACGATCTGGAAGGCGTGGCAGCAGCTCCAGACCTATCAACTGCAACTGCCAACCTTCTTCACCTACAACACCGTGCAGGTCATCTCGGATGGGATCGAGGCGCGGCTCGGCACGTTCAACACCCCGCGCGAGCGCTTCTTGCCGTGGAAGACGGTCGACGGCGACGAGCCCGCCGCGCCGACCGCGAATCAGCTTGAAGTGTTGCTCAAGGGGGTCTTCGAACCGGGGCGGTTCCTCGATTTGCTCCGCAACTTCATCGTGTACGAGGATGACGGCGCGACGGTCACGAAGAAGGTTGCCGCCTATCACCAGTTCCACGCCGTCCGCAAGGCGCTCGACACGACCGAGCGCGCCGCCGGGCCGGGTGGCAACCGGCGCGGCGGGGTCGTCTGGCACACGCAGGGGTCGGGCAAGAGCCTGACGATGGTCTTCTTCGCTGGGAAGCTGATCCGCGATCCGGCGATGCGGAACCCGACGCTGGTCATCCTCACCGACCGGATCGATCTGGACGATCAGCTCTTCGGCACCTTCGCCCGCTGCCACGGCCTGCTGCGCCAGGAGCCAGAGCAGGCGACGGATCGCGCCCGGTTGCGTGAACTCCTCGCCGTCGAGTCGGGCGGGGTGGTCTTCACCACGATCCAGAAGTTCCTGCCCGAGCAGAAGGGCGACACCTACCCGACCCTCTCGGAGCGGCGTAACATCGTCGTCATCGCCGACGAGGCGCACCGCAGCCAGTACGACTTCCTCGACGGCTTCGCGCGGCACATCCGCGACGCCCTGCCCGGCGCGACGTTCGTCGGCTTCACCGGCACCCCGCTCGAACTGGACGATCGCGACACCCGGCTCGTCTTCGGCGATTACATCGACATCTACGATATCCAGCGCGCGGTCGAGGATGGCGCGACCGTCCCGATCTTTTACGAGAGCCGCCTCGCCAAGCTCGACCTCCCCGAGTCGGCGCAGCCCGATCTCGATGAAAGCTTCGAGGAGATCACCGAGGGGGAAGAGAGCGCCAGCAAGGAAAAGCTCAAAAGCCGCTGGGCGCAACTGGAAGCGTTGGTCGGCGCGCGGCAGCGCCTCGAACAGGTCGCCCAGGATATCGTGACCCACTTCGAGACGCGCCAGGAGGCGATCTCCGGGAAAGTGATGATCGTCTGCATGAGTCGCCGGATCTGCGTCGATCTCTACGCCGAGATTATCCGCCTACGCCCGGAGTGGCACGCCGACACCGACGAGGCGGGCGCGCTCAAGGTCGTGATGACCGGCAGCGCGAGTGATGACACCACTTGGCAGCAGCACATCCGTAACAAGCCCCGGCGCGAGGCGATCGCCGCGCGGTTCAAGGACGCCGACGATCCGCTGAAGCTAGTCATCGTCCGGGACATGTGGCTGACCGGTTTCGACGTGCCGCCACTCCACACCCTCTACATCGACAAGCCGATGCGCGGCCACGGCCTGATGCAGGCGATCGCCCGCGTCAACCGCGTCTTCCGCGACAAGCCGGGTGGCCTCGTCGTGGACTATATCGGCCTCGCCAACAACCTCAAGCAGGCGCTCGCCTCCTACGTGGCCGGTGGCGGGCACGGCCAGACCGCCGTCAATCAGGATGAGGCGGTCGCGCTGCTGCTCGAAAAGCTCGAGGTCTGCCGCACCTTCTTCCACGGCTTCGATTACTCGCTCTTCCTGAGCGGCAGCCCCACCGAGCGGCTCCAGGTGCTCCCCAATGCCCAGGACTACCTGCTGATGCAAGATCTCCGCGAACGCGGCTCGCTCCAGCGCTTCTTCGACAACACGATGGCCCTGGTAAAGGGCTTCGCCCTGTCGGTCCCGCGCCTCGAGGCGCTTACCGTGCGCGATGAGGTTGTCTTCTTCCAGACGTTGCGCGCCGCCCTCTCCGGGACCAAGACCCGCGCCCCGCAGCAGCAGGACGCCCTCGATCATGCCATCCGGCAACTGGTCGAGTCTGCTGTCGCGCCCGGTGGCGTGGTGGATATCTTCGCCGCCGCTGGGTTGGACAAGCCCGACATCGGCATCCTCTCCGAGGGTTTCCTCGCCGAGGTGCGCGATCTGCCGCAGAAGAACCTCGCGGTCGAACTCCTCCAACGGTTGCTCAACGACGAGATCGCCGGTCGCAGCCGCACCAATGTTGTGCAGTCGCGCGCCTTCTCGGAGAAGCTAAGCGCGGCGATCCACAAATATCACAACCGCGCCATCGAGACCGCCCAGGTGATCGAGGAATTGATCGCCATCGCTCGGGAGATCAACGCCGCCCGCGAGCGCGGCGAGCAACTGCGCCTGAGCGAGGACGAACTCGCCTTCTACGACGCCCTCGAAACGAACGACAGCGCCGTGGCGGTCCTCGGCGACGACGCCCTGCGCGCCATCGCCCACGACCTCGCCAACACCGTGCGCCAGAATGCCTCGATCGACTGGGCCGTGCGCGAGACGGTGCGCGCCAATATGCGCCGCCTCGTGCGCCGCGTCCTGCGCCGCCACGGCTACCCGCCCGACAAGCAGGAGCAGGCGACCAAGACAATCATCGAGCAGGCCGAAGCCCTGAGCTTGTAAGTGTGAGGGTTTCGGCCGTTCTGTCAGCTATCTGCTGTGATGCCGAGTAGCGGGGGAGCAACGCAGGTAAATTGCGTGCAGAACCATGGTCTCCGCGTGTCCCCTTAGTCAAAGTGTCGGTGTTGGTGTCCCCCACGCTGCTCCTCTCGGCTTATGTCGTTCACCAGGTCGCGGTTCTGGGCAGGCGCGGCGGGACGTGCCCCCGGCCATGCGGGCGTCGTGATCGCTGAGCGCCGCCTGGGCTTGTTCGACACTCTCCCTGATCGTCTCGATTGTTGCCGTATTTTCACGATCTACTCCATTGCCGCTATTGGCACGTCATGCGAAGGGCTAGACAATTTCGGCGGCGATCGCGGCCCGTTGGCGGGCGATTTCGTCAATGCGATCCGCGATCTTCAAGCGACACTCGGGGCAGAGCTGCGACTCGATGATCGCGACGAGATCGGCCATCATCCCGTTCATGGTCGCGATCGTATCGTGGAGCACGACATCCTGCTGGCGGACATCTGTTGGGAGTCCCGCCGCTAATCGCTCGTGGTGGATCGCTTGAGACATCGCCGCGGCCGCACCGCCGAGATCGCGCAGCGTCGGCGGCTTCATCACCGCGCCCCCGTTGCGATCGAGGACCGGAAAGCCGTCTTTGTCGACCAGTGGCTGCGGCTGCATGGCGCGCAGCGCGAGGTTCCGCAGCAGGACCGCGCCCTGGCCGTGCTGCTCGATCATCTGGCGGGTGCGCTTGATCTTCGAGGTGTCCGCCGCGCGCTGTAAATGGGCGTCCCAGGCGGCGCAGCGAGCGCGCCAATGATGTTTTTGGCACCAACCGTCGAGAAGTTGCCTAGTCTTTGCCAAGGATTTGCCCAGGCCAAGCACCGTTCGTGCCGGTCCAGCATCCCGAAACGCGAGGAATGCCGCGTACGCGGGTTCGCTCTCGCCAGGTCGTTTCTGCCAGGGTTCGTGGTCGTTGCCGGGATCGATCCTCGGGTGCTCCATGATTTTCCTCCCTGTTTCTTCGATTTTTGTCGGCCAACACCGTATGGCGGCCAGCGAGCGGCTTCGTGGTGTATCAGTCCTCCCCTGTATATGATGGTTTTGCATCGGTGAAGCGCCCCGTCGTCTTGTCGAAGCGCAGCTCCACCATACCGATCTGCCCCGACTCTTGGAAGCGCACTTTTTGCACGTGGACCTGGGTTGGGCCATCCTCGTCTTGCACGTCGCGCCATATAGTCAGCGCCATATCGGCCTTATTGCGGAAGTGCGCGCTGCCGCTCACGTCGTAGGGAGTTGGCACCGGATAGTTGCCCTCCTTGTCCTTCATGAGCTTGGTGGGGTGGGCAACGAGCCAGATATGGACACCGTGCGCGCGGGCAAAGCGGCGGATCTTGCCGAGGGCCTGGCTGGTGTACTCGGACTCGTTCAGGCCCTGGGGGCGGGTGTGCTCCAATTCATTCCACGGGTCGATGACGAAGCCTCGGATACCGTCTCGATAGACCGCTGCCCGCGCCAGACTGAGGATAGAATCGATCGCGTAGTCCTCTTCTTCGGGCGGGAGCAGGAAGCTGAAGTGATCGTGCAACTGCGCCAGCGCCTCGGTCAGTTGCGCCAGGCTCATGCGTCGCCGTTGCTCCCCGCCGAACGGCAGGCCGGTCCAGATCTGGGCAAGTTGGCTGATGTGGCGAGCGAGTGGCTGGTTCTCGGGCGAGCAGATGGCGAAGCGCCAGCCCGCCCGTTTGGCTAGATTGACCATGATCCAGTCGAGGAGCGCGCTCTTGCCGTGACCGGGGATTCCGGTCACCAGCGTCCACAGGCCCGGTTTCACGCGATATAGCGACGCGAGTAGATCGCTGCCCGGATGTTCACCGCCATCCATGCCGTTTTCGTAGAGGTCGAAGACCGCATCGGATAGATCGCCAACCTCGTAAAGCCCCTCCACGGGGACTGGCCGGGCGGCGTCGAGATGCTGAAGCAGCCGCGCCGCCCCATGCCGCATCAGGACATCGTTGGCATCCTTGCAACCATCCGGCCATGTGACGACGCGGCAACGCTCCGGGCCGAGCCGTCGCACCAGTTCATCTTGCAGCGTTCGCCCCGCCGCGTCGTTATCGACCGCGAGGATATGGTGCTGCACCGCACCGAGCGCTGTCGCCTGCGTCTCTAAGTAGGCAAAGTGTTTGGCATAGTTCTTCGAGTTTTGGGCCGGTGCGCCGTTCGGCGGCGAGACGCAGGCGACGATTCCGGCTACCTCGACCGCGAGCTTGTCCATCTCGCCCTCGACCCAAACTAGCGGGGTAGCGGCGGCGATGTCGTCGGTGCCGTAAAGGATCAACTCGGCACCGGTCTCCATCCAGAACTTCTTGCCACGCCCTCGATGCTTCACGTTGACGAGATCGCCGTCCCGGTAATACGGATAGGTGATCGCGTCGTTGCGGTAGCCGATCTGATTCCGTGTCCAGACCGCCTCTGTGATGCCACGACCATACAAGAATTCCTCAGCCGTTTTAGGGAGCAAGCCACCTTTGGTCGAATAGTCGGGCTTGGTATAGGTTGGCGGTGGCTCCAGTCGAGGCTGTGCGGGTGCGGAGCGCGGCAAGGTGCCGTAGCCGCCGTGCTCATTCATGGTGCCCTTCCAATTACATTCGGGGTTGAAGCAGTGGTAGAGCCCCTTGTCGAGATCGACGCTCAGACAGCGTTCTCTTGGCTTTTTTCTGGTGTGGCTGCACTGCGGGCACAACGTCTTGACTTGACCGCTCGTACGCCCGCGTGTGTCGATTTCGAGCCGCGCCCAACCGTCCATTTTAGATCACCACCTTTCCCCGGTTAGCCCGGTTGTGATCGGCCTGCGCCGGACGCGGTCCGCTTGGGCCTTCGGCCTTGTGCCGCTTGACCATCGCCGCCAGATAGTCGTGCGGGTCATCGGTGATCCGCTGGCGCGACGCCTCGATCATCAGGTTCATCAGTTTGCCGCCGCTGTGCAGTTCCTTCGCCAAGCGCCCCAGTCGCGGATAGTCGGGCTCCGCGCCGAGCGTCTTGCTGAACAGCTCACCAAGGACGGCCGTCTTATTCGTTGCCTCGCGATACTTCACCTCGAAGCGGTCGCGCAGCGTGCCGGAGACGATAGTCTCCGTAGATCTTTCTTTCTTTTCTTTTGTGATCCCCCGATCGGTAGACAGTTTATCTACTGATTGGGGGACACTTGGGGCTAGTTCAGTAGACACTTCCGCCCAATCTTCGCCGCCCACGTTGCGCCATCGCCGATAATCCCTCTCGATGCCGTAGCGCTTGGGGTGATAATCGTCGCCCCAGGCAGTAATGATCTGGCGCTTTGCCAGTCGTCCAAGTTCCCGCGAGACAAGCTTCTTCGGCAATCCGGTCGCTGCGCAGAACTGGGCGAGGGCGATCACATCCGTCGCCTTCTGATACCCGTGAGTTTTGCGGATAATGAACAAGACGAGCGTAGATTGCGTCCCGTTCAGCGGGAGGCGTACGAGCGCTTCGAGCATCTCGTTTGGGATCTTGGTGTAGCCGCCTTCCGGCTGCCCGGTCGCCGCCACCGGGCTGGTCACACCGCACCGACCGGGGTGCTGATCGCCGTATCGGGCAGCGCGGAGCGGAGCAGGCCGATCCCCACCGCCGCAAAGGCGGATTCGATGATCCAGTGGCGCGCGATCCGATCGTAGCGACGGGCAGACGCGGGGATACGGCGCTCCATCGTCTGAAGCAAGAGCGGATAGGGGGTGTCCAGGGCGATGATGAGATCGCCAGTAAGAGTCAAAATCGCGCATGGTCGTGGCGGGGTCGGGTATACTTTTCTCACGATCTTTTCCTCGCAATCGCCGCGCGCCTCCCGCCGACCAAGCGGGCGCTGCGGCGTGTCCCGTTTCAGGCGTCGTCGTCGTTGCGCGTGTCCTCGGATGGCGCGGATGGCGTTGGCTTGGGGCTTGGCTGCGTCAAGAGTGGGAGCAGGTGATCGCGGAAAACGCGCTCGAAGAGCCGCGCCCGCTCGCTCAGTGGCAAGGGTCGGGTTGTACTCATGCCTGTTCGCCTTCCCGCATCGCCTTGCGGGCGCGTCGCGCGGCGGCGCTCAGTTGTCCGAGGTGGGTGAAGTGCTCGCGGCGGAGTGCGGCGACGCGACGGGCACGTTCATCAGGTGAGAGCGTCCCGCCAGGATCGGCTAGGTGGACGAACCGGCATTCGAGGGCGGCGCGGGCGGCGCTGAGGCTTCTCGCGCTACCATGTCGCGCATGAGTCGCGATGCCGCCGAGACGGCCGCGTTCGCGCATAGCTTCCGGATCGTAGATTACAACACGCTCTAGTAGATCGGGGGCTACCTTCGGATCAGGCTGGGGAGACGAAAAAGCGACCATACACCCTCCACCCGTCTCTGCGCCCGGCCTGACCGAAGTCAGTCGCGAGTGAGACAGCTGAATTAGCGCATGATCGCTCTGGTAGATATTCTCTTCGCGGATCGCTCACGATCCGTGAAAACATTGTAGCACATGCCCCGCGTTGGGGGCTATGGGCTATGCTCGGTCGCGAACCAATGGGTCGTTCGCGCGCAGGACGATTGTAAGCGCGTCATCGCGTATGTTGCGGCACAGTTCCTGTGCATTGTTTTCACTGATGACACCGAAGACGCGCCCAGAAACCATCCGGGCGATAACCGCCCAATCGGGAATGACAACCCGATTGGGCCGCCTGCAGCGTGGGCAGACGACGATACACGGGATCGTCGCCGGACGACCATAAACGAGCGAGACATTGCCACGCTCGTCCATGTGCTCGATCATTGTCTCATCGAGTCCGTCGAGCCCCTTATCTTCACCAAATCGCTCGGCGAGTTCGATCTTTGCATTGACTCTGCCGCGCCCGCCGCGCCGCGCTCGTGGAATGCCATCTGCGCCGACTATCGGCTGGGCAACCACGCTGAACCAGCCAGCTTCATCTACCCGGTAACCATAGTCCGCGTGCAGGAGCGGGCATCCCTGGCCGCCTACCGTCCAACCGAATCGCCGGTTATCGGCGCCCCTCCGAGCATATTCCTCGTCGGTCATCGGCCGCAATTGGCCGAGTAGCGCCGAGCAGTTTTCGAGTTGGCATTTGACGCGCCAGCGGCCGCGATCGTTCCCGTCACTTTCCCAACGTCCCGTCATGAATACCTGTTTGAGCATCCCCACCCCCAACGAGACAACGATAAACACGGCCTAGTCCGCCGCGACCAATGCCGCGAGTTCCGTCGATGATACCCGGATCTGTGTCGAGCTGCGCCGTATACCATTGTGTCGGTTTTGACGCTCCTGACCACACTCGTTTCTACCGACTGCCTCAATCTCGTGTTAACCACGCTAAATATGGTGGGGAGCAGTTTTCTCGTCACTTTACGCAGTTATTCAGCCATCATGTTGCAGTATCAATGGTGGTCCGTGTTCCACATTAACTGGCTCCGATCAGCATTGTTGCCTGCCGCTCCCCAAACACACCTGAGAAACCTCTTGACGATCTTGGTTGTTTGGTTTACGCTCGTAACAACAGCGAGACATAGTGGGCTTCTACATGATCTCCAAGTTGACATGTCGGCGAGGAACGTAATGGAAACCATGCCAACCTCTAATTCAGCGCAGGTTATGCGACCGGCACTCGCGCCAGTTGAGGATATCCGCGTACACGGGCTTTACCTCGAAGGCATACTCGAGCAGGTTTTGGATGCGTTCTGCAGCAACATGGGCTTCGATTTCGCCGTCATTTCCTTAATTGATGAAGACAAACAGGAGATCTGCGGCGTCCGCAGCAAGACATTAGGGGCGATCGATCCAATTGGGTGGAGCGCGGAGGTACACCAACGCCTCGACAGTGACAATATCTACGCCGATGTGCTGCGCTCTGGTAAAGCTGAGATTATTAGTCGCTGGGACCGACGTTTCGACAAGCAGATATGGGACCGCTATGGTCACAGGCGCTTGACCCGTGTATTCGTCCCGCTCGGTCGTGTCGGGACCATCGAAGCGGGCTACCAATATCATGGGCGTCGTCCCATTAATCCACAGGAGGTTGACGCCCTCTCGCGCTTCGCTGATCACGCTGCTGTGGCAATCGAAAACGCGCAGCGCTACGCGCGGGAGCAACGATACTCCAACACACTCACCCGTCTACTTAAGCTTACCGGCGAACTTCAGACCAAGGCCCGGTATACGGATGGACGTGGATTGTTACAGCAACTTGCCGATGCCGCGCTTGAAGTACTCCAAGCCGATCTTATCATGCTTTACCCTCTTGCTCGCGATCCGTTCGGAACCATCTCTTCCCCACGTTTCCTGTCGCCGATCCGTTCGGGTGAACTCAAGGGTCGGGGTGAACTGAAGCCGCCTACTGTGGTCACGGGCGGTTTCTCGTACGGCAAGGTGCATACTCCAAACATCGTTCGCCACATTGTCGAGGCGGGCGAAGCGTATTATCAACCCGAGGTCCAGAGCGATCGATTGCTGGTTGGAGCTGAGGATAGCCAGCCGCACCATAGTTTCACCTTGCGACAAAAGATTCGGTCCTTCGCGGGAGTGCCGCTGCTCGTACACGGCCAGGTATTGGGCGTGCTCTGCGTGAACTATCGCCAGTTCATCCATGAACATGAGCGCAATGTCATCGAACTATTTGCTCAGCAGTCGGCCGCCATCATCACCGGCGACCAGCTGATCCGCAGCCAGGAACGGCGTCGCCTCGAATTCGACCTCCACGACTCGGTCAAGTCGACGACGCGCGCGCTGGTAGGATTCTGTGAGGGGCTCGCAGACCTGGTGAAATCCGATCCCGAGCGGGCTGCTGAGCAACTGCACTCCCTCCAGCATCGCGCTTGGGGAATAAGGTCCGACATCGATTTGATCCTCAGCAACCTCGCGGGCGGTGCCAACGAGGGACAAGCCCTGCACCTCCTGCTTCAAGGAGAGTTGCGCCTTCACCAACGTGTCGGTCCGCCGCAGATCCTCGCCGCCTTGGACGAACCACTGCCAATCGTGCCGATGCGCCTCGCCAGGCACTTGCGCTGGCTCCTGCGTGAGGCGGTTTGGAACGCGCTTAATCATGCGCACGCACAACGTATTTCCGTAGGCGCGCGTTACGCCGATGATCAGTTGTGCATGTCAATCGAGGATGATGGGAACGGGTTCGATCCGGTCGCGGTGAGTGAAAAAGGGCACCTGGGGCTAGCGAGTATGCGTCGGCGTGCCCGAGAAATCGGGGGTGAATTGCGTATCACATCTCGGATCGGGACAGGTACGGAGGTTGTGGTTATCGTTCACTACCAAGGAGGGACCGATGATGGTGCCTGAACAGCGAGAGTTAGAGCCCCTCAGCCTACTAATTGTCGAGGACGAGCTAGATTTCCGCGAATTCTTGGAGTTTCAGCTGGAGCCGCTCGCCGACGAGTTGACAATCGTTGGCGAGGCCAGCAATGCGGCGGAGGCGATCGACCGCGTGCAAGAGTTGGTCCCCGATCTGGTCTTCCTTGACCTGCGCCTGCCGATGGACAGCAGCGATTTCGCTCCCGACGAAGCGCGTGGGCTCGCGCTTATCGCGCAAATCCGCGACAGCGTGCCGAATACACGGATTCTGATTCTGAGCAGCTTCGGCGAGGACATGGCGAACGAGCGCCATCGCGAGACCGTATTCGCCGCCCTCCAGGAGGGTGCCCATGGCTACATCACGAAAGGCGACAACTTCACTGGAAGGGAACTGCTGGACGTGGGCCAGCGGCTCGTGCGTGGGGAGGCTATTTACGGTCCAGTTATAGCACGCCTGATTCGCGAGTCTTTCCTGCGCACGCCTAGCGACGGGTTACTGGACGCGCAGCTGACCCAGCGCGAGGACGAGGTACTCGCTGCACTCGCGACTCGGAGGACCAAGCAAGAAATTTCCTCTGAGATAGGGCTCACAGTGAAGGCGGTCAATGCTCATGCCTCCAATGTCCTGGTCAAAGTGCAGCGCCGAACCCTCATTAAAGCCCTCGCCGCAGGGGTTGGTGCCCTGTCGCTCGCGGGCCTTGGCGTTCCGGAGATGGTGATCGCCGCGTCCGAGGGACTGGTCCGCGACAGGACACTCGGTTCGGTAGAGACGGATCGCGCCAGTCAGGAGCTAGTTGCCGCATCAGCTGTCCTGCCCCAGAATCGGTTCGATGTCGTCACGCTTGCTATGTCGCGGGGTATGCTGGAATGTCCTAAGGAGCTGAAGAGCTGTTTCTGCGAAGGCGACCTCGATATCCTGAACGGGTATGACCCCCCGCACTATCTGCTGGTCTCGGACAACCGCGATCGAGACAAGATTCGGGCTGCGGGCAATCAGCAGGGCATCCCCGTTAATCGACTCAATAATGGCTATATTGCTGCTGATCAGCGGGCTGGCGCTCAGCAGGGGGCGAACTTCGCCGATGCCCTTATCAAGGACTATCAGTCGATTTTTCCGACCGGTGTGCCAAAGTGGATCTTCTGCAACGAAATCTCTGCGTGCCTCTGGAGCAATCAGGAGAAGTATCGCCAGTATTTGATCGGCTTCGCGCGGCGACTGGCGCTTCAATGGAACAAGTGGGTGATCATCGCTGCCCCCATCTGGAACCCCGGCAGCGGCGCGCACAATGATGATTGGCGGGCTCTCCAGGTGCACGCCTACATCGCTACCGAGGTCTACACGAGCGGACACCTTTCGGCGCGCACCATCATTTCACAAGGTAACCCTGTAGGGTATTGCGCTCAGCAGTACCGCAACGCGGCCCTCAGTTTCCAGCAGGCGGGGGTCCCAGTCAATAGGCTGATGCTGGTCGAGTATTTCGCCAACACGCTTGCGGATACGAAAACGCCGTGGGGGCGTTGGGGCGTGTCGGCGGAGGATTGGCACCGAGTAATCAAGGCGCGCGCGCAGGCCGCGAGCAGCATTGACTTCGCGGGACATATCAGCTATGGGTGGGCAAATAACGCGATGGGGGAGAGCAGCAGTGCTCGCCGTGATTTCATGAGGACATACGCGTCGCAGCAGCCCTTGAAGTAGCCTCTGCTATTTTACAGCGATTCTCACTGAGATTGGCCCGATTGTCTAAGCGTGATTCGGCAATAGATCGGGTCAATAATTTCGAGAACCGCTGTAATTGCGGAACGCGACACGCCTGTTCGCCTGAGTATGGTGACTCGATCGTCCAGCGCCTCCAGCGCCGACACACCAGTGGCGCGGCATTCGTGTCCTCGGGCGCATCAATGGGATAGATCTGAGTCCTTGCTGCTCTTGTAGCTGGTGGCGGAGAACGAACCATACCGGTTGCCATAGTTAGCGCTCAGGTATCCCTATCGCGCGTACCCACGGCAGTCTCATTTGGCCATTTCGACATCAATGCCGCCGGTGCGCGCGCCGACACGCGCACCCTTACCTGAGTTCGGGACACTGTATTGCGTTGCCTTGACGCTTCCGCAATTGCCCTTGATGGAGTAATTGATTTAGCGATTGCTCCCTTTCGGCGCGGTATGCTGTTATCAGCATGTGTGCTCTCGCCGCCGCATGGTCAGTTACTTGCCTGGCGTGGTTCAGGTCGAACCATTAAGTAGCTAGTGGCATGGCACCACAGCGTCAGGCATACGTGGTGAACCGACAGATGCGGCGACGGACTAGGAATGCTGTCTAGTCCGTCGCCGCATCTGTCGGTTGCTGATAGCGTCTAGCTACCTAGGGGTAGGCGCGGATGATGAACACAACCATCTCCGCACGCGTCACGCCCCGGTCCGGGCAGTAGACTTTGTTTCCGGCGTCGTCAGTGTCGCAGCCGGTAGTGACACCGAGGGTGAAGAAGCGCTCGATCCAGCCGTAAGCCCAGTAGTCAGGGGGTACATCCGCGAATGTCGTCGTCCCCGCTGACAACTCGGCTTGACCTTTCGCACGGTCGATGAACGCCGCCATCTCGGCGCGGGTGACCCCGCAGTCAGGGCAAAAGATCCGCTGGCCGAGCTCATTGACCCCGTAGCCCGTCGTGATGCCCATCTGGGCGAAAACCTCGATCTGCGCGTAGGCCCAGTAGTCGGTCGGCACGTCGGCGAAGGTGGGTGTGGCGGGCGGTGCAACCTTGTCCTGCCAGAGCGTGCGCGTGATGAACGTGGCCATCCCGGCGCGCGTTATCCCGCGCTCCGGGCAGTAGAGCCGCCGACCCTGCTCGTCATCGCCGCAGCCGGTGGTGATGCCACGCGCAGCGAACAAACCAACCTGATCATGCGCCCAGTAGTCGGCCGTGACATCGGCGACATCGATCTTCGGCCCGAACGTCGTCACGATCGTGTGGTTAGCGTTCATGGTGAGGGTGAGCGGATTGGCGATGCCACCGGACCCGCCGTCGATCGTCCAGCCTGTGAAGATGTACCCGTCATCCGGTGTGGCAGTCAGGGTGGCCGTCGACCCGATGGCATAACCGGTCGTTGCCGGGGTGATCGCTGCCGTGCCGCCGACAGTTGCGGAGAGTGCCACCGCGAAGTCGCCGGTGAAGTCGCGCCGCGCTTGCGCCTCCTGCCTGAGCGCGGCGAGCGCGCCGGGATTAACGAGTGCCGCCACCGCGTTGCCCCCACCAATACGCGCCACTGCGAGCGGATCTGCGGTGAGCAGGGACTGGCGCATCCCGTCCTGCACCGACTGGTCGTAGCCGAGCTGGGTCAGCAGGTCGGCCATCACCGGCGGCAATCCATTTCGGTCGATCAGCGCCTGCCACTGGACGATTATCTCGGGCGTGATCGTCAGCTCCCCACCGATCCCGCCAAGCGCGTCGTGCAACACGATCTGTAGCGCTGGCTGCGCGTCGACTAGCTCAGCCAACTGCGCGGCGTACCGTTGCGCCATCACGAGTTGCCGAGATTCCCAGGTTGTGTCGCCCGCCTCGTGTGCACCCTGTGCGCGATCCAGACAGCGCAAGATCGCTCGTTGCAAACCAAATTGCTGGAGGAGATTGGCATGCAAGGCGTTGTTCGCATCCGCCAAACGCTGCGAGACCCCATCGCTCGCCTGGGTCGCGGGGAGGGAGGGGGTTATAGGGGGCGTGATCACGGTGTAGTTTGGGTCGACCGGATCGGCGGTGAAGTAGTCGAGAGTTTGCCCGAGAAATCCCAGAATGCCGCCCGCTGTGCCGACGATGCCGGCCGCTGGCACCGCGATGGGCAGACACAAGCCTACCGATTCTGCCGTGCAGGCAATCGCGCCCGCGACCCCATATATAAAAGCTTCGTAACCGATGGCCTGCATGGAATCGGCCGTGAAGCCATAGATGCTCTTATTTGCCTCCTTGATCCGCTTCTGCTCACGCTTGTAATCCTCCGCAGAAAGAAGGGGCACGCCGCTCGTGATCATCATGGAGACGGACGCGGGGGTAGATCCTGCGGCCTGTTGTGTCCGTGCCTCAAGGCGAATCAGCCCGCCGATATCCCCCAGATGAGGATGGTGGACGACCAACACGGTGCAGAAACTTTCCGGCGCAAGGTCGTGGCCCCCGCAATTATCCTGGACGATGGAGAAGTCCTCGAAAGGACTCAGGTAAGGACTATCTGTATAGTCTTCGAAACCCACCGAAAGTACGATAATCGTCACCGACGTATGATTCCAGAGCCGAGCCGTTTGCGCTTGGCTCACCTTGCCGGTGAATTGACTCTCGAACCTCAGTTCCTTCGGGATAAAGCGCGGTCGGAAGGAATGGGCTTAGGGCTTGGTGCGGTGGAGGAGGAAGGAGACGGTGAAGGCGTAGGCGTGGGTGTAACTAAAGGTCTGATCGCCAAGCTATGTCCATTTCCAGCGGCAATGGCGGTGACGCCGGTTAGTCCGGCCACCGGCACGGGCGTGAGCCGAGTCGTGGCCGTCCCGTCGCCCAATGCACTACTCACGTTGTAGCCCCAGGCACGCACGGTCCGTCACCTAAGAGCGCCAATCTATGGTTGTATCCAGCGGCGATGGCGGTGACGCCACTAAGACCCGCCACTGGCACCGGCGTGGTCCGCGTCGTGGTGGTCCCATCGCCCAACTGGCCAGCAGTGTTCAAGCCCCAGGCCATAGCAGTGCCTGGTTGCACGCTCAGCGTAGCGCTAAGCGTAAGTGGGCTGGCTAGTGTAGGCAGCGTCGCTCCACTGGCCGGTGGCACAACGAGCGCGACTGGTAGCATGGTAACCACGAACACCAGGATCATGATGAGGGTGACACTGCGACGCAAGGGGAAACTCATTGGCTGTTCCTTCTCTAGCGTAGGCAGACAAAACCGACTGCGCCCATGGCAGGGTCTAGTTGCACCACTGGCTCCGCGCGGCCAAGGTGCCCAGATACAGGACGTGCCCCAACGCCTCCACTATGCGATTGCTACTCGTTGTCGCGCCCGACCCGCTTGTCCAACTGACTCTGCAGGGAGAAAGCTCCACAATGCTCGACAAATTTGGTGGACATACTGTAATAGGTGTTACGACCGCAATTAAGTGTCCCATCATCAAGCCGGATAATTGATCACTCCACTCATTAAGGGTGTACGAGTTCCTAGCCCACCGGGATGCTGCTGTGAACTTGCCTGGTCGACGCGGGTCGCCAGTCCCCTGTCCGCACCTTGCGGTCGGAGCCGCCAGCCCCACTTCCGACGTGAGCAGGAGCGCTAGCCAGTCGCGTGGCTTCCCAGTGATCCTTGCCGACGATCCGTCTGGCTATTAGAGGCGCATCGTGAGGAGCTGAGTAGAAGAGTCGGCCCTTGACGCCGCCAACGATCGGGGACTACCGCCCGGGGGAGAAGGACCGAAACCGCGCTGACACCGCCGCGACTAGCCTGGCGTCGTACCGGGGCAATGCCAACGATCGTCAGGCGGTAATATCGAGTGGTTACTTCGACATCAGCGTCGTCAGTTCCTGCGCCGTTACCCGCACCCTGATAACGCTTCTTTGTATGTTATTGCGTCGCAATGACGCTGGTCAACTTCCGCGACATCGCTGCGGCAGCCCTCGAAGGGATCACCGCAGCCTAAACGCCGGGGCACATAGACGTAGGGGATGAACAGGAGGCACGGAGACACGGAGGAGGCGGGGAGTACGAGAGGAAGAAGCGCGGTGATGTTCGATCTTTATTCATCTTCTCCCGACCCTCTCCGTGTCTCCGTGCCTCCTGTTCCGTGTTCTGGTACGGGGGACTGATGAGCGGGATATTGGGGGATGATCCGTGGGCGGGGCGGGATGGGGCGCGGCGTCGGGAATACCTCGACTTTTACGAGGGGAGTCAGTGGCAGGGGCGACCGCTGCCCGGTGAGCGGCGGCTGACGATCAATTATGCGCGGGCGTTGGTGCGGAAGTGTGTCAGCTATCTCTTCCCGGAGCCGGTGACGTTCGCGGTATCGCCGGATGGACCCGACGCGGCGGCGCGGGAGCGGGCGCGGCGGGCGGAGGAGGCGCTGGCGCGGGTCTATGCGGAGAACGATCTGGCGGCGGTCGATTTCGACGCGGCGGTCGATGCGGCGGTGCTGGGCGATGGCGCGTTCAAGGTCGTCTGGGACGAGGCAGCGCGGCGTCCGGCGGTGACGGCGGTCGATGTGCAGGGGCTCTCGGCGTGGTGGGAGGCGGATGATCCGCGGCGGCTGACGCGGGTGGTGCAGCGGACGATCTGGCATGGGGAGTGGGGAATGGGCAATACGGCATTGGGCGCTGCGGGAGGACGACCGGCGGGGTTGCCCACCGGCGAAACCTATTCCGCACCCCGCGCTCCCCGCTCCGCATCTCCCGTCGTGGTGATCGAGGATTGGACGGCGGAGCGGTTCACGCTGACGGTCGGTGGGGAGGTGGTGCGCGATGGGCCGAATCCGTTCGGCTGGCTGCCGTACGTGATCTTCGCCAACGCGCCGCGCCCGCAAGAGTTCTGGGGCGAGAGCGATCTGGTCGATCTGATCGAGCCGGCACGCGAGTTGAACCGGCGGATGAGCGGCGTGGCGCGGGTGCTGGAACTGAGCGGCAACCCGATCGCGGTCCTCGAAAACGTGGAGGCGACGGAGGGGATCCAGGTCGGGCCGGGGGCGCTCTGGGAGTTGCCGGAAGGGGCGAAAGCGTATCATGCTCGATCTCCTCGGCGGGGGCGGGGTGGGGCTGCACTTGCAGTACATCGACCTCCTCTACCGGGTGCTGCACGACCTGGCCGAGACGCCGCGCACGGCGTTCGGCGATGCGGGGCGGCAACTGAGCGGCACGGCGCTGGAAGTCGAAATTCAGCCTTTGGTGCAAAAAGTCAAACGGAAACGGCGCGTGTGGGACTCGGTCTTTGCGCGGCGCAATGCGCTGATCCTCGATCTGTTGGTGCGGTTCGGCGGGCTGGACCTCGGGCCGGGACGCAGGACGACGGCGATCTGGGGCGCGATCCTGCCGACCGACCGCGAGGCGCTGATCCGTCAGCAGGTGCAACTGGTCGAGCACGGCCTCGCCGCGCGACGCTCGGCGCTGGCACAGCTCGGCGTGGAGGACCCGGAGCGGGAGTTGGGGTTGATTGGCGAGGAGAGTCGTGAGTCGTGAGAGGGGAAACGGGAACAGGAGTCGCGGAGACACGAAGGGGGCGGGGAGAGGCGAGTGACGAATGACGAATGACGAATGACGAATAGTCACGTTCTCCCGTCGTTCTCCGTGTCTCCGTGCCTCCTGTTCCGGCTCACTCTCTGCCGATTGCCGACTGCCGACTAGCACGGAGGTGCGATGACGACACTGGCCGAGGTACGCGGGCGGTTGCGGCGGATGTTGGAGGATACGGACCCGGCGTCGCCGGTGTGGACCGATGGGGAACTGCATGAGTGGCTGGCGACGGCGGCGCGGGAGTATGGGTTGCGCTGCCCGCGCGAGGTGACGGCGACGATCGCGGCGGTGGCGGGGCAGACGGAGTATGCACTGCCCGGTGAGGCGCGGCGGGTCGTGGCGGTGGCCTCGCCTGCGGGGTATCCGGTCGCGCGGCGGGCGGCGCGGGTGGGGCATGAGGCGGGCGCGGCGCAGAGTTGGGCGTTTTTCGGCGGCCTTCTGTCGTTCGGGCTGCCGCCGAGTGCGCCGATCGTCGTGCGCTATCGCGGGCTCTACCCCTGGCCGACGAGTGACAGCGCGACGGTCGACCTGCCGGATGAGGGGATCGACATCGCGATCCTGGGCGCGACGGTGCAGGCGCTGAGTCGGCGCGAGATCGCGGCGGGGAAACGACGCGGCGGCGCACCGGGCGTGGCCCTGGCGCTGGAGGTGGCGCGGGGGATGTATGCGGAGGCGTGGCGCAGGCAGCGAGTAGTCGTGAGTCGTGGGTCGTGAGTCGTGAGAGGGCGTGGGCGGAACCTCGGATGCTTGCAGTCTCCCGCGTCCCCTTCTCA
>JAABUN010004271.1_pt1 | contig 19896 bp, 11 predicted proteins | sample 5559311 | NCBI WGS metagenome assembly JAABUN01 (sample SAMN10711877, study PRJNA513370) | rock metagenome | isolation source: Antarctica rocks | place: Antarctica: Victoria Land, Siegfried Peak sud
GTCGTCTGCGGCGATCTGTCGTATCATCAACGTCATGCGCTGCTCCTTTCGGCATACTGGCTGCGAGCACATCCAGTATCGCCGACCGAGCAGCGCATCACCCTTATCTAAACCGTATTGGCTCTAGAGGGCAAGGTGGGAGAAGGGAGGGGAGGGGAGCGCGTTCGCCTTGGCGGCGGGGGGCGGGCGGTAGCACGGGCGTCGCGCCCGCTGTTACAATCGTTCTGTTGATGGTGTGATGTGGTGCTTGTGTGGGGATGAGCCGACGAGTGATGCTGGGCGTGTGACGGCGTGACGATGGGTGCGAGCGGGGCGAGCGTGACGGCAGGGCGAGGGCGGAGGGGTCCGTCGCGCCTCGGGATCGTCGGCTTCCTGCTGCTCGGTGTTCTGACGTCCTGCTCCATTGGCGGCGGGGCGGCCACGCCCACCACCACGCCGCGCGCTGGTGGGACGGCCAAGACTGTCGCGGTGCGCGGCGCGACCGCTGTTCCGTCGGCGTTCGCCACACCGGCGGGGATACCGGGGAGCGCGACCGGGCAGGCGCTCACCCCACCACAGCGCACGACGGTCCCGACGCCGCGCGGCGAGCAGGCGCTGACACTGGCGCTCGGCGGGGCCGACCCGAGCCTCGACCCGGCGTTGGTGCGCGATTCGAACGCCCACTTCCTGGTCCACCAACTCTTCCGCGGGCTGGTACGGCTCGATGAGCAGTTGAACGTCGTCCCCGATTTGGCCGAGCGGATCGCGATCGGGGAGGAGGGGCGGGTCTACACCTTCACGCTGCGCGCGAACGCCGTTTTCCACGACGGCAAGGCGATCGACGCGGCGGCGGTGAAGTATAGCCTGGAGCGCGCCACCGACCCGGCGTTGGGGGGCGGCGCGTCACTCCCCGGCGCGACCTATCTCAACGACATCGCGGGCGCGGCGGAGAAGCTGGCGGGCCGCGCGCCGGAGTTGCGCGGGGTGCGGGTACTCGATGCGCGCACGGTCGAGATCCGCCTCGACGCGCCGCGCGCCTATTTCCTGATGAAGTTGAGCTACCCGGTCTCGGCGGTCGTGGATGCGGCGAATGTCCGCGCGGGGGGCCGGGACTGGGCGCGGAAGCCGAACGGCAGCGGCCCCTTCCGACTCGAACGCTACGCCGAGCAACGGCTCGTGCTGCGGCGCTTCGACCGTTTCTACGCGGGCACAGCGACATTGGACCGGGTGACCTTTCTGCTCGGCTCGGCGGCGAGCGCGCCGATGAACCTGTACGAGGGCAACACGATCGACTACACGCGCGTGCCGGTCTCCTCCGTTGATCGGGTGCTGGTGGACAGCAGCCCGCTGCGGGCCGAGTTGACGATCACGCCGTCCCTCTCGCTGACTTATATCGGATTCAACGTGACGATGCCCCCGTTCGACGATCGCGCGGTGCGCCGGGCCTTCGCGCAGGCGTTGAATCGCGAGCGCGTGGCGACGGTGAGCCTGGAGGGACGGGTCGCGCTGGCCGGGGGCATCGTGCCGGCGACCATGCCCGGTGGCCCTTGGGAAGGGCGACCGCTCGCGTATGATCTCGCGGCGTCGCGCGCGAGCCTGGCCGCCTCGCGCTATGGCGGCGCGGCGGCCCTGCCGAGCGCGCGAATCTACGGCAGCAACGGCACGATCGCGGTCAGTATGCGCAAGGTCTACGAGCGCGACCTGGGGGTGCCGCTGGAGGTCATCGGCGTCGATTGGCCGGAATATCTGGCGGGGTTGGGCACGCGCGCCTACCCGGCCTTCGAGATCGGCTGGATCGGCGACTACCCCGATCCCGAGAACTTCCTGGCGCTCCTCTTCGGCAGCGGCAGCGGCGAGAACTATACCGGCTATAGCAACGCCGAGGTGGATCGACTCCTGGCCGCCGCCGCGCAGGAGGGCGACCCCGCCCGCCGTCGCACGCTGTACCTCGACGCGCAGCAAATCATCCTGGATGACGCGGTGATCATCCCCTGCTACTATGCGATCGACTATACGCTCGTGAAGCCGCATGTGAAGGGCCTGACGATCACCGCGCAGCGTATTCTGGAGTTGGATGGCGTGTGGATAGAACGATGAGCGGGGCCGGGGGCGTGGGGCGCGGGGCATCGCGACACGGCGGGCGGATCGATGGCGACGCCGGTCGCCCGACGTTCACGCCGTGCGCCGTGCGCCGCGCGCCGTCGCGGGTCGCCGCCCGATGAGACCGATCGGCTTCGGGCGGGCCACCAACGACGCGGAGGGCGCGACCCCGGCGATTCTGGGGCCGCGCGATCTCGCACGCCTCGCGCTGGGGTGGAGCAGCAGCTTCACGCAACGCGAGTTGGAGCAACACCTGCTGGCTCACCCGCGACTGTCCTGGTGGATACCGGCGGGCGGCGAGTACCTGATCGGCGGGCCATGGCGACACCGCGACGAGATCGCGGTGATCCAGGAGTTGACCGGACGCCTGCGGAGCGAGGAGTTGGTGGCGGCGATGGTGGCAGACTGTCGCGAGCAGGGCCTGCGCCTGCTGGTGATGCTCGATCAGTACGAGGGGCGGCGCGAGAGTTTCTATAGCCGCATCGGCTTCGACCTCTTGCAGCACATCATCATCTACGAGTTGCCGCGCATCCCGCGCACCCTCCCCGCGCCGCGCCACCTCCGTTTCGTCCCCTTCACCCCGGCCATGCGCGACGATCTGCTGCGCGTCGATCACGCCGCCTTCCCCTGGCTCTGGTGGAACAGCGCGACCGAGTTCGCCGCCTATGCCGCCCTCTATGGGGTCGAGATTTTCATCGGTTACGAGGCCGATGGCACGCCCTCGGCCTATGTCGGGCTCACCTCCTATCGCGGATGGGGGCACCTCGACCGCATCGCGGTGATCCCCGAGCGTCAGGGGGCGGGCTACGGCCTGGAAGCGCTGAACTTCGCGATCGGTCGCCTCGATGCGTTGGGCGCGCGACGGGTCGGCCTGAGTACCCAGGCCGACAACGTGCGCTCGCAACAGCTCTACGAACGCTACGGCTTTCGCCGCGCGGGCGGGAGCGATTACACGATTTTTGGGACGTGGTTAAGGAACGAGGAGTCGTGAGTCGTGCGTCGTGAGTCGTGGGTAAAGGTTCGCCCGGTGGCCCCCTGGCTGCTGGCGCGACCTGCTTCACGACTCGCGACTCGCGACTCACGCCCCGCCCGGAGGGCGACGTGGGCAACACATTCGGGCAGCTTTTTCGCGTGACGACGTGGGGGGAATCGCACGGGGGGGCGATCGGGGCGGTGGTGGATGGCTGCCCCCCGCTACTGCCGCTGGCGGAGGCGGATATTCAGCCGGAACTCGATCGGCGTGCGCCTGGCCAGAGCGCGCTGGTGACGCAGCGCAAGGAATCGGATCTGGTGCGCATCCTCAGTGGGGTCTTCGGCGGGCAGACGCTGGGCACACCGATCAGCCTGCTGATCCCGAACGAGGATCAGCGTTCGGGCGATTACAGCGAGATCGCCGAGAAGTACCGCCCGAGCCATGCCGACTACACCTACGATGCGAAGTACGGCACGCGCGACTATCGCGGCGGGGGTCGCACGAGCGCACGCGAGACCGCCGGGCGTGTCGCGGCGGGGGCGATCGCCAAGGCGCTGTTGCGCGCCTGGTATGGCGTGGAGATCGTCGCCTGGGTGGCGAAGGTGGGGCCGATCGTGGTCGAGTGTGATCCCGAAACAGTGACCCTGGAGGCGGTCGAGCGGACGCCGGTACGCTGCCCCGATCCGACCGGGGCCGCGCAGATGATCGCCCTGATCGAGGCGACGCGGAAGGCGGGCGATTCGATCGGCGGGGTTGTGGGGTGCGCGGTGCGCGGCTGCCCGCCCGGCTGGGGCGAGCCGGTTTTCGACCGCCTGGAGGCCGATCTGGCGAAGGGAATGTTGAGCCTCCCCGCATCGAAGGGCTTCGAGATCGGCTCCGGTTTCGCCGGGACCGACCTGGCCGGGTCGGCGCACAACGACGCTTTCTATATGGAGGGTGAGCGGGTGCGCACGCGCACGAACCGCAGCGGCGGCATTCAAGGCGGCATCAGCAATGGCGAGACGATCGCCTTCCGGGTGGCGTTCAAGCCGACCGCGACGATCATGCACGAGCAGCAGACGGTGAACCGTAGCGGCGAGGAGACAACTTTGAAGGGCCGGGGGCGGCACGATCCCTGCGTGCTGCCGCGCGCCGTGCCGGTCGTGGAGGCGATGGCCGCGCTCGTGCTGGCCGACCACGCGCTGCGGCAGGAGGCGCTGGCGGCGCGACGGTAGGAGCGGGGGACCCGCACCCCCGACGTCGCTGCGGCTCGCCACCCTGCCGCCCAAAGGGCACCTGCCCATCCGAGGAGAGGGGGAAGATTCAACCCTTTCGCTGAGGCGCATGGCGAGGCGCGTGTGTGGCTTCGCCCTGTCGCTGCTTCGGCTCTCCCTTGCGAGCATGGGTGGGGCGGGGCCATAGCCACGGACGACGGGACGCCGCCGGCTCGGGATGAGCGGGCGGCGTCCGGTGCGACTGCTGGTGTCGGGGAGCGTGTGGTTGGTCGGGGGGCGCGGGGCGTGTGCCCGCGCCCCCCGAGCCGATCGCCTTACGGCACGAGATCGACGCCGAAGTGGCTGGCGTAGGCCTGCCAGTAGATACCGGCAAAGTAGGCCCGCGTGGACGGCTGGTCCCACTGCGCCCAGGCATTGGCCGCATTGGTGCCGGGGACCGCACCCGCGTAGTGGTAGTAGGTCGCGATGTCCTCGCGGTGGCCGGTGCCGGTGGTCACGTTCGGGTAGATGCCCGGGTTATCCGGCTGGAACTCCCAGTAGCCGAGCTTGACCATCATGCGGGTGATGAACGCCACCGCCTGGATGTTCGCCACGCGGTCGAACGGACGATAGGTGTTGTCCTCGTAACCGCGCGCCACCTGGAAGTAGGCGGCCACGGCCACGCTGTTCCACAGTTCATCGTCCACGCAGCCGCCGACGTTGCAGCGGTCGGTGAAGATGTTCGGCTTGACGAGGCTGCTCCAGCCCGCCATGCGGACGGTGATACCGGCCATCTGGGCGCGGAGGATCCCGTCATTCGGGCCGTAGGTGCCGTCGCCATAACCCTTGATGAAGCCGCGCGCCGCCATCTGGATGATCGCGTCGTTGTAGGGGGTCGCGCCGTTCACGTCGGAGAAGCTCGGCTTCGGCACACAGGCCGCCAGGACGTTGTGGCTGCTGGCACCGACCGTGAAGGTCAGCGGGTTGGCGAAGCCGATGAAGTTACCATCGAGCGTCCAGCCGATGAAGACCGTTGTCGCCGGATTGAAGCCCGCCGTCAGTGTGACCACGGCGGTCGCCTGGTACGGCCCGACTGGCGCGATGGCGGCGGTGCAGCCCGCGCCCACCGTGTTGACGGTGACGGTGTAGGACGGGATCGGGACTCCTTGCCCGGTCAGAAGGACGTTATTCGGGTTCCCGGCGACGTTCGTGGCGAAGGTCAGGAACGCCTGTCGTGCACCGAGGGCGAGCGGACGGAACTTGACCTGGACGGTGCAACTGGCGTTCGGGACCAGGGCACCGGCGCAGCCGTTGTTGAAGAAGATGAAGAAGTCGGCGGCGTTCGGGCCGGTGATGGTGACACTGTCGATCAGCATCATGCCCGGACCCTTGTTGGTGACCTTGATGGTCTGCGCGGTGCTGCTGGTGTTGATGACCTGGGTGCCGAAGTCAACCGCCGAGGCCTCGAAGATGGGGACCGGGAAGACCCCGTTGCCGAGGAGCGGCATGTCATGCGGGCTGCCGGCGGCGGCGTTGACGAAGCGCGCCATCGCCGCCTTCGGACCCTGATCCGTCGGCTTGAAGCTGGCATCGATGGTGCAGCTCCCGCCCTTCGGTAGCGTCGCGTTCGAGCAGTGGTCGCCGGTCAGGACGAACTCACCGAGTTGCACCCCGAACATCGCGACCGAGGTCACCGTGACCGAGCCGCCGGAGGTGTTGATCAGGGTGAGCGTCTGCGGGCCGCTCTGGACGTTGACCTGCTGGTCGCCGAAGTTGATCACTTGCGGCGCGAACAGGATGGCCGAGGTCACGCCGACCCCGTTGAGGGTGATGACGGTCGGGTTCGGCAGGACGCCGACGGTGACGTCGCCGTTCTGCACGCCCGCCGTGGTCGGCTTGAAGACGACGCTGAAGGTGCAGGCGGCGTCCGCCGCGAGGGTCGCCCCGGAGCAGCCGTCGGTCTGGATGAGGTACTGGCCTGCGGATACGAGGATCGGCAGGGTGATCGGGCCGCCCGGGCCGTTGGTGAAGGTCACCGTCTGCGGCAGGCTGGTGGAGCCGATCTGCTGCGCCGGGAAGTTCAGTTGCAGCGGGCTGACGCCGCCGGTCGGTGTGAGGCCGATGCCGTAGAGGTTGATGACGAAGGGACCGCCGCCACCGGCGATAGCGATGGTGACCTCGCCCGACTGCGGGCCGACGGAGGTCGGCTTGAAGACGACGCTGAGGAGGCAGGTGCTACCCGCCCCGAGCGTCTTGCCGACGCACTGGTCGTTGACCTTGTCATACTGGCCGCTGATCGACACGCTGCTGATGATCAGCGGGCCGTTCGTGCTGTTGGTCAGCGTGAGGGTCTTCGGGCCGCTGGTCGTGTCGATCTGCTGGTTGCCGAAATCCAACTGCGGCAGATTGATGCCGACAACCGAGGTGATGGCGACGCCGTAGAGATAGGCGATGTGCGGGCTCCCGGGCGCGTCGGAGTTGAACTCCAACCACGCGGTGCGGGTGCCGGTCCCGGAGATCGGGCGGAACTTCACCGAGACGGCGCAACTCTGGCCGGGGTTCAGGACCGCGGCCGTGCAGTTGTTGCCGATGAGCGGGGTGAAGTCGAGCGGGTTCAGGCCACCGAGGGTCACGCCGGTCACGGCCACCGGGAGGGTGCCGTTATTGGTCAGCGTGAAGGTCTGCGGCGCGGTCGGCGTGAAGAACTGGGTAGTGCCGAAGTTGTAGGAGAGCGGGCTGAGGGTCACGACGCCTTGCGGCACGGCGGTCGCCGTGCCGACCAAGCTGACTGTGATCGGGTTCGCCGAGCCGGAGTTCGGGATGGTCAGGGTGCCGGTCTTCGGGCCGACCGGGGCGGTCGGGGCGAAGATGACCTGGACCACGCAGGAGAAGCCTGCGGGCAGCGTCGCGCCGGAGCAGAGGTCGCCGACGACGACGAAGTTGGCCGAGGCGGTGATGGTGGTGGGGATGGTCAGCGGGCCGTTGCTGGTGTTCTTAATCGTCACCGACTGCGGGCCGCTCGCGGTGCCGAGGGGCTGCGGGCCGAAGACGAGCTGCGCCGGGCTGACATTCAGCGCGGTCGTGATGCCGACGCCGACGAGGGTGATCACGGTCGGGTTCGGCAGGGCGCCGACGGTGACCGTGCCGTTCTGCGCGCCCGCCGTGGTCGGCTTGAAGACGACGCTGAAGGTGCAGGCGACGTTCGCCGCGAGGGTCGCCCCGGAGCAGCCGTCGGTCTGGATGAGGTACTGGCCCGTGGCGACCAGGGTCGGCAGGGTGATCGAGCCGCCCGGGCCGTTGGTGAAGGTCACCGTCTGGGGGGCGCTGGTGGTGCCGAGCAGTTGGTTGCCGAAGTTGAGTTGCAGCGGGCTGACGTTGCTGGTCGGCGTGATGCCGGTGCCGTTCAGCGCGACGATGATCGGCGAGCCGTTGACGCCGGTGGCCGAGATGGACACGAAGGCGTTGCCCTTCGGCCCACCGGAAGTCGGGCGGAAGCGCACCGCGAAGGTGCATTCCTGACCGGCCCCGAGGGAGGCGGCGGCGCAGAGGCCGTCGACGAGTTCGTAGTTGGCGGCGTCCGGGCCGCCCAGCACGATAGGTCCGATGTTGATCGAGCCGCCGCTGGTGTTCTTGATGGTCACCTGCTGCGGGAGGCTGGTGACGTCGAGCTGCTGGTTGCCGAATTGGAGATTGTTCGGAGTCACGGTGAGGGAGGCCGTGACGCCGGTGCCGTAGATGCTGGCGACGGCGAACCCGCCGCCGGGGATGGGGACGGCGAGGCTCGACGCGTAGAGCTTGCCGACCGTCGGGAAGAAGCGGACGATGATCTGGCAGGTCGCGCCGGGGTTCAGGGAGATCCCGGTGCAGCCGTTGCTGATGATCTGGAAGGCCGCGAAGTCCGGGCCGGAGGTGAAGGCCGCCACCAGCGGGCCGACCACTGTCTGGCCGGTGTTGGTGAGGGTGAAGGCCTGCGGCTGGCTCCCCTGGGTGAGCGGGACCGCGCCGAAGTTGTGCGGGTCGGGGGTCAGGGTGAGTTTGATGGCCGGGGCCACAGCGGCGATACCCTTGAGATCGGCGATCGCGTAGCCGTTGCCAATGGCGATCGCCAGGCCCGCGCTGCGCTGGCCGAGGGGGCCGGGCTGCGGGTTGAAGCGCACGATCAATTGGCAGATCGCGCCGGGGTTGATGGTGGCACCGGAGCAGCCATCGCTGATGATGTCGAAGTCGCCCGCGTCGACGCCGCTCGGGAAGCCGGCGGGAATCGCCAGCGGGCCGATGACGGTCAGGCCGGTGTTGGTCAGGGTGAAGATCTGCGACGCGCTGTTGGTGCCGATGGCGACCGCGCCGAAGTCGAAGGGGCTCGGCGTCAGCGTCGCGGCCGCCTGATTGGCAGCCGTGGCTTGACCGCGCAACGCGACGACGGTGAAGTTGCCGTTGATCGTGGCGAACATCCCGGCGCTGCGCTGGCCGAGGGGGCCGGCTTGCGGGTTGAAGCGCACGACGACCTGGCACTGGCCGTTGGAATTGAGGGTCGCGTTATTGCAGCCGTCGCTGACGATGATGAAGTCGGCGGCGTTCGGGCCATTCAATTGGGTCGCACCGGTGACCTGGATGGTTGTGGGCCCGCTGTAGGTCAGGGTGAAGGTCTGCGAGAGGCTATTGAAGCCGATCGCGGTCGCGGGGAAGTCGAAAGGCGTCGGGCCGAAGGTCACGTTGTTGACGTTCGCGATGCCCGCGCCGTTGAGGGCGATGTCGAGCTGGAAGGTCGTGCCCTGGCCACCATTGCCGTTGTGCTCGATTCGCAGCTGCGCGGGGAGCGCCCCAAGCGCGGCCGGGAGGAAGCGCACGCTGACCTGGCAGGAGAGGCCCGCGAGCAGTGTGGACGGCGAGCAGCCATCGCTGATGATCTCGTAGTGCGGGTTACCGGCGTTCGTGTCGATCAGGCTCAGATTGGTGATCGACACCGGCAGCCCGCTGGTATTGGTGATGGTCACCGTCTGCGGGTTGCTGGCGGTGCCGACCTGCTGGTTGCCGAAGTTGAGCACGGTCGTGTTCGGCGTCAGGACGCCGGAGACGCCAGTGCCGTTCAGCGTGACGACCTGATTCGGGCCGGGCAGGCCCGGGAAGTTCACGGTGGCCGTCTTCACACCGTTCGAGGTCGGCTTGAAGGCGACCTGGAAGGTGCAGGTGCCGCCATTCGGGGCGAGAACCACCCCGGTGACGCACCCGATGGTCTGGAGCTGGAACTGCGTCGCATCGACACCAGCCAAGTTCGGGTTGCTGCCGATGGTCAGCGGCCCGTTCCCGGTGTTGGTGATGGTGAACGTCTTCGGGGCGCTGAACGTGTTCAGCAGTTGCGCACCGAAGTCGGCCGAACTCGGGGTGAGCGTGCCGCTCGGCGTGACGCCGGTGCCGTTGAGCACCACCTGGACATTGAACGGGCTACCGGCGGCGCTGGTATTGAAATTGACCGTCGCCCCGTTGAACGACCCGACGCCGGGCGGGGAGAAGACCACGCTGACCGTACATTTTTGCGTTGGCCCGATCCCTGCGGGAGAGCAGGTATCCCCGATGACGTTGTAGGCGTTCGAGGGGTCCGTCTTCGTGAAGAAGTTGAACGTTACCGGGCCATCGCCGGTATTCTCGAAGGTGATCGTCTGCGCGGCCGCCGAGGTCGTGCCTTGCTGTTGCGGGCCGAAGTTCAGCACCAGCGGGCTGAAGGTGATCATCGGCGAGACCGCAGTGCCGCTCAGGCTGACGAAGCTGTCGGCCCCCCCAGCGTGGACGATGCGAACACTGCCAAGGCGCGAGCCGATCGTTGAGATTGGGTGGAAGACCACCGAGAACTCGCAATATTGGCCATTCGACAAGGTGTTGTTGAGACACCCGTTGCCGGTGACGCTGAAATCGGTCGGGTTCACGTTCATGGTCACGTTGGTGATCGTGATCGCGCCAGGGTCCGTATTCTGCACCCTGATGGTGACCGGCTGACTCTGCGTGTCCGACTGCTGTCCCCCGGTGGGGACTTTGTACGTGTCGAAGTTGACCGATGGCGGGGTGATGGCGAGCGATGTCGCGCCCACCGATGTCGGCAGGACCACGCCTACCATCGTCATCAACATGCTGAGGATGACCGCGAAATGGAGGAGCTTTCTCCGGACCATGAATTTCTCCCTCTTGGGTTGCCGCTGCCGCGCCGCGCTGTCGGCGATATCTGTACCTGAACGACTCGCTCGGTGAGGACCGTTCGCCATAGGCATACCTTTCGCAGTCACGTCTTTGCCCCCATGAGTCGTCGTATCTAGCGTTGAGCAGGCGTGGCGGACCGCACCTGAGCGGGTGGCGCGGTCGCCGCCGCTACGGGAGTGCCGGGGTCACCGTCAGCGTACCGAGCTTGTAGCGGACCTCGTAGTTCTGCGAGAGGATTCCGCCGGCCGAGATGTTGTATGTGCCGGTGCGGGTCGGGCGGGCCGGTGTGCCGCTCGCCGCGCCATAGGTGCAGTTGAAGCTCTGCGCCAGGGTGACGGACCCTGCCAGCGTATCGCCATTCGCCAACCCGGTCCCGAGGGGGGCGGGGGTATAGAGCTGGATGTCGTTCAGCGACAGGCAGCCGGCGTTCGCCGCGTTCGCGGCGCGACTCTGGTTCTTCGGCTGGACCCAGAGGAGGCGCTTAGCGACCTTCAGAATCTTGCTCGCGCTGACCGGACTCTGGCTGTAGCAGGTGGGCGTGCCGCTATAGACGGCGGTGATGGTGTAGTTGCCCGCGCCCAGGCCGTTGAGCGCGTACTCGGCCTCGGCGACGCCGACGGCGACCGGCGCGGTGACGGTGCCGATCAGGTTGGCACCCTGCTTGATGGTGAAGGTGACCGTGCCGCCGTTGACCGGGCCGCTCCCGAGGCCCGCCGCGACCGTCGCCTGCAAGGTGACGCTGGTGTCGCCGTAGACCGCGTTGGCATTGACCAGCGTGGTCGTCGTCGGGGCGGTGGTCACGTTGACGGTGGTGGGGGTGACGGTGGCGCTGCCGTTGAACTTGTCGCTGCCGGAGTAGGCGGCCTCCACGGTGTAGGTGCCGATCAGCAGGCCGTTCACCGGGATGGCGGCGGTGAAGGGCACGGTGTTGGCGCTCACCGCGCCGCGCGTGCCGCCATAGGTGTTGAGCACGGTCGCGCCGTTCTTCAGCGTGAAGAGGAGGGTGTCGGTGCTGGAGCCGAAGCCCCCGCTATTGCTGGTGTTGGTCACCGTCGCCGTGACGACCAGGTATTGCGGCAATTCGCCGCAGGGGGTGTTGTAGACAGGCGGCGCGATGGTGGTGGCGGTGTTCGCCTTGATGATCGTCAGCGTGCCGGTGCCGCTGCTGCCGTTGAACTCGGCGTTGCCGCTGTAGGTGGCGGTGATCGTGTAGGTGCCCGCGCCGGCGCTGGCGGGTAGCGGGGGGCAGGGGAGCGTGGCCACGCCGCCCGCGCCGACCGATGCCGTAACGGTGCAGACGCCCGGCACAACGAAGGTGACGGTGCCGCCGGTGAGCGGCGCGCTGTTCGAGGCGTTGGTGACGGTGGCCGAGAGGGTTGCGTTGGTCTCGCCGTAGACCACGGTGACCGGGGTCACGAAGACGCTCGATACGCCGGTGTTGGCCTTGACGACGACGAGTTGCGTCTCGCCGGTGCCGAAGTTGTGGTTGGCCGAGCCGGCGTACTCGCCGACGACCTGATGGCTACCGGGCACCAACAGCACGGCGGGGGTGTGGGTGAGGGTGGCCACGCCGCCGATGAGTGGCGCGCTCCCGACGAAGTTGGCCGGGAGATAGCCGCCGACGTAGAAGTTGACGCTACCCGTCGGCGTCGAGCCGGGTCCGGTCACGGTGGCCGTGAGCGTGAACGTGGCCTGCCCGTACACCGCCGGGTTCGGCGCGGCGACCACGCTGGTCACGGTGGCGTTGGCCTTCGTGACGACGAGGGCTGCGGTATTCGCACTGGGCAGGTACGAAGCGTCGCCCTGATATTGCGCGAGGACGGTGTGACTGCCGACGTTCAGCGGCGCGGCGGGGGTGTAGGTGACCGTCGCCACGCCAGCGACCAGCGTGCCAGTCGGGGCCGGCACGCCATCGACGAAGAAGAGTACCTGGCCGGTCGGTGTGCCGAACGCCGCAGCGATGGCGGCGGTGAGGCTATAGGACGGCTGGCCGTAGGTGGCGGGGTTCGGCGCGGCCGTCACGGTGGTCGTGGTGGCCCGCTGGCTGATCCCCAGCGTCGTGGTGTCGCTGCTGGCGACGTAGTTGGCGTTGCCCAGGTACTGCGCGAGGACGGTGTGGTTGCCGACCGCCAGCGGCGTGACGGGGCTGTAGGAGAGGGTCGCCACGCCGACGACGAGGAGCGCGTTGCCGACGGGGTTCCCGTCAACGGTGAAGTCGACGCTGCCGGTCGGCGTGCCGCTCCCCGCCGTCACCGTGGCGGTGAGGGTGATCGGGGACTGGCCGTAGGCGGCGGGGTTCGGCGCGGCCAGCCGCTAACGAGGGCACTGGCAGAGCCGTTATCATCGTCGTCAACGATGTAGAGGCTCCAGATACCGTTGGGAGCCGTCCCGTTGAAGACGCTCGCGAACGTGGCGCTGCCGGTCGGCGTAGCCGAGGCGAAGCTGCCGGGGGCCGGGGCGGGGAAGAGGTCCGCCCCCCCTGTCGTCATATTGGTGGGCTTGAAGGTTCCGCTGGCGAGCGTAGTGGCATCCGGCAGGAGCGATCCAGCCGCATCGTTAAGGGTGATTGTCAGATTATTAACACTGGTGGTGCCGCCGACGTCCGAGAAGATGACCAGACCCGCCCCTGTCGGGCCGACCAGGAGGATATCGACATCGTCGGGCCGGTTGAAGTCCAGGCCATACAAGGTCACCGTTAACGCGGTGATGCCACCGGAGAGGCCGGACGCGCTGACCGTGGCGGGGTAGGAGGTGGCCGACCCGAAGAGAGGGATACCGATCGGCGCGCTATTCGAGAAGGTCGAGGGGGCCGCCGCCGCCCGGTTGGGGAGCAAGCCGACCGCGAGCAGCGTGAGTAGCAGCGCCAGCGCCGCGACGATAGGACGAGAGGATCGGACGCGGACCATGGTGTCTCCTTTCGCAAGACCATTCGGGCGCGCGGTGAAGCCACGGCGTCCCGGTTTTCCCAGCGGACACGAAACACACCGACCCGGTGCCGCCACATGCGACGCCATGGTCAGAGTTCGATTGCGAATAGCTCCATTGTAGGGAGTGAAAAGTCTATTGTCACCGGGGGTGACTACGTATTTCTTGCGGTACAAACGTATCGCGATATGGCGGAAACTACGTAGGGCGTGCCTGGACTGGTCTCGAAAACCGCCGACGAAAGGGCGGCTCGGCGGCTTGTATGGCGAGGATACGGTTTAGGATCGTGCGCGGTGGAGGTGGGGATGCCATTGTGGGGGGCGGCGTGACGGCGTGGGGACGACGAGGCGCGGGGAGGTCGTCGGGGCGCGGGGCGGCGTGACGGCGTGGGGATGCCGGTGGACTGAGGCCCCGCCGGGCTCTGCCACCGTCCCGGCTGAAGGCTGCGGCCACGGAGTCCGCCTACGCGGACTGGGGGGGGAAGGTGGGTGGTGGCCCGGATGGGTGGGGAACGGTGCCCGCGCGCTCCACTGTGCAAGATTCTCAATCGCCCTCACCCTCGCGCCACCCTTGCGCCCGACTGGCGCGGGCGCGATAATCGCACGAACGGGTGTTCGTATAGTGGGAGGGTCGGTGGAGATGGGCGGGGTAGGTGGCGGCGCGATCGAGCGGGCGATCACGCCGACGGTGGCGCGGCGGCTGGCGCTCACGCGGCAACGGCTGGCGGGGCCGCGCCCGGCAGCGGGGATGGCGGGAATCATGGAGGTGGCGCGCGATCTCGGGGCGCTGCAACTCGACCCGATCAACGTCGTCGCGCGCAGCCACCTGCTGGTGTTGCGGAGTCGCCTGGGCGATGTCGAGCCGACCGAGCTGGCCGGGCTGTTGTACGGGGAACGCCGTCTCTTCGAGTACTGGGCGCACTGCGCCTCGATCGTGCTGACCGAGGACTACCCGATCCATCACCTGCTGATGCGCACGCGCACGCTGGGCGAAGGGGCCTGGGAGGTCCGCTCGCGCGATTGGCTGGCGGAGAACCACGCGCTGCACGACCATGTGCTGGGGCGCTTGCGCGATGAGGGGTCGCTGCCGCTGAACGCCTTCGAGGATCGGTCCGTCTCGGGCTGGACTTCGACCGGCTGGACCTCGGGGCGCAACGTCGCGCGGATGATCGATCACCTCTGGGTGCGCGGCGAGGTACTGGTCGCGGGGCGCACCGGCATCCACCGCCTCTGGGATGTCGCCGAGCGCGTGTTGCCGTCATGGACCCCGCGCGAACCCTGGGAGGAGCGCGCGGTCGTGCGCGCGGCGACCGCGCGGGCGGTGCGCGCACTGGGCGTGGCGCGGTCGCCGCAGATCGTGCAGCACTTCACGCGCGGGCGTTACCCCGGACTGGCGGGGGTGTTAACGGAGTTGGTCGAGTCCGGGACGCTGGTGCCGGTGCGGATCGACGCCCCGGTCCCGGTCACCGCCGTGCGGGCGGGCGGGCGGCTCGCCGCAGGGGGTGTGCCCGGCAGGACCGGGGGCGACACCTGGGCGGGCACCTGGTATGTCCATGCGGACGATCTGCCGCTGCTCGACCGGCTGTCCGGCCCGGCTGGCGACGATTGGGGGCCGCGCACGACCCTCCTCTCGCCCTTCGACAACCTGATCTGCGACCGCAAGCGGACCCGGCTCTTCTGGGATTTCGACTTCACGATCGAGATCTACGTCCCGAAGGAGAAGCGGCGCTGGGGCTACTATGTCCTGCCGATCCTGCACGGGGACCGGCTGATCGGGCGGGTGGACCCGACGATGGACCGCGCCAACGGGCGACTGGTGATCAACGCCATCCACGCGGAACCGGACGCGCCACAGACGCAGCGGGTCGGGGGCAAGGTGGGCGGGGCGATCCGCGAACTCGCCACCTTCCTCGGCGCGCGCGAGATCGTCTATCCCGAGACGGTGCCGCCGGGGTGGGCGAAAGGGCTTGTTTGAGCGATGCCTCCCAAGCGCTGCCTTCATGCCAGGGGGCACGGCGTATCGCGGGCCGTGGGGGAGCGAGGAGGGGTGGCAGGCGCGGTGTGCTACTATCTCGCCACGCGAACGAGTGCGGGGGGTGCCGGAGGTGCCCTGATCGTGAATGTCGTGAATGAGGAAAGGGGCGGGCGATGAGTGGGGTCGCGGGGAAGGTGATCGTGACGGCGGCGATCACGGGGGGGATCCACATCCCCACCATGTCGCCGTACCTGCCGATCACGCCGGACCAGATCGTCGAGGAATGCGTGCGGGCGCACGCGGCGGGCGCGGCGATCTGCCACATCCACGTCCGCGACCCGGAGACGGGCCGCCCGGTGCCGCGCCTCGACCTTTTCCGCGAGGTCGCCGCGCGGGTGAAGGCGTGCTGCGATGTCGTCCTCTGCACCACGACCGGCGGCTCGCCGGGGCAGACCCCCGCCGAACGACTGGGCGTGGTGACGGAGTTGTCGCCCGAGTTGGCCTCCTGCAACATGGGCTCGATGAACTTCGCGCTCTTCCCGCTGGCCGAGCGCTACACGGAGTACAAGCACGATTGGGAGCGCCCGTTCCTGGAGGGGACCGACGAGAACATCTTCGCCAACACGTTCGGCGGCATGAAGACATTCATCGAGACGATGGCCGAGCATCAGACGCGCCCGGAACTGGAGATCTACGACATCGGGATGATCAACAACGCGGCATTCATGGTGAACGCGGGCGTCCTGGAGCGCCCGATCTATTGCCAGTTCGTCCTCGGTATCCTCGGCGGCATCCCGGCGACGGTGGAGAATCTGGTCATCCTGTACAACCAGGCGCGGCTGGCCTTCGGCGAGTTCCGGTGGTCGGTGGCGGCGGCGGGGCGCTTCCAGTTCCCGATCGCGCTGGCGGCGCTGGCGATGGGCGGCAATGTGCGCGTCGGGCTGGAGGACAGCATCTATCTCGGCAAGGGCGAACTGGCGAAGAGCAACGCCGATCAGGTGGCGAAGATGGTCCGGATCCTCCGCGAACTGAGCCTGGAACCGGCCACCTCGGACGAGGCGCGGTCGATGTTGACGCTGAAGGGGGGCGGGGAGGTGCGGTTCTGAGGGGGGACGTGAGTCGTGAGTCGTGAGTCGTGAGGGGGAGGGACCCCTCCCCGCTGCGGCGACCCTCCCCTACAAGGGAGGGTGGGACGAAGCTGTGCCGGTTCGGCGTGTTTTGGCCGGGTGAGGGGGGCGGGTCAGTCGGCGTGAGGGGGCGGGTAGGGCGCGACGAGGGGGGCGTCGTCGCGGGTGGCGAGCGCGGCGACGACTTGCCCGGCATATTTGGCGAGGCCGTTAGACCAACCGATCAGCCAGCCGTCAGCGGGCGCGACGATGGCGCTGTCGGGGAGCGGGCGACCCCACAGATCGACCGACGTGGCGAGGGTTTGACCGATGACGAAGCGGTCGCCCGGTTGGGACGTTTGGACGACGATGCCCGCCACGCGTGCGCGCGCCGCGTCGTCGCGCTTGGTGGCGTAGCCGAGGTCCACGACCGGGCAGGCGACGATGGCGGTGGGGTCGCCGGGGAGCATCGCGGCCCAGCGCAGGACGTTGTGGACGCCCGCGACGCCCGCCTCGACGGCGGCGGGATCGACCGCCCCGGTCATGCCGAGTTCGACCGTCAGGGCCGGGATGCCGAGGACGTTCACGAGCGATCCGGTCACGGAGCGATGCAGGGTCTGGCTCACATACCGTTCGGCGGCGGCTTCGCGCACGACCGCGAGGCCGAAAGCGCGCGCGAACCCCTCCAGTCGCGCGCCGAGCGCGACGGCGCGCGCGCGGTCGGCCTCGCCCCGGTACAGCACCCGGTCGATGATCGTGAAGGGGATTGTGCGGATGGCGGCGTTGTGCAGGTCGAGCGCCAGATCGGCCCGCGCGGCGATCTGCGCGAAAACCCGCGCGATGATCTGCTCATAGGGGCTGGTCGGCGGCGCGGTGGGGGTGCGCGCGGGCTGACTGGTCGGCCAGAGGCGGTTCGGGTCGGTCTGGCTGTAATACGGCGCGCGCTCGGCGGTGCGCAGGCCGGCGGGGTTGAGCGACGGCAGGGCGACGACCGTGCCGCGCAGGCTGGTGGCGAGCGCGGCGGTCATGACGCGATGGATCACGGGCAGGCCGGTCAGCTCCGCGCCGTGGATGTTGGCGGTGAGCCAGAGGGTCGGCCCGGCGGTGCGCCCCTGCGCGATGATCACCGGCAGGCGCTCCTGGCCGCCGCTGGGGAGATCGAGCACCGGCAGATCGCCGTAGACGACCTCGCCGGGGCGCGCGACGGCGGAGCCGATGGTCAGCGGGGCGGGGTTAGTCATCGTTCCTGGCCGCTCCTCTCTGCGTGATGGCGGGCAATGGGTGGTAGCGGGGACGACAGCTGCCGCACGGGGAGTATAACGGAGGGGCGCGGCGCGTGGGCGGCGCGAATGAGGGGCGCGTGCAGTTCGCGATCGTGCGCGGCGGAGGCGGGGATGCCGCTGGACTGAGGCCCCGCCGGGCTCTGCCACCGTCCCGGCTGAAGGCTCCGCCACGAAGTCTATGGCAGAGCGCAGCGGGGCCCGCCTGCACGGACTGGGGGGCGAGGTGAGGGTGGGGCGGGTGGGTGGGCGAGGGCAGCGCACGCGCTCCCCGCCGCGCAAGAGCCTGACTCGTATCCTGCGGACGGCGCGAACGAGAGCCGTATGGGGGTCGGGCTATACTTTCGGCGGGCAAGCCGGAGCGATCATCGGGGAGGGCCGCTAATGACGACTTCGGCGCGCGAATATCGCCAGGCGATCCTCGAACTGCTGCCGGAGCAAGGCGGCTGGGGCGAGGAGGAGTATCTGTGGGTCAGCGAGCGCACAAATCGCCTCGTGGAGTTCGCCGATGGACGGATCGAGGTGATACCGACCCCGACCGACTCGCATCAGGGGATTCTCCTGCTCTGCGCTCGTGCCTTCTTCGCCTGTATCGACTCGCGCGGGGGCATCGCGCTCTTCTCGCCGCTCCGGTTGCGACTGCGACCAGGGAAAGTACGCGAGCCAGACCTCCTGCTCCTCCTCGATCGGAATGACCCTCGCCGCGAAGACCGCTACTGGCATGGGGCCGATCTGGTGCTGGAGGTCGTGAGCCCGGACAATCCGGCGCGCGATCTGGTGGAGAAGCGCCAGGAATACGCCGAGGCGGGGATCCCCGAGTACTGGATCGTCAACCCGCTCGACCAGACGATCGCGGTGCTGACGCTCGCCGGGGACACCTATGCCGAGCATGGCATCTTCGCACGCGGGGAGCGGGCAACCTCGCCGCTCTTGGACGGCTTTGGGGTCGCGGTGGACGAAGTGTTCACGCATGGGTAGCCCTGGCCAGTCTTATGCTGCCCTGGTCGGTATGCCCCGGCGGTGTGGTGCGACGAGACAAAGGCTGAGAGGGATGGAGGTCGGTGAATGGATCGCACAGTGACGCTGACATTGGATGATGAGACGGCGACCTATCTTGCACGACGTGCGACCGACCAGGGACGCACTGCTGCAGAAGTCGCGGCGCAGATCGTAATGGAAGATTTACGCCGTGAGCGGGATGACGCGACCACAAGCGCAGACTCGCCATCGCGCTCATTGTACGGCGTCTGTGCGGCGTTCGGGTCCGGCCCGACAGAGGCGGAGATCGACGATACGCGCCGTGAAGTGTGGGCATCTTTCCCGCGTAGGGATATCGCCTGATGATCGTGGCCGTTGTCGATACCCATGCAGTTATCTGGTATCTCCACGGTTCGTCACGTCTATCAACGCGGGCCAAAGAATATATCGAGACGACCGCCAAACAAGGTGACCAGCTTGGCCTATCTACGATAACGCTGGTTGAGATGACCTACTTAATCGAGAAGGGGCGCATTGCCGTCGAAACCTTCTCCTTGCTGACATCCGTTCTCGCGAACCGAGGCGCACTATTCCGCGAGATTCCTCTCGATTTGCAAGTTGCCAGGGCACTCTCACGGATTGACGCGACCACCGTGCCGGACATGCCCGATCGCATCATTGCCGCGACGGCGCTGCACATTGGCGTCCCGATAGTCAGCAGGGACAGCAAAATCCGCCTGGCCGACGTGCAGGCAATCTGGTAGCACCGTGCCGAAGCTGGCCAGGGACCCCTGCGCCGAGCATGGCGGCTTCGGGGTCGCGGTGAACGAGGTATTCACGCGGAAGTAGGGCGACCGCCCAAGTTGGGTCTACTGTCTAACTTTTTGCTGGCGATTCCGTCTGAGGCGTAAAAGAATGGTCTACGGGTCGAGGGGCTTCGTGCGCTTGACATGCACTTTTGGCAGGCCGCTCGCTCCGAGACGGCGGCGCTCATTTCGCTGGATGAGATGCCGGACGAGATGCCAGACGAGAAACAATATCGAGTAGGACGCCGTCCTAATCAATATTTCCATGTAACTGTTCAGGCTGGTCACCTTGCGGTAGACTGTGGGCATGACCATGACCCGCGCCGAGTTTGCTGCCCTCCAGGCCGCCGGCCCCGATGCGCTGTACGCCCTGTTCCAGCAGCAGGCGGCGCA
>JAABUN010004272.1_pt1 | contig 19896 bp, 21 predicted proteins | sample 5559311 | NCBI WGS metagenome assembly JAABUN01 (sample SAMN10711877, study PRJNA513370) | rock metagenome | isolation source: Antarctica rocks | place: Antarctica: Victoria Land, Siegfried Peak sud
TCAGCCATGTCGAGGTCTTTCGTGACGGGGTGTGTGAGAACTCCCATCATCGAAGGACCTCGACCCCTATCCCCGCTTCGACGCGCCCACCCCGTCTACACCCTTATCTGTGAAGAGCCCGTTTGACAGCGGTATCGCTAGGAGCGGGAACGGGTTTGGGTTGGGGTTTAACTAACCTCCAGCCGCGTCAATGAGCGAACCGACCTCCGACGAGACCGTGGCGCTGCGGCGTCGGCTAGTTGCGCAGATCTCGCTCAGAAAACGCGCGCAACGCCACGACGTACAACGGCAGGGCCGCCAGGATCAGGAGGCCAAGATAGCTCCAGGTTAGTCCGGTGTTGAGCGGGTCAGCATCGCTGAAGTAGAACCAGGGGCTGAGCCGTTCCCAACCAGACAACCTGGCCGACAGCGGAAAGAACGTCGCCACCAGGAACGCGGCAGCAGTCAAGGCCACGCCGCTCAGAGCGGTCAGCCTCGACCTGCCGGTGATGAGCGCGATGGTGAGAGTGGCAATGCCGAAGAACCACGCCAGCACCATGGCGTGGACGCTGGAGGCGACCAGGTTCGACGGGGTGAGGCCCAACGACCAGATTGCGTTGGATGCTACGAGCCCCAGCCACAACAACAGCGCAGCTAGAGCCACGTGGGTCATCATCGCCAGTGCCTTAGCCATGGCAAAAGGGATGCGCCCGATTCCACTGCCCAGGAGCAGCGCCAACGTGCCGCGGTCCTCTTCGTGCACAGTACTTCGCAGGGCGGAGATGATGGCCACCAGGGTCAGCCCACCGGGAGCGCTCAACGACAACACCTGGGCGTTGATCCAGCCGGCCGAGTTCGACATATCGCCCCCGGGAATCATCGCGAGGATGCCGGGCGGCATGAGGTCCCGCACGGCCGCGAACTGGACCTGCAGCGGCTCCCAGAGCACGCCAGCGATCAAGCACAGCACCATCAGCACGCCGCCGGCCACGCCGACGAGAACGAGCCGGTCGCGCACCTCCTTGACGTAAACCCACCAGATCGCCACGTTCTAACCCCGCAGGTCGCGGCGAGAGAACGTGAGGACCGCAACGACGGCGGCTAGTGCGGCTATCCCCAGCAGAACGGCCAGGTGCAGCGGGTTAAGACCGTTGGTGAGGGGCTCGCTGCCGTTGTAGTAGTACCAAGGGCTGAACTGGGCCCACCGTTCTAAACCGGCCAGCGGCAGCATGCTGGCGCCAAGATAGGACAACGCCGCAATCGTGCCCGAGATGGCACCAGCAATGCCGGGGCGCCCGGTCGCCGCCCCAGCCGCGACAGCAATGAGGCCAAAGCACGCCGAGAGCGCCAAAAGATGCAGGCACGTGGCGGCGATCCCCCCTTGATCCAGATCAACCTCTTGGTATGCCGCGCTGAGGGTGACCCCGATCCAGAACAGTGTCGTGGCGATGAGCACCATCGCCAGCAGCGTCGCGCACTTAGCCGCCACCACCTTCAGCCGAGTCACAGGGTGCGCCAACAGCAGCCCCATGGTTCCGTCTTCTTCCTCACCGGCGAGAAGGGTGCTACCGATGATGAGTGCGAAAGCCACCAAGAAGAGCGGACCCAGCACGTTGAACAGTTCGCTGACCACATACCCTCCCGGGCCGACCTCGCCGACGATCGACAAGATTTCTTCCGGGAAGGTCGAGGCGATGGCGTCCAGCGAGGAGGCCATCGGGGAGTAGATCGCGAAGGCGACGGCAGAAAAAACTATCAAGATGGCACCGACTGCGATGGCGAGAGGGAAGCGATCGGCGGTGTCTCTGCGCCACACGTCGAAGGACACCTCAGGCGTCCACATCGTCGCGGTAGTAGGTCAGGAAGATCTCCTCGAGGTCCGACTCACGGCTGGTGAGAGAGACCACGTGCTCGCCCGCGCTGACGACCGTGTGCAACAAAGCGTTGACGTCGCCTTCGAACGTCACGCGGGCGTTGTGGCCGTCGACGTGCACCTCACGGACGGCATCGACTCCTTCGAAAAGGCCAGCACCGATCGGGGTTGCGAACTGGAAGTCCACATGCCGAATCGCTTTGAGTTTCAACGCGTCAATACGTTCCACCACGATCAGCGCACCAGCACGGATAATTCCAACCCGGTCGGCGACGCGCTCCACCTCCGACAGGGTGTGGGAGGACAAAAAGACGGTCCGTCCTTCGTCGCGGACCTCGTTGAGCAACGTGTGGAAGACCTGCTGCAACAACGGGTCGAGACCGGAGTTGGGTTCGTCGAGGATCAGCAACTCGGGTTTGTGCATGAAGGCCTGAATCAGCCCGATCTTTTGCCGGTTTCCGGTGGAGTATTCGCCGACCTTCTTCGACAGGTCAGCCTCGAATCGCTCCGACAGTTCGGTGACGTAGGTCTGGTCGACGCCACCGCGTAATTTGGCGAAATAGTCCAACGTCTGGCGGCCTGTGAGGCGCGGATAGAGCGCAAGGTCACCGGGGACGTAGCCGATCCGGGCACGAATAGCGGCGCTGTCTCGATGTGCATCCAGGCCCAAGATCCGGGCCCGCCCCGCGGTGGGCCGCACCTGATCCAACAGCGCTTTGATGGCGGTGGACTTGCCGGCACCGTTAGGCCCTAGAAAGCCGAAGATTTCACCGGTCTGCACCTGGAGATTCAAGCCGTGTAGAGCGACGAAATCCCCGTAGTGCTTCGCCAGGTCGGTGGTGCTGATCGCCGCCGAAGTCATGAGGTCGAATATGTCACGGCCTCCTGGGCCGCAGCTGAGGGGGCAGGCACGGCCCAGATGCCGGAGTCGGCCAGGCTCACCGTGACCGGCTGACCGACCGTGGACTCGATGCCCTGGGGCACGTCTGCTTCGAGCGTGGGACCGCCGCCGGTATGGCGAGGGTCGGGACCCAACGCGATGCTCACGCTGGTACGCAAACCGGTGGGACGCACTCGCGTGATGATGCCCGCCAGGTTGTTCTGCTCACCGAAGGGGTCGGCGACGACCGCGTGGGGTGATGCACTGGACTGCAGCCGGACGCTGTGACGGTGCACTAATAGCGTTGCCGGGCCGACCGCGAGGTCGCGCTGATGTGGCAACGTCACGACGCCAGCATCGCTGCGATGCTCACCGTTGACCACCTCACCGGGGATCTCGCTGAAACCCCCCAGAAGGCGGGCGACGTGCACGCTGCTCGGTTGGGCGTGTAGTTCCGCGACGGTGCCGACTTGGGCCTCGCCGCCTCGGTCGAGCACCGCGACCCGGTCGGCCAACGACGCCTCGGTGAGGTCGTGGGTGACCAACACAATCGTAGGGTCGAGCATCGCTCGTATTTCCTCGAGCAAGTCGTACATCGAAGCGCGCACGGCAGTGTCCAACGCTCCGAAGGGTTCGTCCAAGAGCAGCACGGCGGGATTGGCGGCCAAAGCCCGAGCCAACGACACTCGCTGCTCCTGGCCCCCGGAGAGTTGGCGCGATCTGCGTTGGGCCACGTCGCCGAGATGGACCAGGTCCAGGAACCGGGCGGCGTTGGCCCGTGCTTCCCGTCGCGAGCGCCCGGCGATGCGGTCGGCAAAGGCGACGTTGTCGACGACGGACAGGTGCGGGAAGAGCAACGGCTTCTGGAACATCATCGTGATGCCACGCTTTTGTGGCGCTACCCCGAGGGCGCTCGATCCGCCGATGAGTACGTCGCCGCTTTCGGGTTCTTCGAGCCCCGCGGCGAGTCGCAGAACGGTGGATTTGCCGGATCCAGAGGATCCCAAGAGCGCAACCATCTGCCCGGCCGGGACATTCAGGGAGAAGTTCTGGACGGCATACTCGCTGGCCTGGGCGTGCCGGAAGGAGACGTCGTGGAGTTCGAGGTCAGCTGACATCAGCACGCTCCGGAGCAGGGGAGGACGGGGATGACGCAGAACCCATGTCGCGCCGACGGGTGATGGCCCAGGCCAGTAGCAACGTAGCCAGGGGCAGGGCAAGAGAAAGCAGGGACAGGGCGGCGAGGAGCGATTCGTTGCCGGTGCGCGAGGCCGCAGAGCCAATCAGCAACGGCACGGTCGTGAACTGTCCACCGCTGATCACGACCGTGACGACGTAGTCGCTCCAGCCGATCAGGAACGCTAAGAAGGCCGCAGCAGCCACCGCCGGGGCCAAGGCGGGCAAGGTCACTCGAAGGAACGCTTGCGTTTGGGTGGCGCCAAGCAGACGAGCCTGCTCTTCCAGACCACGGTCCAAGGCGGTGTATGCGGCGCGCAGCGTGTAGGTCGTATACGGCAGCGCGAACACGGTCAGTAGGGCAACGAGAGCGACCAGCGAGGGCACCTGCATACGCAACAACAACACGTCGAGCCCCATCGCGAGGGCAAACGGCGGCAAGGCCACGGGTGCAAGCAACGTCAACGCCAACACCGAGTTCCAACGCGAGGGCGCCCAGGCCAATGCTCGGCCGGCTGCTGCACCCAGGGCCACAGCGAGGGTGGCCACGACGACCCCGAGCACGGTGGAGCGGGCCAAGGCCCCCAGAACGCCAGCGTCCCCGGCATCGCGCCAACCCCGCAACCCCCACTCCTGAGGCACAACCGACGGGAACGACCACTGGTCGGCGAACGCCCACAGCAGCACCGGCGTCAGCGGCACCGCGAACCAGATTATGAGCACGGTGACCACGGCAGCGGCCAGTGCGCGCGACCTCATCGGGCCGTCCCCAGACGCCGCAACAGCGGCACTGTCGCGGCCGCCGCAGCGAGGGCGAGAAGCACTGTGATCAGAGCCACCGCAGCCGCTTGAGGCCGCGCCTGAAGGTCCACGGAGGTGAAGAGCCGGTATGCGGTCACCGGCAGTGGCTCGGGGTAGGCCTGACCGAGCAGCCACACCACTTCGTAGGAACCTAGGGTGAAGAGAAAGACGATGATGGTGGAGCCGAGCAGCGCTGGGGTCGCCAAGGGAATGACGACACGGCGGATGCGGTCTAGCGGCCCGGCACCGAGCATCGCGGCCACTTCGGAGTAGTTGCGCACGCCCGGTCCGAGCGACGCAGTGACGACCAAGGCCACGAAGGCGGATTCCTTCCAGGCAAACGCCGCCACCGAGGCCACTGGCCAAGGTCCTGCCACGAGCGCAGGCCACGAGGAGGTCGATGCGCCGCTGAGGCGGTTGAACAACCCGGCGTCCGAGAGCAGCAACGCGAACGAGGCAGCCCCCACGATGTGAGCGATCGGGATCGGTGCTGCGGCGAGGGCCGCCAGCACCCGGGCACCGGGGGCACTGGCCACGACCACGAGTGCTACGGACATCCCGATGATCGCGGCCAGGATCGACGAGGCACCGGCGATGAGCAGCGACTCTCGGATGGCGATCAGCAGATCGGGGGCCACCGCGACGAACGCGTCGGCGCGCAATCCGGGTAGACCCACCAACGGCATCAACCCGGCAGCACTGAGCGCCAAGGTGATGACCGCACTGGCGACCACGAGCGCGCTGAACGCACCGGCGACCAATGCCAGAACGGAGCCGACGCCAGGGCGGTTGCTGATGAAGCGGCTATTCACTGTTCGGCGAGCACCGACCGACGCCACCCCTCGTCCAGCGCGGGCACCCACGCGGGTGACAACTCGGGGTTGGCATTGGCAGACAGTTCTTCGTACGGCGGCACCACCGGGGAGGCAGGCAGGTCGTTGAACGCTTTCTGCTCATCGTTGCTTAACAGTGACTGATCGAGCACCGTGAACTGACCCCATACCTCGGGGTTGGCTTTGATCACCTGTTGCTCCGGCGACATGGCGATGTTGGCTACGACCGTCGCGCCTTCGGAGCTACCGGAGGTGAGGGGGATAGCCAAGAAACTGGCGTTGCCGACGGTGCCCTCGTCCAGCGTGAGGACCGTGGTGGTTTCGGGGAAGGTGCCGTCCGCGACAAGGTCGGTCAGCGTCGCAGGGCCGTAGGTCATGGTGAAGTCCACCTGACCGTCGGCATACAACTTATCGAGCGCAGCGGAGTCGCGCGGGTAGGTCTCACCTTCACGCCATAGGTCCGGGGCCACCTCATTGAGGCGGTCGAAGAGCGCGGGGGCCAACGCGTCGTAGGCGCTCTGGTCGAAGGCCAACGGCACGTTGTCGACGCCCCCGGAGGTGGCTGACAACACCTGGCGGATGAACACCGAGCCGGTGAAGTCAGGGGGAGCGGGGTACGTGAACCGACCCGGGTGATCTTGTGCCCACTGCAACAGCCCGTTCATCGAGGTCGGCGGGTTGTCGACGCGCGCCGAGTCGTACACCAAACTGAACTGCGCCTTGTGCCACGGTGCCTCACACCCGGCAACGTCCACGCCGAAGTCACTGGTCACCAGGGGGTCATCCGGGTCTAGGAACTGTGCGTTCGGCAAGGTCGACACCCAGTCGCATTGCCAGCCCCCGGCTTGCTGCACGGTCGAGAAGTTGTCGCCGTTGACCCAAATCAGGTCGACTTCACCGTCGTCGACACCGGCCTGGACCTCGGTCAGCACTCGGTTGACTGCGTCTTTAGTGTCGGCCACCGGCACCCGCCGTAAATTGACGCCAGCCTCTGCGGCGGCCGGGATGAGCTCGTCGTCGACGTAGGCGTTACCTGCCGGGTCGCCGCCCCACATCCACAACGCGACGTCTTGTCCGTCGGCGGCGCTGACGATGTCATCCCACGACTGCTGCGGCTCGTCAGTGGTCTCGGCCTGTGGCGGTGCGCAGGCGGCGAGGGCCAACCCAGCAATGAGCAGGGTGGCGACCCCGCGAATCTTCACGCGCATGTGCACACTTCTTTCCGAAGGGGAACAGTCTGATGACTTCGGGAACACGCGACGTGCCCCATTGCCTTCCCGTGGTGAAAGACATTGTCAGCGAACAGGCGACAATAAGACACATTCGCATCCGGAAGGGCACGTTCATGACCAAGCAGGTCAGCACTAAGCAGTGGATGACTAGGGCAGTGGTCGTCGTCATTGCCTTGGCATTGGTGTGGATTGCCTATCAGCAGGGTGTCTTGGAGCCGACAATTGTGCGCGAGCGGGTTGCTGCGGCCGGTTGGTGGGGCCCGGTCGTCTTCATCGCGGTGTATGCCGTGTTGTCCCTTCTGCCGGTGCCGCTGGGATTGTTCACGGTGCTCGCTGGTGCGGTCTTCGGCGGGATCTGGGGTGTCGTGATTATCTGGGTCGGAGCCATGTTGGGGTCATTGGCCGGATTCTTTTTGGCGCGCAGCACGATCAGGCCGGTGATTGAGCCGCTCATCCAGAAGCACAAGAACAAAGTGTGGCAGTACCTCGAAGGCACGGGTGTTTTCCCAGTGCTGGCGATCCGGCTGATGCCGGTGGCGCCGTTCATGGCGGTCAATTACGTGGCCGGGGCGACCGGCATACCGCTGACGTCGTACACGATCGGGACGGCGCTCGGGATTCTGCCTGCCGTCGCGTTGTACGTGCAGGTCGGTGCCTCTGGTTTGGAAGACCCGGCCGGTTTGCTGTGGTCGCTCGCGGGCATCGTGGTGTTGATCGTCATCGGTTACGTGCTGTTACAGCGAGCTCGCACTCGTGGGGCTGAGTCAGCGTCGACTGACCCAGCGGTGCCGTCTGCGGCGCGCGCTGACGACGTGCAGGCGTAGGGGGGCGCCGTGCTAGATGCGTCGATGCGCTCGATTCTCGATCGCCCACTGCAACAGGCTGCCGCTGGTCTGGACCAGTCGTGGATAACGCCCAATCGAATCAGCCTTGTGGGGCTCGCTTTGGGGTTAGGCAGCGCGGTCAGCGCGGGTATGCAACTGTGGGCGCTCGCGTTGGTGTTGTGGTTGACCTCTCGATTGTGCGACGGGCTTGATGGACCCCTTGCCCGGTTGCGGTCTCACCGTTCTGGCCTCGGGTCGGGCGGTACGGAGGCTGGCGGGTTCCTGGACATCACCGCCGACTTCTTGGTCTACGGCAGCACCGTGTTGGGCGTGGCGATCGGTGTGACTGCGGGTGCGGCCAGCGGGGGGTATGAGGCATCGTGGGTTCCGTTTGCGGTGGTCTTAGTGACCTATTACGTCAACGGCACCGCATTCTTGGCCTTCTCCTCGATCGCCGAACGCACCGGCCATCAACTCGACGATGGGCGCTCGTTCAGTTTCCTCGGCGGTTTGGCCGAGGGCACCGAGACCATCGCAGTGCATAGCCTGTGGTTGCTGCTGCCTTTCTACGCCGAGCAGATCGCCTGGGTCTGGGCCGCAGTCGTGGCCATCAGCGCTGCGCAGCGGATGATCGGTGGATACCGCACCCTCAGCCGCCCGCCCAACTAGGGGCGGCGGCGGACCCACTGCTGGCGCACGGTCGAAAGCACTCCGATGGCGCGGTCGGCTAACGGTGAGGCCAATCGGTCAGTGACGTCCTCAAGCGCGGCCTTCCAGGGGCCGTCGTTGTACGTCGGGTAGGGGTGGACGACCCCAGCGAGGTCGCGGGTCTTGAGGCCCTTAGTCACCGCCAACGTCAACTCACCTAGGCTTTCGCCGGCTCGCGGTCCGACGACGGTTGCGCCAAGGATGGTGCCGCCCTTGTCGAAGACGATCGAGGTGTAGCCCGACGTCTGACCCTCGGCCACCGCCCGATCGACCTCGGTGTGCTCGATGACGACGCGCTTCATACCCTCGGGCACATCCTGGGTCGACTCACCGACCCCGGCGATCTCCGGGTCGGTGAAGGTCACCCGGGGGACCGTGGTCGAGGCTTTGCGGCGCGTGCCCAACACCGCGTTCGAGGAGGCCGCGCTGCCGTGACTGCCCGCCAAGTGGGTGAACTGGGCGTGACCGGTCAGATCTCCAGCTGCCCAAATACGTGAGTTGGTGGTGCGAAAAAGGTCGTCCACGGTGACCATTCCTCGCTCGCCGACCTCGACCCCGGCGACGTCGAGGCCAATGCCTTTGGTCCGGGGGCTGCGGCCCACCGCCACCAGGAGTTGATCGAAATCGACGGCCGAGTCGTCGTCCAAAAACAGACTGCCGCCCGCATCGCCGGGCGCCGAAACGCGGGTGACCTTGGCGCCGGTGCGCACGGCCACTCCATCGGCCTCCAGCGCGGCGGTCAAGATGGCGGCGGCTTTCTCGTCTTCGTGCGGAACCAACCGGGACTCGCCCTCCACGATCGTCACGTCCGCGCCGAGTCGAGCGAACGCCTGACCGAGTTCGCAGCCGATACTGCCGCCGCCCAAGATCGCCAAACGAGCGGGCAGCTCAGTCAGGTCCCAGACCGAGTCGCTGGTCAGCGGATTCGCGTCGGCCAATCCGTCGATGGGCGGCATGGCCGGATCGGCGCCGGTCGTCAGCAGCAGCTGAGAGAAGTCGATGTCATGAATGATGGGTGTCGACGAGCCGTCGCCGGGCTCGGTGACCTGCAACGACGTCGGGCCGGTCAGCACGCCGTAGCCAGCCAACACCTCGACGCCCTCGTCCCTCAGCGTCTCGGGGGAGTCGACGGGTTCGATGTGCTTGATGACCGAACGTACGTGGTCCATCACCGCTGCAAAGTCGACGGTCGGCTCGGCATACGTGATGCCCATCGCCGCGCTCCTGCGACCGACGGCGGCCGCGTGTGCGGCCGCCAGCATCGACTTCGACGGCACACATCCGGTCCATAGGCAGTCACCACCAGTGCGGTCGGACTCCACCAGCAACACGCGCGCGCCGAAACCTGCGGCGTTCTTGGCTCCGACGATCCCGGCGGTGCCACCGCCCAAGACGACGAGGTCCCAGGGTGCGGTCATTTCTGTTCTCCTTTGGTCAGGGTGTCGACTAAGCCGCGCAGGCGTTGTACGGCTTCGTCGTCGGCAGGTGTGGCCCAACGGCCCAGCGCGACCCTCAATACGCGAAAATCACGCGTGATGGCGGCGCAGCGTTCACATTCGTCGAGATGAGCTTCCAACCTGGAAATCTCGGCGTTATCTAGCGGTGCGGAGGGGTCAGCATCGAGGTAGCGCTGAATCCGCCGCCCCGCCCAATGGCAGGTCACCAGGGTCGAGATCATCGACACACCAGGGATAGAAAAGGTCATGGCAGTCTCCTTGCGTTCACAACTTTGGTCCCGAGATGACGGCGCACCTTGGCGCGAGCACGGCTCAACCTCGACATGACGGTGCCCACCGGCACGTCCAGGGCCGCGGCCGCTTCGGCATAATTCAACTGGTCGACGTCGACGAGCATCAGCACGTCGCGAAACTTCGCGTCCAGCGACTGCACGGCCTGTTGTAGCGCCGGGTCCAGTAGTTGGTCGAGCACCTGATCCTCGGGGCTCGGCGCTTCGGTGGAGCCGAACGCCGGTCGGGAGCCGCGCAACTGTTCGACGTCGTCGGTGGTGCCTGGTCGGTTGCGCCGATGCATGTTGATGTGGGTGCGCCGCAAAATCGTGAGCAACCACGCTCGCGGGTAACGCCCGTCAAAGGAATCGATGGCCCGGAAGGCGCGGATCAGCGTCTCTTGCACGAGGTCTTCGGCACCACCACCGCGACCTGTCAGCGATGTCGCCACTCTGAGCAACACCTCGATCTCGGGTCGCACGTACTCGTTGAACGCACGCAGCGCTGCCTCATCAACTTCGGGTGGCCGCGTGTGAGGCGGTGGGGCAGTGTCCGACACAGTGGGTTAACCCTTTCGGTGGTGCCAGATCATCCCGGCGAGACGTATGGGGCGTACGGCAGATCAGAAATCGGCGTAGAGGTGAGCGTCAGGCGCGGCCTACGTAGACGGTGTTGGCCGAGGTGCCGTCGATGAGGGAGTTGGCGAACGACACGACGTGCGCTTCGACGTCGGTGAAAACCGAGGCTAGGTGCTCGGTGAAGGCCCCGTCCGGGGCGTTGTCGGACCACAAGGCAAAGACCCCACCGGGGGCCACGAACTCGCGCATCCGGTGCAACCCGGCACGGGAGTAGAAGCCCAGATGGCTTTCGTGCAGCACGAAGTCGGGGGCGTGATCGATGTCCAACAACACTGCGTCGTATGCCATCTGCAGCGGCCCCGATTCACTGGGCCCGGCGGCGATAGTGGCAAAGAAGTCGGCTAAGACCACGCGAGTCCGCGCGTCACCCATCAGCGCCTCGGACACGGGCAGCAGCCGCTGGGAGTGCCATTCGATGACCGGCTCGAGGGTCTCGACGACCGTCAGGCTGGCTACCGAAGGATTGCGCAGCACCGCCGCCCCGGTATATCCCAGGCCCAAGCCGCCGACCATGACCGACCATTGCGTGCTCGGTTGGTCCGCCTCGCGAGCGGACAAAGCGGCTAAGCCCAAGTCGGCCAGCGCCTCCTCGGCCACCGTGAACAGGCTGGACATGAGGAACTCCTCACCCAACTTCACCTCATACACCTGGGTTGCCGTGATCGGCTCCAACCGGCGCCGCAAAGACAACTCGCCGAGGCGCGTCTGGACCACCGACAACTCCTCTAAGCGTTTGATGAAGTCTCCTCGAGTGGTTCAGCGCAGAATTGGCTCGTGCACGCACCCTACGCAGGCTAACGTCATCGGTGTGCTCGAACGTTTCTTGCCCGCCGCTCTGGGGCACAACTTCCGCTGGCTCTTTGCCGCCTCCACGGCGTCTAACCTCGGTGACGGCGTGCTGCTTACGGCGGGCCCCTTGTTGGTGGCTTCGCTGACCCGAGACCCGTTGGCGGTCTCGATGGCGGTCTTCGCGCAGCGCCTTCCCTGGTTGCTGTTTGGTCTGATCGCTGGGTCGGTCGTGGACCGCGTAGACCGCCGCAAACTGGTCATGGGCGCCGACGCGGCCCGAGCCGTCGTCCTTATCGTCCTTTTCGCCTTGTTGATCACCGACCACATCTCGTTGCTGTCGGTGTATGCCGCGTTCTTCCTGCTCGGGACCGCAGAGACGTTTGTGGACAACGCCGCGTCGACCCTGAGCGTCGCGGTGGTGCCACGAGCCCACCTCGGCACCGCCAACTCCCGCCTGCTGGGCACCTCGATGATCACCAATCAGATGGCTGGACCACCGCTGGGGGCGGCGCTCTTCACCGTGGCCACCGGTTTGGCCTTCGGCGCCTACGCCGTCCTTCTTTTGCTAGCCGTCGTCCTCACCTCCCGTATGCGGTTGCCGCTTCGGCAACCCAGACCCACTGGGGTGTCGATGCGCAAGGAAATCCGCGAGGGGACGGTGTGGCTGTGGCGCCACGCTCCGGTGCGCACCCTGGCCTTGATGATCACCATCTTCAACGTCACCTACGGCGCGGTCGTCGGTCTGTACGTGTTGTATGCGCAAGAGCGACTGGAGGTGGGCGACCTCGGCTTTGGCGTGCTGATGTCGATGGTCGCCATCGGGGCGGTGCTGGGGTCGGCGCTGTATTCGCGGTTGGAACGTCGCTTTCGCTACGCCACGCTGTTGCGCGCGGGGCTGGTATTGGAAACGGTCAGTCATGCTGCGCTCGCGTTGACGCACTCCGCGATCGTGGCGGCGATCATCCTCTTCCTGTTCGGAGTCCATGCCGCGATCTGGGGGACCACCTCCACCACCGTGCGGCAGTTGGCGGTCCCAGAGCACATGCTCGGACGGGTCAACAGCGTCTACATGCTCGGCTCACTCGGCGGCATCGCCATCGGCACCCTCATCGGCGGTGCGCTGGCTAGCCAGTTTGGCCTGTTGAGTGCGTTCTGGTTTGCCTTCGGCGGCTCACTTATCGCCCTCGCCTTCCTATGGAAACCGATGGATCACGTGGCGCACGCTGCCGAGGTCGCGGACCCTAGCCCAACCGTTGGATGAAGGTTGTCACTGCGTCGAGGCCACCCAAGATAGCGGCGAAGCGCAAGGTACGGCCCAGCAGTACCGTCACGCCGAACCAGACTCGAGAGACCTGAAGTTGCCCGGCCACCACGGCCAGGATGAGCAAGGGCGGAAGACCCACGCTGGCGGACAGGAAGAGCACGAGGCTCCACAACCAGGGCTTGGCACCGAAACGCTCCCGCCACTGGGCCAGCAGCTCCTGCGTGCCGGGTTTATTTAACCGCTTGGTGACCCAGGCCGAGTCCATGGCCCGACGAGCCGCTTCATACCAGATGAACTTGCCGGCCGTTTGGCCGGCGCCCGCCACAAAAGCCAGCAACCACAGACTGCTGGAATCGGTGGCCAAACTCACGGCGACGATGTAAGCCTCGGCGTTGACCAGTGGAAAAAGGGCAGACAGCAGGCACGTCGCAAAGGTGATCAGCAGGGTCACGGCGAGGCGTCGGCGCGCGACCGTGCGTATGCGTGGGCGCACTCGCCGCTGGTCGGGATCGTGACCTTCGACAAGAGATACAGGCTGTAGAGCTTGAGGCCGGTGATCGCGATCGCCAGCAGCGTCGCGGTCAGCACCGACTCGAAGGCAATCACCACCAGCAAGAACGCCGCCGAGTTGATGCCCTTAGCGATCCGCGACCAGTTGAGCTTATAGATCAGCGGGTCGGCGAGATAGAAGTAGTTAGGGCTCGAGAGCGGGAACAGCACGAACGAGAGCGACAACATCAGATCGAGCACACTGAAACTCAGCAGGTAGATCGCAATCGGGATCCACATCTGCGGCAGGAGCCACACCAGGCCGATGTAGATCACCGAAGCACACATCCGGTCGCAGATGATGTCGAGCACGGCCCCGGTGCGCGTTTCGCGGCGCATCATTCGGGCGACGGCTCCGTCGGCCATGTCGCCCACCCAGTAGATGCCGGTGGCGACCAGGATGAGCGTCAGGCTCTCCTGCCCAGCGGCCGCTAACGCCACGCCGACTGCGAGCACGGTGCGGACCAGGGTGATCCAGTTGGGGGGTGTGTTCCAGAGTTCAAGGTCGGCTTGCGCGCATTCTTGATGCCGGGACGGACACGTGCCGGTAGCCATGCTCTTAGTGTTCCATCACCAAGACAGCAGAGCCGCGCACTGTTGGGCGATGTCGAGTTCTTCGTTGGTAGCGATAACAAAAGCAGCTGGCGCGGCTTCAGCAGCGCTGATGAGCGCCTCATCACCTGCGTTGTCGTTGGCGGCGTCGTCGACGGTCAGGCCAAAGATGGTTAGCTGACGCAAAACGTCGGCCCGCAATGGCGCATTGTTTTCGCCGACCCCAGCGGTGAAAGCGACCGCGTCGAGCCGGCCTAGGGGAGCGGCGAGGGCTCCGACGTGGGCCACGATGCGATGCACCACCACGTCGTATGCCGTCTTGGCGGCTTCGTCGCCTGCCTCCACCTTCATCATTAGGTCGCGGAAATCACCGCTGCCGGTCATCCCCAGCAGCCCGCTGGATGTGTTGATGGCGGTCGAGAAGTCCTCGATAGACAAGCCTGCGACCGTCGAGAGATGACCGGCGACCGCGGGGTCGAGGTCACCGGTGCGCGTCCCCATGACGAGGCCGTCGGTGGGGGACAGGCCCATGGTGGTGTCGACGCTGAGGCCACCGGAGACGGCGCACGCGGAGGCACCGTTGCCGAGGTGGATCACGATGGAGTTGACCTCGGTCAGGGGGCGACCGAGCAACGCGGCGATCCGGCGCGACACGTAAGCGTGGGACGTGCCATGGAACCCGTATTTGCGCACTCCATAGCGCTCGCGCCACTCCCGAGGGACCGCATACTCGCGGACGGCCGGGGTCATGGTGGCGTGGAAAGCGGTGTCGAAGACGGCAATGTGCGGCAGGTCGCCGAACACGCCGCGTGCCGCTTCGATGCCCCGCGCATTGGCGGGGTTGTGCAACGGGGCAAGGGCCGACAACTCGAGAATGCTTTTCACACCGTCGTCATCGATCAAGGTGGGGCCGGTGAACCGCTCGCCACCGTGAACGACGCGGTGGCCCACCGCGCCCACCCCGGCGCGTTCGAGGTCCGGTCCATGCTCGGCGAAGGCTTCGCTCAAGGCGACGAAGGCGACGCCGTGGTCGGGGCAGTCGAATTCTCGAGTGTGTCTATGCCCCTTGACGGTGTGGCGGATGTTGGAGCCGGCGTCCCCGATGCGTTCGATGAGCCCGGCCGCGTGGCTCTCGCCGGTGGCGGGGTCAATGAGTTGGTACTTCATGGAGGACGAGCCAGCGTTAATGACCAAGACCCGAAGGCTCATGCGTCTGCGCCCTTGGCTTGGATGGCGGTGATGGAGATGGTGTTGATGATGTCGCGCACGGTTGATCCGCGGGAGAGGTCGTTGACGGGCTTGCGCAGGCCCTGCAGCACGGGGCCGATGGCCACCGCAGAGGCGCTTCGCTGCACTGCCTTGTAGGTGTTGTTGCCGGTGTTGAGGTCGGGGAAGATCAGCACCGTTGCTCGACCCGCAACCTTCGAGTCCTTCAGTTTGGTGGCGGCCACAGCGGGGTCCACGGCGGCGTCGTACTGTATAGGGCCCTCGACCTCTAGTTCAGGTTGACGTTCGTGGACTAATGCGGTGGCCTCGCGGACCTTCTCGACGTCGGCCCCTGTGCCGGAGCCGCCGGTGGAGTAGGACAGCATCGCGACCAACGGGTCTAGCCCGAAGGTGGCGGCGGTGGCGGCCGATGAAATGGCGATATCGGCGAGTTGTTCAGCGTTGGGCATCGGGTTGATCGCGCAGTCGCCGTAGGCCAACACCCGGTCGGCAAGGCACATGAAGAAGACGCTGGACACGACGTTGACCCCCTCAGCCGTCTTGATGATCTCGAGCGCCGGTCGGATCGTGGCGGCGGTGGTAGTGACCGAGCCGCTGACCATCCCGTCGGCTTCGCCGGAGTAGACCATCATCGTCCCGAAGTAGGACGCGTCGGTGATGGCGTCGGTGGCGGCTTCTAACGTGACCCCCTTGTGTGCGCGCAGGTTGGCATACGTCTGCGCAAAGTCAGACAGTCGTGTATCGGTGTGGGGGTCGCGGATGTCCGCCCGGCTGATGTCGAGCCCGAGGGAGGCAGCCCGAGCGCGAATGTCGTCTTCGATGCCCAGGAGGGTTAGGTCGGCGATGCCACGCGCCAACACGATGTCTGCGGCGCGCAAGATGCGGTCTTCCATGCCTTCGGGCAGCACCACGCGGGCACCAGCGGTGCGTGCGCGGGCGGTGAGCCGGTGCTCAAACATCAGCGGCGTCAGCACCTCAGAGTTGGTGGTGGCCGTCGGCAGGACCTCAGCGACATCGATGTAGTCGCGCACCGAACTTGTGGCTCGCTCGATCTTGCGTGGGGCGTTCGCCGTGATGGCCCCCACTGCGCGTTCGGCGGCGCGGGCGGTCTCCATGGTGCCGCCGTCGGTGCGCAAAATCGGCAGCTCGACATTGAGGCCGCTAATCAGCATTTCTGTTTGCTCGCTCAGGGGGAAGCCGCCGTTGAGGACGACTGCGGCCAAGGTGGGCAGGGTCACGGCTTGGTGGGCCATCACGACCGCGAGCAGGATGCCTTCGCGGTCACTGGGGCAGATCACCACACAGCCTTCGGTGAGGCGGTCCAGCACGTGCGGCATGGTCATGGCGGCCACGATGACGCTCATCGCCTCGCGGTCGAGTAGAGCTTCGTCACCTTGCTCGAAGGTCGCCTCACAGGAGGTCATGACGTCGCGCACGGTCGGTGCGGACAGCAGATCGTCTTCAGGCAGGGCGTATGCCGGCAGCTCATTAAGGTGCTCGGCGAGGGCCGCTGCGATGGCGTCGCGTTGTCCTGGGTCGCAGCGGTTGGCGACGACCCCGGCGATCTTGGCGTGCCGGGCAGAGGCCTCACCCATCATCAGGTCGATCGAGGTGATCAGATCGGCGGCCTCGCGACCGATTCCGGGCACGACGAGCAACATCCGGCTGCTGAGGTTGGCGGCGATGGTGGCGTTGACGCTGAACTCGGTCGGGGTGGGAACCCCAGTGAAGTCTGAGCCGACGATGAGCACCGCGTCGTGCTGCTCGGCATACGAGTGATAGCGCTCGACAATGGTGCCAACGGCCTTGTCGAAGTCCTCGTTGACGTCCTCGTAGGTCACCCCCACGGCTGACTGTGGATCCTCAGCGGAAGTGCTCAGCGGTAGCAGCAACTCGATTAGGGGGTCGTGGGCGCGGTCGCGGACCACGGGACGGAAGACTCCGATGCTGCCGCCTCTCTCACATAACTGGGCCAGCAACCCGACTGCGAGCGCGGACTTGCCGGATCGAGATTCGGCCGAGGCGACATACAGCGAGGTCTTCACCGTTGCAGCCTAGTGAGGAGGCGGTGGCTCTGGCAGAGTGAGCGCTATGAATACAGCGAACGGCCAAGCAGTCCGCGTCTGGGTCAACGGCGAACGGGTAGACGACGCGCCATCCATGTCCGCGCTCGACCACGGCGTCACGGTGGGTGACGGGGTGTTTGAGACCGCCAAGATCGTGGACAACAAGATCTTCGCGATCACCCGTCACCACGATCGAATGGACCGCTCGCTGCGGGGCCTGGGGTTGCAGACGCTTGATCGCGGGCGGGTGCACGAAGGCATTGATGCCGTGCTGGCTGATGAGCCGATCGAGCTGGGACGATTGCGCTACACCGTGACCGCCGGGCCGGGGCCGCTCGGCTCGGATCGCCTCGACGGAGCGATGACCTACATCGTCTCTGCCGGTGCCGTCCCGGCCCCGCCTTTGACAACCGCTGTGGCCGTCGTGCCCTGGACCCGCAACGAACGCGCCGCGACCGTGGGCCTCAAAACCACGTCGTATGCCGAGAATGTGGTCGCGCTCGCCGCCGCAAAGGGCCTCGGGGGCAGCGAAGCAATCTTCGCCAACACCGCCGGTGCGCTGTGTGAAGGCACCGGCTCCAATATCTTTCTGGTCGTTGACGGTGTCGTGTTGACGCCGTCGTTGGAGACGGGACCGTTGGCCGGGATCACGCGGGCTTTGACGATCGAGTGGTTGACCGAGGCCGGAATACAGGTCGTCGAGGACGAGCTGCCGCTGTCGTTGTTGGCTGAGGCCGACGAAGCCTTCATCACCTCCAGCACCCGAGACATCCAACCGCTCAACGCAATTCGCGTCGTCGGGTCGGTCTCGACGTTGGCCGGGCAGCTCGCGGGCGCACCCGTGGCTGAGCGCACGTTCGACGATGCGCCGGGGCGGATCACCGCTCAGGCACAGGAGATCTTCAACCGAATGAGCATCGAGCGTTTCGACCCCTGAGTCTTTCGAGAAAAATTGGGGGTTGCTTTTTTCGGCGACAGGACGATAGTGGGATACATGGCACAAGAACCGAAAGCCTCAAGTACGAGTAACCCCTCCGACGCGGGACCCGTCCCCGGGGACAGCAGTTCGCCGGTTCGGATGTTTGTCACGGCTATGGTCGCGTTGGCCGCTGCGGTCGGAGCGCTGTGGGTATCCGGTGCCGGCTACTCGAACTGGATTGCGGCCGTCCTCATCATTGTGGGGCTGCTGGCCATCCTCGACCTCGGGGTCGGGGCGCGCGAGCGGCTGGGGAACGACGACGGCGACACCTAAGCCGACTGCCGATATACGATTCGTCGCTGGCTGGGAGGGCAGGCTAATGTCTGTCCTCGCACGGACGTATAGCTCAGTTGGTTAGAGCGTTCGCTTCACACGCGAGAGGTCATGGGTTCGAGTCCCTTTACGTCCACTTTGCTGACGGCTTGTTGACCAGCGATTATGCCCAGGCCCTGGGGTAGTGATGACGAGTTCGTGCAGGATACGTGCAGGATAGGTCCAGGGGAATCGTTCATGTGTGATTTCTGGCTCTGAATCGTCCGCCACTTCCCGCGACCCGTCCTGGAGGATGAATCTTCTTGGGACAGTAACGAAACGCTGCGGCGAGCGATCGAGATCCGGGACGGCCATGTGGTCAACGCGAAGATCTGGCCTTCCAAGGACGAGCGGCACACCCGCCTTACGACCTGGCCCGATAACCAACATTTCCGGCCACCGCTGCCGCAGCTAGGCACTGGGCGGACCGCCGTGCGATCTAGGTTGGGCCGCTACAACGGTCGCATTTCCGGAGTCGTGTCCGACATATATGAGCCTGCTTTTTTTCACCGATCCAGTCCACCTGCACGATCGGCGGCCGTTTCGGCCTGCTGGCTGATTTGTCTGAGCAGCCAGGATACGGAGTGCTTAGTCCACGTCCCCGACCGGCAGCTGTACCCAGCCGGCCGGCGTTGGCAGCGATGCTGGGGGTCTCCTCGCCTCTCTCTAACCGCGAACGTGCCCGTCAGCGCTGTCACAAAGAGTGGGGGCCTGGTGACGCGCGACGCCAGCCACTGCGTCTAGGACACCGGGTCTAGTGGGCCCCACCCTTGCCTTTGCGGTCACGAACCCTGGCCACGGCATCCTTCAGCCTCTGCTGATTCTCGGGCTTGCGCGCCAAGTCGATCGCCTTCGTGACCAGGCCAATCTTGATCAATCCGCTGAACATACCCATGTCGGCTCCTTGTCCATATAAGGCCACCTATACCGCTCCCGGCGAGGCGTGCCATGTCACCAACGTATCTTCTTCAGCCGTCTCGTGCCGGGGCTCCCTCCATCGCCGGAACCCCTGCACGCCCCGGGCGACTCCAGACAACGACGCATAGGGGAGCTCCTTAGGTTTAACGGCATGGCCACGTCGGCGGACCCGGAACTCACAGTTGCGCCGCCCCTCCCTGCGGTCACTGAATCCCGAGCGCCTCGAAGGTCGTCTCCAGTAACTGGGCCACGGTGCCACCCCTTCGCCTGGGCCAGAACTGGGAACGACAACCGGGACAAGCCACCCGTCGAACAAACCTATGGGCGACCCATTAGGCATCGGTCTACATTGGCGAGCCGCGCCCATCGGCTTCTCTGGCCGTCCAAGTGGGACGGCCAGGTCGCTCGCTGCTCAGCATCCGCGGGGATATCTGGGAGCGGTGGGCAACGTCCGACTCTCGGCATTTCAGGAGGCCGTACTAGCCTTGAGATTTCATGGGGTGGTGGCGTTAGGGGTGTGCCGGTGGCCTGAAAAGTGCCCCTGACCTGCGAGAATGGTGGTTATCTAG
>JAABUN010004273.1_pt1 | contig 19893 bp, 13 predicted proteins | sample 5559311 | NCBI WGS metagenome assembly JAABUN01 (sample SAMN10711877, study PRJNA513370) | rock metagenome | isolation source: Antarctica rocks | place: Antarctica: Victoria Land, Siegfried Peak sud
TCGGTCTCGGAGATCGAGGTTTGGAGCCGGGGGTTCATCGCCGCATCGGACGGGGTGTCGAGCGCGTCGGTATTCCCGACCGCGACCGTGACCGTGACCGTGACGCCGACGGTGACCCCGTCGCCATTGCCCACGGTAACTCCGACGGCGAGCCCGACCGAAGCACCGACCGTGACGCCTACGGCTAGCCCGACGGAAGAGTCAACGCCGACCGAGGTGATCGCCACCCCTTCGGTCACAACGGAGCCAACGACGACCCCGACAGAGGAAATCGCGGCCACGCCAGCGGCGCTGCCGATGGAAGAGTCAGCGCCGACAGCCACCCCGTCCCCGACCGCAACCCCGACGGAGGAAGTCGCGGCCACTCCAGCGGCGCTGTCGACGGAGGAGTCGACCGCGACACCCGCGCCGACAGAGGATCCAACGCCGACGGCAACCCCGACGGAGGAAGTCGCGGCCTCCCTGGCGACGCTACCGATGGAAGGACCGACGGAAGATCCAACGGTGCCGCCGACTGTGGCGCTGGAGGCGGACACGACCGGTGTGATCGACGGGACCGACGGGCAGAACGTCCGCTGTCGCGCCGAGCCATCGACTGATGGCGCGGTGCTCGATGAAATCGCCGAGGGTGAGACCGTATCGGTCACCGGAGCTGAGGTCGATGGCTGGATTCCGGTCACCTGCGGGGAGGGTGCGGCGGGCTTCGTCTCCGCCGGTTTCGTTCGGCTCGACGGCGAACAGCCTCTGGAGACCGTGACCGATGCCACGGCGACCGTGACGGCGACCGATGAGGCCGCGACGGCTGAATCGAGCACCGGAAGTTCGCCGGCAGCCGGGCCGACCGAGGACGTGCCAACAGCGGTGTCGACAGGCGCGCCAACCCCGGAGCCGACGGCGGTACCGGCCGAGACGCCCTTCCCGGTTGTGCGAGTGACCGATAGCGAACAGAGCGAGACCGGGTTCCGGGCCATCGATCAGGATCCCGAGACGATCTGGAGCGTGTATCCCAGCGTCTCGCCGGACGAGGTCTGGCTGCTGCTGGACCTCGGCGAGGTCCGCCCGATCGAGCGCGTCACCTACGAGCTCGGGCTGAGGAACACGCTGCCGGTGTTCGAGATCTGGCTCTCGGAGGACGGCGAGACGTGGTGGAACGCGGCGATCATCGACGGTCGAACCGTCGAGCCAAATGTCGAGTACGAGGAGCTGCTGGGGCTGGATGCCCGCTTCGCGATGCTGGTGGTCCCGGACGCGGTGGCGAGCGGTCTGGGCGAGATCGGCGGGTTCCGCGAGATCGGGGTTTGGCCGGGCGAGGCCACGCAATCGCTGAGTGTGCTCGGCAATCCGACGACGCCCGAGCCGCTGCCGGAACCGCCGCCGACCGAGGCGGTGATCGACGCGACCGAGGTCGTCAGCGAGGAGCCCGTGGTCGAAGCACCGCCGGTGGACGAGATCGTGACGCCGGATGTCCCGGTCGCGCCCGAGCCCGCAGGTACCGGCGCGACGGAGGAACCGACCGCCGAGCCGGACCCGGCTCCCTGAGACGGTCCCGCTCCGTATCGCCCTCCACCGCGAGCACCCATGGGCGCAGGCCCGCCGGGAACGAATCCTGACGGGCCGCGTACGTATGCGCTGGCTGATCGTTGTTCATGTATTGCAGAGCTTCATGAAACATTGACCCCAGGTGCGGTTCACGGTATCATTAGGCGTGGATGAGAACAGATGTTCGTGTTCGCGGCCAGCCAAAGGGCCAAGGCAAACAGGGCGCGGATGCTACAGGGTTGAGCGGACGCGCGCCACACCGGACTGCTCCACTGAGCAGCCAGCAAGGAAAGGTCGAGTTCATGTCCGAGCGTGATCGCGCGGTCGATCTGGCCATCGCCCAGATCGAGCGGCAGTTTGGCAAAGGCTCCATCATGAAGATGAAGCCTGGTGAAACCAATCCGATGCATGTCGATGGCATCCCGACCGGCAGCATTGCCCTGGACCTCGCCCTCGGCATCGGCGGTGTGCCCCGGGGTCGAATCGTCGAGATCTACGGACCGGAGTCCTCGGGCAAGACGACGTTGGCGTTGCACATCGTCGCGGAGGCGCAGAAGCTGGGCGGCATGGCGGCGATCGTCGATGCCGAGCATGCGCTCGATCCGATCTATGCCGCCAAGCTGGGGGTCGATCTTGATACCCTCCTGATTTCCCAGCCGGATACCGGTGAGCAGGCGCTGGAGATCACCGAGACGCTCGTGCGATCCGGCGCGATCGACATCATCGTGGTCGATTCGGTCGCGGCCCTCGTTCCCAAGGCGGAGATCGAGGGCGACATGGGCGACTCCCACGTCGGCCTTCAGGCCCGGCTGATGAGCCAGGCCCTGCGAAAGCTGACCGGCGCGATCAGCCGCTCGAACACCTGCGTGATCTTCATCAATCAGCTCCGGATGAAGATCGGGGTGATGTTCGGCAGCCCGGAGACGACAACCGGCGGCAACGCCCTCAAGTTCTACGCGTCGGTCCGGATGGACATCCGGCGGATCGAGACCCTCAAGGATGGGCAAGAAGCGATCGGCATCCGGGCGCGGGTAAAGGTAATCAAGAACAAGGTCGCTCCGCCGTTCCGGCAGGCGGAGTTCGACATCATGTACAACGAAGGGATCTCGGTGTCCGGCAGCGTGCTCGATGTGGCGACCGATCTCGGGATCGTGCGCAAGAGTGGCGCGTGGTTCTATCTCGAAGAAGAGCGCCTGGGGCAGGGCCGGGAGAACGCCAAGCAGTTCCTGAAGCACAATCCCGACATGCTGGAGCAGATTCGCGCTCGCATCACGGCGGCGTCGCCCGAGCTCTCGGGTCGCCTGGAGTATGCCGCCTCAGCCGAGGCGCCGAGCGTGGATGACGACGGCGTCGTGATCGAGCCGGTCGAGTCGAGGGCTCCAGTGGCCGCCAGGGCCGGAGCGCGCCAGACCCAGATCGTGTCCTGAGGTTCGGCCCAACGTCATCACATTTGTAGCCGGGCGATACCGCATGACATCTTCCGGGCGCGAAAGCTCCAGGGATGTCGTGCGTCCGAGGGTGGTGTCTGGTGGCCCGGACGATGGGAGACAGAAACGGCCGGGGTGATATCACCCCGGCCGTTTCTGTCTCCCATCGTCGATCGTTGTCGGGCCGCTCTAGGTCATGCGCACCGCGCCGTACCATCGCGAACCGTAGTACGTCGAGTTGAGGTCGCTGATCCTGACACCGGTCGTCTCGTTCTCCGCGTGGATGAACTGATTGTTCCCGATGTAGACCCCTGAGTGCGAGAGGCCCGCCTTGTACGTATTCTGGAAGAAGACCAGATCCCCCGGCTGGATATTCGCACGGCTCACCGGTGTACCGGCGGTCGCCTGCGTCCAGAGACCGTAGCCGATGTCCTTGCCGGTCACGTTCTTGGTAACCCAGTACGTGAATCCGGAGCAATCGAACGCGGACGGACCGTGGTTGGCCCAGCGGTACGGATAGCCCTGGTAGCGGAGCGCGAAATCCGCCATTGCGTTCCCGGTGGCAGTGGTACCGCCGTCCGTAGTCGGCGGGGCCGGCGCCGCCGAGCCGCCGCGCTTGCTGAGAGCTTCCGAGGTCTTGATCAGGTAATCGGCGCTGAGGAACCCGCGCAGGCTGTCCCAATCCACCGGATAGAAGTTGTTCGTCGCGCTCCCCGTGATCTTGACCACGGTTCCCGCCGGAACCACGGCGGCGATGCCCGCCCCGGTCGAGGCCGAGTAGCGGAGATTCACGTCACTGGCCGTCTTGGCATTATCGTTCGCCACCATGCCGGTCGGCGCGGTCGGTGGCGGCGGCGGTGCGGGTGCCGGCGCTGAGCCGGAGCCGACATAGACGTACATGGCACTGACGAATCCGCTGTAGCCGTAGCAGTTGACCGGCATCCAGCCGCCGCTTGCCGCGCCGCGAAGCCCGACCTGCGTCCCTTCCGGGATGACCGCGATCACGCTCGCGCTCGTGCTGGCGGCGCTTCGACAGCGAACGCCCTGGCCACCGGTGCCGGAGATGTTTCCCCATCCGATGACCGTAGTCGATCCACCGCCGGGGGCCGGGGTTGTCGGAGTGGGCGCCGGGTCGCCACCGGTCACGTACTGCGTCGACACGAACCCATTCTGCCCGGCGCAGACGACGGGGAGCCAGCCTCCGCTCGCGCTGCTACGCACCGCGATGGAGGTACCATCCGGGAGGATCGTGATGATCCCACCGCTCAGCGAAGCCGCCGAACGACAGCGCAGTCCTCCGCCGGTACCCGTGACCTGGGCCGTGCCGCTGCTGGGCAATGGCGCCGGAGCTGGAGCCGTCGAACCGCCGTTGATCGTGATGAAACTGGCGCTGACGTACCCACTGTAGCCATAGCAATTGATCGGCACCCAGCCACCACTTGCGGCGCCCCGCGTTGCGACCATCGTGCCTTCCGGAACGATCGCGATCACGGCGTCGCTCGTGCTCGGACCGCGGCGGCAGCGGACGCCATCGCCGTTGGTGCCAGAGATCGTGGCATAGGCGGCGGCGGTGGTGAAGTCGCTGCTGGTGGCACCGTCGGCGCCACCCGACCACATGTAGTCAACGTCGGCCCAACCGTCCTGCCCGGCGCAGACGACGCCGAGATAGCCGTTGCGCGGTTCGGCGTGGACGAGGACCCAGGAGCTCTCGCCAAGGACCGTAATCGTTGGTGAGGTTCCATTCGGAGCGGTCCGGCAGCGCAGCCCGGCCCCATTCGTGCCCTGCACCTCGGCGGAACCGATGGATTGCGCCGTATTGACGCTGGTCTGGCTCGGGACCGCGCGCGCTGGGCTGACCGCCTCACCCCGTCGCTGACGCGCGGGGGCGGCAACCGCCGCCGCCGGTGTCGTGGCCGGTATCGCCGCGGAGGTCACGCTCTCGTTGAAGACAACCGTAACGGAGGTCGACGAGGGCACGACTTCCGTCACGACCGTCTCGGTGGCGACCGTTGCCGTGGGCTCGACTTCCGAGACGACCGTCTCGGTGGCGACTGCTGTCGTAGGTTCGATCGCCTGCACAGCGACCGCTTCGGTCGCCACAACTTCGACAACCGCCGTGGGCTCCGCTGTCTGGACAGCGGCCTCTTCAGTCACTGCTGGATCGGCGACGACTGCTTCGGTAGCGACGACCTCGACGATCGCCGTGGACTCCGCTGTCTGGACAGCGGCCTCTTCAGTCACTGCTGGATCGGCGACGACTGCTTCGGTAGCGACGACCTCGACGATCGCCGTGGGCTCCGCTGTCTGGACAGCGGCCTCTTCAGCCACTGCCGGATCGGCGACGACTGCTTCAGTAGCGACGACCTCGTCGGTCACCACATCCTCTTCAGCCACTGCCGAATCGGCGACGACTGCTTCAGTAGCGACGACCTCGTCGGTCACCACATCCTTATCGATGACCGGCTCGACGCCACTCGCGGGCGACGCCTCGAACACCTCACCTTCAACCGGGGGTTCTTGGGCGACGACCTCTTCGACCGCTGCCGTCGGCTCCGCTGTCTCGGCGGCAACGGTTGCCGTGGGCTCGACCGTCTGGACAGCGACCTGTTCGGTCACCGCCACTTCGGCTGTCGCCGTGGGCTCGACCGTCGCGTCGGATGCCTCGGATTCGGTCTGGGCGCTTGCCAGGACGACGTAGTCGCCGTTGACGAACCCACTTTGGGCTGCGCAGTTCACCGGATAGAAGGCGACGCGTTCGATCGTCAGCTCATCGCCGGTGATCTCGAGCGAGCCCCCCTCGGGAATGCGCGTGATGATCCCGGCGTCGGTCGCCGCTCCGGTGCGGCACGCCAAGCCATCGTCGGGGAGAGACATCTCATCGTTGTTGACGACAACGCCGTAGTCGATCGCTTCCTTTTCGGGAGCGACGGAAACCGCTGACCCGTCACCGGCTGGTGTTTCTTCAGCCACGTCGTCTTCGGTTGCGGCGGTTGGATCGGGCAGGTCTTCCCCCATGTCCTCGGGAGAGGAATCGCTGCTGGAAGAGGGGGCTGACGCGATCGCGCCAACCGGGAGGTATCCAGCGCTGTCCAGTGTGGAGACGGAATACCAGAGCGACCCGTCACTTGCCGTCATCGGACCGTCGAGGATCGAAACCGATGTGCCGTCCGGGATTGCCGCGACGATCACGGCGTCGTACGAAGGTTCGGAGCGAAGACTCGCGTCGCCCGTCACGGTGCCCTGATCCCCCGATCCAAGGTCCACGTTCGCGAATGCGACCATGGGCGAAAAAAGCGATAAGCCAATGAGCCCAAACGCGAGGATGAACGTCGCGCGATGGGTGCGTGTGAGGATTGAAGCCAATCCCTTCCCTCCAGCTAGAGTCGTCCGACCGGGCAGCCCCCCAGTCGTTTCGCGCTCAATCGGTGGACGCGGGCCTGCCCTCATCCAATGCGTGCGAGAAGCGCCCTCGTCAGCCTAACGAGGGCGGCCGGATCTCTCCGACCGATGCTTTCGCCCGACCCGACGCGTGCGGAAGAACCTGTTCCCCCACAATCCCGGCACGAACATGAAGATGTGCCAGGGCGCGTTACGTTGTGACAATGTGCGAGTGTCCCTGAGAACCTCTCCGCCTTGTGGCGAGGTTCCCGAAAGCGCTGCTTTCTCAGGGGTGAAATCACACCATTGTGACGTCGGCTCGCCGGATGTTCGCCCTGCTCAAATGCGGAATCGTCGCGAGATGGTCTGGATTCAGGAACTCGAAAGAGATGAAGTTGAGATCAGGACGGGATGCGCCGCGAACGTGATCGTTGGGCACAAACCAGCCGGACATAAGCTCGTCTTCGCTCTTCCATGTGCGTCGAATCCCATCCGCGTCAGCCGATTTTGGCACTGACACCAGCCAAGGTTGTCGGAGCCGGGGCTGATCGAAACCTTCAGGACGAATTGACCGTAGCAAAGGGTGGGACGCGGTGTCAAGCAACGCACCCCCTGACGCCGCCGCGTACAGATTGCGAAGAAGGGGCTCGTGGACAGTATGTCGACGGTTTCGACGCGCGATCCGGCGACGATCGGCCGGCTTCAAATCAAGGGTGCCACAGTGTCGATACTCGCAACCGGCCCACATGGTATCAACCTTGAGTTCGGCGGATGTCCGGGTTCATAGTGCCTGCGGAGAGGGCAACAGTGCTTTTCCGGCACAGGATGCGCGGATGCTCTGCGACGATGGAAGGCAGCTCAGCATCATCGCGATGTTTGGTGTGTCTGCGTGGCACCTTCCGCCTGCTCAAAGTGCGGCATGAATGCACGACCGGTTGTCATCATGGGACCTGCCTGCTGCGGCCTGGAGCGGCGAAGGGTGTTTCCGGACGGCGCCGCCTCAGGCGACGCTACTGATCGGTGCTCGAGACGCTCTGCCGGCGGCGGCGGAACCGGTCGCCCAGGCCGGACTGGGCATTGGTCTCGGCGTCTCGTCGCTGCGTGGTGGCGATATCCAGCTCTTCCTGGATCTGCTCGAGGCGAACCCGGACTCGTTGCTCGTGGAGATACCAGAGGTCCCGGTGCACCGACGCATCCACCTGCCGCAGCTCCTCGATATGGGCGTTGAGATCGGACATCTTGTAGGCGACCTCACGATGGAGCTCGCCCGCCTCTTCCAGCCGCTCGTTGAGCCGTTCGAGACGTTCCTCGAAGGTGAGGCGGATCTGCTCGAAGCGGGAGTCGTTTTCCTGGCGTGCATCGTCGAGCATATCGATCAACCGGTCATGACGCTCAGTGAACTGGGTCTGGAAGCGGGCCAGCTCCTGGCGCGTGTTGAGCTCTCCCTCGCGCAGCTCGTCAAGCGTCGGGTCGATGTGGACCAGGCCGCGCCGCGTGTCTTCCAGGGTGTCGTAGATATGGGCCAGGTCGGCGCGCAGCTCGTCGATCCGGGCGCTGTAGCCTTCAGCGACCTCGTGGACATCGGTGGTGCGTCGTCGCGCCTCCTGGTCGACGATCTTGATCGCGTCCTCGGCCCGGATGATGTCCCGCCGGAAACCGTCGACCTCCGAGCGCACGGCATCGATGCCGTCGCGCAGGCCATGCGTGATCGCGCTGGTGCGATCGCCGAGCGCGGAGAGATGCTCGATCATCGTGACCAGTTCGTCGAAGCGCTGCTGATTCTGGCTGGCATCGTCGACCTTCTTGCGGGACGTGTCGAGGAGCTCGGTGACGTGCGCCTGGAGTGAGCGGATGGGACGGATGCCGTCGTCAATGCGGGTATCGAGCTCGTCCACCATCTGCCGTGTCCGATTCTCATCGAGGGCGCGGGCCTTGGCGGATTGCTGGGCCTCCTGCCGTGCCTGCTCGGCGGAGAGGCGGGTCTGCGCGACAAGCGCTTCCTGGTGCTTGGCTTGCTCCTCTTGCCGTGTCTGACGGCTCGCGAGTTCCCTCAGGGCGGTTCGCACCTCGTCGACCTGGCTTTGGAGCGTCGCGGTCCGCGCGTCATCCCGGCGCCGCTCGTCATCCTGACGTACCGCGGCGACCGCGGCGGCCGGCCCAGTGCCGGTAGCCGGAGGTCCTTGCGGTCCTTGCGGCCCTTGGGGACGCGGCTGGCTCGGCGGCGTCTTCCGTTCGACGTGCTCATTTGACATAATGATAACCATTCTCGAAGCGTCGGTCAGTCGAACGGAGGAATCGGCGGCGTTGACAGGAGCGGCTGTACACAGCGGCATCGCGCGGGTGTCCGGACCATACGTCGGAGGCCTGGCGTGTTGTCGCACGGCGGGCATGCCGGATCGAGCAGACCGGTACGCAGGTCAGGATACGGGACGGGGGCGCTCGATGTCATCCCGCGCCGGTGTCAGGAATGGACCCAGCGTCGAGAATCTCGATCGCATCGGCGACGCAGCATGCCAGCGCGGGTGGGTCGTATCCCCCTTCGAGGATCAGGACGAGCCGACCGCCGCACAGGCGATTCGCGAGCTCGATCGCGAGCCGTGTGAACGCTCCGAACCCGTCCTTGGTGACGGTCATCCCGCCGAGTGGATCGTCGGTGTGGGCATCGTACCCGGTTGACACCAGCAACAGCTCGGGAGCGAAGGCATCGATCGCCGGAACCACGACACCCTCCCACTGATGAAGGTAGGTGACATCGCCGGACCCCGCGAGCAACGGGATGTTCAGGGTAAGGCCCTTGCCGGCTCCGGCGCCGGTCTCCCACGATGCGCCGGTTCCGGGATAAAACGGCGCTCGATGCAGCGAGACATAGAGCACATTGCTCCGCTCGTAAAACGCCTCCTGGGTGCCATTGCCGTGGTGAACGTCCCAGTCGAGGATGGCGACACGGATGAAGCCCCGGTGGAGCGCGTGCTCCGCCGCGATGGCGCCCGTGTTCAGCAAGCAGAAGCCCATCGACCGCGACGGGGTGGCGTGGTGACCAGGCGGTCTGGCGATAACGAACGCGCGGCGAGACGGTCCGTCCAGCACGGCATCCACAGCGGCGATCGCGGCCCCGGCGGCGAGCCGGGCGACATCGAGCGAATCGGACCCCACCATGGTGTCGGCGTCGATCCAGCCCCCGCCGCGATCGGCGATCGCTTCCAGATCGTCGAGCAGGCGTGGCTCGTGGACGCGAATGATCGCATCGTCCGGTGCGGGCGTGAATCTGGCTTCCGGCCGGCCAACGAGCAACCCGCGGGCGGTCAACTCACGTTCGATGGCGGCCATCCGCGAGGGATTCTCCGGATGATGACCCGTCCGATGCCCCTGAAATGCCGGTGAATGGAAGAGGACGGTCCGAGATGCGGGCTGATCGGCCATGGTCATGTCCGGGGTGGTCTCCTCCCCGACCTCGATCACCGGAGAGTCAAGGGCTGGCCGCTTTCCTGTTACATGGAAGGATGCACTCGGGAACGGAGCCGGCGCATGCCCGTCAGCGTGGAACTTGGTGTTACGAGCCGGTGCGACGGGCGCGTGACGGAGCGTGTAGCGGAGGAGAAGTTGGACGCTCCGTTCCCGCGGACACGTGCCTGCCCCTGATCGGCGTAACGTTGGGGACTGGCCCCCCTATCGAGCGCGCTCTCCGCGCATCGTAGCCGGCACTCGGCGGCGGGACAGATCGCGTCGCTGCGGTCGGGGCGGGCGCGACAGCTTCGCCCGCGGTGATTGGTGCGCGGCGAATGAAGCTCACTGGTCCCATCCAGCTATAGATCAGCGCCCCCGCGATCGGAAGGCACAGGATCGCCAACCCCCACGACACCTTGTTGCCGCCACGGACGCGGGGACGGCGGATCAGATCACGGATCGCGTGAAGCGCCAAGAGGTACTGGGCGCATCCGAACCCGATGACCAGCATCGCCAGGATTAACGTTTGCAAAGGCATGTGTCGGTGCCTGTGACGCTCGCCGCGCGTGTTTTCCGAAACAGGATCGTTCTGACGCAACGGGATCGATGGAAACAGCGCCCCAAGGCGTATGAGTGTTCCAATCACAGTATAGAAGGCGCCACCGCAATAGGCGATTGTACGTACGCGGCGGTCAATCGGCGACCGGGCGAATGAAGTCGGCCGCGATGAAGCCCGATTCCTCACCATCGGCTACATCGACGGGATACCAGGTGTAGCCGTCGGCCTCGACGGAGTCGCCGGTCACGGAGAGCTCGGTGTTGATCGCCAGCTCGGTGACGATCTCGGCGCTGGCTGAGGCTTCCTCTCGGAGATTGACCCGGTCCTCGATCGTGACCGCGGTGGTGCCGGGGCCGATCGGTTCCTGTACCGGAGTCGATGCCACCGTATCTGCCGCCGCCGCATCGGCTCCGCCCCCAACGAAGGCGACGTAGCGCGGTGAGCCGCCGACATGGGAAGGCAGGATCCGGATCAGGTCCGCCGTCGCGAACCCCTGGGGCTCGAACGCGGCCCACCCATCGCCTGACGCGCCGGGAAGATACTCACGGCTGACATCGGGATTGGGCGGCGTCAGGGTCGCCGTGTCGTCCCACGGCTCCCCCTTGGCGTCCGCGATCTCGAGCGCGCTAGTCGCGAAGTAGGCTGGAAAGGGGCTGACATTGCGGACCGCGACGTTGATCCCGATGAAACCACCGATTCCGCCATATCCCGAGCCCAGCGCCTTGAGCCGGAAGTCGGCGAGATCGAAGACGTCCTGGCCGTAGATCACGTCCTGGACCGTGATATCCCAGCCACCGGTGCGGAGCGCGTCGCCGATCGCCGCCGGGCGGGCGGGGTCCGCGCCGACATCGGTATCGGCGGCATCCGGTGCGTCTACCGCCGGAAGCGTGGCGACCTCGGCAAGTGCGAACACCGCGTCCCCCCAGGCGCTGGCGATCGTCGCGCTGTCGTACCACAGCAATGCCGCCGCCGGGTCGTCCACCGCCGAGACGACCCACCCCTCGCTCGACTCGCCGGGAGCAACCACGGCGTGCAGGGGAGGGTCGGGCAGGACCGCACCGGGCGGGCGTCGCCGGGCTCCGTCGCCGCCGGACACCGCGAAGTCGGCCTGGGAAATGCTCAGCGGTCGATCCGAGGTGTTCTCGACGGTGACCCGGGCCGCGATGTAGGCGAGGCCATCGGGCGCCGCCGGGTTCTCGGCGTTCGTCTGGGCCAGCAATGCGTTGGCCTCGGCCCCGGCGACAACCTCCCCCACGGTGATGCGCCAGGGGCCGGCGTCCGCTGGCTCACCGAGCGGTCGCACGGTCTGCGAGTCTCCGAACTGATTCATCGTCATGCCTCTTCCTATTAATAGGAGGTTCCACCAAAGTGGGTGTATCCGCTCGATGCTCGCCAAGGCTTTGTGGATGGCTCCGTCCCGTCAGGGACGGACACTACCTGATGACAGGAAGCGACAGCTCGGCGACCGGCACCCGCCATGCCGTACGTTCGTGACAATGTTACCTTGAACGGGGAAGGGGAGATACTGCCCTTCTCCTGACACGACTGGTGATCCAATTCGACTGGATTGTCGTTGGACCGGGAAGAGACCCGAAGCCGAGGAGAGGCCATGGCCTGAAACTGGCTATAAGGTTGTATGATGGGTTCGTCGCTTGGCGAACCGGATGTCGGAGCCGATCATCCATGGTGGTGTCGGAATCGACCGAGTGTACGGAATTGAAAGGGAAGACGGCATGCGGTCATTGCACCATCTTTTTCTCGACAGTGTACGGGAGCAACGAAACGGCGTTGTCGCAGGGCCGGCGATGGGTCGCCTGCTGGCGGCGCAGACGGAGTTCACGAGCGACGTCGATGTGCTGAACTACGCGCTGACGCTGGAGCATCTCGAGGCGGCCTTCTATCAGCTGGTCCCCGAGTATGAGTTCTCCGAGGACGGGTTCGGCAATTCGATCGCCGACAACCTGACGATCATCGGCGAGCATGAGACGGCACACGTCGATACACTGACGAGTGTGATAAGCGATCTCGGTGGCGAGCCGGTTGAGGCAGCCGAGTACGACTTCGGCGTAACGGATGCCGTGACCTTCCTGGCAACTGCGGCCGCGGTCGAGAACCTTGGCGTGCAGGCCTATGACGGTGCCGCCGCCTCGATCGAGAGCGTTGACTTGCTGCTGGCCGCCGGTGGTATCGTTGCCGTCGAGGCGCGACACGCCGCCTACCTGAACCTGCTGAACGCCGAGAGCCCGTTCCCGGCGGCGGTCGAGACCCCCTTGACGCCGGATGAAGTGCTCGAGATCGCGGGTCCGTTCATTGTCACGGAGGCTACTCCGGAAGCATAGGGCGATGCGTTCGCCAGAACCGGTGACATCCGCGTATCATCGTCCGTCGAAACTCTGAAAGGGAGAACTTTCAATGCCATTTACGTCTGACAAGCGGTCAGCCTACGAGGCCCTGCTGCAGAAGGCGGTCGACTCTCGCCTTAGCGAAGTGTCCCGCCGCGGCTTGCTCCGCAACGCCGCCGTCGCCGGTGGTGGTCTCGCCGCCATGAGCACGGTCGGATTCGCCGTCGCGCAGGATTCCACGCCCGTCTCGGGTGATGTCGCAACACCGGCTGGCGACTCGCCATTCGAGACTGACGCCGATGTCCTTAACTTCGCCCTGACCCTCGAGCATCTCGAGAGCGCCTTCTACCGCGATGGCCTCGCGGAGTTCGACGAGGCGGCCATCACGGACCTTGGCTTCCAGACCAGTGTCTATGAGAACCTGACCGAGATCGCCGCGCACGAGGCCGCGCATGTCGAGACCCTCACCAGCGTCGTCACCGACCTCGGTGGAGAGCCGGTTGAAGAGGGCACGTACGACTTCGGGTACACCGACGCCGCCAGCTTTCTCGCGGTCGCCCAGGCCCTTGAAGACACGGGCGTCGGCGCCTACAACGGCGCCGCGCAGTACCTGATCGATAACGACGAGCTGCTGACGGCCGCGCTGACGATCCATGCGGTCGAGGCTCGGCACGCGGCCTACCTCGCGCTCCTGAACGAAGCATCGCCGTTCCCGGATGCGGTCAACCCGTTCCTGACGGTCGAGGAAACGCTCGAGATCGCGGGCCCTTTCATCGTCGAAGACTAGAGTTCCCTGGGTTCCCCAATCCCGGGATCACCGCGGGAAACCGCCGAGAAGCTCCTCCTGGCCTCACCAGCCGGGAGGAGTTTCGCTATGCGTCGCTTGCGTCATAATCTGTGTAACGCTCACTGTCATTCCAACAGCTGTGTCGAGCAGCCGCATCGGTCAGAAGCATGCCGACCAAAGGAATCTCAGCAGCCGCGTCGGGCAGCCGCGTCGGGCAGCCGCGTCGGGCAGCCGCGTCGGGCAGCCGCGTCGGGCAGCCGCGTCGGGCAGCCGCGTCGGGCAGCCGCGTCGGGCAGCCGCGTCGGGCAGCCGCATCGCTGAGGAGGACCGCAGTCCGATGAGATTCCTTGGCATACGGCCGGTCTTGCCGATCTGCGGATTGGCTGCGAGAGATTCCTCCACTTCGTTACCGATGCGGCTGCTCGACACAGCTGTTGGAATGACGACATGACCAGAACAGACTACTCACGAGCGACATGCGCTCGTATTTGGTTCTGGTTCCCTCGTCAGCAAGCGGCGGACCGTGGCGATCGGGACCGGCGCAAAGTCGCGATACCAGTGGCTGACGGCATGGAAGCGCACCGCCTCGATCAGCACGACCGTTTCCACGCCATCCTTGCGGAACTGGGCCGCGACATCGCGCGCGGCGACCGGGACCGCGACGATCGTCCGCGCCGGTCGCCGCCGTGCCACCGCGCCGATCGCGGCACGCATCGAGGCTCCCGTGGCGAGCCCGTCATCGACGAGAATGACGGCCTTGTCCGTCAGGGGAACAGGTACCCCGCCGTCGCGCAACACGCGGTCGATCTGGTCCTGCTCATCCTTGGCGCGGGCGATCAGCTCCCGGACGGTGGCCGGGGGGAGCTCGAGCTCCCGGATGAGGGACTCGTTGAGGACGCGAGCCCGTCCCGGCCCGACCGCGCCGATCGCCAGCTCCGGCTGACCCGGCGCGCGAATCTTGCGGATGGTGCTGGCGTCGAGCGGTGCGCCGAGGACACGCGCGATCTCGGCCGCGACGGGGACACCGCCGCGCGCCAGGCCGACCACGACGAGACCTCCCGGGTCGATGCCGGCGACGATCGGTTCGAGGGCGTGGGCCAATCTGGCTCCCGCATCCGAACGATCCCGAAAAGGTGGTTGGCGAGAGGGACGTCGGGTCATAAGCAGCCTCCCGATTCTGGAGATGGCTTTGCGGAGCGGCCGCACGGAGCTCACGATCCCGCCGAGGCCGAAGCGGCGACGGCGTTGGCGCTCGACAGAGGAGTCCAGACGATTCATGAACAGCTCGCACCTGACGATCGTTTCGACGTCACAACCCTGGTTCGCGGTGCGGTTTGCCGATCCCGGCATCTTTATTATCGAAGAGCCGCACCATGTCGAGCGAGTCAAGTCGTACCTGATCGAGGGCGGGGAGCGGGCGATCCTGCTCGATACCGGAATGGGCGTGGGCGACATGCGGGCGCTCGTCGAAGGGTTGACGGATCGACCGGTCATCGTCGTCAACAGCCATGCGCACTGGGACCATATCGGCGGCAACCAGCAGTTTGGCGAGAGCTGGATCCACGAGACCGAAGCAGAGGCGCTCGCAAAGGGCGTGCCGAACACGAAGCTGCGCCGGGCGTTCTCGCCAGAGAACCTGAGCGGACCGCTTCCGGACGGCGTCGACCCGGCGACGATCTCGTTTCCGCCTATAGCTGCGACCGGGACGGTGCGGGACGGCCAGCGGTTCGACCTTGGAACGCGAACCTTGGAGGTGATCCACGGGCCGGGGCATTCTTGCGGCGGGATCTCGCTCCTCGACGCCGGCAACGGTGCGCTGTTCAGCACCGATGTTGCCTACGCCGGCGCGCTCTACGTCTACGATCCCGCCGAGCTGCCCGTGTATCATGCCTCGCTCTCGCGGTTGGCCGACCTCGCGCCGAACCTGAATGCAGTGTATCCCGCGCACGGCGCGAGCCCGATTTCTCCCGCTCTGCTGCCAATGATGCGGGATGGGGTCGCTGCCGTGATCGACGGGCTGCCCCCTCAGCGGACCGAGGGCGACATGGCGCGCTACGATTTCGACGGTTTCGCGCTCCAGGTCTGGGGCATGCCCACGGGTGGATCGCTGCACATGAATAATCCGGATCTGGGCTCGATTGCAAGGCCGTGACAATTGCTGGCGTGGTTGTGGGCGGGCATACGCGGACAGGATTTCCCAAAGGGATCAATGGGCCACGTCCGTTCAATTGCTTCGCAATTGCCTATTGGTGGATGCGGTCCATCAGTTCCTACGGAACTGCCTGTTGTGAATCTCAGCAATTGCGTCGCGCGCGAAGAGCAGGCCGGCGGAGCCGATGGTATCGCTTGCCAAGGTTTCGTCCGCTGCGCGATACAGCTGTTCGGACCGGCTTCGCCGGGTGATCCTTCGGTCGCTTCGCTCCCTCTGGATGACGACAGGAAATATGACAAAAAGCGTTGGACAGCCTGGCGGGAGCTTGTAGCCGCACCGTTACCGGTGGCTGGTGACGCCGACCTGCTGGCACATGTCGAGCACGGGGCAGGTCGAGCACCGGGGCCGCTCGCCGGTGCAAACGTGTTTGCCGAAGGGCACGAGCCGCTCGTTGATCTCCACCCAGTACCGCGCCGGCAGGACCGCTTCGAGCGCCGCCATCGTCGCCTCGGGCGTCTTCGCCTGGACATACCCCCACCGGTTCGTAACGCGATGAACGTGGATATCGACGCTGATCCGACTCTGACCGCAGGCGATCCCGAGCGCGAGGTTGGCGCACTTGGGCCCGATTCCCGGAAAGGATCGCATCACGTCGCCCTCGCATGGAAGATCGCTGTCGTAGACGTCGCGAACCGTGATCGCGATGTCCCGGATCTGGGCCGCCTTGCGCTCGTGAAACGTGACATCGGCGATCAGGGTGTCGATCGCGGCCGGTTCCAGCCCGGCCATCGCGCCGGGCGTACGGGCTGCCGCGAACAGGCGGCGGGCGGCGACGAGGCTCGTCTCATCCCGGGTGCGCACGGAGAGCATGCAGGCAACGATCTGCTCGAACGGCGAGGCGAACCCATCGTCGCGCAGCTCGAACATCGCGGCTTTCGGGAACGGGCGAACGGCTTCCCGGATCTTTACCATCGCCTCGTCGATCTCGAATGGCTGTTTCTTCATTACCAGATGCGGTTCGTCCATAACGCGTAGTGATCGCAAATGGAGTGCCGAGCCCGATGCCACCTGGTGTCGGTCAAGCCGAGGAAACGCCTCCCGGCTCAGCCGGGGAAGACGCCGAAGGAGGAATAGTGCGGAGCACCGGGTGCAGGTACATCGCGATCGGGAGCGCGGTATTGACGATCACGAACAGCACCAGCGTCGCATCGAGCCCGATCCGATCGAGAAGATACCCGTAGACGACAATCCCGACCGGCAGCGTGCCGGAGCCAAGCGCGATCCTGGCGCTGAAGACGCGTCCACGCATTCCGGCCGGGACGCGCTCCTGATAGATGGTCATGGACAGCGGATTGATCGGCTCGAAGAGCACGGCGCCCATGAAGATCGCGCCCGCGATCACTCCCCACGGCGGCACGAAGAAGAGGACCCAGAACGCGATTGCCCGCATTGCGAACCCGCCGATGATGACGACGCTTCGTGGCAGGTGCCGGTGGAGTCCGGCGAAGATCAGGTTCCCGACGATCGAGCCCACCGCCAGGCCGGTGAAGATGAAGCCGAGGTTGACCGCGCTGCCGTAGCGCTCGTTGACGTAGACGGGGAGGATCACGGCGTAGAGGGGCTCGGCGATCAATCCGCCGACGGAGAAACTGAGCACCATCCACAGCAGCAGCCGGTCGCGATAGAGAAACCCGAACCCTTCCCGGACGTCCGCCAGATAGCGTTCGAGCCGTCTCGTGGCGTCGCTCATGGCGCGCGCGACGGGACGTGATGGGACCCGCAGCGCGACGATCGCCGCCGAGATCGCGAACGATGCCGCGTCGAGGTAAAGGAGGGTCGTGGCGCCGAGCGCCGCGATCAGGATCCCGCCGATCGGCGCGCTGAGCGTGCTCGCCAAGCGCTGGGTGATGCTGTATGCGGCGTTGGCGCGCTCGAGGGTTAGCCCGGTCCCGCTCACCAGCTCGGGAAACAGACTGCTCCGGGCGGACGATCCTGGCATGTCGAGGAGCGCACCGAGGAAGACCAGGACGAGCAGTTGCCAGAACGCAATCCCGATTGTCTGGTGCAGGATCGGGATCAGCAGCACCGCACCGCACGACACGACATCGGAGACGATGCTGACGCGTTTGTACCCCATCCGGTCGACGATCGCGCCACCGAAGATGCCGACGATGATCCCCGGGAGGGCACCAACCGCCACCGCGATTCCGGTGGACGTCGCGCTTCCGGTCGTGGTCAGCACGAACCAAGGGATCGCAAGGTAGGAGAGCGAGTTCCCGATTTGGGAGACCACGTTCGCCGCCAACAGGGCGTAGAGCGGACCCCTGGTTTGTGCAGCTGATCGATCGGCCAAAAGTCCATCCCTTTCCTGACTGAGATCAGGCGTGGCTCTCGATCGGCACGGGAGGAGTCGTGGTGGGGGCGTCCGCTCGCTGTTGCAACAAAAGGACGAGGCCGATCACGACCAGCACGCCCGCGGTGACCGTCCACCCGATCGCGCCGAGCCCGGCGCGGGCCGAGAGCAGACCGGCGACCGTCGGCAGCACGGCCCCGCCGAGCACGGCGGCGCTGACCTGGAAGCCGATCGCGTGCATCGCCACGTTGGAGCCGAGCCGGGCCGGGGTCAGCGACATCAGGGTCGGGAACATCGGTCCTTCGCAGAGGCCGAACACGGTCAGCCCGGCGATCGCGAGCGGGGCGCTGTCCCGAGTGAGCAGCAGCGCGCCGAACAGCATCCCCCACGAGCTGAAGCGTACGAGCCGGGCGTCCCCCAGACGCCGGGAGAGCGAGCCGAGCAGCAGCCGTCCTGACGCCATCGCTCCCCAGTAAAGCCCGACCCAGACCCCCGCCAGGCCCGCCTCGATCCCGAGCCGCTCGACGAGCAGCTTGTAGCCCCACGACCCGGCGGTGAACTCCACGCCGGTGACGAAGAAGAACGTGATCACCTGGAGCCAGACGAGCGGCATCCGCACGATCACGGCGACCGGCGCGGACGGCTCGCGCGCCGCGCCCTCCCCGCCTTCCTGGTGCCGGACCGACCAGATCGAGCGGGTGAGCAGGAAGGTGACCGCCATCAGGAGGACGACAGAGCCGACGATCGCGTAGCCCCAGCGCCAGGAGACACCGCCTGAGATCACCGCCGCCATCACGAACGGGCCGATCATTGCGCCGAATCCGAAGAAGGCGTGAAGGAGATTCATCACGCGTGTCGAGAAGTTCTCCGCCGCGTAGAAGTTGAGCCCAGCATCGACCGCGCCCGAGCTCAGCCCGATCAGCAGGGCCATCGCCAGCACCACGGGGAAGACCGGGGCGATCGCGTAGCCGAACAGGCCGACACTCGCCATCGTGGTGCTGAGCACGAGCAGGCGCCCAAGCCCGAGCGCTTCGATCGCGCGTCCCGACACGAGGCCTGACGCAAAGTAGCCCGTGCCGGAAGCGAAGAGGATCGCACCCAACGTCTCTCGCGAGAGGCCGAACGTCGCCCGGATCGAGGGCCAGGCGACCCCGAGCACGGCGTCGGGAAAGCCGATGCTGACGAAGGCCAGCAGGGCGACAAGGATGGTCAGGGTGGAAGCGGATCGTTTGGCGATCATTGGACCGTCCAGACAGACCACCGGGAGAGAGCCTCCCACGAATTCGTAGGGGCTGGCTGGAATCGACCAGCGAGGAAATCTCTGACATGTGCCGTTGGTCGATTCGTATACCCGCCCGCGGTTGGCATGGCGGAGGTTCCGCCCGTGACCGGGACGTTTGCTGCCAATGCGGGGATCAATATGAAGCTTCGCTTCACCGGGCCGCAACCGATGCCGCTTACACGGGCGGGCTGGAATCGACTGGCGAGGAAGTCTCTGACACGTGCCTTTGGTCGATGCGTATACCAGCCCGCGGTCGGCATGGCGCGGGTTCCGCCCGTGGTCAAACCAGCGGACGCGCCAGCTCCGCGAACAGGGTCTGAGCCGGATTGGTTACAACGGTAATCTCACGACTGCTACCGTTGGCTGGGAGCATTCGCTGGCAATGCGGGGACCAACGTGAAGCTTCGCTTCACCGGGCCGCCACGATCGTCCCCGACGATGGTCTCGCCCGCATGATCGCCGATTCGTGGATCAACCGCGCGACGCGGTGGCGCCAGCGGACACCGGCGCCGGCAAGGTCCGCCCGACCGCTGTCGCGACCGCCGCCATCCGCGGCATCAGCGCGTTGAACTCGGCCACGTCCAGCGACTGCGCGCCGTCCGACAGCGCGTGGTCCGGGCTCGGATGGAC
>JAABUN010004274.1_pt1 | contig 19865 bp, 18 predicted proteins | sample 5559311 | NCBI WGS metagenome assembly JAABUN01 (sample SAMN10711877, study PRJNA513370) | rock metagenome | isolation source: Antarctica rocks | place: Antarctica: Victoria Land, Siegfried Peak sud
TCGACGCCCTCTGCGATGGGCTGGTCGCGCTGATGGACGATCCGCTCCGGGTCCGCTCCCTCACCGCCCGCGCCCACCGCGGCGCGGCTGATGCAAGGATTTCCACCTAAGTCGGTATCAGACTACCCATCGCGGGCCGCAAGCTCCTCGACGCGCCGCTCGGCTGCCGCCACCAGGACGGTATCGAGATCGCCCAGGGCCACGAGCAGCCGCGCACGGGCCTCCGTCGACAATGGCGTCAGAACCTCGCCCAGTCGCGCGGCGATTGCCGTCTGATAACGCGCCAGCAGCGCATCGCCAGTGGCAGTGAGGCTGACCTGGACTTGCCGCCGACTGCGCGGGTCGGGCTGGCGCTGCACAAGCCCGCGCTCGACCAAACCATCGAGGCGGCTCGTCATCGTCGGCACCGTCACCTGGACCTGCCGGGCGAGGTGGGTCGTCAGCGTCACCCCCTGCGCCGCAATCGCCTTGAGGCAGCGGAACTGCGGCAAGGTCAGCGCGACATCATCGCCGAAGTCATCGAGCGCCCGCAGAATCGTCTGGATATAGCGGGGGATCGTCGTCTCCAGCGCGATCAACAACGCGCCGTCGAGCTCAGCATCCGTCGCCGCTATTCCCGCTGGTGCCGACTCTCGCCCCACCACGCCTCCCCACAGTTCGCTTCGTCAGGCAAACACTTAGCTTCACGAATACTAAGATGAGTGAACAGTCTTTGCAACCAGGCGCGATCGGCGCGTGATCCTTCCCGTCAAGGTTGCTATCGGTGATCGTTATTCGCGATCTATGCGCGGTCAGGGATAATCGCAATAGCAGTTTGAAACGCGCGATGCCGCCCACACACTCCTGACAGGCGCCGTAGCAGCGATGAAGCCAGGAAAGAATGGGCGACATGGCGCGTTTCGGCATGGCGGCAATAGGGTCCGGCAATCCGGCGCATATGCGACCGACCGTTTACCCCTTACCGCTCTTCGCTGACGGCTTGGTAGACAGCGGCGGTGACGAAGCCGTAGATGAGATGTGGGATCAGGTCGGAGATCCAATCGCTCGCCGCCCACTCCTTTGGATCGTTCACGCCGAACGCGGCAATCGGCACATCACTCATCGTCCACGTTATCAAGGGCGTGATCGACGCAGAGAGCGGCGCGATTACCTATTACAACCAGATCATCGAAGCCTGCGACGGCGTCGCCTGGGTCACGCAAGATATGGTTATCGATATCCTGCGCGATGAGCAGAGCCATCGCCGCCTCTTCGAGGGTTTCCTCCGGGAGTTCGAGACCGAAGAGGTCCAGCGTTAAGGTCGCCCGCACAACTGCAGCGACACCAACGACCGAGAGGTGGGCAACATTACCCACCCCTCTTCTATCCAGTTCTATCCAAGTTATACTGATCGATAAGTAACAAACGGCAGATCGCGGTTAGTGGCGTTCATCCTGTCACAAAGATCCAGGTAGCGGTGTTTTAAGGTTCAGAGGTCGGGAGCGCCGATCACGGACCGGGATGCAGGAGCAGCAGAGAGCGTGGGCAGCGATTCACTCGCGCGCAATCTCGCCAACGGAGAGGCGGGGGGGCTGGCCGCTGACGGGCGAAAGGGGACACGTTTCGAAACCCTTTTTCTCCGCCATTACGGTCGCGTCTTCGGGATCTTGCGGCGGCTGCTCGGGTCGGACGAAGCGGCCGAGGATGCGGCACAAGAAGTCTTTCTGCGCCTCTATCGCCAGGAAGCGCCGCCCGGTGACGAGGTCGGGCTGAACCGCTGGCTGGCCCGCGTCGCCACGAATCTGGCGCTGAACGTGCTGCGCTCGGATCGCCGACGACGCACCCACCTTCAGCACAACGCGGTCCTCGATCTGGCGGAAGAACCGGTGCGCGGAGATCGTCAGGATCCGGTGCGCGTGGCGATCGCCCATGAGGAAACGGCGCAGGTACGCGCCGCCCTGGAACAGTTAAGTGAGCGGGCGCGCACGCTACTGATCCTACGCAACAGTGGCCTTGCCTATGCCGAGATCGCCGACGCCCTCAGGGTTGCGCCCGGCTCGATCGGGACACTGCTCGCCCGTGCCGAGCGCGATTTCCGCAAGCGGTACGAAGCGTTGCACCGTGCGGAAGGCGAGTCGCAGACGAATAGCAACGAGTGACAAAGCGACAGCGACGGCACCAGTAAGCCGCCGAGTACTTGTCATCGTTGCCCTTACACGCGGAGGACGAAGCAATCATGCGGTGTTTTGACGAGGGTCTGCTACGAGCATACCTCGACGGTGAAGTGAGCGGGGACGAACACCGAACGTTCCTGGCGCATCTTGCCGCGTGCCCCGATTGCGCCCGTCAACTCCACAATATCGAGGCGACCGCTCAGACGACCGCGACACTCCTGGGCCGGTGGCTGCCCGAGCCGACTGCCGAAGCCGCCAAAACCCCCATGCCAGAGGAACGCCGGGCAAGCCTCGCGCTGGCCCGTTTCCAGACCACCCTACGTGACGATATGCGCGGTGTCGAGACCGCGCCGCGAGGACTATCCATCGTATTAAAGGAGCAGATGACCCAGATGTTTGCAAGACTCACCACCCCACGCTTACGGCCAACGCTGGCCGCCATGTCCCTCGTCGCAATCCTGGCTGTGGTGCTGGCGTTCAGCCCACTTAGTTCGCTGGCCGACCAACTTTCCAAGACGTTCCGGGTGCAGCAATTCGCCGCCGTCACGGTGCGCGTGCCGGGGATGAAGACCCTGCCGCAGCCGCAGCAGATCACCCCCGAGCAGAAGCAGATGGCCCAGCAGATGCTAGCCGCGCTCGGCACACCGACGACGAACGCCACCAAGGACACCGTCGCTGAGGTCGCCGATACCGCCGCCGCGAAGTCGTTCCTGGCGCAGTACGGCGCGACTTTACAGGTACCCGGCAAGCTGCCCACCGCCTATAGCAGCACGACCGCACGCTACGGCACGGCGCAGCCGACCTCGTCGAGCTATCTCCTGAACGTGGCAACCGCGCAGCAGTACCTGACGCTGGCGAACTCGCCGGAGTTGAACAGTTTGCCGTGGCCCGCTGGTGTCACACAGATGACCTTCGGACTGGACACCCCGGCTGCGGTCGCGACCTACTACGGTGACGGTCAGACGAACGGACTCGGCATCGTGCAGATGGCGAATCTGGCGGGTGCTGGCCCCGGTGCCGGCCCGGCGCTGAAGCTGCCCGATGAGCTCGATGTCAACGCCTTCCGCACCGCGCTCCTCGCGCTGCCCGGTCTGCCGCAGGACACGGTCGCCCAATTGCAGAATGTCAAGGACTGGGACCGCACCCTGATCATCCCCGTCCCCGAGGACGCGACGACCAAGAACGTGACGATTAAGGGCAATGCGGGTCTGCTGATTCTGGACGGTCAGGGTCGTGGTTCGCTGCTGATCTGGCAGGATAACGGGATCATGTACGCCGTTGGTGGCACCGTCAGTGAAGCTGATGTCATGCTGGTCGCCAACAACCTGACGAACGCACGCTAACTCCCTTTCCCTTCCCTTTCCTCCCTTTTCTCGTGGGGCGGGTGGTTGAACCGCCCGCCCCGCACTTTGCCCATGCAACGGCAAGGCAACCAGGATCGAAGAGGCAGCATGGCTCGTCAACCACCGACCCAGGACCGTCGAGGAACACCACTCACCAGCCTGTTACAATCCGTGCGCACCGTCCCGTACACCTGGGGCAGTACACTTGAAGAGCGCCAGGCACCTTTTCCAGCCGATGACCATTTCCCAGACCCCGACGATCAACTCTTCCGCGCGCTCGACGTGGCCGCCCCGGCACCGCTGACCTTCCGTTGGCTCTGCCAATTGCGCGCCGCGCCGTACAGCTACGACTGGCTCGACAATCTTGGCAGGCAAAGCCCCCGCCGCCTGACAACCGGCCTCGATGATCTGGCAGCGGGTCAGCGTATAATGTTCATCTTTCGCCTTGTCGACTTCGCTCGCGACAAGCACCTGACGCTGACCTTACGTGGCAAGAGCGCGGCACTCTTCGGCGAAGCGGCGATCACCTATCGCGTCGTCGCGATCACACCTGAGCGCAGCCGTATCGTCGTCAAGCTGGCGATCCATTACCCGTTCTGGGGACGCTGGCCGCTCATCCGCTGGCTCTTCGCCATCGGCGACCTGATCATGATGCGGAAGCAACTCGGCACGCTCAGCAAATTAGCCGAAGCGATGGCGCGGCGAGCAGGGCTCTGAGGCTGAACGGATGGCTGGCGGCTGATGGTTGTGGCGAACGTCATCGCCTTATTGGTGGGGGATGCCGAGCGGGTCAACACGTTCGCCATGCCCGTCAGCCGCCAGCCCCCCCGCCTCAACTCACACAAGCCCCGTAATCGCCACCATCGGCAATTGACAAAGCGTTGCCCGCCCACTACCGTGAGGGGCGTGCGCGGCTCCGCACAGCGCACCGCGAAAACGAGCATACGGAAGCGAGGGGAATATTGACTACAACGGGGAGTGGGCGAACGCTGGTCGGCTGCCGGGTGGTCACGCCGCAGGGGCTCCTGGACGATGCCGCAATCGGCATGGCGGAAGGGCGAATCGTGAGCCTCGGCGCTCGCACCGGCCAGGAGCGCGGCCTGCTCGATGATCTCGATGGGCTAACATTGCTTCCCGGCTTCATCGATCTGCACATCCACGGTGCGGGCGGGGCCGACGCGCACGCCGGCGAGATCGCCGCGCTCGCCGCCTTCCTGCCGCGTTGCGGCGTCACCGCCTTTCTCCCCACCCTCGCCGCCGACGCCGAAGAACGCACCTTCGCCGCCCTCCGCGCGACAGCCGCCGCGATGCAAGGCCAGGGGCCACACAGCCGGGCAATCGTCCTCGGCGCACACCTAGAAGGACCGTTCCTCAACCCGGCGCGGGCCGGGGCGATCCCGCCCGAACATATGCACCCAGCCGAACCGGCGCGATTGGCACGTCTGCTCGGCGCGGCTCCGGGTGTGGTGCGACTGATGACCGTCGCGCCCGACGCCCCCGGCGCACTCGACCTCATCCCGGCGATCGTCGCGGCGGGGGTCGTGGTGAGCCTCGGGCATACTGCGGCCGACTACGATCTCTTCCGCCGCGCGATCGATGCGGGCGCACGGCATACCACGCACCTCTTCAACGCGATGACCGGAATCGCCCATCGCGCGCCCGGTGCGGCGGGCGCGGCCCTCACCGACGCGAGGATCACCGTCGAACTGATCGCCGATGGCGAACATGTCCACCCCGCAATCCTCGCCCTCGTCTTGCGCGCAAAAGGGGTCGCAGGGGTCGCGCTCGTCAGCGACGCGGTCGGCCCGGCGGGATTGCCACCCGGCGACTACAAATGGCTCGCACGGCAAGTCCACTCGGACGGCATGACGGTACGTCTGCCCGATGGCACCCTGGCGGGCAGCCTCGGCACGATGGACCGCGCGCTGCGGACGATGCTCGCGCCGATCCCGCACGGGGCCGGGAGCAACTTGGTCGACATCGCCCAAACCCTTGCCACCGTGCCCGCACGGATCCTCGGCCTCGCCACTAAAGGCACACTCGCCCCCGGCGGCGACGCCGATATTGTCGCGATCGATGCGGATGGTCAGGTGCGACGCACCTACATCGGCGGCGAGATCGCCTACGCAGGTTGAGCAATCCCGATCAGCGCCGGGTTCTTACCACAGAACAACCGGATTGGGCACAGTGGTACGCCATCTCTCGTCTTCTCTCCTCGTCTCTGTGCGCTCTATGGTTCAATCCCGTTTCTTCTTTCACCACCAATCGGCGCTGCGTGTTCAGTACAGCAGCGCCGGGTCTTGCCTCTCGCGCCAGAGCGCTTCGAGGATCGTGAGTTCATCGCGGATCTCGGCGGCGGTCATCTCCGGGGCCGGGGTGAACGTTTCGAGGACTACCAGCGAGAAAGCGTCAATCCCGAATCGGCGGATATCAGCGTTCGGGCACTGGTCGAGCACACCCGGCATCTTCGTTGATTGAGCGAAGGCCAGTTTGTTGCGGAGGCTGGCAAGATTTGCCGTGGAGCCAAGCAGAGCTTCGCCATTCTCACTGTTGACGAGGCACTAGACGCCCACCTCGGGGTGTGATTGCTTGTAGTTCGCCTGTAATTCCTTGCGGCGAGATACGCCACTCGTCGTCGTCCTCTGGTTAGCGGTTGTAGGGCAAAAGAGTTAGCGCACCCGTGCGGGTAGTGATGACACGCAGCACGATCAGATATGCTCGTACTTCAGTCATCCCCCGGCGCAAGGGCTTCGGCAAAGGCGGGCTTCGTTTCGCGCCTGCGACCAAACATGTACAGCGTCCAGGCGAAGAGGAGGGCGTAGAGGACGGCGTCAACGAAGAAGATCGCGCTCAGGCTGGCCCACTTCGAGAGCGCCCCGGTGACGAAGGGGGCGGTCGCGCCGCCGATCTGTCCGAGCCCGGCCAGTGTGCCGAATGCCGCCATCTTCGCCCCGGCGGGCATATCCCGCCCGCCGATCGCGTAGGTCAGCGTCAGCGCCCCGCCAGCAAACAGGCCGAGCAACAGGCGCAGAACCATCAACTGTCCCCAATGGTTGACGAAAGCGATCGGCACGCAGAGGATCGCCCCGGCCAGCAATGCGCCGAAGAGGAGCGGGCGCGGCTCAATCCGCGAAGAGAGCCGCCCGGTCCAGACCGCCGCGAAGCTCGCGGTAAGCGCGCCGAGCGTCATCACCACGCCGGTAATCGTGCCGATTCGCGCCGCTGGAGCATTCAGTGTCTCGATATAGAGCGGCAGGAGCGGCCCGAACGACTTATCAATAAACTGAATTGTGAACATCGCCACCGCCAACCCGACGAAGATCGGCAGATGGAGCATCTCGCGAAAAGTCAGGCGCGGTTTCGGTGCCTCCTTAACGCCAGCCACCGGGGCGTTACCCCGCTCCCGATCTTCTCGATAGGCGAGCGTGATGATCAGGAAGGCGACCACGCAGAGGCCGGAGGCGAGGAAGAACGAGCCGTGCAAGCCGAAGGCATCGACGATCACCCCGCCGATGAACGGGGCGGCGATCCCGCTGGCAAGCTGTGTCGCCTGAATCAACCCGACAGACTCACCGACCTGGTGGCGCGGGGCGATCGTGGAGGCCAGCGCCACCGACATCGCGGCGACGCCGCCGAAGACGCCGATCGCCAGCCGCAGCGCCAGGAGTTGATAGATATTCGTCACGAAAGCCATCAGCGCGATCAGGACGGCGAAGGCACCGAGCGAACGCTGGAGCATCACCTTCCGTCCGTGGCGTTCGGCGAGGATCGACCAGACCGGGGCCAGGAAGCCCGAGAGGAGCGGACTGATCCCGAAGATTAGCCCCGACCACAGGGCCGCATCGCCAGGATCGGTGATCCCGAGTTGCTTGATGTAGAGCGGGAGAAAGGGCATTACGAAGGTAAAGCCGGTGAACGAGACGAAGACGCCGAACATCACGACGTAGAGGTTGCCGCGCCAGGCTTCTTCCGGCGCGAGTTGCCAGAAAGCCCATCGCGATCCCGTTGTCGCTCCGCCTCGCGCTCGCTTGCTCATCTAGCCGCCTCCCTTGTAAGGGGGCCATTGTACACCACTTGTCGATAACGAGTCTGTGCGCGGTCGATCGGGCCAGCGTCAGGCGGCGGGAACCGCAACTTCGAAGGCGCTCGTGGTCGGGGCAGGGATCGGCTGACCGCATTCACGCAACGCTGACAAATACAGCGCTATCCCTTCACGGATAAGCGCCTCAACCTCATCGCGCGTATCGGCGGCGGCGATACAGCCAGGGAGATCAGGCACATAGGCGGAATAAATTTCAGGACCAGCCTCAACAATAGCTAGATACTGCGGGGTAGCATTTACAGCCATCCCGCCTGGCGTTTGATGCTTTTCCATGTCCCCTCCTGAAGTTGCACACTCGCCCTACCCGCAATGACAACGACACCGGGTTTCGTTGGATGTGCATAGACTTGGTGGCTTCCTGTTTGCCGAGTAAGGATCCACCCATCGGCTATGAGACGACGGATTACCTCGCCCACCTTGGTGCCATCAGTCACCTCCATCAAGCAGCGTGGCGATCTATCGGGCGTGCTCAGGCGATCAGGCCGCGCAGAAAGGCGATATTCTCCCGATCCTCGGCGAGATCGTCGCCTTTCGGTGTTTCGAGCAGCAGCGGTCGGCCACGCAACAGTGGATCGTTCATGATCAGCCGGAAGCCGGTTTCGCCGATATGCCCCTTCCCCAGGTGCTCGTGACGATCGGTGTGGCTGCCGAGCGGCTTCTTCGCGTCGTTGAGATGAAGGACACGCAGGCGGTCGCGACCAACCTCACGGTCGAACTCCTCCCACGTCGCGGCGTACCCTTCTTCCGTGCTGATGTCGTAACCGGCGACGAAGATGTGGCAGGTATCGAGGCAGATCCCGACGCGCGTGTGAAATTCCGGCGGGGTCAGTTCGAGCAAGCGCCCGAGATGCTGGAAACGACCGCCAAGATACGTCCCCTGCCCCGCCGTCGTCTCCAAGAGGACCATCGCGCGCTCGGACTCTGCCAGGGCGCGCGTCATCCCTGCGGCCACACGCTCCAGCCCGACCTCTTCGCCCGAGCCCATATGCGCGCCGGGGTGGGTGACGAGGTACGGAATATCGAGCTGATCGCAGCGGCGCAATTCTTCGGTGAACGCGGCGATCGACTGCTCCCATTTTCCATCGTCGGGTGAGGCGAGATTGATCAGGTAGGAATCGTGGACGACGACCGCCTCGCGGCTGATCGGCGACGCTTCGAGCGCGGCGGCAAATCGGGCGATATCTTCATCGACGAGCGGCTTGGCCTTCCACTGGTTCGCGCTCTTGGTGAAGATCTGGAGCGCGGTGCAGCCGACGCCGAGGCCACGCGCGATCGCTTTATCGATCCCACCGGCGATCGACATGTGGGCACCGAGCATCAAATCGTCGGCCATTATTCCCCCTTTAGCTGCACAGCTTCACGTTTATCGACAGGAATAGACACAGCGCAGTCACCAATCGTTGTCGCGATGGCGCTCAAACCACCGCGCCACAGGTTCGTGCCTCGCGCGTTACCATTGTCGCGTCAACAGGCTGAGCAGACCGACCGCGCTGAAATAGAGGATCGCGATCGCACCTATCAGCAGGGCGCTGGCGTGGGCACGCCGCCCCCACAGCCCTAAGCGACGTGTGAGGATACGCTGCCGCTCGCCGGCCAGAACAGCGAGTTCGCGCCGCGACCAACGCAACAGCCAATAGCCAACCCCTAAACCCAGGAGACAGGCAAACAAACCTATCGGATTGATGATGGCGGTGTCCATCGCTCGGCCAACCTATTCCTTCAGACGATCGCGGCTACTGCGTGCTGTAGTATACCAGCGTGGTACGAAATACGGCATGAGAACGAACCGTGCAAGCGGCCACGGGGCAGGGCAAAGGAGCGGGAGTATCGATGGCGACAGAGCAAAAACAGGCGGCGGCTGAACCGCAAGATCCTATCGGCGCGCTTGTCCCACGCGATAAGGACGGCCAGCAATTCGTCATCTACGCCGACGCCTGCTCCGGTGTCCCCGGCGCGCTGCACGAGACGACCTTCGCCGCCGTAAATGCGATCGTCGCGCGCCTACGCCCGCGCCCGGAGTTCATCTGTTTCCCCGGCGACGAGATCCAGGGGCTCACGGCCGATATGACAACGTTGCGTGCCCAGTGGCGACATTGGTTCGACAAGGAACTCGCCTGGCTCGATCGCGACGCGATCCCGCTCTACCACACCACGGGCAATCACACGACTTACGACGCCGCAAGCGAAGCGGTCTTCCGCGAGGTGTTGGCCGATCTGCCGCGCAACGGTCCACCCGGTCAGGAAGGGTTATCGTACTGGGTGCGGCGCGGCGATCTGCTGCTGGTGATCGTCAACACCCTCTGGTCGGGGCTCGGCGGCGAGGGCCGGGTGGAGACAGACTGGCTCGACCGCACGCTAGCGGCACACGCCGACGCCCGCCACAAGCTCGTCGTCGGGCATCATCCGGTCTTCCCGGTCAACGGTTTCTCGGGGGCGTATCAGCGCGAACTCGGCCCGGAAGATGGCCGTGCATTCTGGCGCATCCTGGTCCGCCACAACGCCCTCGCCTACGTCTGTAGCCATATGCTCGCCTTCGACGTACAGGTCCATGAGGGTGTATTGCAGCTACTGACGGCGGGCGCGGGCACAGCGCATCTGATGCCGAAGGAGACGGAATATCTGCATTGCGTCCAGGCCGCGCTCGACACGACCGGACTGCGCTATCAGGTGCTCAATACCGCCGGGCAAGTGCGCGAATGGCTCTCCTGGCCGCTGGCATTACCGCTAGCCGCGACGTGGCGACCAGTCTCTTCCGGTGTTCATCCGGCGCCTGCTTTCGCCGCCGCATCAACCGATCAGCCAACGGCCAACCTGATCGCGTGGCAATTTCGCGGCGAATGCCCAGCGATGAGCGCGGGCGATGCCCAAACATTGCTGGCGGGTTGGAATCCCGGCCCCGGCCTCTCATCGCTCTGGATCGGGCTGCTCGGGCGCGAACAACGGCTCGGTATCCTGCTCAGTCCGCAGGCGGGTCGCAGTCCGCACCTTTGGTACGGCCCCACCTTCGCGCCGGGAGAACTCTTCACGGTGCAAGTCGCCATCCACACCGGCATGGGGCCGGGTGGCCTCCTCTGGCGACGCGACGACAACGCCCCCTGGTCCTCGCTCACCGCCGCCGCCTCATGGGGTGCCGAGCGCCTGACCTGGCCCGCGCGCTGGTCGGTCGGCCACGATCGCGAGGAACCAGCAGATCGGCCATTCCGTGGGAGCAGGTTGCAAGCGTCATGGTGGTCAGGGCAGTTGCAGTTGCGATAAAGGTGAGGGTCGCTGGATGAATTCGGCGCTAGGTGGCCTGCGGGCCACGAAGCCTACTGATGGCAGTGGCGAACTCAACTGCGCTATTGGCGTGGGATGCCGGTGGACTGAAGTCCCGGCTGGAGGCTGCGCCACGAAGTCCCCCTGCGGGGACTGGCATGAGGCGAAGAACCAGGCAATCTCCACCAGTGGACGGGGATCGCTGTTTGACTTAGTGTGAGATAAAAAGCACCGCGCCGGTGCCGAACCGAGCCTACTTCAGTAGGCTTCGTGGCCCGCAGGCCACCTAGCGCCGGATTCATCCGGCGACCCACGTATGCTGGAAGCCGCTGAACCGCATTAACGAGTCAGCGATAGCCACCTTAACCACAGGGCCAGCGGCTAACCCCGATTATCCCCGCTCCACCGGCATCAGCGGCACGGTGTCACCGACGCGGCAGAGTTCGAGCACCGCCCAATAGAGGGCATCTTCGCTGCGGGGCGAGCGGCCGGTCTTGATCGCTTCGTCGGCTTCCAGCAAGATCCGCAGGCAGCCATCGACACGCGCTTCGCCGAGTTGGGTGAGTTGTCGCGCCGATTCCTTGGCCCGATAGGGGGTGACGCCGAGCTTGCTGGCGGCGGCTTCCGCACCGCGCCCGCCACCGACGGCGCGCACCCGTGCCAACAGACTGAAACGCGAGGCGAGCAGCGAGAGGATCAGTTCCGGCGCGAGGCCGTCTTCCAGCCCACTCCGCAGCAGCGCCAGCGCGCGACGGGTGTCGCCAGCCGCCGCCGCATCAACCAGTTGGAACACATTCGTCTCGGCCTCACCGATCGTCAACGCCGCGACGTGGCGGGTCGTAATCGTCGCCGGATCGCGACTGAGCGCGGCGGTAGCCAACTTCTGGATCTCCGTATCGATCCGCTGGAGATCGGGGAGGGTGGCGTCGCGTCCGCGCGGCACCTCGTGCCATCCCTGCGGGCAGAGCGCATCGAGCATCGCGTCGGCGGCGTCTGGGCGGAGGGTGGCACCGGCCGCGCTGGCCCGCGCAAGCGCCCAATCGCGCAACTCGCGCCCCATCGGCGGATCGAAACGTTCGATTGCCGCACCCTTCCCGAGTTCCTGGATCGCACGATTCAATGCGGGCGGGGACTCGAACGGCCCCGGCTCCCAGAGCAGCAGGGTGGTCGTGGGCGGCATCAGCGGCAGATAGGTGGCGAACGCCTCGAAGAGATCGGTCGCGCTGTCGCCGCCGCGCTCGCTGCTCTTGCGCTCTTTCCAGCGCGTCAGCATCCCGCGCACATCGACACAACGCCCGCCACCGAAGAATGGCAGCGTATCGCAAGCGGCGCGCAGGCTGTCGGGCGTGGCATCCTGGGCTTCGAGCGAGATGCCGTTGAAGCCATCGGGATCGAGGGCCGCGCGGAGATCGCGCAGGCGCACGAGCGAACGGAACGTATCAGAACCTTGGAGCAGATGCAGCATTGCTATTACCGCGCGGTGGCGAGGCACCGTCGGTCAACGGCGAGCGGGTGGCCGCCGAGTGCGCCGTAATCCCTCATTGGCCGCTGACCGACTGCTGTTCGCTGAAACGTGTCAAAAAAGAAGCAACCCCCACCCTGCCGTGTGCCGCCCAGTTTTGAGCCTGCTTACGCAGGTGGGTAGCCACTCTCTCGCGCCCCTGGGCCGAGTCGGCAGCCCCCGAACAGAGAAGTTTAATGGCTCAAAACTTCACTCGGCATCACGCACAGCGTCGGGATTGCTGTAGACGGAGTCTAGCATAGGGCCGGGAGCCGGACAACGGACAAGGGCACATTTCGCCCCCGCTCGGGGTCGGCATTGAGCGATCAAGAAGCCCCGTAAAAGGTTATCGCCTACTGCAAATCGTCGTTTTCGCGCACACTGACGCCAAAAAGTTGACATCGCACGTCCGTTCTGGTAGTCTACCGTTGCCTTGCGTACAGCGTTACGATGGCACTCACCGCAGCATTGCAGCACAGCGTCCAATCGAACTTCGCCGATCGCACGATGGGGTGCCCGGCGGACGCCGCTGCCTTGCCCGGAGATTTGGGGATACCTGAAGAAGTGTGGTGCGTACCAGCCAGCGCATCACTCGCCAACTTCGCGTAGGGATCCATTGAGAAAATGCACTTGCGGAACGGCTTGCTGAAGGGCGGAGGGGGAAGTGGCACAGCGAGGTGCCGCGCCAGGGTGGACGGTTTAATCAGACAACCAACCGATACCCAATAAACCTCCGCCTCCAGCAGTCCGCGATCGGAAGTGCAGGAGGATAAGCGGTGTATCACCTGTCTCGCCACACTGGTCTTCGAGGTTTACGCCTCGGCGGTTTGCTCTTCATGCTCCTCATGACAGTCCTCACCCCCGTCACAGCCCTCGCTGCCGGATCAGCTATCATCAGAGAAGAACTCAACCTCCGCTCTGGCCCCGGACTCGGCTATGCCGTGGTCAGCGTGATGCCTGCGGGCTCGACGGTGCGTGTCACCGGAGATGCTGCGGAGGGTTGGTTCCCGGTCCAGTACAACGAGATCGATGGCTGGGCCTATGCCGAATATATCGCGGTCAACGGCCTGGCGCAGGGCGCAGCCGCAACGACGGGCGGCACAGGCGTACGCGGCGCGGCCACCGTTGTCACCAGCCTGCTCAACGTGCGTGGTGGTCCTGGGACCAGTTATGGTGTCGTAGCACAACTGCCGTATGGCACAACCGTCGAAATCACCGGTGATCCGCGCGCGGGCGATGGCCGCACCTGGGTAGAAATCTCGGCACGCGGCTACGGCCAGGGTTGGGTCGCCGCCGAATTCCTCGATGCTGGCGAGACACCACGCGCCGCCGCTGCACCGGCAGCCGCGCCCACACCGGCACCCACCCCCGCGCCAGTGGCTGAGTCGGCCAGTTCGGGGAACTCGATCGTTGATATCATCACCGCTGCGGCGAACCGCTACGGCCAATCGCCCTCCGCGATGATCGCTGTCGCGCGCTGCGAGTCGAATCTGAACCCGAACGCGATCAACCGTAGCTCGAATGCCTCGGGACTCTTCCAGTTCCTGCCGGGTACCTGGAAGACTACCCCCTACGCCTCGTCCTCGATCTTCGATCCGTATGCGAATGCCAATGCCGCCGCCTGGATGTGGTCGGTGGGCCGTCGCGGCGAGTGGGTCTGCTAAACGCAGGCCGCCGCTCAATTCAGCGCTAATGTCGGGCGTGGCATGATTGCTACGCCCGACCTGTATCCGAGCGATGGCGAGCCAGCAGACATACTTGAGTTTGCTTATCGTATAGATTAAGATTGCGACCGTGGCCGGAATTTCCCGTATGCTAGTGTCGTTGTGCGAGGGGGAAGCGGTCGATCGGTTACACTCGCTGAGGTAGAGATGTCGTGCGGCACACACGTTAGAGGCCCACGACGAGAGGCAAAAGGAGCGTAGCGATGGTGCAAGGACAGACAGCAACCACCGAGAGCGGCTATACCAGCCCGGACGTCCTCGTCTCGACCGATTGGGTCGCGGCACACACCGAAGATCCCAACGTGCGGATCGTCGAGTCCGACGAGGATGTGTTGCTCTACGAAGTGGGCCACATCCCCGGCGCGGTCAAGATCGACTGGCATATTGACCAGCAGAGCCAGACCGTGCGCGACTTCATCACGAAGGAAGAGTTCGAGCAACTGCTCGCTTCGCGCGGTATCGGCAACGACACCACGGTCGTCTTCTACGGCGACCGCAATAACTGGTACGCGGCCTATACCTACTGGCTCTTCAAGATGTACGGGCACAACGACTGCCGCCTGATGAACGGCGGGCGGGCCAAGTGGGAAGCGGAGAAGCGCGCTTATACGCGCGAGGTTCTAACCTATCCGTCTGCCACCTACACCGCGAAGGAAGCCGACCTTTCGATTCGCGCCTTCCGCGACGAGGTACTGACGCACATGCAGGCGGGCAAGCCGCTGATCGACGTGCGCTCGCCGCAAGAATATACCGGCGAGGTCATCCACATGGCGAATTACCCCCAAGAAGGGGCGCAGCGGGCGGGCCACATCCCCACCGCGCACAATATCCCCTGGGGTACCGCCGCCAACGACGATGGCACCTTCAAGAGTGCCGAAGAGTTACGCACGATCTACGGCGGCAAGGGGATCACGCCGGATCAGCCGGTCGTGGCCTATTGCCGGATCGGGGAGCGCAGCGCGCATACCTGGTTCGTGCTGACGCAACTCCTCGGCTACCCTGACGTTCGCAACTATGATGGCTCGTGGACCGAGTGGGGTTCCCTCGTCCGCGCCCCAATCGAGAAGGGTGCAGGCGGCACCAAGTAGCGACCAGCCAGCCAACCTGGACGATCAAAACGAATGCCGCGCGGGCTGGAATAGCCCGCGCGGCATTCGGCGTTAACGAGATGTACCGTATACTTATGCGCGGTGCGATTTCCGCTAGTATGAGACTGCCGACGCATCGCAGCACGAGGTATTCGACGTGCGGCACTCGCCACTCAGTGACCGAAAGGAGCGATCGTGGATCGCCAATCACAGATCGAATTTATCCTGGACCACTACGAGAACCCACGCAATCAGGGGAAACTCGACCCGGTCGATGTCGTCTCCAATGGCGGGAACCCTGGCTGCGGCGACATCGTCACCATCTACCTGAAGGTCGATAACGAGGAACGGATCGAACACGTCACGTTCGAGGGCCAGGGCTGCACCATCAGTCAGGCGGCCGCGTCGCTCGTCACCGAGATGGTCACCGGCAAGCCGCTCGACGAGGTGCTCGAACTGGACTACGACGCGATCATCGACGAACTGGGCCGCGAGGTGGTGATGAGCCGCCCGCGCTGCGCCACCCTCGCACTCGGCACCATCAAAGCCGCCGCCGCTTCCTATAAGAAAGGCGAACGGACCGCCAAGTTGGAAGTGTGAACGAGGGGGCGTAGTGGGCGAGTGGGCCAGTGGGCCAGTGGCGAAGAAAGCCGACGAGCGGTGAGGCAGTGTCGGCAAATGCAAACGTCTCACCAGCCCAGCCTATTGGCTCGCTCGTCTCATCTACTCGCCCACTCGTCTCGCCCGTTGGCCCACTCGCCTCCGTCCGGATAATCGCCCAGAACGGGGTTACATCTTCGCCGGGATCGGTGGTCAGGCGTTTTGTGCCGCTGCCATCGACGTTGATCACGTAGATATTGCTGTTCCCCTCACGGTCGGAAGAGAAGATGATCCTGGTGCCATCCGGCGACCATGACGGATCGGTGTTGACCGCGATCGAGTCGCGCGTCAATCGTGTCGGGTTCGAGCCGTCGATATTCATCACGTAAATATCGCTCGTGATTCCCGTCTGGTCCGTGCCGGTCTGCACGGCGTAGGTGATCTTCCGCCCATCGGGTGAAACATTCGGCAGGGTATCGTACGACTTCGAGTTCGTCAGCCGCCTCACGCCCGTACCATCGGCGTTCATAATGTAGATCTGCGAAGTCCCGCCCTCGCGATCCGAGGCAAAGACGATCTGCTTGCCATCGGGCGTAAACGAGGGCCAGCCATCCAACGCGGGATTCGTGGTCAGGCGGGCGATCTTTTCCTGCTCCCCGTTCACACTCATCCGGTAGAGTTCCCACTCCCCATCGCGATCGGAGGCGAGGATCATCGACTGACCGTCTGGCGCCCAGGCCCAGACATTGTTCCAGGCGTTCGTGCTGGTTAGCCGGACGATATCGGCACCAGTAACATCGGCGCGAAAGACCTCGTGGTGCCCCTCGCCTTTGCGTCCACCACCGGTCGCCGTGTGATCGACATGTTCACCGGGTGAAACCGAGGAAAAGACGAAGAATTTCCCATCCGGCGAGACGCGCGGCCCCCAGCTATGGCCGCGCGTGAACGTCAACTGGCGCTGACCGCTTCCATCGGGATTCATGATGTAGATCTGCGAGTCGTGAACATCGTTGCGGTGCGAGGAGAAAAGGATCACCTCACGCTTTCCAACGCTGCCAGGTGTCGCGGCAACGTTCCCGGTGAGGCTCGGCGTGGCGGCCACCGGGCGTGCCGTGGCGACCGAGGGCGCGGTACCGCCACTCGGCACCGTCGGTGACGGCACCACGGCAGACGGCGTGACCGGTAGCGCGGCGATCACCGCCGTACCCACAGGCGCGGGCTCGACGGCGACAGTGGTCGGTACCGCATCGCCGCCAGCGCCCGCGCCGAGGACCGACCGCGCGATCACCACACCCAACAAGGCCAACAACACGGCGACACTGCTCAACGCCAGCGCAAGCCCCCGCCGGGAACGTGCTGGAGCTGGTGGCGGTGCCGCCGCTAGGATAGCGATAGGCCCGCCCGAAACGACACCACTCTCCGAGGGTACCAGGGGGAGTGAGGTCTGCGAGTGCGACGGCTTGACCGGTAATGGAGTCAGGTTGGGCAAGGCCGGAATTGGCGTTCTGCCAGAGAAGGTCGTCGGGAGAGCGAAGACGGTAGGGCTTTGTCCGGGCACCGCGAGCGCTTCGTGCAGCGCCCCGAAAAGGGCCGCCCCGCTGGCATACCGTTCGTCCGGGCGCTTCGCCAGCGCACGCAGCAAGACCGCCTCGACCGCCTCACCGAGCGAGGGATTGAGGTGGCGCGGCGGCGGCGGCGGCGTCCCGGCGTGGCGGATCAGGATCGTGAGCGGGGTATCCGACGTGGTTTCGGCACGAAACGGCGTGCGACCGGTGAACAGTTCGTAGAGGATTACCCCGAGCGAATAGAGATCCGCCCGCCCATCGAGCGGCTGACCCTGCGCTTGCTCCGGTGACATATATTCCGGGGTGCCGATAATCGCATTGGCGAGCGATAACGAGGTGTCGGCATTCTCCTGGTCGAGGATTTTGGCGATGCCGAAGTCGGTCAAGTACGGATAGCCACGCGGCGTCAACAAAATATTCTGCGGCTTGACATCGCGATGCACAATCCCCTGGCCGTGCGCGAAATCGAGCGCCCCCGCCACCGCTTCGAGGATCCCCAGCGCCCGCTCGGTGTAGAGTTCGCCAATCCGGCGCTGCTCGCGAAGGTATTCGTGGAGATTGCCACCCTCGATATATTGCATGACCAGGAACACGGTCCCGTTCTGGTCGCCGACATCGTAGACTGGCAAGATATGCGGGTGCTGCAACCGCGCCATCGAGCGGGCCTCGCGCTGGAAACGCGAAGTGTATTGCGGATCGTGCGCCAGTTGCGCCGTCAGCACCTTGACCGCGACACTGCGCCCGAAGACCGGATCGAGCGCGCGATAGACGGTGGACATCCCGCCACGGCCAAGCCAACCCTCGATCCGATAGCGACCGAGCATCCCGCCCACCAGGCTGTCCATCTTGCACCTTATTCATTACTTCGCGACGACGCATTTTTCTATCTTCTCATGCAAGTCTACGTCTCACAAGGGCGGATGTTTCCGTGACCACTCGCGACTCGGTTACAAAACTAGCAGCATGTTACAATTTCTCCTTAGGCCAACTCGCTGCGAGCATCCGAAAACCCTGGCCGATCAGCGATATTTCAGTGGGATCAGGACGAAAATATGCAGGCACAAAACGACGGTACGGGGCACGAGAGCGGCGCGGGGCGGCACTACGAAGGGCTGACCCCCTGGCGGATGGCCGTGAACACGATGACGGTCCTCGCGGTCCTCCTCGTCGCCGCAATTCTGATGCAGGTAAAGGAGATTCTGGTCCTCTTCCTGATCGGTATCCTGCTCGCCTCGGCGATCGAGCCGATCGTCGGGCGGCTGACGACACGCGGCCTCGGTCGCGGTCAGGCGGTGTTGATCGTCTATGCGTTCCTGTTCATCATCCTCGGCGGGCTCCTGGCGATCCTCGTCCCCACCGTGATCGGTGAGGTCGTGCGCTTCTTCAGCGCCGCGCCGAAGTTGATCGAGGATCTGCGCGAGTCGGTACGCACGAGTCAGAGTGTCTTCATCCGCGAGAACGGCCCTTATTTCCTCGACCAGATCGAGAACCGGATCGCGCAGGTCGATATCCCCACCGAGCGCGCCCTGACCCTGGCAACCTACCTGCCGAGTATCTTCGGCTACTTCATCCAGGGGCTGATCACGATCGTCACGGCGCTGATGGTCACGTTCTACTGGCTGACCGAGAAGCAGATCATCAAGCGCGTTTTTCTCTCGTTCTTCGTCTCGGACGGTCGTCGTAGCCAGGCATTGACGATCTGGGACGACATCGAGACGAAGCTCGGCGGTTGGATTCGCGGGCAATTGATCCTGATGGGGATCATCGGCGTGGTGGCGTCGATCGGCTATTCGCTGATGGGGGTCAAATTCGCGCTCCTGCTCGGGGTGATCGCGGGCCTCTGCGAGATTATCCCCTTCTTCGGCCCCTGGATTAGCGGCGTCCCAGCGGTCTTTCTCGCTCTGACGCAGTCGTGGCGACTGGCGCTGGGTGTCGCGGCCTTCATCCTCGTGATACAACTCCTGGAAGGGAATATCCTGGTGCCGCGCGTGATGAAGGGGAGCGTCGGGCTCTCGCCGCTCCTGGTCGTGCTGGCGGTCCTCGTCGGTGCAACGCTGTTGGGGCCGGTCGGCGGTATCATCGCGATCCCGATCGCCGCCGCGATCCAGGTGTTGATCACCAACATGGTACGGAGTTATCGCGAGGGGCCGACAGCGGAGAATACTCTACCGCCAACACCAACCTTCAACTGGCGTCCGACCAGCCTACCCCGGCGCTTACAAGGGGTCAAGCCCGGCCCGGCGATCGTCGGCACAACGGTAGAATTTGCGACAAAGACCCCCGAACCGGCAGCAGCTACGACCCCGGCAACGATCGCCGCAGAGCCAATCCTCCACCACTCGGGCGGCGCAAAAGGCTGAACCCGTGCCGAGCACTCGCAGCAACACGACCCGCCCGTTGACGATCGGGATACCGATCCTACTAGTACAGCGTGGCCTGGATGCGTCGGTAGTTAGTCGCAGAGCGCCTTGCCTTGATACGTCCAGTTGAAGGGCTTGGCCATGGTCCGGTTGTAGTAGGCGATAAACGCCAGC
>JAABUN010004275.1_pt1 | contig 19864 bp, 18 predicted proteins | sample 5559311 | NCBI WGS metagenome assembly JAABUN01 (sample SAMN10711877, study PRJNA513370) | rock metagenome | isolation source: Antarctica rocks | place: Antarctica: Victoria Land, Siegfried Peak sud
CTTCCGGTGCGGCGCACGAGGCGGGAGCAGCGGCGCGATGAGTGCCCACAAGTCATCAGGGACCAATGTCTCAATATCCATAGCAAGAGAACGGCTAATCCGGGCTACTGGTTATGCAACGAGTAGTAAGTCCTCTCTTTTCTTCTCGATGGTGTAGTGTGATCGACTGTGACGCCGTCGGCGGCGAGCCCACGCGCCGTTTCGTATCGGTCGCCCGTGTCATTCGGCGTCCTCAACGAAAGGCGAAATGCTCGGCGTGGATCTGGTCGCGCGGGACGCCGACGGCGCGGAGGCCGCGCGTGAAGCTCTCCGTCATCGGCAGCGGCCCACAGAGGAACACGTGTGTGTCGGCCAGCCGGCCGCTCGTGTGGCGCTGGATCTGCTCGACGGTGAGACGACCCTGGGTGGTCGTGACGATGAGGTGGACGCGTAGCCCCGGCTCGCGGGCGGCGATCGCCTGGATCTCGTCCAGGTAGAGGGCATCCGCCTGCGTGCGCACGGAGTAGTAGAAATCGATGCTCAGGCCGGCCAGGCCGGCGGGCTGGCGGAGCCAACTCAGGAACGGCGCCACGCCGCTGCCGGCAGCGATCCAGACGTGTCGCGCCCCCCCGAGCGTGTAGTCGAACAGACCGTAGGGGCCGCTGATGCGTGCCGGCATCCCCGCTTCCAGCCGCGCGTACAGCGCCCGTGTATAGTCGCCCAGCGCCCTGATGGATAGGCGCAGGCTGCCGTCAGCCCCGACCCCGGCGACGCTGAAGGGGTGCCGTTGCCAGGCGTCGGTGCCCCCGAAGCTGACGAAGAGGAACTGCCCCGGTCGCACCGCGATGGGCGCGGTGACGGCGGCCAGGGTGACATCGAGCGTCTCGCCCGCGAGACGCTCGACCTGCCGGACGACGTAGGTGCCGGGGCGGGCGATAAGACGCGCGACGAGCTCCTGGTACACGTAGGCCAGCAGTCCGATGCCCCCGATGATGAGGTACGTCACCTGGAGCGGGGCCGACGCCCGGAGCAACGGATCGACGAGAGCGCCGTGGACGACGGACGCGGCAACGAACAGGCCGGTCGTCCGGTGGATAAGCAACCACGGCTCGTAAGCGAGGTGGATGAGGTGCGCGACGCGCGACAGGGAGACGATGACGAGCGCCGAGAGCCCGAACAGCGCCAGCACGCCCAGCCCATTGCCGATCTGACTCGCGGGCTCGCCCGCCGGCTGGCCCGCCGCCGTCCTTACCAGAAAGACGTGTGAAACGAGCAGGAGAAAGCCGACGACGGCGGTGCGGCGGTGCCAGAGATACATCCGGTCAAGGCCGCCGAACCAGGGCTCCAGTGCGCGGACGCGTGTCGCCAACACCAGGGACCAGCAGAGCACGTAGACCGCCAGTACTCCCAAAACCTCGCCCCAAAACCAGCCATTCGACGGCCCGGGGCGCTGGCGTACCCAGAGCCAGACGAGCCCGGCTCCGATGGCGATGATCAGGAAACCACCGACATGGCGCCGCTTCAGGCGCGGGTCGATGGGCTGCCGTAGGATCCGCACCCAGTACACGACCGCCGCGATGAGCAGTGACATCAGGCACCTCCCTGTGCAGCCACCCGCTCGTCTCGTCTCAGCCCGCCATGCGACGGGTCGATACGCGGCAAGGTGGTGAGCACACCCACGCAGAGTGCGGCGTCCACGACATGCATCACCATGAGGCCGACGATCCCGGCGGTGCTGTAGTGCGGGTCCGACCGCGCGAGCAGCGCGACATCGGGGATCATGGTGACGACCAGCGCCACGACGGCGATGCGCCGATACAGCCAGGTGGGCCGGCGCGCCAGACGGGCCACCACGGCGAAGACGGGGCACGCGGCGCCGACCGCGCCGACGGTCGTGAGGGCGACGGCGCCGACCATCGGGTGGCTGAACGTCCGCATGACGGGAAACAGGCTGTGGGCGAGCGATGGTGCGATACCGTTGGCGAGCAGGGTCGCGAGCACCGTGAGCGGAGCAGATGGTGTGGCCGGGCGAGATAGAGAAGACATGGCCTGATCCTCCGTCGGGCATGCTGTCCGGGGCGAGAACCGTCCCGGGCGGATGGTGGCGGTCGTGCCCGCGCCAGCGGGCACGCCGCCGGCGACGACCTCGCCGGCAGGGACCTCCATGCTCACGCCGTCCACCGCATGGCGCGGGCTGGATGTCGCGGTGCGGGTTTGGGTCCAGATCGCCGGCATGGTATAGCCACACCTGACCGTGAGCATGCGGCAGACCTCCCGGTCAGCGCGGCGGACGGCGGGAAGGGGAGGACGCGCCCACGCGCGGATGATCGCCCGCGTCTGGGATGCGGCAGGCACCGTGAGTGGGAGCGGATGTGCCAGCATCCGCAGGACCTCACCGAGGGAGTACGAACGGTCGGTGAGCCCGGCCGCCATCGCGGGCGTCCGCTCGGCCCAGCGGTGACCCGTCCCGATGGCGTGCAAGCGCAGGGACTCATGGACCCAGCAGTAGGTATAGGCCAGCCGCAGCAGGTGCACCCCGTCCTCGATGAGGACCGTACCGTGGGCCGGCATGCGGCGGCGCACGAGCGGGGCGAGGCGGTCGCGCAGGGTGGCGTTGAGCCGCTCGATGGAGGCCGTATTGATGGTCGTCCCGCCGCGGCGACGGTCGCCTCCGTCCCCATGACGACGCGGCGCACGATGCCCTCCCCCGCAGGAAAACTTGTAAAGAGGACCTTCATGTCATCGTCCTTTCAAAGGCACAGCATGGACTTGTTCGCATGACTGGTAACGCCTGTGGGAAGATCACCTCCCGCATCCCACGCTCCATCTGGACTTGCTCAACGAACTGTTGACGCTGCTGGGAAGGCGAGTTCCGCGACAGATCGGTGCCGATCTGTCGCGGCCTGCGGGGTGCCTCACCGAGCGGCCTTCAAGCCCTTTAGGTGAGGGCCAGGATGCGCACGGATACGAGCAGGCCGCTGGCGGGCAGCGTCAGATGCGCGTGACGATTGCTTTTGCTTTGTCCTCCATCCGTCGCGCCGCCGGTGTGGCGCGGCCACGACGGGTTCCCGTGCGCGTTGACGCGCGCCGCGTCGGTCCCGGTCAGCCGCCCTCCAGGGCCGCCTCGGCACCCGGCGCGACGGCCCTGAGGGTGGCGCGCAGCCGGCCGAGGTCGTGGTCGCGATCGAGCGCGCCGAACACGAGCGGGAAGGTGCGCGCGTAATGGTCGGCGAGGCGATCGGCGGCCCGGTCGGCGTCGCCGGCGGCCGCCGCGTCGAGGATGGCCCGGTGCTCCGCGCGGCCGTCGTCCCGGCACCCGAACGCGCCGAACCGCACCCAATAGCGCTCCGCATGGTCGGCCAGATCGTCGATCGCGGCGACGACGCGCGGCCCGGCGGCGGCCACGAGGGTCCGATGGAACGCGCGGTGGGGCCCGCGGAATCCGGGCTGGTCGCCGACCCGCTGGTAGTAGTCCATCTGCGCCAGCTGACCCTCGAGGGCGGCGACGTCGGCCGGGGTGAGGGTCGGCACGGTGAGGCGGACCGCGACGGTCTCGAGGGCGAGGCGCGCGATCGAGAGCCCCTCGAAGTCCGCGGCCGTCAGGGGCGCGATGCGCACCCGCCGGTTGGGCGCGGCGAGCACGAGCCCTTCGTGTTGCAGCAGCCGCAGCGCCTCCCGGAGCGGGGTGCGCCCGGTGCCGAAGGCGCGCGCCAGATGCGCCTGGGAGACGCCGCCCCCGGGCGCGAGCGCGCCGCGCAGGATCGCCGCCCGCAGGCCGTCGTGCACCGCGGCGACGCTCTCGCCGTCGCGGACCTTCGGCGTCGGCGCGTCCGCGTTCATCGGTCCCGGAGAGGAGTTCGCCGGCATGGTGCTACCTTTCCCCACGGTCCAGGCCTGCGCCGTCAGGCGAGCACCGTCGCGTACCGCAGCATCACCGCGAGGTTTTCTTCCGGGGAGAACTTTCCCTGAGCGCTCAACTGTGCCAGTTCGCGGAAGTAGTTGACGTAGTAGGCCGGCGTGAAGGTGCTGAGGAACTCGACGGGGGCGTCGGAGACGTTGGCGAATGTGTGCGGCGCCCCGACGGGCACGACGACGTAGTCGCCGACCCCGGCGTCCCGATGGGTGTCGCCGAGGATGAACCGGAGGGTGCCGCTGGTGACGAGGAACGTCTCGTCGTGCATGAGGTGGCGGTGTTGCGGCGGCCCGGAGACGCCGGCGGGCAACATGGAGGCGACCGCGCCGATCCGGTTGTCGGTGCGTGATCCGTCCTCGAGTACGCGGATCCGTGCCGGACCGATCTCGAGTGGCTCGCCGCCGTCTGCGGCGGTCAGGTTTACGTCTGACATGGTCATTTCTCCATTGTAAGGATCGCGGTATGCGGTAATCGCGGCGGATCGGGGCGAACGCGGCCGACGCTCCCATGTGCATCCCAACTTTTACCAGAGATGCAGACAGGATTCCGGCACGGTCATTGGGCGAGGAAGGTCTGCACGCCGGTCGCGACCCGCCACGGCTCGGACGGGTCCCAGTCGGGGTAGCGGTCCCGGAGCTGCGGCGTGAGGATCGCGATGATCGCGCCGGCGTCGTGGCCTGCACCGGCCAGCCGCTTCGTCTCCGCCCGCAGCAGGGTCAGGTACTCGTGCGTCACCGCCAGGAGACCCGGGTCGCCGAGGGCACCGTGACCGGGGACGATGGTCCGCGCCCCGAGGCGCTGAAGCCCCTCGATCACCACGATCCAGTTGTTGGCGTCGAGGTCCGCGTCATAGGGCGGGAAGAACGGGAAGATCGGATAGAAGCGGTCCTCGACGAGGTCGCCGGTGAAGAGGATGCCCTCGGCCGGCAGGTAGACGGTCTGGTCCCCGCGCGAGTGCGCGGGACCCCACGTCCGCAGCTGCGCCACCTTGCCGCCGAGGTCGAGGTCGGCGCCGCCGTCGTAGACGACGTGCGGCTCGACGAACTCCACGCCGTCGAGCTCCGCCGCTATGGTACCGCCGAAGCCGCGGAACTGCGCGAGGTACCCGTCCCGCTTGCGGCGGAACTCCTCGTGCTGCGCGCGGTTGTAGAGGATCGTCGCGTCGCGGAACGCCTGGGCACCGAAGCCGTGCTCGGGATGGAAGTGCGTGGTCGTCACGAGGAGCGGGCGATCACCCGCGAGCTCCCGGGCGACCCGGCGCGCGATCGCGCCGTTGCGCGGCCCGAGCCCGGTATCGACGACGAGTGCGGCCCGGTCGCCGACGATGATGCCGATGTTGGGGACGATCGGCGAGCGGGGGGCCGGGATGACGAAGACGCCGTCGGCAACTTCCACGGCGTGGTCGCCCACGACGGGCGGCGGGGCCGTCGGGTCCATGGTAGGCGGTGCGGTGTCGATGTCACTCATACTGGTCTCCTCCATCCTGTTGCGGGCCGGTGTCATCCCGGTCCCGGGGGGCGGGCGCGCGTCGGGCGTCGCGCCGGACCGTTGATCGTCACCGCTCCTCGGTCGTCACCGCTCCTTCCTGCTCCTCGAGCCTGGCGAGTTCCTCGCGCACGACCATCACCCCATTCGCGGCGCGCGGGTAGCCGGCATAGACGCCGAGGAGCGCCGCGAGCGCCTCGAGCTGCGCCCGCGTGCAGCCGTGGCGGATGGCCCAGCGGGTGTGGGCGCGGAGCTGCTGCTCGGCACCGCCCTGGGTGATCAGCGCCGCGACGACGACGAGGCTGCGCTCGCGCAGGCTCAGCTCGTCGTCGACCCACGCGCCGGCCCCGGAGCGGATCGACTCCTCGCCGAAGCGCGCGCCGACGTGGTCAACGAACCACGACGCGACTTCCTCGCGCGGGATCTCGAACTGGCTCGCGTAGACATCCAACCCGCGCTCGTACCGTTGATCGATCACCACCGCATCACCTCCGCATACTTGCCGGTACTTTCGCTAAGTGTATCCACTTTAGGGAATGCTGTCAAGTGGGGCAGCGCGGGATCGGCACCCGCGGTACGAAGCGGGCCGAAAAGGGCGCTGGTGCCCGTCAGGAGACCGCGAGGGTGCAGTGTGCTACCCGGCCGATGCGGGCGAACCGGACCCATCTGCAAGCAGGGGAAGCATACCGCCATCCCCACGCTGCATCGCCTCGCGCGTGAAGAAGGATGGCCGCGTTGGCGAGACGCAGCGCTACCGCCGCCGCACCCGTCGCCGCACTTTCATCACGCGTGCGGGCACGCCGTGCGCGGGACAGCGCTGGCCGCAGGGGGGCATCGTCACTGCGGTCCGCTGGTACCTGCGCTTCCGGTTGTCTGCCGCGGACGTGCGCGACCTCCGCGCGGACGATCCTGTACTGGGGCCAGAAATTCGCCCCACTGTTGGCGTGGGCGGGCCGACGGGTCGCCGCGTGTCCGGGCACGCGCTGGTGGTGCGACGAAACGTACGTGCGCGTCGGCGGCAGGTGGGCGTACCTGTATCGGGCGATCGACGCGCACGGCCAGGTGGTGGATGTCCCACTACGTAGGCACCGGGACCTGGACAGTGCGCGGGCCTTCTTCGTCCTGGCTCCGTATCGTCGCCGCGCCACGCCGGAGGAAGTGATCACCGACAAGCATCGAGCATAGCCCAGGCAATCCGCGACGAGGCCCTTGGGGCGACGCACACGCAGAGGGGGCTGCACCGCAAGCGCGGTCCGGGCACCAAGCCGATTCCGCGGTCCCACGTTCCGACGAAGGACTGGTTACGGCCAATGCGCGGGCTCCAGTCGATCCACACCGGGCAACGCACGACCGAGGGGGTCGAGTTGGCAGGGGCGGTGCTCCGGGGCCATATCGGGGGGGCCGCCGGACGCCGGAGCCGGTGGTGCCACCGGTGACTACGCGCGGGCGAGCGCCGCCGCGACGACGTTCGCCTGGCTCGCCGACGGCCTACGCGTCGCCACCTGACCGGGACACGGTGCGAGCAGCATCCCGGATCGACTCGCCTTCGTGCACCTCAGCCCACCAGAACTTCGCGGTTCCGTCCAGGCGGCGCGGGTCGACCGCTGCCGACCGGTAACCAACTCGGTCTTGCGCGTGGCGAATTCCGCCATGGCCATCTCGAGGCAGTCGCCCGGTCGGCTCATCGAGCAGAACACGCCGCGCGGCGAGCACTCTCCGGTAGCCGGCGGCCGTGCGCCGGTCGCCCCCGGGTAGCGGGGCGGCGAAATCGCGCGCCACCATGCCCGACCCGAGCGGGCGCGCCGACGGCGATGGCAGCCGAGCAACTCGTTGGCGCGCATCGGGCGCGCATGCGCCTCCGTAGATCTGCACCGCCAGCTGCTCGTCGGCCCGGGTGCGGGATGAGGTCCCACAGCCCGCACGGGTGCAGTACGCCGAGGGTGGCCGTACTCCGCCACATCGAGCACCTGCCACCGAGATAGGGTATGATGGCCTACCGACCGGCGGGCCGGTCCCGGTGTGCGCGGATAGAGTGGGGGGGTGATGGCGCAGCGGCGGCGGTGGCCGGTATTCGCGCCCCTCGTCGCCGATGGCCTCCTCGCGGCGGCGGCGGCGGTGGTGACGCTCGGGGGGCTCTTCGGCGCGGTGTACCGCCGACAGGAGGCGGTCCCCTGGCCGCTGATCGCCCTGGCCTTGCTCGGCACGCTGCCGCTAGTCGCGCGCCGCCGACAGCCGGTGCTCGTGCTCGTGGTGGTCGAGAGTGCCCTGGTGCTCTCTTTCGTGGCCCCGGCACCGAACGAGCCCCCGAATAGTCTCGCGCTCTTCATCGCCCTCTACACCATCGCCAGCCGCGCCGAGCGGCGCACCTCACTCCAGATCGCCGTGCTGATCGGTGCCATCAACGTGCTCGTGTCGCTCGTCGGTGTCCTGCTCGGGTATCCCGAGGGCGCGGCAGCCCTGTTCGCCGCGATCGCCGCCGTGGTGGGGGCCTGGAGCCTCGGCGATAATGTGCGTACCCGGCGCGCCTACCTCGCGCAGCTCGAGGAGCGGACCCGGCGCCTCGAGGTGGAGCGGGAGGAGAACGCCCGCCACGCGGTGCGGGACGAGCGCGCGCGTATCGCGCGCGAGTTGCACGACGTGGTCGCGCATCACGTCAGCGCCATCGCGGTGCAGGCTGGCGCGGCTGCGGAGATCGTGGAGCGTGACCCGTTGCGCGCGCGCGAGGCGCTGCGGTCCATCCAGGGGTCCAGTCGGCAGGCCCTCGCGGAGATGCGCGCGCTGCTGAGCGTGCTGCGCGGCGACGACGAGCCGGGCACGGACCGGCTGCCCCAGCCGGGTCTGGCGCAGCTCGAGTCCCTGATCGCCCAGAGCCGGGCCGTCGGCCTGCCCGTGACCCTGCGCGTGGAGGGCTTCCCCCGTCCCCTGCCGGAGGCACTCGACCTGAGCGCCTACCGGATCGTGCAGGAGGCGCTCGACCTGAGCGCCTACCGGATCGTGCAGGAGGCGCTCACCAACAGCCGCAAGCATGCCGGGCTCGCCCGGGCGAGCGTGCTGGTGCGCTACGGGGAGGAGGCGCTGGAATTGGAGATCCGCGACGACGGGCGGGGCACGACCCGGCCCGCGCCCGGCACGAACGAGGGCCGGGGGCTGATCGGGATGCGCGAGCGCGTCGCCCTCTTCCACGGCGATCTCACCACCGGGGTGGTGGCCGACGGCGGGTTCGCCGTGCGGGTGCGGCTCCCACTGGAGTAGCGATGGCCATCACGGTGCTGATCGCCGACGACCAGACGCTGGTGCGCGTCGGCTTTCGGCTGATTATCGAGGCGCGCGCCGGCTTCACGGTCGTGGGGGAGGCTGCGGACGGTCTGGAGGCCGTGACGCTGGCGCGGCAGTTCCGACCGGACGTGGTGTTGATGGACATCCGCATGCCGGTCATGGATGGCGTCGAGGCGACGCGCCTCCTCGCCGCCTCCGGGGCCGCCCCCGCCCCGCGCGTGATCATCCTCACCACCTTCGATCTCGATCAGCATGTGTACGACGCCCTGCGCGCCGGGGCCAGCGGGTTCCTGCTCAAGGACACCCCGCCGGACGACCTGATCACGGCCATCCAGGTCGTGGCTGCGGGCGAGGCGATGCTCGGCCCGTCGGTGACGCGGCGACTGCTCGCGCGCTTCGCGCGCCTGCCCGCGCCGCGCCGCGCCGATCCCGGCGCGCTCAAGGACCTCACCGCGCGCGAGGCCGACGTGCTCCGGCTGCTCGCCCGGGGCCGCTCGAACGCCCAGATCGCCGCCGCGTTGTCCATCGGCGAGACGACGGTGAAGAGCCACGTGGCGCACGTCCTGCTGAAGCTGGAGATGCACGATCGGGTGCAGGCGGTGGTGTACGCCTACGAGTCGGGACTGGTGACCCCGGGCGAGGGCTGAGGCCCGCCCGCCCCGAATCATCCGCGCGGAGGAGGCCATTTTTCATCCGCGCGGAGGACGCGACGAGGCCGGGTGCGGCGTAGACTGGTGGCAGGTCGGTATCGGGCACGAGGGTCGTGCCGGGGCACCCCCGCACGAACAGCAGGAGTCGCACCATGACCGCAACCGCAGTCCGCCCCGGCAGTGCGCCGGTGGAGGGGAGTGGCACCGCACTCCACCCGCCCGCGCCGCACCCCGCCGTCGGCACCCCGCCGGCGATCCGCACCCAGGACCTGACCAAGACCTATGGCGCGCGCCACGCCGTCGACCACCTGAGCATCGAGGTACCCGCCGGGGTGGTGGCCGGTTTCGTGGGCCAGAACGGCGCGGGCAAGACCACGACGATCCGCATGCTGCTCGGGCTCATCCGCCCCAGCACGGGGAGCGCGGAGGTGCTGGGCGCGCCGACCACCCGCCCGACCGTCTACCTGCCGCGCGTGGGCGCCCTGATCGAGGCACCGGCCTTCTACCCCGCCCTGAGCGCGCGCCGCAACCTCGAGATCCTGGCCACGCTGGGCGGCCTCGACCGCCACCGCGTCGATGCGGCCTTCGGGCAGGTCGGCCTGCAAGGGCGCGAGAACGACCCCGTCAAGACCTATTCCCTCGGCATGAAGCAGCGCCTCGGCATCGCCGCCGCGCTCCTGCCCGACCCCGCCCTGCTGGTCCTCGACGAGCCGACGAACGGGCTCGATCCGGCGGGCATCCTGGAAATCCGCCACCTCCTCCAGCAGTTGCGCAACCGTGGGGTGACCGTCCTGGTGAGCAGCCATCTCCTCGCGGAGGTGGAGCAGATCGCGGACTGGATCATCCTGGTGCAGCAGGGGAAGCTGGTCTACCAGGGCTGGCTCGCCGATCTGCTCGCGCAGCACCAGGGCGCGCTGGTGGTCGCCGCCGACAGCGCACAGGCGTTGCAGATCGTCGCCGCCGTGGCGCGCAAGCGCAGCTACGAGAGCACGCTCGTCGACGGGCGGCTGCATGTGCTGGCACCGGCCAGCTACGCCGGCGAACTCAATCGCGCCGCGATGGACGCCGGGGTCGTGCTCACCGCGCTCTCCAGCGAACGGACCAGCCTCGAGGAGACGTTCTTCTCGCTCACCGAAGGGGGCCAGCGATGATCCGCGCATTTCGCAGCGAATGGTTGAAGTTACTCCATCCGGCCACGCTCCTGGGAGGGGCGGGCGCGATGGTCGCCTTCGCCGTGCTGACCGTCGTGCTCACCCTCCGCCGGATCGGTGACGCAACGGCGGGGGGGCCGGGAGAGGGGCTGACTGCGGCACAACTGGCGACCAGCGACGGCTTCGGGCGGCTGCTCGGCAACAGCGCCACCTTCCTCGGCATCGTCGCCCTCGCAATCTTCGCCATCGGCGTCGCGAGCGAGTACGCGAACGGGACGCTGCGTAACCTGCTCGTGCGGCAGCCGGCGCGTCTGCGCCTGCTGGCGGGGAAGCTGCTGGCCACGGCCAGTTTCATCGTCCTCGCCGTCGCGCTCGCCTTCGGGGCCGCCCTGCTCGTCGCCGTGCTCCAGGCCCCGGGCAGCAACGTCGATACCGCCGTCTGGTTCAGCGGTGCGGGGCTGTGGGCATTGCTCGCCGCCGCCGGGAATCTGGCCCTGTCGACGCTGGCCTGGGGCGCGCTCGGGGCGACGCTCGCCGTCGCCCTGCGCTCGACCGCGACGGCGATCACCATCGGCATGGCCTACGTGCTGGTGGTGGAGAACCTCCTCCTGGTCGTGTGGCCCGACGGGGCGCGCTGGCTGCCCGGCCAGCTGATCGGGGTGGTCGCGCACGGCGGGACCGCCGCCGTCTCCTACCTGTCGGGGTTGGCGCTCGTCGGGCTCTACGCCCTCGCCGCGCTGGTCCTCGCCGGCGCGCTCTTCCAACGCCGGGACGTCGCCATCTAACCGGCGGGTCCGCCCCCGCCCCCGCGCCCCCTCCCGGTCGGCGGGGCGCGGGGGCGGGGGGCGATCCGCTCGTCGTGGTGTCCTGCGGGACCGGCCCCAACCCCGGCCCCTCCCCGGCCGCCGCGGGCCGGGTCCCGCGATGGGCATCCGACGTACCACGCGGCACCGGTGTAGCAGCGTATCCCCACAGTCCTGACGATCCTGGCGCTGGCCGCGTGCGAGAGATCGCCCACGCCGACCCCTGCGCCGACCGCCACGCCCTTCGCGACGGCGACGTTCCGGCCCGAGGCCCCTGCAGTGGAACGATTCGCCATGGAGCAGCCCCGATGATGAACGCACTCTCTACGCTCAGTCAGGCCATCCTGGATTTCATGACGGGGCATCAATATTCCGGCCTCTTCTTCCTCCTCCTCCTCGAGGAGGCGGGCATCCCACTCCCGATTCCGGGCGACACGTTGATCGTATTCGTCGGCGTGCGCTCGCGTACCGGCGACGCGAATGCCGCGCTGGCGATCCTGCTGGTTGCCGCCGCCGCCACCCTCGGTTCCTCGGCCCTCTACTGGCTCGCGCGTCGCGGCGGGCGCCCGGCCCTGGCGCGTTACGGGCGGTTCCTGCACCTGCACGAAGAACGCGTCGACCGCATGGAGGCGCGCTTCCGGCGCTGGGGACCCTGGGCGATCGTGCTCGGGCGCCTGATCCCGGGTCTGCGGACACCGACCAGCGTGATGGCCGGCCTGTTCGGGGTGCCGTACCGCCTCTTCGCGCCCTGCACCGCCCTATCGGCGCTCCTGTGGTCGCTTTTCTACTTCTACCTCGGGGCGCTCTTCGAACCACAATGGCGCGCGGTGGTGGCGCTGATCACCGGGGATCTCGACGCATCGGTCAGCATCGCGCTCGCGTTTGCGGTGGTGGCGCTGGGCATCGCGCTGCTGCTTCGCCGACTCCGTCGCGCACCAGGCGGCACCGTGACCGGCAAACAGGCGAGGGCTTAGGGCTGAGGAGGTCGTGGGGCGGTGACCGCGACCGCCGGGACGTCGCTGCCTGACCGGCGGGGACGACGGGCCGATATCCCGCACCGCCGACCGGGTCGGCGCGGGGTACCGGGGGGCGAACCACGCGGCCCGGTGCCCGGCGAGATTGCTGCCAACCCCGGACACCTTCCCCGGCCCACCGCACCGCAACGGGCGCACCCGCGCAGGACGGCCCGGCCGACCGCCGACCGCCGACTATTGACCACTCACCCCCCCGGGGTCTCCTATGCGGCGTTGCACACAACCCTTCCTCGCATCCCTGGCCCTGCTGGCCCTCGTGGCGTGCGGGGCGGCCCCCACGCCCACGCCCGCGCCGACCGCCACGCCGCTCCCCACGGCGACAGCGGCGACCGCGACGCCCTCGCCGACACCGACGCCCCTGCCGACCCTGACGCCGACCCCCGCGCCGACGCGCACGCCCACCGTGACCCCCACGCCGACGGTGACGCCGACCGCGACGCCGACGTCGTACACGATCCGCGATTCGTCGGCGCTCTGCCAGGCGACCGTGCCGGGGGCCTTCCGGGACGATGGCGGCATCTGGCGGGTCGGCGACGAGGCGGGGGTGACGATCGTGGCGACGCCGACCGGAGGGTTGCTGAGCTTCGACGCGGTGACGCAGTTGCTCCTGAGCAATGTCGGGGCGCAGGTCGGCGAGTTCCGCGAGACCGCACGCACGCGCGATGGCGACGACCGCCTCCGCATCGCGTACACCGGGAAGGTTTTCGGGGTGCCGGGCGGCGGGACCATCTACCAGCGCCAGTTCGGGCCGACGATGTGCGGGCTGATCCTCTTCGCCGCCGAGGGGCAGGGGCCGCGCTACGCGCCCGCCTTCGAGGGGCTCATCGCCAGCCTGGCAGCGCTGCGGTGAGGGGAACGTCCGCAGTCCGCAGCACCGGGGACCAGGCCCGCCCCATGGCACCGTGGCGGCCCCCCCGGGCCGACCCGGAGGGGCGCCAAGAGTTGAGCCACCACAAGGCACAGCCACCATTCGCACGAGGACCGAGGAGCGCCCGATGACCGCCCAACTCCTCAGCTTGTTCTTGCAGTATGGCGTGCTGGCGCTCGTGCCAATGCTGCTCGCCGGCGCGGTCGGTATCCCCCTACCAGGCTCGCTGCTGCTGGTCGCGGCGGGCGCCCTCGCGACCGACGGGCCGCTGTCCCTCCTGCCGCTCCTGATCGGCGCGATCGGCGCGACGATCGCGGGCAACGCCCTCGGGTACGGCATCGGGCGGCGCGGCGGCACGGCGACGGTGACCCACTGGGGCCGACGCCTCCACCTCGGCGCGGGGGCGATCGCGCGGGCGGACCGGTTCTTCGCCCGCTATGGCGGCTATGCGGTGGTCCTCTCGCGCTTCCCATTCTCGCCCCTCAGCGCGCTCATCAACATCATTGCCGGCACCGCCGGCTACTCGCCGCGCGCCTTCCTCGTCGCCAATCTCGTCGGGGTCAGCGTCTGGGCGGCGGTCTACCTCGGCCTGGGGTATGCCTTCGCGGCCAGTTGGGGCGGCATCGCGAACCTCCTCGGCGAGGTGAGCCAGGCGCTCACCCTCGCCCTGGTCGTCATCGTCCTGCTGGTCGTCCTGCTCCGTGCGATCAGACGGTGATAAGCTTGCGCTAGTTTCCTGAGTGCTGGCGAATGTTGCTGGCGAAGGCATTGACGCTTCCATACCGACCTGATTGCCGAGAATGCGTTCTTGCGGCAACAACTGGTCGTGCTCACCCGGAGCGTGAAGCGCCCCCGCTGTACCCCGGCCGACCGCGCGCTCCTGGTGCTCCTGGCGAGCCGGGGCCGCGGCTGGCGGCAGGCCCTGCTGCTCGTCCAGCCCGATACGCTCCTGCGCTGGCATCGGCAGCTGTTCCGTCTCGTATGGCGAAGCAGATCGCGGCCGGGGTCAGCGGCGCGCCGACCCAAAGTGCCGCCCGAAACAATCGCGCTGATCCGGGAGATGGCGGCGGCGAACGTCCTATGGGGCGCGGAGCGCATTCGGGGCGAGCTCCTGAAGCGCGACATCCGCGTGGCCAAGTGGACGGTGCAGCAGTACTATGCGGGCTGCCCGCCCGCCGCGGCGCGCCGGGCAGCCCTGGGCGACGTTCCTGCGCAACCATACCCCCGCGATCTGGGCCTGCGACTTCCTCCCGCTCACCGACCTCCTCTTCCGTCCACTGTACGCGTTCTTCATTGTCGCGCTCGCGACCCGCCGCGTGGTCCACGTCGGGGTGACGCGCCACCCGACCGACGCCCGGGTCGCCCAGCAGCTGCGCGAGGCCACCCCGTACGATCAGCGGCCGCGCTATCTCGTCCGCGATCGCGACAGCAAGTACGGGCCGACCTTCGCCCGCGTCGCGGCGGCGACCAGCATCAGGGAGCTGCGCACGGCCTACCGCGCGCCCAAGCAGAACGCGACGTGCGAGCGGTTCCTCGGGAGTGTGCGGCGCGATTGCCTCGACCATGTCCTCGTCCTGGGCGAGGCCCACCTGCGGCGCGTCCTGCGCGAGTATGTGGCGTACTTCAACACCGCGCGGCCCCACCAGGGCCTGCAGCACGGCACCCCCGCTGGCGTCGCGAGACCGGTGCTTCGGCCGGAGACTCGCGGGCAGATACAGGCAGTCCCGGTGTTAGGCGGATTACACCACACGTATCAACGAGCGGCATAGAAGACGATGAATGGCGTGCGGATGAGCCAACCAGATACGGTATTGGTCTGTCAAGCCGCGAGCTCGGGCAAGGCATCGTGGTGTTGTTGTTGATGATCCGGGTCGAAGCGCTGGCGCTTGGAGCCGCGCGCCCAGGCCTGGTGCAGCAGCTTCCGCGCGGCGGCGCAGCGCGCGACCTGCATCGGCTTGCCGGCCGCGCGCAGGCGCTGGTAGCAGGCCTTGATGGCCGGGTTGCAGCGGGCGGCGCTGCGGGTCGCCATGGACAACGCGGTGCGGAGGCGGCCGTTCCCGTCGTGGCCGATGGTCGCCCGTCCGCGGATGCTGCGCCCCGACTCGCGCGGCATCGGGGCCAGCCCGGCGGAGGCGCTGCGGGCCTCCGGTCCGGTACAGCGCGCAAAATTCAGCGTACTCGCCAGGAGCCAGGCCGCCGTGACGAGGCCGATCCCGGGCGCGCTCGTCAGGCACGCCAGCGCCGCCGCCCACACGCGCTCCTGGAGTACGGTCGCAATCTCGGCCCCCAGCGCGGCGATGCGGCGGTCGCGATCCGCGATCAGCTCGTCGCGGTGCTGGCGCACCCCCGCGACGACCACCGGCCACTGCTGCAGGGCGTGGCGCTGGTTGCGCGCCTGCGTCCGCATCGCGAGCAGCCCGTCGCGGGCGACGAGGCGCTGCCGCACCTCGTGGTAGACCGCCGGGGGCGGCGTCCACGGGGTAGGCTGGAGCGCCGCGGCCAACTGGGCGCGATCCCGCGCGTCGAGCGCGTCGGTCTTCGCGCGGCGCAACTGGGCCTTGGCGCAGTGGTGGGCCTGGCGCGGGTTGACCACCGCGACCCGGTACCCGGCCTCGTGCAGCGTCACCGCGCGGGCCACCCAGGAGTTCCCCGTCGCTTCCAGGACTACCAGCACGTTTGCCGAGGCCGCCCCGTTCGCCGCCAGCCGCCGCTGCAGGGCCGCGAAGCCGGCTGGCGTCTGCGCTGCGGTGAACGGGAGGGTCGGCTTACCGGCCCGCGTGCGCCACGCGGCGGTGAACGTAGCGGCCGCGCTGTCGCTGCCCACGTAGCGTTGCTACGCGACGGTCCCCTCTTCCATCTCTCCCTCCGTCTGCGCGATCGTGGCGACTGGCGTTCCCGGGACGGCGCTGGCCTGCGCTCGTGCTGCGTGGTCGGGGCCACGCGATACGGTCCAGGCTCGGGCCGTCCCACGATGGCGGGGGCCACGCTACTTATCGCGGTCACCGCCGCTGCCAGGACAGCGGCCTCACCGCCATCGCGGAACACCGCGAATATACGAGCCAGGACAGCACAGCCACGCTGTCGCGCCGAATGCTACCGCCAGTACCGACCCGATCTGGTCATGGAACCACGCCGAGTGCCGCGCGGACGACCGAAGTAGCCGGGACAAGGGCATGGCGCGATCCGGCCCCGGCCGGGCACTGCGGTCCCATAGCAGATACGTTCCGGTCGGCATGGGTGACACGTCCCTCGCCAGGTTGGGACAGGCCCTGCCGGACTGGTGGCCCGAGGTCCGGCACCGCCACGCGCCGATCGACGGACGCGTGCCGGGCGGGGCGCCGGCGCCGCCGCCCTGCCGCCCCGCCACGCGGGCGCTCACATGATCATGCCGCCCATGCCGCCCATGGCCCCGGCGCCGCCCATGCCGCCGCGGGCGAGCACGTCGGCGGGCAGCACCACGAAGGGGCGCATCATGTCCCGGTCCTCGTGCTCGATCACGTGGCAGTGGTACATGTACCGTCCGGTGTACCCGGCGAACGTCGCCGCGATCGCCACGTGCTCGCCCGGGTTGACCCGCACCGTGTCCTTCCAGCCCGCCTCGTTCGCGTCGAGCGCCCCGGCGGCGGCGAAGGTGATCGGCGCCGTGGTCGCGCCCGTCGCCGGGTCGAGCTTCCCGGCGGTGTCGTAGACGTCGCGCGCGAGCGGCTGGAACTGCACCAGGTGCACGTGCATCGGGTGGGTGTCCTCGGTGGTGTTCAGGAAGTTCCACACCTCCGTCCCGCCGTGCGCGACGAAGAAGGTGACCGTGTCCTCGAACCGGCGCGCGACCGTCCGGAAGCGCCGCGTCGCCCCCGTCGCATCCACCAGGGCGATGAGCGCCTCGCCCGCCCCGGCCTCGCCCGCCGCCAGTTCCCGGAGTTCCCCCAGGGTCAGCATGTGCGTCGCGGTGTCCTCGACCAGCGCCACCCAGCGGTGCGTGTGGGGCGGCAGGTGATCGTGATCGAGCCGGGCGAAGGTCGGCGAGAGCGCGGCGGGCAGCACGAACGGGTCGGCGACCGCCGCGTGGCCGACGCGGAACTGCAGCACCTCCGGGTGCGGCAGGCGGTTGGCGGGGTCCGGGGTGCCGGGGGGCAGCGTCGCCGGGTCGTCGCCGAAGGGGGCACCGGCCGTGTTGACCAGCGTGAGGTGCTCCCCCCGGAACGCCCGGAAGTCGACGATCAGGTCGGCCCGCTCGGCGGGGGCGAGGGTCAGGCCGCCCGGTGGCAGGGCGACCGGCGCGCCGAGCAGGCCGCCGTCGGTGCCGATCTGCTTGACGGCGCCCGGCACGGGCCGGCCGGCCCCGTCGAGGAGCACCAGGCGGTAGGTGCGCGCGTTCGACCCGTTGAGGACGCGGAAGCGGTACTGCCGCGCCGCGACGGCGAGGTGCGGCCAGATCGTGCCGTTGACGAGGGTGAACGGGCCGAAGAACTCGTTCGTGCTCGCCTCGATCTTGTGCAGCAGCCGCCCGGTGAGCGCGCCGGCGTCATCCACGTCGAGGTTGCGATCCTGGATGAGCAGGGGGATCTCGTGCGCGCCGCCGGGCAGGCCGAGGGCGTCCTCCTCGCCGTCGCGGATGAGGTAGAGCCCCGCGAGCCCGGCCATGGCGGTGTAGCGGGTGATCCCCATCGCGTGGTCGTGGTACCACAGGAGGGCGGCGGGCTGGTCGTTGTCGTAGCGCGCCAGGGTCGCCTGGCCGGGCAAGGCGGCGTTCTCCGTCCAGCCGTCCGACCCCGGGGCGGTGCGCCCGCCGTGCAGGTGCGCGACGACCCAGGGGGTGAGGTCGGCGAGGGCCACGTCGGCGACGCCGCCGTCGCGCCCGGGCCGGTTCTGCGGGATCTGCGCGGGCGACGCGCCCGCGGCGGGGTCGGCGCACCGCACCGCGACGAGGGGGAAGTTGCCCGCGCCCGCCGCGAGCTCGTTCGCCCACTCCACCGCGAGGCGCGCGCCGCGCCGGACCTCGATGGTCGGGCCGGGGTAGTGGCCGCCGTAGGCCCAGACGTCGGTCAGGGGCAGCGCCGAGTGCAACCGCACGCGCGCCGGGCGCAGGGGGATCCGGAGGGTGCGGTACCCGCCGTCGGCCGCCGGCTCCGGGCGCAGCACCGGCGGGAGGCGCAGGGGGTCCGCGAACTTCGTCGGCAGCTGGGCGGCGGCGGGCGGGACCATGACGACCTCCATCTGTACGCGCGGCCAGGGTGACACGGGGTGCGCGACCGGGCACCGCGGCACCCGGTATCCCCAGTATAGCGACCGCGCGGTGTGCCGGGAATCCCTCGTACGACGGAGAAGACCGCGAAGGGGCGTTGTGCTCCCCGCGGGACGCGCCCATGGTGCGCCGATACGGGACCGCCCGGGGCCGGGACACGATCCAGGTCACCGGGGTGTGGTGCTGCTGCGCGTTGTCAACTTGAGCACACAATGAACTGCTCAGTCGGCGCGAGCGTGTTGAGGCGCTGGGCAGTGGTCGCTCAGGCCAGCGCCGGGGTGCCGGTGACCGCCCGCCAGGTGGCGCAGCGTCCTGCGCTGGTCGCGCGAGAGGTTGCGGCGGTCAGGCGGTGGCGGCGCGGACGGAAGCTGCTGGCGATGAGACCGCGAAGTTGTGGTGTGCTGACGGGGCGACTGGCGTGCCGCTGCGGTGTGAAGCCTGCTGTGTCCGGGTTACGCGGCGACGCGCAGGCCCTCAGCGAGCCAAGCGAAGGTCGTCGCGGCGGCGCGCGCCCGCGCGTGCGGGCCGGCCTCGCCGCCCGCCCTGGTACCCGGCGCGGCCACATGGCCCCGCTGCACCGCCCGCGCCAGCTCGACGCCTTCGAGCGCACGTTGCCCGGTGCGGATGGACTGGAACCCGCGCATCGGGCGTAACCGGTCCTTCGTTGGCACGTGCGAGCGCTCGATCGGCTTCGTGTCCGGCCCGTGCGCGCGGTGCAAGCCGCTCGGCGTATGCTGCGCCCCGGCCGCCTCGTCGCGAACGGCGCGCACGTAGGCGGGGTGCTTGTCGGTGATCACCTCCTCCGGCACCGCATGGCGGCGGGAGGTCGCGAGGACGAAGAAGGCCCGCGCGCTGTCGAGGTCCCGGTGCGTGCGCAGCAGGACATCCACCACCTGGTCGGCCTCGTCGATCGCGCGGTACAGGTAGGCCCACTTCCCGCCAACCCGGACGTAGGTTTCGTCGCACCACCAGCGTCGTCCGAGGCGTGTGGCCGCCCGGCGACCCGCCCGGGCGAGCAGCGGGGCGAATTTCTGCACCCAGTGGAGGACCGTCCGGGCCGAGACATCCACGCCGCGCTCCGCCAGCAGGTCGCGCACATCGGCGGCGGAGAGGCGGTAGCGCAGGTACCAGCGCACCGCCGTGACGATGACCTCCTGCGGCCAGCGGTGCCCCGCGCACGGCGTGCCCGTGCGACCGATGAAGGTGCGGCGGCAGGACCGGCAGCGATACCGCTGCGTCTCACCATAGAAAACCTCCGTATTCCCCTCCCGTATTCATACGGGAGGGGAATACGGAGCACTGCCCCGCGACGATAGACAACGTGCCGTAGAAAACCTCCGTAGGGGACTCCCGTATTCATACGGGAGGGGAATACGGAGCACTGCCCCGCGACGATAGACAACGTGCCGTAGAAAACCTCCGTAGGGGACTCCCGTATTCATACGGGAGGGGAATACGGAGCC
>JAABUN010004277.1_pt1 | contig 19858 bp, 21 predicted proteins | sample 5559311 | NCBI WGS metagenome assembly JAABUN01 (sample SAMN10711877, study PRJNA513370) | rock metagenome | isolation source: Antarctica rocks | place: Antarctica: Victoria Land, Siegfried Peak sud
TCGAGGCGGTCATCGACGCGGTCGGGCGGGCCTTGGCGGCCGTCACTCCGGCCGACGCCCGGGGCTTCTATCGCGCCGCTGGCTACCCAGTCTGACCGTCAGAACTTATGCTGCACGCTCTAGGACGTCACGAGGCTCCGCGAGGCCGAGCAGCCTAAGGATGACTTCCTCTCCCTCGTCTCGCACGAGTTCCGGACTCCGCTGACCGCGATTCATGGCGGCGCGCACCTGCTGGCGAACCAGGGGCAGGATCTGGACGAGGAGACGCGGCGCGAGCTCCTCGTCGACATCGTCACCGAGAGTGAGCGGCTCGATGGCATGGTCCGCAACATGCTCAGCCTTACGGCCATTCTGGCCGGTCGCCTGTAAGCGGCCACTGAGCCGCTGCTGGTCGGTCCGCTGGCACGCGCCGTCGTCTCCGAGGCGGCTCCTCGCGCCCCGGCTCACACCTTTGTCGTCGATGTTCCGGCCGGTCTGCCACCCGGCGAGGGGGATCCCGACCTCCACACCCCGGTGCTTCGGAACCTCTGTGAGAACGCCGTCAAATACGCCCCCGGCGGCGGAGAGGTCCGGACGACCGCCATGCGGCAGGGTGAGACGATCGCGATCGGGGTGACGGACCAGGGTGTGGGGATTGCTGCCGAGCATGTGCCGTTCGTCTTTGCGCGTTTTCGCCGGCCGGGAGCCGATCCGACGATCCGGGGGATGGGTCTCGGTCTCTACCTAAGCCGCCATCTCGTCGAAGCGCAACACGGACGGATCGCGGTGACCTCGTCAGGTCCCGGGCAGGGGACGACCTTCACCGTCACGTTGCCGATCGCCGGTGTCGTCGATGCGGCAGGGAGAGAGGCGGACGAATGCACAAGCAGCTGATTCTGGTCGTCGATGACGAGCCGCCGATCGTCCGTCTGGTGCGGGCCAAGCTGCAGGCCGATGGTTATGCGGTGGTCACCGCGGGTCGTGGCGAGGAGGCGCTGGCACTGCTCGAGGATCAGCGCCCCGATCTGATCATCCTTGACCTGAAGATGCCCGGTATCGATGGCTTCGAGACCCTGCGTCGCGTACGGGCCGAGCTCCAAGTGCCGGTGATCATGTTGACCGCCCGGGCGGGCGACGCCGACAAGCTGCGGGGTCTGCAGGGTGACTCCAACGATGACGTGACCAAGCCGTTCAACCCGGACGAGCTTTGGGCGCGAGTGGCGGCGGTGCTGCGACGCTCCAACGGCGGCGCACCGGCCGGTGGCCAGCGCTTGCTGCGCTATCCCGGCGTCGAGATCGACCTCGACCAGCGGCGGGTCCTGGTCAACGGCGACGAGGTGAAGCTCAGTCGCACCGAATGGGCCTTGTTCGCCCAGTTGGTCGGTAATGTCGGGCGGGTGATGCTCCATGGCGAGCTGCTCAGCCGGATCTGGGGCCCGGAGTTCCGGGATGAGGTTCATTACCTCCGAACCTGGGTCAGCCGCCTTCGCGCCAAGCTGGAACCGGGCGATGACGCGACCACGTTGATCACCACCTTCCCCGGGATCGGCTACCGGCTGGAGCCACCCCCGGCCCCCGATTCGGCGTCGTAATCCTCCCCGAGAGACCGTGCGGCGATGCCTGTTGACTACGGTTGGCGGGGAATGTTCGTGATACCATACACAAGGATTTGGGCGTCCCAAACGACCCTCCGACCTCGCCGGGAGACGGGGCCGCTGACGACGGGGCAGAAGGAGCAGCGCACCGGTGGAGTTGCACACCTTTGGCCGGGAATGGATCGTTATCGGACTGATGACGATCGCGGCATTCTCGATGGGTATGACCCTGCTGATCCTCAACTGGGTGATCGCGCCGTCGAAGCCGTCGCCGGTCAAGGCCGCTCCCTACGAGAGTGGTGTCCCGGACGTACGGGCGGTGAAACCCCGCTATACCCCCAGGTTTTACGTGGTGGCGATGCTCTTCGTCATCTTCGATATCGAGGCCGTCTTCATCTACCCATGGGCCGTCATCTTTGACACCCTTGGCCGGTACGGCTTCTTCGAGATGCTCTCGTTTATCGCCTTGCTCTTTGCCGGGTATATCTATGCCTGGAAGAAAGGGGCCCTCGAATGGGTCTAGTCGACGATCGCTTCGATCAGAACGTCTTTGTCACCTCGCTCGATTTCGTTTTCAACTGGGCGCGCCGGTCGTCCCTCTGGTGGTTGCAGTTCGGGTTGGCCTGCTGCGCCATTGAGATGATCTCGGCGTCGATGAGCCGGTTCGACCTGGCCGAACGGTTCGGCATGCTCTACCGGGCCTCGCCGCGTCAGGCCGATCTGATGATCATCGCCGGCACCGTCACCAAGAAGATGGCCCCGGTGGTCCGCACCCTCTACGATCAGATGCCTGAGCCGAAGTGGGTGGTCTCGATGGGCTCGTGCGCCAACGTCGGCGGTCCCTACGACACCTACGCGGTCGTGCAGGGGGTCGATCAGGTCATCCCGGTCGACATCTACGTGCCAGGTTGCCCACCGACGCCAGAGTCGCTCTACTACGGCATCCTTGAGCTCCAGAACCGGGTGATCAAGTACGAGACGATGGCCCGCAAGCAGGGCGCCGTCGCCGCCGAGGCCCAGCGCGTCGCCGACCGTGAGGTCGCGATGGCGGGCGTTCGCGGCTAGACCGGCGAGCCACGAGCGTGTCGCGGCCACCCAGGAGCGAATCACGTCGAGCGGCCCGTGGACACACATCACCGCGCCAGGCATCGCGACACTGACAGCGAGGACGGACTGTGACTGATCCGACTGATCCGGCGGCCGCGGGGCAGCGCCAGGGACAAACCGGCCCTGGCTCACCATCCCAGGAGCAGCGTCAGGCCTCTCAGCCGTCGACCCCCGACGCCGAGCCGAAATCGGCGGCGGACGGTTCGGCCGCCAATGCCGATCCGGTCGGCTCGGTTAAAGCGGTTGCCCAACCATCCGACCCAATGGTGGGCGGCAGCCCGACGCAGCCCACCGCCACCCAGGAAGGGGCCGCCACCGCCGGGGCGCCACTCGCGAACGTCGAGGCGATGGTCGGGCGGATGGACGCGGAAGGAACGGAGTTTGCCGACGCCTGGGGTCGGGGCGCCTTCGTCGACCCCGACGTCGAGAAGCATCCCGCTTTGCGGGCGATTCGAGAGCGCTTCCCCGATACCGTCCTCGATGTCGTGCGCTTCCGCGACGAGACGACGATCCATGTGCGCCGGGAGAACCTGCGAGAGGTCTGCGCCTTTCTCCAGGGTCACCGGCGGCTCGCCTTCAACTTTCTGACCGATCTGACCGCAGTCGACATGCTCCGCCTGCGCGAACAGCCGCGCTTCGATGTCGTCGTCCTGCTCTATTCCCTGACCAATCGCGTCCGGTTGCGGCTGAAAGCTGGTTGCGACGATGGAGAAGCGGTTCCATCCCTCGTGCCGCTCTGGAACGGCGCCAACTGGCTGGAACGCGAGTGCTTCGACATGTTTGGGATCATCTTTGAAGGCCATCCAAACCTGAAGCGGATGCTCCTTCCCGACGACTGGGACGAGGGTCACCCGCTGCGGAAGGACTATCCGCTGCGCGGATGGCGGGAGTTCCCTATCTACAACCAGGAACGCACCGTCGGGCGCGTTCGCACCCGCTGGAGCGGCCGCGGCGGCGCCTAGCGTCGCTCACATCGACGCCAGCGTCTCGACGCGACCCTCGTCCATGATCCAGGAGCCAGCGCCATGACCGCGATCACCAACCGTCCTGACATCGATACCGCTTCCGGCGCCGTCCTCTCCGAGGGTGTGCCATCGACCGGTACGCTGACGGTCTCCGACGAGGAGATGCTCCCCTCCGGTGAACGCCAGTTGACTCTGAACATGGGACCGCAACACCCAAGCACCCACGGGGTGATGCGGGTGATCCTTAAGCTCGACGGAGAGGTCATCACCGACTGTGACCCGGTGCTCGGCTACCTGCATCGCGGGACCGAAAAGCTCGGGGAAGCGCACCGCTACGCGCAGGTGATCCCCTGGACCGACCGGACCGACTACGTCGCCGCGCCGATGAACAACCTCGGCTGCGTCCTCTCGATCGAGAAGCTCTGCGGGGTCGAAGCGCCGGAGCGTGCCCAGTACTGGCGTGTGATCATGTCGGAGCTGGCCCGGATCGCCTCTCACCTCGTCTGGCTGGGAACGCACGCCCTCGACATCGGCGCCCTCTCGATGTCGCTCTATTGCTTCCGCGAGCGGGAACTGATCCTCGACATCTTCGAGACCTTCTGCGGCGCCCGGCTCACGACCAACATGATGGAGATCGGCGGCTTCTCCCGGCCGGTTCCCGAGCCGCTGCCGGGGATGATCCGCGATTTCCTGCGCGTCTTCCCCGCGCGCCAGCAGGAGTATGCCGATCTCCTCTCGGCCAACCCGATCTGGATGGCCCGTACCAAGGGCGTCGGTGTCATCTCACCCGAGGCGGCGATCTCCTACTCGCTGACCGGCGCCTGCCTGCGCGGCTCCGGGATTAACTACGACATCCGCAAAGCGATGCCCTACTGCGTGTATGACCGGCTCGACTTCGAGGTGCCTCTCGGTCAGCATGGCGACACCTACGATCGGTATCTGGTGCGCATGGAAGAGATGCGCCAGACGATCAAGATCGTCGGTCAGTGCCTCGACGCGGTTGAGGCGATGGACACGCCGTTGATGGCCTATGAGTCGGCCTACGTGATCCCTCCGCACAAGGGGACGATGACGACCGCCGAGGATATGCAGCGCCACTTCATCTGGGTGATCAAGGGGTTCAGCCCGCCGGTCGGCGAAGCCTACGCCGCGGTCGAGCACCCGAAGGGCGAGAATGGCTACTACTTCGTCTCCGACGGCACGCCGCTGCCATACCGCTGGCGCATCCGCTCCCCGGATTTCGTCAACCTCGGCGTCCTGCCGCACCTTGCCACCGGCGCCATGCTGGCCGATGTCGTCGCCCTGATCGGCACCATCGACATCGTCCTCGGCTCGGTCGACCGCTAGGATGCAGCCGCTGCGCGGGCACCGGCGGTGGCCGAGCTCGTTCCGGTATCAGGAGTGAGTTTGGCCAGAGGAAGGAGTGCGGGATGGCAACCGCCCCCACGGCAACTCATTCATCCGCGGATGCGCCGGCGGAGGAACGGCTGGTCCTGAGTGAATCGTTTCATGTCGCGGCACCGGATCGGGATAGGCTGAACAGATCGTCCTGATGTGGAAAGACTGGGATCACCAGCACGAAAGGAAATTTTCCATCGCGGGGCTTCACCGATCTGGGGAACTGAGATGAACGAGCAGAACAGAATGCCTAACGATGCGTCATCGATATCGTACCCAGTGGATCTCCGTCGGATCTCAACACCTCGCGAGAGCTGCCTAACGTTGACGATCGGCTATATCGATGAGGATGTAGTCGTTCGTGCACAGGGGCAACGTTTTGACCAGCTCCCGGTACTTGACGACTCTGGCCTCCTGCGCGGTGTGGTTGCCGTCGAATACGCGCATCATCTCCTCGACCACGGGCAGGCGTTGGACGAATCAGACCTAGCGATCAACCTTTGTGAGATCGATGAGTAACCCCCGCTACTTACGCTGCTCACCCAGTTGTCGCATCACCGGGCAGTCATTTTTCGTGACAAGCGCCACCATTCGGCGAGGGACCTTTGTGACGATTGGTTCGCATTAGTAACGATATCCGACCTCAATCGCCATCCATTACGCGCGCACCTCTATCCGATTGTTGCCCAGCTCGAAGCTTCACTTGCTGACTTGATCGATCGGCGCTTTGACGATCCCTGGAGCTGGCTACCGTTGATAAGCGACCACAGGCAGATTCAGGTGATTGGCTCATGGGAACTCGAAAAGCGCAACAATGTCGACACCAGCCCGATCACCGCTGCTATGTTGACAGACCTCATCGGTGTCGTATCCAAGGCGGAGGCGCTTCGCGATGCGCTCGGTTTCAAATCGAAAAGGCAGTTCGACAAAGTGACGAACGCGATTCCAAATCTGCGCAATCAGATCATGCACCCCGTTCGTCCGCTTATCCTCTGCCAAGACGACGTTACGAAGCTGCATTCGACGCTTGCTGCAGTCCTCGACTTAACTGACAGAGTAACGATGTTGAATGCGAGCGTTGCAGCAGCGAACATGCGCTCGTCGCGATTACTTCCCTAAGTGCCAACAATCAGGGGACTGCTCTTGCATGGCAACCGCAAAATGCACGATGTAATCCTCGTTGACCGCGTCTTCCGCGTTTAGAGCACGGTGACCGGCAAAGGTAACGGTTTACCTCGACCGCGAAGTGTTAAAGATGGCGCCTCGTCTCAGCCAGCACGACCGGGAGATGGATACACTTACTTTCCTGACCAGGAGCCATACGTGATCACGGCCGGACTAGCTCTGGGCAGTCACCAATTAGGTCCGGGCCGCGGCTGTCCTGGATGATTCAGCGCGATAGAGAGCGACACTCTGCTCGTGGGGGCGAACGGCGTCCGCCTAGCTCCCGGTTCCATCCGGCGCGGGTATCATGATTCCTGGTCGCACCCCGGCGTCCGGGCTGGCGTGGTGTCAGCGGCGACCGGGACGAACGAAAGGCGCCATCGATGGCAACAGTCGTTTCCCCGCCAGAACAACACGTCGTGATCCGGGTAGCCTGGGAGACGTACGAGCGCATCCTGGCCGACCACCTCGATAGCAGCGCACCGCGATTTACTTACGATCAGGGATTGCTGGAGATCATGACGCCGTCGACCCCGCACGAAGAGACGAACAGGACGATTAGCCTGATCGTTGAGATCGTCGCGGAAGAGATGGGGATCGACATCCGTAATGTCGGCTCCATGACCTTTCGCCGGGAAGACCTCCAGCGTGGTGTTGAGCCCGATTCCTGCTTCTACATCCAGCACGAGGCGGCGGTTCGCCATCGAGCCCAGATCGATCCCGAGACCGACCCGCCGCCCGATCTCGTCATTGAGATCGATGTCACCAGTCCCTCACTCAATAAGCTGCCGATCTTCGCGCAGATGGGTGTCCCCGAGGTGTGGCGCGTCAAAGACGATCAGGTCATGATCCTCGCCGTCGACGCGGGGACGTACATCGAGGTCGACCGGAGCCTCGCCCTCCCGGTCCTTACGGCAGACGGACTCTCTCGATTCGTGCAGGAGAGCCGGACGCTTCCCCGCACGGCGTGGCTACGGTCTCTGCGCGAGTGGGTTCAGAACCAGCCGCGCGGCTGAGTTTGCTGCCCGGCTTACCGGCTCGTCGCGGTGCGGTACCGAGTCACGGCCAGCGGGATGAAGATCGCGAGCAGCAGCAGCGACCAGCCCGCCGAGGCAACGATCGGGTGCTGTAGCGGCCAGGCGGTACTTGTCTGGACCGCGCCGGGGTTGCCGAACAGGTCGCGGCAGGCGGCGACCGTCGCGCTGATCGGGTTCCAGTCGGCGACCACCCGGAGTACGGCGGGCATCCCCGCCGTTGGCACGAAGGTGTTGGCGACAAAGGTGATCGGGAAGAGCGCGACGAAGATGATCGATTGCGCCACGGCCGGGGTGCGGACCATCAGCCCGACGAACGTTCCGACCCAGCTCATCGCATAGCCGAATAACAGCAGCAGACCAAACCCGGCCAGCGTATGGAGCACCCCCTCATGGGCGCGCCAGCCGACGATCAGCCCGCACCCCGCCATGATCGTGACTCCAAGGACGCTGGCGAGCAGATCGGCGATCGTCCGGCCAATCAGCACCGCCGAGCGCGCCATCGGCAGCGAACGGAAGCGGTCGATGATGCCCTTGGCCATATCGTCGGCGACACTGATCGCCGTGCCCCCCGCCGTAAACGCCATGCTCTGGGCGAAGATACCCGCCATCAGGAACTCGCGATAGTTGCCGCCACCCGGCACCGTGATCGCGCTGCCAAAGACGTAGGCGAAGAGCAGCACGAACATGATCGGCTGGATCGTCACGTCCATCAGCTTCTCGGGCACTCGCCGAACATGGGTCAGGTTGCGGCGGGTCATCGTCAGGGCATCGCTCACCGCCCAGCGAATCCGGGCCCCGGCGGTTGAACTGGGAATCGAAAGATCGACAACGCTCATTACGCGGCCTCCTGCTGAACGCGCTCCGGCTCGGCTCCGGTCGTCTGATCCGTCTCGTCCATCGCCCGGCCGGTCAGCCGCAGAAACACCTCGTCGAGCGTCGGCCGGCGCAGCGCGATGTCGTCGATCGCGATCCCGGCCGCATCAAGCTCCCGGGCCAGGTGCGTCAGCGTCGCGGCCCCTCCGGTGACCGGTACGGTCGCCCGGCGGGCATCGGCGTCGAGATCGGACGCCGTTGCCGCAATGCCGGCCAGAATGTCGCCCGCCTGCGCCAGCCGAGCGGCATCATGGACCACCAGGTCGATCCGCTCGCCGCCCACGGTCGCTTTGAGCTCAGAAGACGTTCCACTGGCGATCACCCGCCCGGTGTCGATCACCACAATCCGGTCGGCCAGACGGTCCGCTTCTTCCAGGTACTGCGTCGTGAGCAGGAGCGTCGTGCCCCCCGCGACCAGCTCGCCCAGCACATCCCACATCCCCAGCCGGCTGCGCGGGTCGAGCCCGGTCGTCGGCTCGTCGAGAAAGAGGACCGGCGGGCTGGCAACCAGGCTCGCGGCGAGGTCGAGCCGTCGCCGCATACCGCCGGAATAGGTCTTCGCCATGCGGTCGGCGGCCTCGGTCAGGTCGAAGCGCTCCAGCAGCTCGTCCGCACGCTGCCGCGCCACCCGGGCCGAGAAATGGTAGAGGCGACCGACCATCTCCAGATTGGCGCGGCCGGTCAGCAGCTCATCGACGGCCGCCTGCTGTCCGGCGAGGCCGATCAGCGAGCGCACCCGCTCGGGATCGCGAGCTACGTCGTACCCGGCGACCTCAGCCTCCCCGGTGTCGGGCCGGAGCAGGGTGGTGAGGATGCGGACGATCGTCGTCTTGCCGGCGCCATTGGGACCGAGCAAACCACAGACCGTGCCGCGCTCCACGTTGAGATCGACCTCGCGCAGGGCCCAGGTGGCGCCGAAGCGTTTACTGAGACCCCGCGCGACAATCGCGGCGTCGTCGCTGGTTGAGGATCTTGGCATCAGGATGGAGCTCTCCTTTCGGGGCTGCCCGGCGCTCTGAAACGGCTGGCCAGGCGATCGATGGCATCGACGAAGCGTACACCGTACCTATATAGCGTACGGCGTACTCTACGGGTACACTGGACGGAAGTCAAGACCCCTGGGGAGGAATGACGCATGGGGACCACCACCGGCGATGGGTCGCCGCGACGAGGGCGAGGGCGACGGGGACATCAGCCACCACGGGTCGCGAGTGGGCTCGGCTGGGCCCATCGACCTCGTGCCGCGCCCCATCGATCGACGGCGCTGGGACGCGAGCAGATCGTCGAGACGGCGGTTGCTCTGGCTGATGCCGAGGGTCTGGAGGCGGTCTCGATGCGCCGGATTGCCCAGCGGCTCGGCGCGGGGGCGATGTCGCTCTACCGCCATGTCGCCAATAAGGACGAACTGTTCGACCTCATGGTCGATGCCGCGTTCGCCCTGGATCATCCGGAACGGCCATCGGGCGATTGGCAGGGTGACTTACGCGTGATCGCCCGCGAGACCCGAGCGGCCGTGCATCGTCATCCCTGGTTGGTGCTTCTATTTGGCGCCCACCATCGACCCGGTCCGAACTTCCTGCGGCATGTCGAGTTTTCCCTGGCCGCGGTCGACGGCATCGACCCGGACCTCGCCGTTGCTATCGCGGTCCAGGGGGCAGTCGACGATTACGTGTTCGGCTTCACCATGCGCGAGTTGGCGGAAGAGGAGGCGACCCGGCGGAGCGGCCTAACCGAGGAGGAGTGGTGGGTGGCCGTCCTCCCGCAGATGCAGACCCTGTTCGCCACCGGCCAGTACCCCACCATTGAGCGCCTGTCCCGGCAGGGAATGGAGCATTCGCAGATGTCCGCCGACGATCGGTTCGCCCTCGGTCTGGATGCCCTGCTCGCCGGTCTGGCCGCCCATCTCGCCGCCCGCCACCAGAGCGTGGGTCACGGACGCGCCAGCACTCATTAGGCGGGCGGAAGAGTTACATGCGTCGGGGCTCCCTCGACCATAAAAAGGGATTGATGTGAGGAACGATCAGAACGCAGATTTTGAGGCGGGGAGTGGCAACGTCTTCGCCGATATCGGGCTTCCCGACCCCGATACGGTACTGGCGAAGGCTCAACTCGCTCGCCAGATCGCGGCGATCGTTGAGCAACGCGGTTGGACACAGATCGAAGCCGCCGCGGCGCTCGGTATAGACCAGCCTAAGGTGTCGGCTCTCACCCGGGGGCGCCTCCTCGACTTTTCAATTGACCGCTTGCTCCGATTCCTCACGCGACTTGATCGGGACGTGGAGATCACCATAATCCCGAATTCGTCGGCGGGACCGGGAACGCGCATCATCGTGTACGGTGGTGAGGAGCCGATGGCCGCATCACCGACCCAGGGAATGCGAGAGCGGATCCAGTTCGAATAGAAGAGCAGCTCTCTGACGAGCGGATCATCGCGGCGACGGAGCCGTCCATCCCCCAGCGGTGCGCTGCCTGCTCGTCCTCACGATGCCTGACCGCGAGGTCAGGTCGGATCCACGACGCGCTGGCGACGCTGACGGTGGATGGTCGGGCAGAAATCGGGGGAGGCGTCGATTCCGACGAACCGCATGACTGACGGGTGTGGACGTGAGTGGATGGCGCTGCTCTATGCCTGTGCTGGCGTGGCGTAGGTCGCTTGATACTGGGGTTCTCCTCCCGAGGTTCCGAACGTGAACCGCGAAGGGATAGCAGCACAAAAAAGGTAGCAGCTGCGCGTCGGGGACACCTCAATATCCAGCCGCATGCACCAGAACTGGTCATCGTCGCAGGCGCCTTCACTGCCCATCTCGATTCCTCCGCGCGGTACACGATTCGGAGGACCTGACCGCAGCACAGGATCCACATGTTCCTTTTCAGCAAGCGGAAAGGCGACGATCGCCGGGTACCAAACTCCTGCCCGAGGCCGCAGTTCAATAGCAAATCGACGTGGAGAGGTGGCGACTGGTAACGGATGGATCGTGATTAGGTACGGCTCGATGGTGGCTCGCCCAACGTTAAGGGGTCGACGTTCGACCGCTGCTGCCACGCGCTCCTTCCAGTCGGGGTCGGCTGTGCTCACGTGGAGCCGGGTCCTGATGCCTGGCGGGATGAGGTCTCGCTCCACCCGCGAGGTGAAGAGCGCGATGACCGGGAAGTCAGCACCCCGAGTGTGGAGCGCTCGGTCGAGGGCATACGCGAACTCTTCCTTGCATGCTTCGCTCCCAAGGCTCGCCTGGGTAGCGATCAACAGCCACCCGTCGGATTGTGATGGATCCGTGATGAACTCGGCGATCTGATCCCACAGCCGCGCGCCCGCCCGAAGATTCCATCGGTCGAGTCTCACATCAAGTCCGGTTGCGACGAGTTCTTGGGCGTAGTAGTCGATGTCGCCCGCGGCGTTGTCGCTCCACGCGTAGGTTAGCCACACCGGTGCCATCAGTCCTCCCGAGGGGCCGCCCCTCTGGCGGGATTGTCGCTGCCCCTCCACTTCCGTGCATAAGACTCTGCACGGCGTAGGTGCCGGGCACATCAGTTGCGAGAGCGGGGGAACAGAGTACGATTGCGGTTATCAGGATCGGCCTCCCTGTGCAAAGCGCTCGGGAGCGTGTGCGGCCTGACCCACCGTCACCATAACACCGGTCGCGGCGGGGGCACGCCGCGGGTCATGCTAGAGGATACCGTGGGGTGATGATGCGCATTAATCTGGTGTGGTCGTCGTTCCGATCGTATCCGAACCGGCGGTAGCGCCTTGGCGGCCAACGGTGGAGTTGCTTCCAGCCGGGGTCGGCGTGGTGTCCCTTCCACTCACCGCTCGAGCCTCGGCTTCGAGCTGGCGAGCCGTCTCGGCCAGCCTGGCGGCGGCAACGCTGTCACCACGAGCGAACTCTTCCAGCTCGTGGCCGAGCTCCTCCAGCTCTTCGCCGCCGGCCATCATTGCCACCACTTCTTCGCGGCTGACGTCGCCCTTGACGAACGTTCCATATGATTGGCCGCGATTGAGCAGCGTGAAGCGGTCGCCGATCGGGTAGGCATGATGGACGTTGTGGGTGATGAAGATGACGCCGAGACCGCGCGCTCGCGCCTGGGCGATGTAGCGGAGAACGATCCCCGCTTCCTTCACCCCAAGCGCCGCGGTCGGCTCGTCGAGGATCAGCACCTTCGCCCCAAAGTAGACCGCCCGGGCGATCGCGACCGATTGCCGCTCGCCGCCGGACAGGGTTCCGACCGGCTGGGCGGTGTCGCGAATATGAATCCCCATCTTCGCCAGCTCGTCGCGAGTGATCCGGTCGGCCCTGCCGACATCGAAGCGCCGCCAGGGTCCGAGCCCGGTCGTCGGCTCGGCGCCGAGAAAGAAGTTGCGGGAGACGCTCAGCAACGGGATCATCGCCAGGTCCTGATAGACCGTCGCGATCCCGGCGGAAAGGGCGTCTCGTGGTGAGGCGAAGCGCACCTCGCGCCCCTCGACCAGAAAGCGCCCCTCGCTCGCCTGATGCACCCCGGCGAAGATCTTGATCAGCGTGCTCTTCCCGGCGCCGTTGTCGCCGAGCAGGCACATCACCTCCCCGGCGTTGACATGCATGGAAATATCTTTGAGCGCGATCACGCTGCCGAAGTATTTGGAAACGTTCTGCACCTCAAGCAGGGGCGCTGCCGTCGCTGTCATCGTCGCGCCTCCGTTGCCTGCGATCGGATGTAGCGATTGACCAGCACCGCGATCAACAGCATCCCCCCGAGAAAGGCCTGAACCCAGTCGGCATCGATTCCGGCAAAGACAACGCCCTGGCTGACCATGCCGTAGATCAACGCGCCGAAGACCGCTCCGATCGCCGAGCCGTACCCCCCGGTCAACAACGTCCCCCCGATCACCACCGCGATGATCGCGATGAACTCCCGGCCTTCCCCGCGCAGCACGTCCGCCCCCCGCGCGTTGAGAATCTGGATCGTGGCGACGAGCCAGGCCATGGCGGCAGTTGTCATAAAGAGCAAGATTTTGACGCGGTTGACGGGCACCCCGACGTTGCGCGCCGCCTGCAGGTTGCCGCCGACGCCGAAGATCCAGTTGCCGAACGGGGTCCGCAGCAGCACCCAGGTCGCCAGCGCGGCGAGACCGAACCACCACAGGATCGAGACCGGAAAAGCCGCGGTCCCAAAGCGCAGCTCGCTGGCGAAGATCCGGTGCGCCCCCGCGTAGCCGGGGGCGTTCTGCAAGCCGCCGACCTGCGTGCGCCCGGTGATCAGACGGGTGATACCGATCGTCACGCCGCGGACGATGAACAGCGTGCCGAGGGTGACGATGAACGACGGCAACCCGGTCCGCAGAATGAGATAGCCATTGATGAACCCGATCAGCAGCGCGAAGACGAGCGAGACCGCGATCGCGCCCCAGAGGTTCCACCCCCCTTCGGTGTAGAGGAGAGCCGAGATCATGCCAGAGGCGCCGATGATCGAGCCGATCGACAGATCGAACTCGCCGCCGATCATCAGCAGCGCGACGCCGACCGCCAGGATGCCCAGCTCGGCGGCGACCTCCAGGTAGCTGGCCGCCCCGCCAAGCGAGAGAAAGCCGCGCCCACCGGCGACGATCGCAAAGAAGCTCCAGACGACGATCGATCCAGCGACCGCGCCCATCTCCGGGCGAATCAGCAGCCGCCGAAACGGACCGACCGAGGCCACTCGCTCGTCCCCCGCCAGGGGAGGCCGCTCAGAGACCTGCTGTGTCACCGCCATAGTCTCCCCCAGGGTGCGCATTGACCGAGATCAGGAGTCTCCAACCAGGTGCCGGGGTGTCCCGGATGGTTGAGCGGTACGTGCCATCACGGCGGTGCTCCGTGGGGGCACCGCCGTGATGGTTCCTTTAAAAGGGTGCGTACGTCCGCGAATCGGTGACTACCGCGTACCGCTCTTCGACAGCTCGATGACGCGTGCGGCGGTTTCCTTGGTGACGAAGCCAGGGCCGGTCATCAGCACCGGGTTGGCGATCGTGTTGAGGTTCGTCGCGTTCAACGTCAGCAGGACGATCGGCAGGTAGCCCTGCAGGTACTGCTGCTGGTCGATCGCGAAGAGCATCTCGCCATTCTGGATCGCCTCCAACACCTCGGGAGCGAGGTCGAAGGTCGCCAGCTTGACGTCCGCGCCCTTGCCGCTGGAGCGCAGCGCCTCCAGCGCCGGAAGGGCGCCGGTCGGCCCCAGTGTCAGGACGCCGTTGATCTTGGCGTTCGAGGTCAACGCGGCTTCGACCCGCTGCTGGATCCCGGTCGGGTCGTTCAGATCGACCGCGAGCACCTCGACGGTGCCGCCGGCCTTCTTGAGCGCGTCGGTGAAGCCACGGCAGCGCTCGTCGAGCGCGGCATTGCCCACTTCCTGGTTGACGCAGAGTGCAGAGGTGACACCGGCCTCGGCCATCCGCTCGCCGCCGCCCAATCCGGCTTCGTACTCGGTCTGACCGACGTGGGTGAGTACACCGAGCTTCTCGGCGACATCACTGCCCGAGTTCATCGAGATGACGGGGATACCGGCAGCGATCGCCTTCTCAATCGAGGGGCTGAGCGCATCCGGGTCGGGGATCGAGACCACCAGGCCGTCCGGCTTGGAAGCGACGGCGGCATCGATCAGCTGGCCCATCGCGACCATATCGTAGGTCGGCGGGGCCTGGTACTGGACGTCGACGCCCATGTCCTTACCGGCCTGCTGCACGCCATTCTGCACCACCGACCAGAAGGGGTCGGAAGCCTGGCCGTGGCTGACGACGATGAAGTGCAGATCCGATCGAGCGGCGCTGTCCTGGCCCAGTACCCGAGCGCCAAAGCCAAGCATGGCGATCAGCGCCACACTGAGCAGTGTCACCAACTTCGCGGTTCGGTGCATCGTCTCCTCCGTCTCTTACAGTGACGAACGGTGGATCGTCCATGATCCACTTCCATGGGCAATGGGTTCGGCGAGCCGAACGCGTCGCTCACCGGTAAGGGTGTCGACGGCCGCGGTCTCCGTGCCCAACGCGCCAGCGAGTCACCGCGTGGTGACGGCGCGCCTCGCATCATCGCGGACTTGCCCGCTCCGGTCAACCATCCGAGGCGAATTCTCTGCAACGCGTCGATCACCAGGCGATCGCGGTTGCCGCGGCCACGACCCGTGACAGCCGGTGGCCGTCGGCGGCGCGTCATCGCCTGGCTTGACACCGCGCCGGGGATGCCCTATCTCTACCGATGACGGTTCGCGGGTGACTGGTGACGGACGTGGCGCGTACCACGGGGAAGCCCGCTGACAAGCAACAGCAGCCGCTCGCCTGGGCTGGGGCGTCGACGTGATCGTCGGTGCCCTTTGTGCTTAAATCAACGGGCGCGATGACCGGGCCGGTCGGACGATGAAGGCGTGAGGTGAGATTCGATGGAGACACTGGCGCGGCCGAGCCGCCTCCTTTCCCGCTACCTTGAACGACTGGATGGCCGCCCGATCGAGCCAGCAGCAGCGGCCGTCTACGCGACTCTCGATCACCTTGGCACGGTCGCTCCGACGGTCGCGGCGACGATTCTTCATGAGCTACGGGACCAGCGGACCAGCTTAAAGCTTATCGCCAGTGAGAACTACAGCTCACTCGCGGTCCAGCTCGCGCAGGGCAACCTCCTCACCGATAAGTACGCCGAAGGCTATCCCTTCCACCGCTTCTATGCCGGCTGCGACAACGTCGATGCGGTCGAGAGCGAAGGGGTCCGCCTCGCCACGGAGCTCTTCGGCGCCGACCATGCCTACCTCCAACCCCATTCCGGGGCCGATGCCAACCTGGTCGCATTCCTGGCGATTCTCTCAGCCCGCGTCCAGGCGCCGCTCCTGGCCGAGCTTGGCACCGACGACCCGTCGAAACCGTCTCGCGAGGCGTGGCAGACAATTCGCACCGCCGCCCATGGCCAGCGCCTGCTCGCACTCGACTACTACTCGGGTGGTCACCTGACTCATGGCTACCGCCACAACATCTCCAGCCACCTCTTCGATGTCTACACCTACTCGGTCGACCGCGAGACCAAGCTGATTGATCTCGATGCCCTGCGCACGCAGGTCCGCGAGGTTCGCCCGCTGATCTTGCTGGCCGGCTACAGCGCCTACCCGCGAGCACTCGACTTTGCGGCGATGCGCGAGATGGCCGATGAGGTCGGCGCGGTCTTCATGGTCGACATGGCGCACTTCGCGGGGCTGGTCGCCGGCAAGGTCTTCACCGGGACGAACGACCCCGTCGCCCATGCCCATATCGTCACCTCAACCACCCACAAGACCCTGCGGGGACCGCGCGGTGGGATCGTGCTCTGCACGGAGGAGTTCGCGCCGTGGGTCGATAAGGGCTGCCCGGCGATCCTCGGCGGACCGTTGCCACACGTGATCGCTGCCAAGACGGTCGCCCTCGGTGAGGCGTCGACCCCGGAGTTCCGGACCTACGCCCACCGCATCGTCGAGAATGCTCGGGCGCTCGCCGATGGCTGCCAGGCGGAAGGGATGACCGTGCTGACCGGCGGCACGGATAACCATCTGCTGCTGGTCGATGTCGGCGCTACCTTCGGGCTGACCGGACGCCAGGCGGAAGCTGCGCTCCGCGAGTGCGGCCTGACGCTTAACCGCAACGCCCTGCCGTTCGATGACAATGGTCCGTGGTACACGAGTGGCTTGCGGCTCGGCACGCCAGCGGTGACGACGCTCGGCATGGGGACGGACGAGATGCGCGAGATCGCCGCGATTCTCGGTCGCGTCCTCGGCGGCACGCAGGCGACCACGGTTGCCAGTGGCGACCGGGCCGGACAGGTCAGCCGGGCGAAGTACCAGATCGATCCCGGGGCCGCCGACGAAGCGCGCGGTCGCGTCCACGATCTCCTCGCCGGCTTCCCGCTCTACCCGGAGCTCGACCCAGACCTGGGCGCGTAGAACCCGGCCTGCCCCGTGGGCACGAGAGGTAGCGAGATCACCATGTCAGCGAGCGGTGTGACGACGAGCCTTCGGGTCGTCGTCACCCCCGTTCGGTCACCGCCCGTCCGCTCCCGCCGCGGTGCTCCCCGCCACGACGCGGTTGGACACCAGGGGACATGGCGGTGCTCCCCGCCACGACGGGGTCAGGGATGAGGGCGCATGCCATGCGCCCCTACCGGGAGGAGCGGCGGCGGGACGGCGTATGCGGCAATCGGACCGGATGAGTGCCGCGATCCCACGATCCGACTGGAGAGGTGCCACGATGTAACACCTGGGCACCTCTCGGCCAGGACGGCCAGACCGGACGGTCCGCCGCGCGGTTCCCTCAACGCCCAGTCGCGGAACCTCCACCCCCATTGGTAGTGGCGCATGCCACATGGTTTCCGGGATCACGCCGCATGCCCCGTTCGTCCCGGTTCTCGACCACAGTGGCACCGGTTGCACGCGGTGCATGTCGGGCGCCCTGATCCTCGACCGCGTCGTCGACACCGTCACGCTGTTCACGTCGATCCCTCCGCGCGCCATCCCAATTGGTGGACGGGTGGGGTGAAGGCACCGGTCGGCGAGCTTCAACGAACGACGCGTCGTCACCGCGCGACGTCCGGGCGTCGGCGGCAGCCGGGGTCGTACTCCTGGCTGTGACGTTGAGTTGTTGGCGCGTCACGATCGCGTAGAGTCCATCGCGCACCATGGTGATTGGACTCCCTTGCCCGGACCGCCTGGTTCGTGGAGCTCGAAGTGGTCACCGGATCGAATCTGCCGATCGCCAGGGATCGCCGGTGTCGTCCACGTCGCAGGGCGATCTGACGCATCACCACAGCCGGAACTCCGGGCGCGGTGCCGTCTGGCGCCGTGACAACAGATGAAGGGAGTGTCAATGGCCAAGCGCACCGATGACCTGCACGCCCTACCGCTGGATCTGCCGATCCCGGTCGACGATGGCGCCTGTGACCATCTACCAGGTCTCCCGCTCCCGCCGGTTCCGCTGGCGGCGACCGATGGCGAGGCGGTCGATCCGTCCGCCCTCCATGGCCGGTCGGTCGTGTACATCTATCCCCGGACCGGTCGCCCCGACCAGGAAATTCCCGACGGCTGGAACGCCATCCCCGGCGCACGCGGCTGCACCCCGCAATCGTGCGCCTATCGCGACCACCATGCCGAGCTGCGGGCGCTTGGCGCCCGCGTCTTTGGTCTTAGCACCCAGGAGACGGCCTATCAGCGGGAAGCGGTCGACCGCCTCCACCTGCCGTTTCCGCTGCTGAGTGACGCCGCGCTCGCCTTTGCCGGAGCGCTGCGCCTTCCGACCTTCGAGGTGACGGGGATGACGCTGATCAAACGACTCACCTTGATCGTGACCGACGGTGTCATCGAGCGAGTCTTCTATCCCGTCTTTCCACCCGACGCCGACGCCGGCCGGGTGATCGCATGGCTGCGCGACCACCCCGCCTAGTGGTCTGTCAGGGATGACTTGCGGGGCCAAAGACGCGGGAGTTGGCTGCGGACGGTCGACCCGATGAGCGCCCTGGAGGTCCCGCATGCGGCTGACGAAGGATGCCGTGACGTTGACAGAGGCCGAGCGCGCCGGGCTGGGCACCCTCGTCGGACGGGGGAGGTCGCCGGCCCAGATGGTGAGTCGTGCCCGGGTGTTGCTGAAGACCGATCAGGGGGAGGGCGGCGCGGCCTGGGCCGATACGGCGATCGCCGGGGCGCTCGATGTGAATCCCACCACGGTTGCCCGCGTCCGGCGCCAGTTCGTGGAGGCGGGACTGGAGGCGACCCTGGCGCGCAAGCGACCGGCTCGGGTGGACGAGCGCGCACTCGACGGCGCGGCGGAGGCGCGCTTGGTGGCCGTCGCGTGCGGTGCTCCGCCCGCCGGCCGCGAACGCTGGCCGCTGCGACTGCTGGCCGACGAACTGGTCCGGCTGGAGGTGGTCGGTGCCGTGTCCCACGAGACGGTGCGGCGGACCTGTCAGCAAACGATCTCAAGCCGTGGTCGCGGGAGCAGTGGTGCATCCCACCGGAGGCCAACGCCGAGTTTGTCTGGCAGATGGAGGATGGACTCGCGGTGTACCAGCGACCGTATGACCGGGCCCGTCCCGTCGTCTGCCTGGACGAGACCAGCCGACAGGTGCTGGGCGAGCGGCGCTGGTGGCGCCGGGGAAACCGGCCCGCCACGATCCCCAAGGACACGCGCGGTGGGGTGGCCAATCTGTTCCTCGTCTGCGAGCCGCTGCGGGGCTGGCGCGAGGTGCGGGTCAGCGAGCACCGGACCCGGCTCGACTGGGCGGCGTGCGTCAAGGACCTGGTCGATGCCCACGACCCGAACGCCGAGCGCGTCGTCCTGGTCCTGCACCAGCTCAACATCGATTCTCCGGCCTCCCTCTCAGATGCTTCGCCTCGGCCGAGGCGAAGCATCTGAGAGGGAGGCCGGAGATCCACCACACGCCCAAGCACGGCAGTTGAATGAACATGGCGGAGATCGAACTGGGCGCGCTCCAGCGACCATATCTGGACCGGCGGCTCGGCGACCGCGCGACGCTCCAGCGCGAGGTGGCGGCCCGGGTGGCGACACGGAACGCAGCTAGGGCGACCGTCGACTGGCGCTTCACGACGGCCGATGCGCGGACCAAGCGCAAACGCCTTTACCCCGCGTATGAGACGTGACAGACCACTAGAGCGTGCAGCATAAGTTCTGACGGTCAGACTGGGTAGCCAGCGGCGCGATAGAAGCCCCGGGCGTCGGCCGGAGTGACGGCCGCCAAGGCCCGCCCGACCGCGTCGATGACCGCCTCGAAGG
>JAABUN010004278.1_pt1 | contig 19856 bp, 18 predicted proteins | sample 5559311 | NCBI WGS metagenome assembly JAABUN01 (sample SAMN10711877, study PRJNA513370) | rock metagenome | isolation source: Antarctica rocks | place: Antarctica: Victoria Land, Siegfried Peak sud
GCGATGCGCGCCTTCCTCCACGAGATCCGGCGCCGCAACCACGCCGCCGCACGCGCCCACCGCGCGCGCCGTTTGCGACGGCTACGCCTGCTTGACCGCCCCTGAGCGAAGTCACGTTGTAATATTATCCTGGCAACGGGGAAATCATGTCGCATTCTCGCGGGGATGGCGTTGTCGCCCCTTGGCGTCTTACGCTCGCTGCCGCCGCCATCGTCGGCTATGCCGGGGCCTACCTGCTGCTCACGCCGACGCTGGGCGCTGCGGCGACCTACCTGAGCGCCCTGCCGGTCATCGTGATCGCCTGGGGCTTCGGGTTGCGCGCGGGGGCGCTGGCGGGCCTGGCCCTCTTCGCCCTGAATATCCTGCTCGCCCGCTCCTTCGGGCCGCTCGATTGGCGTTTGGTGTTCCGAAACGGTATCCCCGGGACGGTGATTCTGGTTCTCATCGGCGGGGTCGTCGGCTGGTTGCAGGACCTCCAGCGCCGCTTCCGGCTCGAGGCGGCGGAGCGTCGTCGCGCGGAGGCGAACTGCGCGCCATCGTCGATAGCGCGGCGGTCGGGATCGCGCTCACCGATCCCGCCGGGCGGATCGTCGAGGCGAACGCGGCGCTGACGGCGATCCTGGGCTATAGCGGCGACGAATTGCTCGAATTGACGAGCGCCGCGCTGACCCATCCGCACGATGCGCCGATCGACTGCGCGCAGCACGCGGCCTTGCTCGACGGTCGCCTGGAGCGTTACCAACGCGAGAAACGCTATCGCCATAAGGATGGGCGGACCGTCTGGGCGCGACTCACGGTTTCGCCGCTTCGGTCGGACGAGGCCCCGGTCGCCCATCTGGTCGAGATGGTCGAGGACATCACGGAGCAAAAGCTGGCGCAGGAAGACCTACGCGCGGTGGAAAGCCGTTACCGCGATCTCTTCGAGAATGCTGGCGACATGATCTTCACGCTCGATACGACGGGGCGGCTCCTGGCGATCAACCGCACCGTCGAGCGTTTCACGGGCTGGCGTCGCGAGGAGATGTTGGGACAGCCGGTGGCGCGTTGGATCGCCCCCGAGTCCGGTCCCTGGCTCGCTGAACGGCTGGCGCTCCTCCGCGATTGGCCCGCCGAGGAAGAAATTTTCCCCTTCGAGGTCGAGTTGGTGCGGCGGGATGGCACGCTGCTATGCGTGGAGATCAATGCCCACATCGTCTACGAAAACCAGTGCCCGCTCGCCGTCGAGGGGATCATGCGCGACATCACCGCGCGCAAGCGCGCCGAGGCGGCGCTGCGCGCGAGCGAGGAACGGTTGCGCGCGGTGGTGACCAACGCACCGATCGCCCTCTTCTCCTGCGATCTGCGGGGGGTGCTGACGCTGGCCGACGGGCGGGGGGTGACCCTCCTCGACGCGGTGCCCGGCGACCTCATCGGGCGGGCGATCGCCGATGTGTTCGGCGCGACACCGGCGCTCGTGGACCAGTTGCGCCGCGCCTTGCACGGCGAGACCGTGAAGCTGATCGTCCAGCTCGCCGGTCGGGCCTTCGAGGCGTCCTGCGCCCCGCTGCGGGATGACCGGGGCGTGATCGCCGGTGCGATCGGCGTGGCGACCGACATCACCGAGCGGGCGGCCTCCGAGACGCGGTTGAAGCACCAGGCGTCGCACGATCCGCTGACCGATCTGCCGAATCGCAGCCTGTTCGGCGACCGGCTGGAAGCGGCGCTGGTCGATCCGGCGCGGCATTCCGAGATGCTGGCCGCCCTGTTCCTCGACCTCGACCGTTTCAAGGTGATCAACGACAGCCTCGGCCATGACATCGGCGACCGCCTCCTCGTCGCGGTGGCGAACCGGCTGGGCCAGTGCGTGCGACCGGGCGACACGGTCGCGCGGCTCGGTGGGGACGAGTTCACGATCCTGCTGAATGGCATCTCCGGCGAGCGGGAGGCGGCGCGCGTCGCCGAGCGCATCACCGAGATGTTGCAGCGCCCTTTCCAGATCGAGGGCCACGAGGTGCTGATCACCGCCAGCATCGGCATTGTGATCGCCGAACCCGGCTCGCGTCAGGACACCGCCGCCGACCTCATCCGCTACGCCGACATGGCGATGTATCAGGCCAAAGGGGCGGGGAAAGCGCGCTACGCCGTCTTCGACCGCAGCATGGGCGCGCCGGCGCTGGCACGGCTGGCGTTGGAGGCCGATCTGCGCCACGCGTTGGGGCGCGGCGAGTTCTTGCTGGAATACCAGCCCCAGATCGATCTGGCGCGGGGCGAGGTGGCCGGGGTGGAGGCGCTGTTGCGCTGGCACCATGGCGCCAGGGGTTCGATCGATCCGAGCGAGTTCATCCCGTTGGCGGAGGAGACAGGCCTGATCCTGCCGCTCGGGCGCTGGGCACTGGATGCGGCCTGTCGCGAGGCCCGGCGCTGGCAGGACTGGCAGGCGCAACACCGGGCGGGCGCGACGCCGCTGTCGGTCAGCGTCAATCTCTCGGCGCGGCAGTTCCAGGATCCCGAACTGGCGGCGGATGTCGGGCGCATCCTGGCCGAGACGGGCCTGCCCGCGACGAGCTTGCGCTTGGAGATCGCCGAGACCGTGCTGATGCGGGAAGCGGCGGCGACGCGCGGCACCCTTGAAGCGTTGCTGCGCCTCGGGGTGCGGCTGTCGATCGACGGCTTCGGCACGGGCCATTCCAGCCTGGGCAATCTGAAGCGGTTCCCGGTCGACATGCTGAAGATCGACCGTACCTTCATCGCCGGCCTTGGGCGCGACCGGGAGGACGAGGCGATCGTCGGCGCGGTCGTGACCCTCGGTCGGGCGCTCGGCCTGCAACTCTGCGCCGAAGGGGTGGAGACGGCGACCCAGGTCGCGTATCTGCAACGGCTGGGCTGCGATCTGGCGCAGGGCTACCACTTCTCTGCGCCGCTCCCGGTGGCGGCCCTCGACGCCTGGCTGGCGGCCTATAGCGCCCCACAAGGTGCGGCCCCCAAGGATTGCGAGCAGGTTACCACCGGGCGCTTGCTGCTTCCGCTCGCCTGAGGCGGTGGCGCTCCGGGCCACCTCGACCCACCACTTGCGGTATGGTCGCGGTCCAATGTTTTGCGCCGAGGAGGGCAGGCGTTACCGACGTGGCAGGCGGTTGAAACCGCTCCTCGGGGCCTGCGGGCCACGAAACCCACCTACGTGGGTTAGGCCCGTCGCCGATGGGTTGCCTCCTCACCCGCGCAGGCGGGTTTCGTAGTGCCCCCGCACCCCGAGGCGCGGTGGTGGCAGCGCGCAGCGGGGCCTCAACCGCCTGCCCCGCCGTCTGCCACCCTCGACCCAACCACCCGCGCGCGACACTGCACCGCATCCTCGTGGTATCGCTCCCTGCCCGCCGCTGATGCCGTGGTATATACTCCCTTCCTGACGGGCCAGAAACCGGCAAAGCCGCGCGCGCCGGGTGTTGCGGGTATCGGGCGAGGGATCACAGATGGAGAATCGACGACTGCTCCCGGTGATGGCGCTGATCGCCAGCGTGATTCTGTTCGCCGGGGCGATCATCTTCGCCCTCCAGCCGGGGACGGCGCAACAGCCCGCGAGTACCGCCACGCCGCCGCAACTCGGGGTCATCAGCCCGGCTGGGGGGACCGCTGTCGCCGCCGCGCTGGTGGACGCCACGAGCACGGTAAGCGCGACCATCGAACCGATGGCTATGCCGACGCCCGACCCCGCAACAGTGCCCGTCCCGGTCGCGACGAGCGGGCCAACGCGCACGATCGCGGTCGCCCCGACCGTGGCGCGCACGGCGGTGTTCGCGCCGACATCGACCACCGCCCCGGTGGTCGGGAGCGGGCCGCCGCCCGTGCCCACCGCGCCGCCCGTGGTGAACTCGAGCGCGGCTCCGGCGATCGTCCCACCGACCGCCACGCCGGTGCCGCCACGGGTGAACCCGCCCCTGCCGCCGACCGCGACCCCGCCGCCGCCGCCGCCCGCGCCGACCGCGACGAAAGCGCCCGCCCCGCCCCCAGCGGCGCTCCCCGGCCCGGCACCGAAGAATGTGGGCGTGCCGGTGCGCGTGCGCATCCCGAGTCTTGGGGTGGATGCGGTGATCGAGCAGGTCGGCGTCGATCGGGACGGCAACATGGCGACGCCGGAAGACCCCTGGAACGCGGCCTGGTACGCGCCCGGCACGCGCCCAGGCCAGCCGGGCAACGCCGCGATCGCCGGTCACGTCGATTATCACGGGATCGGCCCGGTCGTCTTCTGGGATCTGCGCACGATCGCGGTCGGGGCGGAGGTCTTCGTGACGACCGATGCTGGACAGACGTTGCGCTTCGTCGTGCAAGGTATGAAGTCGTATCGCCCGGAGAACGCCCCGTTACAGGCGATCTTCGGCCCGACCGACACCCTCAATCTTAACCTGATCACCTGCGTGGGCACCTTCGATACGCAGTCCCGCAGCTACGATGAGCGCCTCGTGGTTTTCACGAGGTATGGGGGGCAGTAGGCGGGTGGAGGCGAAGGTCGGAAGGTCGGAAGCTCGAAGGGGGTCCGGCGTAGGGGCGTTCAACCGAACACCCGGTCGTACGGCCCCTGCGTCGGCGGTGCATCACCGACGTCGGCTGAACGCCCGATCGTATTGCCCCGCGTCGGCGGTGCAACCCTGCCGTCGGCGTTGGCGGTGTATTCCGGCGCGGGCAGCACCCACCACGCAGGGGTAGTACGACCGGGCGTTCGGTTGAACGCCCCCACGCCGGACCCCCTGCTACCTTCACCCCTTCGACCTTCGACCTTCGATCAGCGTCGCGACGCCGAACAGTGCGAGCGCGGTGAGGACGATCGTGCCGCCCGGGGCGGTGTCGAGGTAGAAGGAGGCGGTCAGGCCGACGAGGACGGCGATCAGGGCGGCGAGGACGGCGATCACCAGGGTGCCTCGGAAGCTGGACGCGAGGCGGATCGCGGTGAGCGCGGGCAGGACCATCAATGAGGAGACGAGCAGGAGTCCCACGATCCGCATCGCCGCGACCGTGGTGATGGCGGCGAGCGCCGACAGCAGGGTATTCACCGCCGTGGCCGGGAGCCCGGCGGCGCGGGCGCTCGGCTCGTCGAACGTCAGATAGAGGAGTTCCTTGAAGAAGAGGGCGATCAGCGCCACGACCAGCGCGGCCAAGCCGAGGACCGTCAGCAAATCATCGAGGGCGACCGCCGCGATCGAGCCGAAGAGATAGCCGAGGACGTTGGCATTGAACCCGCCCGCCCGGCTGACCAGCACGATGCCGATCGCCAGCCCCGCCGTGTAGAACATCGCGATCGCGGCGTCGCCGGCGATGCGCCCCCGCGTGCGGATCCGCTCGATGCCGACCGCGCCGATCAGCGCGGCGACCAGCGCGGCGAAGAGGGGGTAGATGCCGAGGAGGAAGCCCGCCGCGAGGCCCGCGAAGGTGACATGGCCGAGGCCGTCGGCCAGCAGGGAGAGGCGGCGCAGGACGAGGAACACGCCGATCAAAGGGCAGACGATCGCCACGGCGATCCCGGCGAGGTAGGCGCGCTGCATGAACTCGTAGGAGAGCAGTTCGAGAATTGGCACGGTTGTTGATTCACCCCCTTTCGGTGCGTCGCTCCGTGGTGCCGCGCTCGTGGCCGCTGCGGTGGTGCAACGGGTGTTCATGGCGGGGTGGGGCCGCGAGGTCGCCCGGTCGCGCGTGTTGATGGGGGGCGTGCGGCTCGTGGATATGCGGGATCTCGGGGTGGACGGCGCAGGTCGTCTCCTCGCTGTAGATGCCGTGCAGGAAATCGCGCGCGGCGAACTCTGTCGGCGTCCCACGGAAGACGATGCGCCGATTCAGCACGGCGATCGACTCGACGTGCGCGGCGACCATCGCCAGGTCGTGCTCGACCAGGATGATCGTCATGCCGAGGTCGTGGTTGAGGTGTTCGAGGAGGTGGTAGAACGCCTCCTGGGTCGCGGCATCGACAGCGGCGGTCGGCTCATCGAGGATCAGCAACTCGGCCTCGGTGGCGAGCGCGCGGGCGATGAAGGCGCGTTGCTGCTGCCCGACCGAGAGTCGCCCGATCCGACGGTTGTGCAACGCCTGCATCTCGACCGCTTCCAGCGCCCGCGTGACCGCCGCCCTGTCCGCCGCGCCGGGGCGACGAAATGGCCCCAGGCGCGCAAAACGGCCCATGCCGACGACCTCGGCGACGGTCGCGGGGAACTGCGCGTCGAAGCCGGAGAGGCGTTGGGGGACGTAGCCGATCCGCCAGCGCTCCCCGAAGCGGGCCAGTTCCTGACCAAAGACCCGCACCGACCCGCTCGTGGGGCGCACCAGCCCGAGGATGATGTTCAACAGCGTGCTCTTGCCGGAACCATTCGGCCCGATCAGCCCGAGGAATTCGCCGCGCCCGATCGCCAGATCGATATCGGACAAAATCGGCTCGCCACCATAGCCGAAGGAGACCCCGCGTAACTCGACCAGCGCGTCGGTATCGCCGGGTCGCGCGGCGGTCGGGGAGTGGGTCACGCCGCTGATCGCCATGTGGGGCTCCTTGAGAGTCGGCAGTCGGCAGTCGTCGGTCGTCAGTGGAGGCCCGCCCTACAACGCAATGCTGGATCGCCACCGCGTATCCACTGCCGACCGACGACTCACGACTCACGACTCCCGTTCGTCACCGACACCCGAGGGCCGTTCGCAGGTTGGCGAGATTCCCGGCCATCACGGTGAAGTAGGTCTGGGTCTTCTCGTCCTGCACCCCTTCGAGGGGATCGAGCGTCAACGTCCGCGCGCCCATCTCGTTCGCGATTGTTTCCGCGACGCGCGGGCTGACGAGCGTCTCGAAGAAGATCGTCGTCGCGCCCCGCGTCCGCGCGAGCTTCGTCACCTCGACGATGCGGGAGGGGGTCGGCTCGGAGTCGGGCGAAAGCCCTTCGACGGCGATTTGCTCCAGCTTGTAGCGACTCGCCAGATACCCGAACGCGGCGTGCGAGGTAATGATATCCCGGCGCGCGCATTCGCGCAGCCCCTCCTTGAACTGCGTGTCCAGTGTGTCGAGCCGCGCGACGAGGTCGGCCAGGTTGCGGGCGTAAGTCTCCTTGCCGCCCGGATCGGCCTGGGTGAGTCCCGCCGCGACGTTCGTGGCGATCGTCTTGGCGAGGGTCGGGTCGAGCCAGACGTGCGGGTCGACGGTGAACTTGCCGACCTCTGTGCCGGTTGGGGGCGGGGCGAGGGTGAGCCCTTGCGCCGCCTCGACGACGACGCGCTTGGTGGACGGCGCGGCGGCGAGCGTCTTCTCGACCCAGGGCTCGAGACCCGCGCCGTTGTAGACGAAGACGGCCGATTTTTTGATGTCGGTCACATCGCGCGCGCTCGGCTCCCACTCGTGCGGCTCGGTCCCGGTGGGGACGAGGCTCCGAACCTCGGCGCGATCCCCGGCGATCTGCGTGGTGAGGTAATAGAGTGGGTAGAAGCTGGTGAGGACGAGCGGCTTGCCCGATGCGGCCCCGCCGCCACAGGCGGTGAGCAGTGGTGCCAAGAGCAGCGGTGCCAGCCAGATGGACCAATATCGTCGCATGAGTCCCAACCCCAACTTTCCATCATCGTTCGGCGTCAATACCCGGCGTCAGTCGTATGCCACGCCGCAGCATCTGGCGTCAGTCGTATGCCACGCCGCAGCCCCGGGTCGCGTCGATGCCCCGGTTCGCGTCGATGCCCGAGGGGTTGGCCTCGCCCGTCGCGGTGTGCCTGCGGCCCCTGAGTTATGTGTGTGGGTTCACTGGCAACCGGCGCAGAGGCCGTAGAAGTCGAGTGTGTGTCGCGCTATCTGGAAATCGGTCGCCCGCTCCACGGCTTGGGTCAGCGCCACGTCGGGGCAGAAGGCGGCATCGATCTCGCGCACCGCGCCGCAGCCGGTGCAGATGACGTGGTGGTGATGGCGCGGCGAGCAGTAGAGGAAGCTGGCCTCCCCGCCCTGTTCGGCGCGGCGCTCGGCCAAACCGAGACCGGCCAGCAGTTCGAGCGTGCGGTAGACGCTGGCGAGGCCGACGCTGCGCCCCTGTAGCCGCTGGTGGAGTTGCGCGGCGGTGCAATAGCGCCGGGAGTCGCGCAACGCGGCGATGATGATACGGCGCGGCGCGGTCAGGCGATAGCCCCCTTGTTGCAGGCGGGTGACGTCGTCCGCAAGGTGCGCGGTGGTGGCGTGCGGCATCACTCCTCTCCTGTCCGGGCGCTGACACGACGACGGCGTCATCAGCTCCTCACGATGGCGCGAGTATACGCTTATTGAGAATAGATGTCAATAGGTTCGGCCCACTTTCGATTGAACCCCCATCGTACTGGCGAACGGCTGAGGCGGTCCAGGAGTTATTTAGGCTTGTCGCCGCCCGTTAGCGACTTCTGGCTGAGGAAATAGGTCAGCGCGGCGATGACGAGGGCGCACGCGCCGCCGAGGGGCAGGAGATCGCGCGTGCCGTCCCAGGCGAGCGCTTGCCCGAGGAAGGAGACGCCGAGGACGACGATCACGATCCCGAGGACTTTGGCCTTCAGATCGTCAAGATCGTGAATCACGAGCCAGGGCAAGGTGGGGAGGTCCGGATCGATGAAGAGTTCGTAGAGCCCGATCGCGATGACATAGAGGCTGGTGCCCAGCAGGAAGAGATCGACGGCGTCGACCGCGCCGACGATCAGGGCCTTGGTGCTCGACCCGTTCACGCCATCGCGCAACGGGCCGGTGACGATACGGACGGTCAGCGCGACCCCGTAGACGAAGATCGCGGTGGCCACGAGCGCGATCGCGGCCACCGCGAGGGCGATGATGTAGCGCGTGGCGGTGATGGCGCGTCGGAACATCGTCGCCGTTCGCCTTTCGTGATCCGGTCGTCGCCGCGATCCGCCGCGCCGTCACCGCCTGCCCGCGAGGGTTTCAGTGCACGTAGACGACGATGATCTGGGCGGCGTTGTTGCCGTAGCCGAGGCGATTCCACTCCGGCGCGTCGGGTTGGGTCGCGCCACTCGCGTCGGTCGCGCGGGCGCGGATGGCGTGGCGTCCGGTCTCGTTCGCTCTGAAGGTCCAGGCGAAGGACCATTCCTGCCAGGTGTCCCCGGCGGTCGCGGGCGCGACCTGCGCCGCCTGCCATTCGCCCGCGCCGTCGATGCTGACCTCGACGCCGGTGATCGCGCCTGCGCCGGACCAGGCCTTGCCGCGAATGGCGATGGTGCCGGGCGCGAGGGTGGCTTCGGCGACCGGGTCGGTGATCAGGGCCTTCGGGCGCATCGCGCGCACCGGCTCCCAGGGGCGGTCCTGCCATTCGTAGACGTAGGATTTGGTCTGGAACTGGCCCACGTAGGGGGCGGTCAGCACGTCGAGGCGCGCGAGCCATTTCACCGAACCCATGCCGTACCAGCCGGGGATGATCAGTCGGAGCGGGGCGCCATGGTCGGCGTTCAACGGCTCGCCGTTCATCCCCCAGGCGATCAGCACGCGCGCACTCGGGTCGAGCGCGCGCGCCAGCGCCAACGAGCGGACGAAACCGATGTCCGGCCCACCTCGATACGGGCCGTGGTCGGCCCCGGTGAAGGAGACTTCGACCCCGTCGGCCTGTGGCGCGGCCAACGCCAGCACGCGGTGCAGCGGCACGCCGGTCCAACTCGCGGTGGCGACGGCTTGCCCGGTCCACGGCTCGCCGGTGGGGAGGGGCATCAGCCCGACCCGCCCATTGCCGGCACATTCGAGCGTGACGGTCAGCGTCTCCTCGCCGAGCGCCTTGAGGTCGTCGAGCGCGAGGGTCAGCGGTCGCGCCACCGCGCCGCCGACGACCAGCGTGCCATGGTGCTCCGGGAGGGCGAAGTTGGCGCGGACATAGTGGAGCCGGGTGGGGGTGATGGCCTCGCGCAGCCCCGCGAGCGGCGTCTCGGCGTTGAAGGGCGCGCCCTTGATCATCAGGAGTTCGGATCGATCCGGGCTCTGCTCGATGCTGCTCACGATCGCTCTCCCTTTTCATCCCTCGTCGCGTTCGGCGCTCGTCGCGTTCGGCCTGGCGCGTGTGGTCGCCGTCGTCTGTGCTCGGCATTATGCCACGTCTCTCCGCGCGGGAAGCGTGACCCGGCGTGATGTGCCGTCCCACGGACGTTGGCTGGCGGCGTGGACTAGTTGTCGGACAGGCCATTTTACAGCGCGCGGCCGGTCTGCCATAGTGGTGCCACATTCGTATAACGCGCGATACGGCGCGACAGTCGTGTGGGTGTGGGGGCTCGTGGGGAGGTTTTCGCTGTGGCGCTGGCAGATCATCCGCTCCATCCGTTCGTCAGTCCCCGGTCGGTGGCGATCATCGGCGTGTCGCCGAACTGGAGCTACGTCAACACCGTCTTGCAGCAGATCATCGCGCTGGGCACGCCAACGGCGGTCTACCCGGTAAACCCGTTGTATCCCGAGGTGGCGGGGCTGACCTCCTATCCTCGCCTCACCGACATCCCCGGCGAGGTCGATCTGGCGCTGATCGCCGTGCCGAGCCGCCTCGTCCCGGACGCGTTGGCGCAGTGCGAGGCCAAAGGGGTGCGCGCGGTCAACATCATCACCAGCGGCTTCGAGGAGGTCGGCGGCGAGGAGGGCGCGCGGCGCGGCAAGATGCTGCGGGATTTTGTGGCGCGCAGCGGTAGCCGGATCGTCGGCCCGAACACCTTCGGGAACTTCAGCGCGGTCTATCGCTTCGGCGGGATGCCGAGCGTGGCGCGCGCGATGGTGCCGGGCGCGGTCGGGCTGGCCTTCCAGAGCGGCGGGATGGCGATCTACGCCGTCACCGCTTTTGTGGACCGACAGATCGGGATCAGCCATTGCTTCACCTTCGGCAACGAGTGCGACCTCGACCTGGCCGAGAGCCTGCACTACTTCGCGGAGGACGACGCCACGCGGGTGATCGCCTGCTTCGCCGAGCAGTTCCGCAATCCGGAGCGTTTCCTGGCCGCCGCCGCGCGCTGTGCCGATCGCGGCAAGCCGATCGTGATGCTGAAAGTCGGGCGTTCCGAGGCGGGGCGATTGTCGGCCCAGGCCCACACCGGCTCGCTCGCGGGGGCCGATCGGGTGATTGACGCGGTGCTGGCGGAGTACGGGGTGTCGCGGGTCAACAGCCTGGAAGAGCTGGTCGAGACGACGGCGATCCTCCACGCGTGCACGTTGCCGCGCGGGCGTGGGATCGGCGCGCTGACCCTCTCGGGCGGGGCGAACGGCGCGCTGCTCGATCTCGCCGCCGACCTGGGCCTGGAGTTCCCGCCGTTCGTGCCGGAGAGCCGGGCGATCATCCGCGAGGCGTTGTACGACTACGTCGCGACGACCAACCCGCTGGACATCACCGGGCCGGGCATCCAGGCCGACTCGCCGATCCACGCCGCCGCGCTCGACGCGCTTGGCAGCGACCCGCACATCCATACGATCCTGCACGCCGTGGCCGGCGGCAATGGCGCGCTGGACGCGCAGAGCCCGGCGGGGAAGACTTTGCTGGCCGCGCTGGAAAAGTACCCGGAGAAGGTCTGGGTGCGGCTGGCGACCGTGGCAGGCACCTTCCGCGAGCAGCCGCTCGGCCTGCCGCCTCTCGTCGAGCCGGTGACGCAACTCGGCGACATCCCCTTCCTGCAAGGCTTCGAGAACGGGCTGCGCGCGGTCGCCGCGCTGATTCGCTACGGCGAGTTCCGGCAACGCTGGGAGGCGCGCGGCGTGGCCGGGGGCGACGCCGCAACAACGGACGAAGCGCCCGCCCACGCGCGCCGGGAGCGCGCGCGTGCCCTGGTGCGCGGTGCCGGGCCGACCGGGCTGAACGAGATGGAGGGGAAGGCGCTGCTGTCCCTTTACGGGATCGCCGTGCCTGGCGAGCGCCTGGCGACCAGCGCCGAGGAAGCGGTCGCCGCCGCAGCCGCGCTCGGCTACCCGGTCGTGCTGAAAATCGTCTCGCCGCAGATCCCGCACAAAACGGAGGCGGGTGGCGTGCTGTTGGGGCTGGCCGACGAGGCGGCGGTCGCGGCGGGCTTCGCGACGATCATGGCGAACGCGCGCCGCTATCGGCCCGACGCCGAGCTGGAGGGCGTCTCGGTGCAGGAGATGATCACCGACGGTCGCGAGTTGCTGGTGGGGATGGTCAACGATCCGCAGTTCGGCCCGGCGGTCGTGGTCGGCCTCGGCGGCATCTATGTCGAGATCATGCGGGATAGCGCGCTGCGCCGCCCGCCGCTCACGCCCGCCGTGGCGCGGGCGATGCTCGAATCGTTGCAGGGCTACCCGCTGCTGGCCGGGGCGCGTGGCCTCGTGCCCGCCGATGTGGACGCGGTGGTCGGCGCGTTGTGCGCCTTTTCGGACCTCTGCCTCGACCTGGCCGAGGAGGTGCAGGCGATCGACATCAATCCGCTGGTCGTCCTTCCGGCGGGCCGGGGGGTGCGTGCGCTCGATTGTCTGATCGTGCGGCGCGGGGAAGGTTGAGCGCCTAGCGGGCGTTATCACGGTAGGCGTGGGTCGCGGCCCGCTACGCCCATACGCTGGCATGTCGCGTCCTGTGGTCGCTGTCGCGCGGCGGTGGCGCGGCGACGTGCCGCGCGACATACTTCACGATGTTGGCACTGCTGTCGGTCGGACCGAGGCAACGCCGCCGAGCGATCTTTTGACCGCCGCCCCCGCGCGGGGACAGCGGCCGACACACGATCCAGCATCCTGCTACCAGAGGAGGTATCCGATGGCCGATTTGCGTACCCTCACATCCGCCGAGGAGCGGGTCATCGTCCATAAGGGGACGGAGCATCCCTTCACGGGCGAATACGACGATCACTTCGTGGCGGGCACCTACGTCTGTCGCCGCTGCGAGACGCCGCTGTATCGCTCCGAGGACAAGTTCAATTCCGGCTGCGGCTGGCCCGCCTTCGACGATGAGATTCCCGGCGCAGTCGAGCACGAGACCGACGCCGACGGTCGGCGCACCGAGATCCTCTGCACCAACTGCGGCGCGCACCTCGGCCACGTCTTCCTGGGCGAGCGTCTGACCAAGAAGAACACGCGGCACTGTGTTAATTCGATCTCGATGCGGTTCATCGCGGCGAAGTAAACTCGACCTTGGTTATTGGGGAGGTGGCAAGTGGCCGTCCTCGCTCGTGACGCAATGGGCATATCCGCGCATGGGGGCGCCAACCATCCGCCGGATCGCTTGGTATCACAAGGTACGGGACCACCTGGCTTTTCGCACGCCTGGTGCCGAGGGCCATCTCGTGAACATCTCCCGCGTTGCACGAGTACGCGGCGTACCGCAATACCGCGCGCCCGCCCCGGTCGCCGGGCGGGCGCACCGCCGCACCGCCGCTACGCGGCGGGGAGGAAATACAATTCCCAGGCGATCCCGTCGGGGGCGTAGAAGCTGATGTACCGCCCGCCCGTCGTGGGATCGTCCTCGACGCCGTTGTTGCGCACCCCCGCCGCGTCGAGTTGCTGCCGCAGGCCCTCCAGCGCCGCCGGATCGGCGACGGCCAGGGCGATGTGTTCGAGGCCGACGCGAAAAGGGTCGAACCGGTCGCCTGGCGCGGTCGCCGGGTTGCCCCCGCGCATGCCCAGCAGGACGCCGTGGGCATTCACCAGGACGATGTCCGCGAACTCCTGTACGATCGGGAAGCCCAGCGTCTCGGCATAGAAGCGCTTGGCGCGCGCGAGGTCGGTGACTCGGAGCGCGAGATGGCTGAGTCCGTCGGTCTGGATCGGCATCGGTCCCCCTTTCCGCATTCCCGCAGGCATGTCGTCCCCGCAAGGATAGCAGGCGCGGGCGTGATCGAGGTCGGGTTCTGTCTCGAAGACGAGCAGATCGTGGCGGCGATACACGCCGGTGCTGCCGTCTTCTCCACGGAGGAAGGGGGCGGTTGTTTCGCTCGATCACAGACCAATGCCAAACGACCGGCTCTGTGGAGCGAGCGCCGGTGCGCCCGCGACCGCCATCTTGCCGGTCATCGGCATTGCCTCATCAGCGGGCACAGATATCGCCACCGTGCGCACCTGCGTATCGGCCCATCCTACACGACCGGACGTGACATCCCCGCCGCCGACAACGAGCCTGACGCGCGACGGCGTGAACTCAGCCCCCCTGGGCGTGGATGCGCTCGGCCGCGATGGTGACGATCACGCGCACCTGATCGCGACCGCCGTACCAGGGATAGGGGATGCCGAGGTAGCGCTGCGACAGCTTCTCGATGTGTTCGACACCGCCGACGGTCGTCATGTCTACGACGCGGCCACGGATCGCGAAGTAGCGCGTCGGGTTGGCGGGGTCGGCCACCGACACGGCGATCCGCGGGTCGCGGCGGAGGTTCCTGACCTTCTGGAACTCTTCCGGGGTGTTAATGATGACGTGTTCGCCATCGGTGTCGACCCACGTTTGGCTGAGCTGCGGCGAGCCATCCGGCATGAGCGTGGTGACGTAGGCGGTGCTGGGGCGGTTCATCAGCTCCACCAACTCCTGTGGCAGTTCCATGGTGCTTCCTCCTTACGGGTGCTTACGGGTGCTTACGGGTGCTTAGGGATGCGGCGTCGGATCCGTGGTCGCGGGGTGTGAGCGCCCGCCATTGCGGGCGATCGGCGGCATGGTCGGTGGCGGGCCGCTCGCCCGCACCGGGGCGGTGGGCGTGGGCGGCCAGCCCCCACTCGTCAACGTCGAGGGGCGTAGGCCCGCGCGAGGTACTCCTGCAACCCGACCGGCCGGACATCGGGGTAGCGGTCGTTGGCAGGATTCTCAAGCGGCGGCGTGGTCAGCATCGCCAGGGCGTACCACTCCATCACCGCATCCCATGCGCCTCCCTTTGCGGCGATCGCCTGGCGGAGCGCCGCCGCGTCGCCCAACACCAGCGGTCGCAGCGTGACGCCGACGACGCCTTCGAGCGCCCGGGCGATGCCATTGAAGCTGACGCGCGCCCCTGAGATCGCATGCACACCCGGCTGCGCGGTATCGTCGGTGGCGACCCGTGCGGCGAACGCGGCGGTGTCGGCGACCGTGGTGAGGTCGAACACCTCATCGCCTGTGCCCCAGTGGCGTACGACGCCGTGTTCGATATCGATCATCCCGGGATAGGCGGGGTTGAGCATCTGATCCATGAACCCCCCATTCAGGATGTGGAGTACCTCGAGATCCAGCGCCTTGATCGCGGCGTCGGCCTGCTTGCGCGCCTCGAACTGCGGGGCACCGGACGGTGCCCGGAACAGGTCGATCGCGAAGTCGGACGGGATGAACCGCCGCACTCCGCCGCGAATCGCCGCCTCCGCCAGGGCGATCTGGCCCTCGACGATCACGTCGTTCCGCCCTTGCAAGGCTGAGACGACCACATCGACGTCGGCCGTGGCCGCGCCGAGCGTATCCGACCGCAACACATCGCCGAGGGCGACGGTCGCGCCGCGCGCCACCAGCGGCGCGATCCGCGCGCGCTTGTCCGCGTCGCGCTCCCAGCCGTCGCGGAGCAGCAGCCGCACCGTGACGCCATCCCGATCCAACAACCGCTCCGCGATCCGCGAGCCCAGCATCCCGGTTCCCCCGGCGACGAGTACCGTCGTCATCTTCCTTGCTCCATCGTAGTAGAATCCCTGCGTTGACCCGATCGTCAACCCTCGACTGCATTATAATACGCTACGGTTTCGTATACTATTCCCGTCGAGTCGATGATTCGGCGGGAGGGGGCGAATAATGGCTTCGGCACGCCCGGTGGGACGCCCCCGCGACACTGCGGTGGAGGCGGCGCTGCTGACCGCGACGCAGGATATGCTGATCGAGGTGGGTTTCGACCGGCTCTCGGTCGACGCGATCGCCGCCCGCGTCGGGGCGAGTAAGAACACGATTTACCGGCGTTGGCCGAGCAAGACCGCGCTGGTCGTCGCCGCAGTCGAGCAGCGCTATCACGTCCCCGCGACCCCCGATCGCGGCTCTTTGCGCGAGGATCTGCTGGCCTGCGGTCGCGCGTACATACAGGGCGACGACGAGGGCGACGATGAGGGCGACGACCGGACCCAACAACTCCTCGCGAGCTTACTCACCGAGATGGTCCGCAACGAACACCTGCGGACGACCGCGCGACAGGCCCTCGGCGCACCATACGCGGACCTCTTCACCAACGTGCTCACCCGCGCCGTGGAGCGCGGCCTCGTCGACGCGCGCACCGACATCGCCACGATCGGCGCGATGTTCCCCGCCTTCGCTTTCCACCGGGTCGCCGTCGAAGCACGTCAGATCGACGAGGAGTTCGTGCGCCGAGTCGTCGATGGTTGCATGGTACCCCTGCTGGCACGTCGCGGATGAGCCGTTCGGACGACAGCACGGGCGCTGGGCGAAGCGGGCCAAGGGCGACGAGGTTGGCAGCGAACGTGTGCCGAGCGGCGACGTGCCGGGCGACCTCGCGCCCGCGTCGGCGACAGTCTGCTGCCGACGGCCCCGTGACACCGCCGCTACGACGTCGACGATCGATCCGCCCCACCACATCGTCGGGAAGAGCCAGCCTTGGATGGCAGACTCGCGCCCCCGTCGGCCCCAGCCTTTAACTGCGCTCGCCGCCCGGCTTCGTCTCCGCGCCGCTCCAGTTGGGCACCGCTCCCTCGCGCAAGGTGTCTCGCGCATCGACCACATGCATACCGACGCGTCCGAACACGTCCTGAATACGCTCGGGGTGGGCGATCATCGGTCGATCCGCCGGTGGGAGTGTCCGCGCTGCGGCAGGCTCGCCGAGCGCGATGATGGCCTGCTCGAACCCCGCCGGGGTGTACGAGTTCAGGACGGTCGCCGTCTCGCTATCGACGCGGAAGCTATGCACCGTGCCGCGCGGGATCAGGACGAACGCGCCGGTCGTCGCCACGAGCGTCTGGTCACCCGCCACGTACGTGATCTGTCCATCGAGGACGTAGAACTGTTCGTCCTGATCGTGAAAATGTGGCGAAGGGCCGGAGCCTTCGGGGCAGAGTTGCCACATGACCGAATAGTTGCCGCCGGTCTGGTCGCCGGTGGCCAGCATGACCCACAGGATCCCCACCTGCCAGTAGGCGGGTGCGTCGGCTTGGTTCGCCACATACGCCATGTAGGGCGTTGGCGCCTGCCCTTCAGTCATCGCCATTTCCCTCTCCCCGCGCTGTGGTCGCCCGCGCGACCACCCGGGACGAGCATAGGACGGCAAGTCGTTCAGCGTCTACCACGTTCTTGCGGTCGCAGCTGTCAGCGGCTGTCGCGCACATATTGGCCGGGCGTGGTACCGATGAGGCGCATGAAGTGACGCGTGAGGTGACTCTGGTTGGCGAAGCCGACCTCGGTGGCGATCTGGGTCAGGGAGAGCTGCCCCACGACGAGCAACGCCTTGGCGCGCGCGACGCGAAGCTGCGTCTGATAGGCGTGGGGGGGCATCCCGACTGCGGTACCGAAGGCTCGGCACAGGTGGAAGGCACTCAGGTCGGCCACGCGGGCGAGTTCGGCCAGGGCCACATTCCGCGCGGCGTGTTCCTCCAGATATTGGCGTGCCCGCCGTACCGCCCCGTGCTCCGCACCGGTGGGCCTTGGCGTCAACCGTGCGGCCCCATGGCGCAGGATGAGCTGGGCCAGGGTGCGCTGCAGCCTCGTTTCCTGCTCCAGGAGCGACGCTGCGGACCCCTCCTCGAGTACGGCGATGAGTCGCAGGAAACAATACCGGGCTTCACGATCATCGAGCATGGGCTTGGTGAAATCCGGGATGCGCAGGGGTCGCCCTGCGAGATCGGTCGCCGCGCGTCGGAGCAGCTCGGCGTCGAGGCGCAGGCCATGGAAGGCCGCGCCATCGATCGCGCGCGGCGAGCGCACCATGTGAACGTCGCTGGGCGGGGTCAGCACGAGGGTTCCCGGTGCGATAGCGTGCCAGACGCCACGGTGATGGAATTCCCAGCCGCCCCCCTGCTTCAGCGCGATCTCCAATTCCTCGTGGAAATGGCGCGGCATACTATGCGGGTCGGCACCGCCGCGCACCACCTCCACGCCGGTCACATGCCGTGGCCGCCACACCACCACCCGTCGGCGTCCTATATCATCTCCCTCTCCTCGGTTATTCCCCTGACCCATTTCCATCCTCCCCGCCCTGACTGTGCTTCCCAATTGCTCTTGATGCGCCGCGTCATGCAATTGCTCGTGCCCAGTCGCGACGCCGCTGCCCGTGTGACGTATCTTCCGCTGCGAGGAACGGGTTAGACATCGTACACGGGTTCGTTGCGTTGTGCGGGGGGATGCTATCCTCGACCGCCGTGAGGAAACCAAGAAGGAGCGCGATGGTTGACAGCGGGATCGTGTGCCCGGCGTGCGGCGGCGCTTCGGCGAAAGACGGGCGCGACCGGAACGGTGTATAGGTCCGCAAACATGACGAAGGATCTGTCAGACTCGAAGGTCGAAGGAGGACTGGGTCCGAGCGTCCCCCCTTCGACCTTCGACCTTCACCCTTTCGCCCACATTTTCGCCCCCGTCAATACCTGACTGGCCGCCAACCGGGCTGGATCTTCTGCATCTCGGCGACATCGTCGCGCTTCGCCAGGCCCGCGCGCAGGTATTGCTCGTGCAGACGGGCGAGCGCGTCCTCGTCGAGTTCCACACCGAGGCCGGGGGTGTCGTCGAGCGTCAGCGCGCCGTCAACGAAGCGCCGCTTGCCGCCGACGATGACCTCCTCCTGCTGCCAGGGGTAATGGGTGTCGCAGGCATAGGTGAGGTTGGGGATGGCAGCAGCGACGTGCGCCATCGCCAGCAGGCTGATGCCGAGGTGTGAATTCGAGTGCATGCTGACACCCCAGCCGAAGACGCGACAGAGCTGGGCCAGCTTCACCGTCGCCGCCAGCCCGCCCCAGAGGTGGTGGTCCGAGAGGAGGATGTCGATCGAGCCGCGCTCGATCGTCTCCGGGAGGTCCGACCAGGAGGTCGTACACATGTTCGTGGCGAGCGGCATCGCGACTTGCCGGGCGACCGCCGCCATGTTGGCCTTCCCATCGGTCGGGTCTTCGTAGTATTCCAATTTCCCTTCGAGCCGCTTGCCGATCCGCACCGAGGTGTCCACATTCCAGATGCAGTTGGGGTCGATCCGCAGCGGCACGTCCGGGCCGAGCGCGGCGTACAGCGCCTCGATCGTCTCGGCCTCCTCGTCGGGGGGCAGCACGCCCGCCTTCAGCTTAATGCTCTTGAAGCCGAAGCGGTCCATGAACTCCCGCGCCTGCCGCACCATCCCTTCGGGCGATAGCGCCGCGCGCGCGAGGTAATCGTCGCGTTCCATCGCGGCGGTGGAGGCGGCGGCGAGCCCGTCGGTGCCCCCGAGTCCCGCATGTTTGTAGAAGAGGTAGGCGGATAAGGGGACGGAGTCGCGGAAGCGCCCGCCAAGCAGGTCCACGACCGGGCGACCGGTCGCCTTGCCGATGATATCGTAGCAGGCCACCTCGATCGGCGAGAACGCCTGCACCGGCGACGAGAGGGTCCCTTCCCAGGCGCGATCGGCGTTCGGCGCGGCGGTCGGGTCGCCCGCGATCGCGGCCTCGATCCGCGTCAGGTGATAGGGGTCCTGTCCGATGACGCGATGACGCGCCGCTTCGAGGTCGCGCAGTGGGACCGTGCCGCCATAGGTCTCGCCGAGGCCGGTGAGGCCCTCGTCGGTCGTCAGTTGCACGATCGTCCGCAACGCGTAGGGCGCGTGCAGGCCGAAGGCGCTGCGGAGCGGCGGGTCCGCCATCGCCACCGGGACCACGCGCATCTCTCGAATCTTCATCCTGCCTCCCAAAGTACGCCTGTTGAGATACAAATGGAACCGTGATTGCTAGTGGGCGTTGGTGATAGTGGCGGCGAGGAGCGAGGCATGGAGCTTGAGCAGGAGGCCGGGGTTGGCGCGGGCGCGCAGGCGCTGCACGCCCATCGCCTCCAGCTGGCTGAACA
>JAABUN010004279.1_pt1 | contig 19841 bp, 21 predicted proteins | sample 5559311 | NCBI WGS metagenome assembly JAABUN01 (sample SAMN10711877, study PRJNA513370) | rock metagenome | isolation source: Antarctica rocks | place: Antarctica: Victoria Land, Siegfried Peak sud
ACGGACCCCGCTGAGGCAAGAATACGGCGTCAGCTGATTTCGTTCCAAGCTCATAGCACCTATGACGCGGTCCTCCTTCGGAAGCCCCTTGGCCACCGCTGCGGGCACCGCATCCTTGCGGACGTGCTTTAGACGGACCTGCTGGCCATAGACGGGGCCGAACGGCCCGACCTCAAGCATCGCGGCGGACCCTTGCCAGATGCCCTCGTAGCGCTTGAGCGGTATGTCGTCCCACCGCCCGCCCGCTGTGGCGGCGAGCGAACAAAGCAGGCCGTCGAGGTGGAGCAGCCGCTGCAGGGCAATCGGCGTATCGATACTTATCCGCAGCGCAAAGGATGCGCTCACCGGCTCGCCCTCCCACCCTTTGCCGCGGTCCGGTCCGACGTGCGCATCGCCCGCGGCTTTCCGCTCCGCCTATTGGCCTGCGTTTCCGAACGCCCCACGCCCTCGTGCGCCACGCCGATCGCCGCCGCGTCCGGGTCGCGCCCGAACCGCGCGCGGAACCGCTCGGGTATGGCGGCCAGCATCGCTGCGTTCGCACTGCGGTGGGGCATCAGGCCCGTATCTTCGGTCACGCTCTCCGGGATCGGCATCCGGGGGTCGGCGAACCACACCGTGGCATCGTCACCGGCGCCGCGGATCGCCCGGCCGATCCCTTGGGAGAGCTTGCACAGGACGTCGCTCATCGCCCCGGCCATCCCCCCTTCCGGGCCAGACGCGCGCGGCCGGAACGGCAGTCGGGGTATCACGAGGTTCTGCACGAGCCCAGGCAAGTCGGCGCCCACCCAAGCAGCCGGGGTCAGCAGGCAGCATTCGGGCGTTCGCCGGTACTCGGCAAGCACGTCCTGCAGCGACCGCCCCTGGGCGTGCGCCAGGCACCCCGGCACCAGCGGCGCCAGACGGAGCACGTCCGCGTAGGCGGGCACCAGCACCAGCGTGCGCCCTTCCCGCGCCGAGGAATCCCGTCGCGCCGCAGCGATGACCTCTGCCGCGTAGGCGACGGCCTCTGGGTCCATCCGGTCACCATCGTCGAGCCTTGGGACCGGAGCCCTCGGGTCGGCGAACCTGACCCGCATGCGCCCGAAGTCGGTCGGCTGCACGATCCTTGCCAAGTCCGCCAGCACGTTGCCGTCCGAAGGCGACGCGCCGGTCGCGATCTCGATCCCCTTCCACCTCGACTGCTCGCCGAAGCCCGGGGTCACCAGCGTCGCCGACGTCAGCACAACAGTCATTGCGAGCGGCTCGACCCCCTCCGCGGTCGTCCACAAGCGCTTCATAATCCGGCCAGGTGCCTGCGCCGCGACGCCGATCGAGGGGGCGCCCTCCACCCGGGACGTCGTCCACCTGGCCGACCAGAAGTCGCTGTTGCGCTTGATCGCTTCCTGGATTCGCCGCAGGTCCTCTGCCTGGGACGCCATGGCGTCCACCGCAGCCGCCATGTGGCTGCGGCGCCGGCTCGCCGCCGTGTGGATTGCATCCATTCCGTCCGTGACCTTCCGCATCACCGACAGCACGTCGCCATCTGCTGCGACGGCGACCGTCAGGTCCTTGCCCTGCGGTGCCATGGCGGCGAGCGACTCGACGTTCGTTAGTGTGGCGGTGGCCAGGCCGCACAGGTCTTCCCCGTTGCGCACCTGCCGGGCGGCGGCGAGCACATTTTGGATGCTCCGGAGCATGGACGCCACCGAAGCCTTAACCAACGAGACCGAAGCGGCAGCACCAGCCCATTGGTCAGCCTCGTCGACCACGAGCGAGTCGAACGGGTCCTCGGCCGACCCGAAGAGGGACCGGCGCGCCAGCGCAAGGGCCGTGTATGCGTGCGTGGTGACCAATATGTCCGCCCCGCCGGCAAGCCTGCGGCCGAGCGCATGAACCGCCTTCTCGTCGGCCGGCGAACTCCGCAGCAAGCATACGTCCTCCCGGGCGAGTTCGATCCCGTGTGCCTCCTCGATCCTGTCGAGCAGGCATGCCTCCACCAGCGCCCCGCACGCTTCATCAAGCCGGTCTGCCTCCATCGCCTCGGATGCCTCCTCGGCGGCCTTCGATGCCTCTGCAGCTATGGCCAGGTAAGGTTCCCAGGCCAGCCGCGGCAGGCCGTCCCCGCGCATCAGGTTGCCGGTGGAGAGAGCCCTGGACGGGGAGATGTAGTGCGAACGGCCCCGCATGTGCGCCAGCCGGAGGGTGTGCCCGGTCAGTGCCGACGCCACCGCAAGGGCGACCCGGCCGTCACGGCGCATGATCTGGTCGCCCAGTGCGATCGTGTGCGTGGACACCAGGACCTTGGACCGCGCCTGTGCCGCATGGATGGCGCAAGGCACGAGGTAGCCCAGCGTCTTGCCGACACCGGTTCCCGCCTCGATCGTCAGTATCCCCGTCCGGCCCGGCGCTTGGCGACGTAGCGCCTCGGCTATGGCTCCCGCGTACTCCCGCTGCGCGGTGCGCGGGAGATAGGGAACCCCCTGTCCCCGGCACGCCTGTTCGACCGCGCCACCCTCGATCCACGGGTCGCCCGGTGCGCGGCGCGTGTCCTCGCCGGTTCCCGCCGTCATCCCGCCGCCTTCTTGCCCGCGCCGGCTTCCACCGGGCTGAAAATGCCCGTCGTCTCCCGAAGCCTTCCCTCCATGGTCCGCCACGCCTCCATGGCGCCCTGGACGTCCGGGTCCCCGGTCTCGACGGCCGCGCCCTCGCCGGCGATGTGCACGGCACCCGCCGGCCTCCATGCCCGGTCCCGCCGCAACCCGGCGCCGGACAGCAGCTCGATCAGGTACTCGCCGCGCAGAAGGCCGTAACCCGTGGTCCGGCCGCCACCGATGCGCGGGGCCAGGTTCCACGCTTCCAGCGCAGCGAGCAGCAGGCCGATCTCTTCCGGGCTACCCTCCTCCACCACCAGGCCGTGGTCGTAAACGGTGCCCGCCGGCGCTGCGGGCTTGACCGGGATCGGGCGCTGCACGGAATGCTGGTAGTCCGGCATCGCCTTCATCCGCGCCAGGTCCTCTTCCGCGGTCACAAGCGCGGCCTCAAGCGGCTTCAACTCGACATCTGGGGTCCGCCTCGCCCTGCCGAGGATGCGCTTGGCGTCGTCCACGCGCCTGCCCGCCTCGGACGCCTCGGAGACCATGACGCTCTGTCTGGACCACAGCTCCCGGTCCTGCGGTCCCAGCAGATTGCCGAATTCCGGGGTCGTGGTGAGGCCGTCCCGCCTGGTGCCCTCCGGCAACCCGGTGCCTTCCACCCCGGAGGCGTTCAACACCGGCTGCGCCAGGGCGTGCTGGACGATGAGCTTGCCCGTCATCCGCGGCGTCGCCGCGCCGAACAGGCTCAGGATCGGCTCAGTCGGCCGCAGCCTCGCGTCCGCGCCAATCTCCTGCTTGTCGGCGGTGAAGCCGATGCCTCCGGCGGTCTGCCGGTAGAACCCCGCGAGGGAGACAGTGAGTTCCGCCCCGTTCGCGCTGGCGGCATCGACGCACAGCGCATAGGCCTTCTGCCGCAGGAGGCCCTTGATGGTCTCGCCGGGGATCGCGTGCGTGCGCACCAGCGACTGGTTGCGCACGACGTTCATGGTCAGCGGCACATCACCCTGTTCGGGCCGGGTGATGAAGATGGGCGACACCGCCGTCAGCGTGCCCGAGAGTCGCATGGTCAGCATGTCGTGGTTCCTTCGTTGTCGTTTGCATCGGCGGCGCTGAGCGTCTCGGCCAGGCCGAGCGCCTCCAGCACGAAGCGCGCCTCGGGCGACCCCGGCGGGGGCAGGCGGCGAAAATCCGCCGCAGTGACAGCGTTTCCGGCGCGCAGGCGCAGCAGCGCCTCCTGGTCGCGTTCGCGCTCCTTGTCGGTCTTGTAGTCGGCCCCGCCCGCCAGTCGCTGCCTCAGATGCAGCATGTCCTTGGCAGCCTTGGCGTCCAGCCGGCGGAACACCCGCAGCACCGCCTCAAGGTAAGGCCGGTCGAGCACGCACGCGCCGTTCCCGTTCAGCACGATCCGGCTGGGGTCCGTCGTGATGCGGATTGGGTGCCCGGCGGACTTCTGGAACGCTACGGCGACGAACGGCGCCGGGGGCGGGCTCAGCAGCAGGTCCATCTTCGCCTTCGTGATCGACCCCGGACCCCCATACCTGACCTCTAGGCCCGGCGGGATGGCTGCGTCCGGCACCAGGTTCGTGACGAGCAGGGCGCGGTTCGGTCCCACTACCGCGAGGTGCCCACCGCTGAGGTTCGTCTTGCCAGGTCCCCCTCCCGCCACGAGCGGCTCGGCCGCCGAGGCGCGGGCACGGCGCTTGCGAGTGATGGTCTGCTGCGCGAGGCAGACTGCCACCTTGGAGTCGTTCAGCCACAACGGCACGTCCAGTGCGCCGCAGACCGAGCATGGGGTGCCCTTCGGCACCGGCGCAAACCGCGGCCACCGTGCGAAGAACCGCCCCGCATGCTCGAAGAACATCTGCCGGCCGGGCTCGGCGCAGGCGTCGGCGGCAGGGTATTGGTCCAGGTCCTCGCTCAAGGTCCACCCCTTCCGTCCACGATCGGCAGGAACGCCCCGTAACCGAACGCCTTCTGGGGACCGACCCCCCTCAACAGCCATGCTTCCAGGCCGGCCGGGTCTAGCACCGTCATGGCGACGGTCGCCTCGACGACCGGTATGGCCTCCTGCTGCACCCTCGCATTGCACCTCTCGCGTGAGACCTTGCGCAGCACCCGCCTGATGACGAAGCCGTCAATCGCGACCGCGTCGATGCTGGCCGCCGGCATGACATCGACGAGCCGCTCGCGAAGCCACGCCTCGTAGACCGCGGCAGGATCGGTCCTGCCCGCCGCGGCGTCGCGGGTCACACGCGGGTTGCGCCGCAACGCGATAAACCTGCCCGCAAACGAGACCAGCTGGTCGCGTTCGACAGTGAACTCACGGTGCCCCAGGTAGCCGTTGGTCCCGTCGCGCAAGGGCGGCGAGCCCCGCCATCCGGTGATGCGGCTACCCTCCCGCAGCGTGGTCGCCCGCCAGGGCCTACAGGCAACGCCGTCCTTGTCGGCCATCCAGGTCTTCAGGCAGTAGTCAATGTCCGAGGCGACCAAGGGATCGACCGTCATCGTGACGTCGATCGCCGCCTTTGTCTTCAGGGACAGCTCCGTCAGGTAGATCATCCGCAGCTGCCCCCTTCCTCCTGGCCGCCGCCGTGTCCGGAGCCGCGGGGTGTCCGACCAGTTGCCTCGATTTGCGCCACAATCCCGTTGGGGATTTGACGCCTCCAGGTCTTACAAGTCCGGATCGCACAAGAGTGATTTAATTTTCCGGCTTGTCCATACGGGACGACCCATCGTTCAGCTCGCCTCGAGCTATGCTGGAAACTGGGTGACGCCGTGATCAGGCGGCGTTCTGTGCTGGCGTGTTGGTGACCTCGACGCCGTTGCGGAATGTGACGCCCTGGACGACTTTGGGCAACTGGTTCTCGCCCTTCAGCCCGCGCCAGGTCCTGGCCGCCGCCATCACCAGCTTGAACACCATCAGCCGGGCGGTGTTCTGCGACAGCGCGCCCCTGGTCCGCACCGTCCAATGCGGGTTCTGACAAGCAGTGCGACAGCGGTCATGTGTCCGGCCTTTGACGCGGCACGATGACCGCTGGCCCAGATGGGTTCCGCGAATGAGACTACAACACTCATGCGGCCTCGACCGGCCGCTGCAAGCCACGGGTTCACTCGTTCGTCGGATTGACCGATCATCATCTCCTACAGTTCTTCTTGCACCCTGGCACCTGCGAGCGGGTCAGGCGGCCGCGGCAGCCCCGGCCGCCGGCGTGGCGACCCTCTTGCTGCCCCGATACGCTTCTCCAGTCGCCATCATGGCCCACACGACGCAGGCCATCTTGTTGGCCAGAGCCACCGCCGCGAGCTTGCGCGGCTTGCGCTCCAGCAATGCCAACAACCAGGCCGAAGCAGCCTTGCTCCCCGGTTTGGCAAAGCGGACCACAGCCATGGCGCCGACCACCAGCAGCTGTTGTAGCCGCTCGTTGCCGGCGCGGCTGATCCCGCCCAGGCGCTAGCGCCCGCCCGTCGAGTGCTCCTTCGGCACAAGGCCAAGCCAGGCCGCGAAGTGCCGCCCGGACTGGAACCGGCCGGGGTCGATCGTGAGCGCCAAGCTCAGCGCGGTGATCGGGCCGATGCCGGGCACCTCGGCCAGCAGCTGGCTGACCGGGTTGCCCCCGGCCAGGCGCGCGACGGTGGCCACGGCTTGCACACCTCCGTGCCGCACGTCGCCGGCCACCACCAGCACGTCGAAACTGGCGCGCTGCGGCCGGTAGGCGTCGGGCATCCAGGCCGATGTGCAACTTTCTCCAGGACCGTCGCGTCCTGGTGCGGTGCTTCTCCTGTAGCCACTCGCCGGCGCCGCACAGGCGCAGGCCAGTGCTGTCCACCAGCAGGTGCAGGGGCTCGCTGCTCCGGCGCGGCCGCGGGCGCGGCACCTCCAGCGTCTTGGCTCGGCGGCTCAAGGTCGAGTGGTCCAGCACGCGCAGTTCCAGCCCGAGCAGGCCGACGATGGAGCCGATCAGGCCCTCGGTCTGACGCAGCGTCAGGCGGAACACCGCGCGCAAAGTGAACGCCGTCAGGATGGCAAGCGGTGAATACCAGGGCTGGCCGCCCGAGGTGGCGCGCGGCGCTGCCTGCCAGCCCGCGATTGCCTCGCCCGTGAACCAGACTGTGAGGCTCCCGCGCTGGCGCAGGGCCGCGTCGTAGGCTGCCGAGTTGGTGGCCCGGTGCTTTTGTCTTGGGATGTGGTGGCGGCGGTCGTGGTTCAGCTTGAAGGGCAAGGTGAGCTTCCAGGGTCAGTTCAGGGGCAAGCTTCTTACGTTAGCTCACCCTGCAGCGCCACAGGCCACCTCCGTGCAACATGCTGTGTGCATTTAGAACTTTCAAAAGCGTTAAATAACTTAAAGCTTCTGTTATGATTTGTATTATTCCACGAACGGCAGCACTTGACTGTTTACAGATGCAGCAAGAGCCTTTATTACAAAATTGAGAGCCGACCCGGCACCGAAAGTGTCGGGTATTTTGCCGGCATGCCTAGGCGGTCTCGGAAAGTCCCGAGTTCGCAACAGACAGAGCAGACTACCATGTTTTGAACTCACCCGGAGAAGCATCATGCTCGAGTATGTAACCAGCTGGATTGCTCTGAAGACCGATCGTCGCGCCGTGACCGCTTTGGAATATGGCCTGATCGCCGGACTGATCGCGGTGGTCATCATCGGCGTCTTGACTACGATGGGTACTGGACTGCTCGCCAAGTTCAATGCGATCAGTACTGGACTGAGGTAGCCCATCAGCGACGCCCCGATCGGGGGCGTCGCCGATGGTGCGGGAAATGCGACCCCTTGTGCTTTAAAGGCGCAAGGTTTGGATGATCGGAGAAGCATCGTGCTCGAGTATGTAACCAGTTGGATTGCTCTGAAGACCGATCGTCGCGCCGTGACCGCTTTGGAATATGGCCTGATCGCCGGACTGATCGCGCTGGTCATTATCGGCGTCTTGACTACGATGGGCACTGGACTGCTCGCCAAGTTTAATGCGATCAATACTGGGCTGAACTAGTCCGTCAGTGACGCCCCCGATCGAGGGCGTCGCCGATGGTGCGGGAAATGCGACCCCTTGTGCTTTAAAGGCGCAAGGTTTGGATGACCGAAGAAGCATCGTGCTAGAGTATGTAACTAGCTAGATTGCTTTGAAGACCGATCGTCGCGCCGTGACCGCTTTGGAATATGGCCTGATCGCCGGACTGATCGCGTTGGTCATCATCGGCGTCTTGACTACGATGGGCAGCAGCCTGATCAGCAAGTTCACCACAATTAACTCCAACCTGCACTAATACTGTTGTTTTCCACAGGGACTACCTATAAGATTTCTCCGGTAGCCCAGCCTGGTCTAGCGGATTTCTTGTGGCTAATAATATGTTTACGGGCGGAGCGCAGAGGATTACATGCCGACTAATATCGCATTGTCAGATTCAACTCAGGACTTCTCATGCGTAGCCCCTTGGGGCTTCCTAGAGACTGATGCAGCGTCTCGCGTCGTTCCGATCCAGATCTCGATTATGAGTATCTTACCGTGACTGTGCTGGCGTCATGCATGTTTGCTATCTGCTCAGCGGTCTTGCTGATGGCATCCTTGCATGACTTGGCAGCGCGAACCGTTCCCAACGCGATGGCGGCAATCCTTGTCCTCGCCGGGCTCGCGGGCGCTGCAATCGAAGGGTATCTCCCAGGCTCCGTGCTGGCTGGACTCGGCGTGTTCGCAGTGGGCGCCTTGTGCTGGCGACGTGGCTGGCTTGGCGGCGCCGATGTGAAGCTGCTCGCCGCCGCGTGCGTCGCGTTGCCGCCAGCCTCAATCCTGCAATTCATCTCGGCCGTCGCCATCGCCGGGGGAGGATTGGCCCTGTTTTATCTCGGCGCGGGACCCTTGGCGCGGAAGCGCCGATCGCATCAGCCGCATGGGCTTCTGGCCCGCGTTCTGCGTGTGGAACGCTGGCGCATCGGCCGGGGCGGTCCGCTTCCCTACGCTTGCGCGATCGCCGCGGGCTTCCTCTACGTGACCCTGTAAGGATGCGCCCCCATGGTCCTCCGCCTCGCCTTCTTCGCACTTATGGCCCTCGGCCTGCTCGGCTTCGGAACCGTGGCCTGGGTCGCAACCCGGCCGCCGCCGTCCGATGCCGCGACACTCGCAGCCAACACCATGGTCACAGTGCTGGTCGCCGCCCAACCGGTCCGCGCCGGCATCCTGCTCAAGCCCGAGGATCTCTTGGCTAAGAAGATTACCGCTCGCGAGGCGGGCGACGACAGCAGCCTCGACACCAGCGACGCGCGTGCAGCGCTGGGCGGCGCCATGGTCCGGCGGAGCCTCAGTCTCGGCGACGTCGTGCGTATGAAGGATGTCATGCGCCAGGGCGATCACGGCTTCCTCGCCGCCGTGATTGGACCCGGCATGCGCGCCGTCAGCGTCGGCGTGGACGCCATCACGGGAACCGCCGGCCTGATCTGGCCCGGCGACCGGATAGACGTGATCCTCACCCAGGCCATCGGCGATAATACGATCCCGCTCGGCCGCCGTGTCGCTTCCGAAACAGTATTGAGCGACGTACGCGTGATTGCCATCGACCAGCAACTGGTCCAGGGTATGGCCCCAGATGGTGCAGAGGGCAAGGCACGCACCGTGACAATGGAAGTCACGGCCGCACAAGCTGAGCGAGTTTCCGTTGCTACCCGAATTGGTCGACTCTCGCTTTCCGTAAGGTCTGCCGATCGAGGCTCAACGAATTCTCCTAGTCTATCGGCAACTACCTGGGCCAGCGATGTCTCGCCTGCGCTCGGGACCGATGTAGCCCAAGGTACGCGCAACACATTGCGTGTGTTCACCGGGTCTGCCGAGGGCAAGGAGTTCCGATTCTGATGCACAATCTAGGAAGATTGCTGGTTCGTACCGTCCTAGTAGCGGGGCTGCTGGTTGCCGGCGCCGGTGCGAACGGCCAGCCGGTTGGCGCGAATCAGCGAAGGCTGACGATTGAGGCCGGCTCCGGCCGGGTGCTCACCCTCGGCGCGGCCGCGGCAAACGTGTTCGTCGCGGATCCAAAGGTGGCTGAGGTCCGTCCGGCCAGCCCCACCAGCCTGTTCGTGTTTGGTGTCGGCGCCGGCCGCACCACAGTGGCGGCGATGGACAACGCCGGCCGTCTGGTCGGCCAATATGAAGTCACCGTCCAGCCGTCGCTGTTCGGCGCCATGGAAGCGCAGTCGGCCATCAGCCGATTGATGCCAGGCAGCCGGGTGAAAGTCCAGGCCCAGGCGAAGGGCGTGCTGCTGAGCGGTCAGGTCAACAGCCCGGCTGATGCGGCGCAGGCCGTGGCTATCGCTCGCGGCTACCTGGCCGAGAGTCAGGCTGTGGACAATCAAATGACTGTCCAAGCCACCATGCAGGTCACGCTGCGCGTACGGATTGCGGAAATCTCGCGCCAGGTCGTGCGCAACCTCGGAGTCAACTGGCAGGCGCTCGGCTCGATCGGCAATATCGGCCGCCTCCCTGCTCTGTCGCTGGCCGTCAACGGCGCGGCCGCGGCGGCGTGCACCGTCGCGGGTTCATGCGCGGGCGCCAACTTCAACGCCGTGATCGACGCGCTGGCGCAGGACAATCTGGCCCACATCCTGGCGGAGCCGAACCTCACCGTGCTCAGCGGCCAGACCGCGAGTTTCCTGGTCGGCGGCGAGTTTCCGATCCCGGTCGGCCAGCAGCAGGGCCAGGTCACGATCGAGTTCAAGAAATTCGGCGTCAACCTTGCCTTTTTGCCCACCGTGTTCAGCGACGGACGGATCAACATCCACGTCAGCCCGGAGGTCAGCCAGCTGACCAACCAGGGTGCGGTCCAGCTCACGGCCGGCAACTCCACCATCCAAATCCCCGCGCTGACCGTCCGCCGGGCCGAGACCACGGTCGAACTGGGGAGCGGTCAGAGCTTCGCGATTGCCGGCCTGCTGCAGGATGCCGGCACGGAAGGCGTGAGCGGGCTGCCCTTTTTGAAAGACATCCCCGTGCTCGGCGCCCTGTTCCGCTCGAGCTCGTTCCAGCGCAACGAGACCGAGCTGGTCATCCTGATTACGCCTATCTTGGTCAAGCCGGTCAGCGACGTCGTCGCGCTGCATTCGCCGACGGACGGGTACGCGCCCCCTTCCGATCTCGAGCGGATCCTGTTCGCCCGTCAGGTGGGTAAGTCAATCGGCCTTCCGACTCGCACGCGCATTCCCGGCAATACCGGGTTCATCGTCCAATGACCCGCCTCGCGCTGGCCGCTGCCGTGCTGCTCGCCGGCTGCCAAGAAAGCGAGCCCTATAGTCGGGCCAACTCGTGGCAGCCAACCGGGGCCAATGCAGGCAACATCGGCGCGATGGCCGTCCGCCCCACGGACCTGATCCGCGGGCGCAGCACGACGCGCTCCGACGCCCGTCAGGGGGCCGACGCCGTCGATCGTGTCTGGCAGGGCCGGGCGAGGGCGCTGCCCGCCCCCAGCAGCACGGCGCCGCAAAGCGCCGCCCCCGCTCCCGCGTCCGGAACGCCGAACTGATGCCCGACGGACTCACTCACACCACCCCGCCAGCACCCGGCGTACCTGCGGCCAACACGCCTGCCAACCCAACTCAAAGGCGCCTTTCCACGCGTCACCGCCGCTCGCCGCTCGTCGCTTTCGTGACGGACACCGGCTCCGAACGGGTGCTTCGCGACGGGCTAACCGACCTCGTGCCGGGTAAGCTGGACATGCGCCGGGGCGGCATCCGCGCGGCTGTCACGGCGATGCGGGACGAGGTCACGCCGGGCGTCCTGATCGTCGACATCAGCGGCGAGGATCAGCCGCTCAGCGCCCTGTCCCAACTCGCGAACCTGGTCGAGCCCGATGTGTGCGTCCTGGTTATCGGCGAGGTGGACAGCGTCGATTTCTATCGCGAAGTCACCCGCAGCCTCGGCGCGCACGACTACTTGCCGAAGCCCCTGACCAGCGACAAGGTATCCCGCCATGTCGCGGCGCTTCTAGGCGGCCAAGCGCCCGTTGACAGGGCGCAGGGCGGCGGACTCGTCGTCGTCACTGGTGTGCGCGGGGGCGTCGGTGCGACCACGTTGGCAGTCAACCTGGCCGGGCATTTCGGCATCTCGATGCGCCGGCACACCGTACTGCTCGACCCCGACCTGTATCTCGGCGACGCCTCGTTCATGCTCGACCTCAAGCCCGGGCCCGGGCTGCGGACGGCACTAGAAGCGCCCGAGCGGATCGACGCCTTGCTGGCCGAGCGGGCCGCGCAACCGGCCGCCGAGCGTTTCCACGTGCTGGCCGGCGAGGAGCCGCTGAATACGGTGCTCAACTATGCCGTAGACGGCGGCAGTAAGCTGCTCGCCGCACTGCGCAGGCGGTATAACTTCATCGTGGTCGATCTGCCGTTCCGGCTGGGTCCGCTCTACGAAGGCATTCTGGCACAGCCGCACCAGCGCGTTCTGGTCATGCTGCCCACGCTCACCTCGATCCGCGCGACCCTGCGCCTGCTCTCCGCTCCGAACCGTGTCCAGGCCAAGCGCCCCGTCATCCTGCTGAACCGCTCCGGCATTCCCGGCGGCCTCACCCGAAGCCAGGTCGAGGACGCGCTCGCAGTCAAGGTGGACGTGGTGGTGCCGGACCAGCCCCGTCAGCTCATGGAAGCGGCGATGATGGGAGAGCTTGCCATGAAGAGCCGGGGAGGCATCCGCAACGGCATTCTCGAGCTGGCGCGCAACGTCGCGCCGGTCGACCTGCTGGACTCCACGGCCGGCGTCAGGCCAGCCGAAGCCGAGGGGGGGGCGGGACGGCTCCGGCGCCTGTTCAGCCGCAAACGATGAGCAACCTTCCCTCACGTTTCGGCCGACGCGAGCGGGAAGCGGACCCTGCTGCGCTCCCGCCAACGGCGCTGCCGGTCGCCGCCGCGGCCACCAGCACCCCGGGCTGGCAAGGCTCGCTCCAAGCCCTGCCCTCGCCCGCGATCATCGCGCTGCGCACCCTCTGCCTAACGCGCCTCGACCCGGCCGCTGTTGCCGCCTTGCCAAGCGAGCGCCTGATCGACGACCTCGAAAAGCTGATCTCCGAAATTGCGACCGAACGCCGCGTGCAAATGAACGCCCGCGAGCAGCGCGAGCTCGCCGAGCAACTGGTCCACGACATCGTCGGCCTCGGCCCCCTCGAACCCTTGCTGGCGGACGACACGATCAACGACATCATGATCAACGGGCCGCATAGGATCTTCATTGAGCGCCGGGGCAAGGTGTCCCTGTCGAACGCGCGCTTCCGCGACACGATGCACCTGATCAACGTCTGTCAGCGGATCGCGGCCGGGGTCGGCCGGCGGATCGACGAGTCCAGCCCGATGGTTGACGCCCGGCTCAAAGACGGCTCGCGCGTCAACATCGTGTTCCCGCCGCTGGCGCTGGACGGGCCGTACGTCTCGATCCGCAAGTTCGGCAAGAAAGTGATGGATTTCGACCAGCTCGTGGGCTTCGGCGCGCTCACGCCGCAGGTCGCGCGGATCCTGGAACTGGCGTCCAGCGCCCGGCTCAACATCATCATCTCCGGAGGCACCGGTTCAGGCAAAACCACGCTGATGAACGCCTTGTCGCGCCTGATCGATGTGGGCGAACGGGTCGTGACGGTCGAGGATGCGGCCGAGCTGCAGCTGCAGCAGCCCCACGTCGTGCGGCTGGAAACGCGCCCGTCCAGCCTTGAGGGAAAGGGAGAGGTCAATCAGCGCGACCTGGTCCGCAACGCGCTGCGCATGCGGCCGGACCGTATCATCATCGGCGAGGTGCGCGGCGGCGAAGCGTTCGACATGCTCCAGGCCATGAACACCGGGCATGACGGCAGCATGTCTACGATCCATGCGAACACGACCCGCGACGCGCTGTCGCGCATCGAAAACATGGTGCAGATGGGCTCGATGGGCCTCCCGTCCCAAGCCATCCGCAGCCAGATCGTCAGTTCGGTAGACCTGATCATCCAGATCGAACGCCACCGCGACGGTGGCCGCCGAATTACGCAGGTCACCGAAGTCTGCGGGGTCGAGGGCGATATGATCCTGCTGAATGACATCTTCCAGTTCGAGATGCAGGGAGAGGGTCCGGATGGCCGCCTGTTGGGTCGTTATCGGGTCAACCGGCTGCCCCCGAGCTTCCAGGAGCGGCTGGTCTATTTCGGCCTCGACCGGGCCTGGGCCGCCGCCTTGGCGGGTGACGGTACGTGAGCACCCAACTCACCTGGATCCTGCTCGGCCTCTCGTTTCTGAGCCTGATCGGGTTCGCGTTCAGCGGGTTGCTGGTTTCGCAAGCCTATGCACGCCGGCAGAAACGGACGAAGCGGATTGAGGACCTGGTAGCGCCCTATCGCAGGACTCACGTCGTCAGCCTTCAGGCGTTCCGGGCCGCCGTATCGGAAAGCCGGTCGTTGGTCGAGATCGCGGCCTCCGTGTTCGGCTTCAGCCCGGCGTGCCTGGACCATTACCCGGTCAAGTGGTGGCTGATCCTTGGCGTGGCCTTCGTCGTCGCCCGTATCGCGGCAGGGTTTGTCGTCGATGTCATCGGGAGTGCCGGTCTGATCAGCATGCCCCTGCTCTGGGTGGGCCTGTGCCGCTTCTCCTTCGGCTGGTTCACGAACCGGCGCCAGACGTTACTGGTGCAGCAATTCCCGGACGCCCTCGCCATGATCGTGCGGTCCGTCCGGGTCGGCATCCCGGTGCTCGGCGCCATTACCTCCGTCGGAAACGAGGCGCAGGCACCGACGTCGCTGGAGTTCACCCGCCTTGCCCACCAGCTTGCAGTGGGGATGCCGCTCGACGAAGCCGCCAAGGAGATGGGTAGCCGCAACGGCCTTGCGGAGTACCGTTTCTTTGCGACCGCGATCGGCTTGCAGGCGCAGACGGGCGGCGGTTTGACCGAGACGCTGGAGAACCTGGCCGACCTGATCCGCAAGCGGCTCGCCCTGCGCGAGCGGGGCCACGCGCTGTCGTCCGAGGCCCGGACGAGTTCAATGATTCTCGGCGCGTTGCCGGTCGTCATGGGGGCGGGACTCTGGCTGCTCAACCCGTCCTACATGTCGGTCATGTTCACAACCAGCATGGGTAAGACGATCCTCGGCATTGCCGCACTTTCGCTCGCATGCGGCGCCCTGACGATGCGTCAGATCATCAGGAAGAGCCTGTCGTGAGCCGCATGTGGCTGCTCTCGATCACGATGGCCGGCACGCTGGTGCTGGTATCTGCAGCCCTGATGCTGCTGCGGCAATTGCGCCGTGACCAGCGTCTGGCTGCACGGGTGAAGTTGAGCCAGGGGATCGCACGTTCAGCCGTCGTGGCCCAGCCGGCCACGCTCAAGGCGACGTGGGCACAGGGGCTTGCCGTGCTCGGCCAACTCATCCTCCGCACCGGCCTGCTATCCGCACGCACCCGGGCGGAACTGGAACTCACCCTGGCCACAGCCGGCCTGCGGGGACGCAATGGCCTAGAGGTCTTTATCGGCAGCAAAATCTGCGCGGTGATCGTGCTGCCGCTACTCGCGACAGTGGCGCTGCGCGGGGCGGCGCTGCCCACGATGCTCGCCGCATTGCTCCCCGCAGTCGCTGCCGTAGCCGGGCTGCTGCTGCCGGATGTGGTGGTTCGTTACCGGCGTCAGGGCTACCTCACCCGGGTCGAGCGCGGATTGCCGGATGCCCTGGACCTGCTGGTAATCTGTTCGCAAGCGGGCCTTGGCCTGACCACGTCCATCGTTCGCGTAGCAGAAGAAATGCAGTTCGGCAGGCAGGATATCGGGCTCGAGTTGGCGCTGACGGCAAACGAGCTGCAGCTCATGGCCGATAACCGCCTTGCCCTTCTCAACATGGGCACACGCACCGGGATTGAGGGCCTGGTGCGTCTCGGAACGACGCTGGTTCAATCCATGCAGTACGGAACGCCGCTCACCGAAGCAATGCGCGTGCTTTCTGCTGAGATGCGCCAGGACACGCTGACCCGCTTCGAAAACAAGGCAGCACGAATTGGTGTACTGCTAACCCTGCCGATGGTGGTATTTATTCTGCCATGCGTATTTCTTGTTGTCGGCGGGCCGGCTGCGGTTCAGGTGTTTTCCATGGGTCGCGGTTGATCAGCGTGCTTGTGGTGCTCGCGTCTTGTTCGGGCCAAGACAGCCCACGGCTGCGTGTAGGCCAACCTGGGCTGAACGTCGCTCGGGCGGCGCTGTCGGCGGGTTCGCCGGAGATCGCCCTCAACGTCGCCAACGCGATCGTCGCGAAAGAGCCCCGCAACGTCGATGCTCTGTCGACTCAGGGCGACGCGCTCAGCCTGCTTGGGCGGCTCGACGAGGCCGAGGCGAGCTATGCCAAGGCTCTGGCGGCCGATCCCAGTTCCTTGGGTGTCAAAATCGGGCTGGGCCGCCTGCGTCTGCGTTCGGACCCGGCGCAGGCGCAAGTGCTGTTCCTGAGCGTGCTGGAGCGCGAGCCGCGCAACAAGGTGGCGCTGAACAATCTCGGGATCGCCTATGACCTGCAAGGCGAGCATGCCAGCGCTCAGGCGGCCTACCGCCGGGCCCTGGGAGCTGACCCGACCATGCGGGCCGCAGAAGTGAACCTCGCCCTCTCCATGGCGCTGAGCGGCAAGGCGGCCGAAGCGGTGGAAATCCTGCGTCCGCTGGCAAGTGATCCCGAGGCCTCCCAGCGCATACGCCACGACCTCGCGGCCGCCCTGGCCATGTCGGGCGACAAGCAGACGGCCGCCCGGGTTCTCAACGGCGACCTCACGTCGGATCAGATCGAGCGCGCCCTGCTGGCTTTTAGGGCATTGGAGTTGTGACGCTCGGCGACAGGCGCGGTTCGGTGGCGCTGCTGACCGGCATCATGGCGCCGGTTCTCGTCATGTCGGTGGCACTCGGCGTCGAGATCACGTCCTGGTCGGTCGGCAACGTCCAGCTGCAGCGCATTGCCGACGTGTCGGCCTGGGCCGGGGCGATGCAATACGCGTCCTCGAACGACGCGCAAACGGCGACCCGGGTCGCCGCCGACGTGGCGGAAATCAATGGGGTGTCGGGCACCGCCGTCCGCACCTGGAGCGCGAGCACGTTGACCACGACGGACAACCTCGTCACCGCGCAACTCGTGGGCGGCGTCAAGCTGGCCAGCAACAAGGCCATCAAGGTGACGGTCAAGCGAAGTGTCTCGAAGGTGCTGTCGGGCATTTTTCCCAGCACGCAGACATCTGTGACCTTGTCGGCCGTGGCGTACGCCGAGATTACGTCGGCCGGGCCGCAGCCCTGCCTCTTGGCGCTGGGGGGCGGCGTCGATGGAACGACGACGGGCATTGACATCGGCGTGTTTGGAAGTGCCACCTTGAATACGACTGGCTGCTCGGTCCGATCCAACGACACGATCAGCCAAAGCGGCAGCGGCTCGATCAACGCCCCGGGCGTGTACGCGGGCGGCAGTATATCGGGTTCGGTCTGCTGCGACCTCCATGCCAATGCAGGACAGCTCCCCGATCCTTATGCGTCCAACACAGCGTTGCAGAATGCGCTGGCGTCGCTGCGGCCGGGCACCGGGACGGCGGTCGACGTCAAGTCGAAAGCCAGCCAAAGCATCACCGCCGGGTCCTATTCCGGCTGGAACGTGCAAGGCACGTTGAACCTCGCTGCCGGCCTTTATCTGATCAACGGCGATTTTAGCGCTGGCGCACAGGCAAACGTGACCGGGACCGGGGTCACGATCATTGTCTCGGGCACGGTGAACGCCGGCGGTGGGTCTTCGCTGGCGCTCACCGCGCCCACCACCACCCCTTCGGGCAGCGCTATTCCCGGCGTGCTGATTGCTGGCAATTCAACGAACGGTATGACGTTCCAGGGCAACTCGACGGCGCCGCTGACCGGGGTGATCTACTTCCCGCGCGCCAATCTCGGCTTCGGCGGAACGTCGGGCGGCGGAAGCACCGGATGCACGGAGGTCATCGCGGCCTCGATCACGCTGAAGGGCACCTCGGACCTGGCCGCGGACTGCTCGAGCTATGGGACGGTGCCGTTCGGCAGCTTACCGGGCACGGCGTCCGTGGTGCTCGTACGATGACGCAGCAAAGTGTTCTCTGGACGACCGACCGGCGCGGCGTCGCCGCCGTCGAGTTCGCGCTGGTGGCGCCGTTTTTGCTGATCCTGTTGGGAGGCACGGCCGATTTCGGGTTGCTGGTGGCGGGCAAGAGCAAGTTGGCCAACGGCGTCGTGCAAGGGATCCAATATGCGCTCTCGACCGGTCCTGCCGTCACCGTCGCCGATCTCCGCGCCGCCGTGCAAAGCGGCGCGGCCCGTTCGGGGGTGACGGAAGCCGTCACCGTCAGCGTCACTGCCCCGGCCTGCTACTGCGTCTCCGGTTCGCCCGCCGTCCTCGCCGCCTCAACCCCGCTCTCGGCCGCGAATACTTGCACAGGGACGTGCCCGACCGGTGCAATGCCTCCGGGGGCGTACGTGCAAGTCGCTGCCACCTACATCTACCAGCCGCTGATGCCGTTCTACAGTGGCCTCGCGAGCACGACAGTGTCCGAAGCTGTCACGGCGCGGCTGCGATGAACCGCCTCGCCCGTCTCTGGCGTGACCGAGCGGGGACGACGGCGCTCGAGTTCGGGCTCGTGGCAGGCATCTTCATCCCGCTCTGCCTCGGCATCCTGGATACCGGGTTGCTGATGTGGACGAAGGGTGCCCTGCAATCCACCGCGGCGCTGACCGCCCGGTGTGCAGCAATCTCCTCGCCGGACTGCACCGATGCCCAGCAGTTCGCGGTGAGCACGGCGGGGGCGTGGGTCTTCCCTGGCATCATCACCAAGCTCGACGTGACACCGGCCCCGAGGATCGTGTGCCTGGCGCATGCGCCGTTCATGTTGGTGACCATCACCTGCGCGTTCTGGGGCGGCTCGGTGCTGCCCCATCCTCTGAACGGGAAGACGCTGACGGCCACCGCCTATTTTCCGGTCGCAGCCGCGCCGTGCTGATCGCGCCGATCAGCTGCGTGGCGTTAGCGGGCCTGACCGCACTCACCTGCGCCGGGTCGCGCCCCGCGTTGGCGCAGGCAGCCGAGCCGGTCTGCCACAGTGCAGCCGCGGCAGCGGAACGCAAGCTGGACCTACCGCCCGGTCTGCTGCTTGCCATCGGCCGGGTCGAGAGCGGCCGCCGCAATCCGGCGACCGGGCGCGTAACGGCATGGCCGTGGACTATCAACGCGAACGGTGCCGGCCGGCTGTTCGAAACGCCCGGCGAGGCGCTCTCGGAGACGCGCGCCCTGCGCGAACGCGGCATCGCCTCGATCGATGTCGGCTGCTTTCAAATCAACCTGCTCCACCACCCCGCCGCCTTCGCCAACCTCGAAGAGGCGTTCGACCCGGAGGCGAATGCAACGTATGCCGCCCGCTTCCTACTCGACCTGCGCAGCCGCACGGGCAACTGGGAGCAGGCCATCGCAGCCTATCACTCCTCCACGCCGGAACGGGGCGAACCTTATCGCAATCGTGTACTCGCCGGCTTCGCAGCTTCAGGCAGCTCATCAGGCCCCGCTGCAAGCGTCCGGCCGATGGCCATATGGACGTCCTCTCCATCGGCCGCGAATGTCCGGGTTTGGACGCCCAGCCCCCACGGGGCGGCGCCATTCGCAATAATGATAAAAGTCCTCCCAATCAGGTCGGAAATGACGCTCCCAACCGTGCAGGTCGCGAGCAGGAACCGGCTGGTCGGCGCCGCTGTAAGCGCCGGAGAAAAAATCTCTCAGTAGAGTAGCCGGGATGTCTGGTTGCGCCGGAGTAAAATTCCGGCGGTAGAACGCTCTTTGCATTGGATGCAGTGACCAGCTTCCATCGAGTGGTCCGGGCAGAATGTTAGTGCAGCATTGTAGCTGGCGGTGGTGGTGACCCGGTTGGACCGGAACGGCCGGGCGGCATTGGCGTGCCCAGCACGACGACCTCCGGCGCGGGCGGCCGGTAGCCCAAAGACGAGTGCGGGCGCACGGTGTTGAAATGCACCCGCCACCGGCAGGATGTGGCGCCTGTTCCTGGCACGGCTGGACCTGGCGCCGGTGGCGGATGCGGAGCGGGTCGCGGACGGGGCCGTGGCGACGTTCGAGCGCCTGGCATGGTGGCTCCCTCAAACCCGAACCTAGCTCTCCCGTCACTTTTCGTGGTAACCGGGGCAAATCCCCGGGCGAGGTGGTTGCGCTGAGGACACGGGCGTGATTCACAGCCGGCATGCCATTGCTGAACGCAGCATCACTGGAGGCGCTTTCGCTTGCCGAGTTGCGGGAGGTGG
>JAABUN010004280.1_pt1 | contig 19836 bp, 20 predicted proteins | sample 5559311 | NCBI WGS metagenome assembly JAABUN01 (sample SAMN10711877, study PRJNA513370) | rock metagenome | isolation source: Antarctica rocks | place: Antarctica: Victoria Land, Siegfried Peak sud
CCGTCGAGACCCTGCCCTACCCCGCGGCCACCGTGTCGTGGGTCGACGACGCCGAGGAGGAGCTCGACACCGACGCCGAGGAGGCCGCGCAGGCGGCGTACGCCGAGCTCGTCGAGCAGGCGACCGACAAGGAGCCCGACCCGATCGAGCTCGCCGCCATGACCGCCTACGCGATGGCGGCCACCGTCGACTTCGGCCTGGAGGCCAAGCAGAGCCTGCTCGAGCTGCGCTCGGAGAACGCACGACTGCGCCTGGTGACCCGGCTCTTCCGCGCGGCAACCAAGCGCCTGGACTTCATCGAGCGCGCCCAGGTGCGGGCCAGCTCGAACGGCAAGGTCCGCTTCGGCTGAGCCCTCGCGCCGCGTTCGTCAGCGCGGCAGGCGGCAGGGGCCCTTCGCGATCCGCCGTGTGAGCGCGGCGATGTCCCGGAACGTCTGAGGCTGACCGGCCGAGGTGTCGCTGAAGCTCACCGTCCCGTCCTGCCCGCGGACCGCGTAGCGGAAGACGGACATCGGCCCGGGCGGCAGGCTGAGGCCCTCGTCGGCGGGGCCGGTGTCGCCCTCCTTCTCCCCCTCGAGCTCGCGGCGGATCTGGCGGGCGTCGATGAGGTCCTTCGAGGTGATCGCCACCAGCGCCCTGCCGTTGCACGACGCCCGGCCGTCGTCGGTGACACGCAGGACGAGGCGCGCGCCGGGGATGTCGCCCGAGCGCGTGACGACGAAGAGGTCCGCGGGCGGGCCTCCGCCGCACGCTGCGAGCACGAGCGCCGGAGCGAGCCCGGCGGCCACGACGGCGCCCGTCGTCCCTACGCGCCTCACGCCGCCACCGCCGCGCCGCCGCGCCGTGGGTCGCCCGCGCCCGTCAGGGTGCCGTTGGGCCCGCGCTGCACCGCGCCGACGCCGCCGAAGAAGAGGTTGCGTGCGCGGAATGCCTGCACCGTGCGGCCCTCGGCGCGCAGCCCGTCCACCGGGATCCCGGGCTCGGCGAAGACCGTGTCGTCCTCGAAGTGCAGCCGCGGCGCGTCGACGGCCGGCGCGGCGGCCAGCCCGCGGTCGACGACGCCCAGGATCGTCTGCACGATCGCCGAGCGGATCCGGTTGGACCCCGCCGAGCCCAGCACGAGCTCGACGCCGTGCTCGCCCACCACGATCGTCGGCGCCATCATCGACGGCATCCGCCGCCCGGCACGGAAGGCGTGGAACCCGAGCGGGTTGAGGTCCTCCTCGCCCATGATGTTGTTCGGGTGCATCCCGGTGCCGGGCACCACGACCCCCGAGCCCTCGCCGTTCGTGCACGTCACCGCCGCCGCGCGGCCCTCGCCGTCGACGGCGGAGATGTGCGTCGTCGAGCCAAGCCGCGAGGCGAAGTAGCGCTCGTGGAACCCGGGATCTCCGAGCCCGGTGACGAACTCCGGCGTGCGCCCGGCCTGCACCTCCTCCATGACCGCGACCAGCCGCTCCGGGCCGACGTCGGCCCCGCGCTGCAGCAGCGCGAGCGCATGGCCCACCAGGATGCCGCCGGCGTTCGGCGGCGGGTTCGCGAGCACCTCGCGCCCGTGGTAGGCGACCCGCAGCGGCACGCGCTCGATCGCCGCGTACGCGTCGAGGTCCGCGCCCGTGAGCACGCCGCCGCGCTCTTGGAGCCAGGCGAGCACCCGCCGGGACACCGCGCCCGTGGTGAACGGCTCGGCGCCCTCGTCGCCGAGGCGCTCCAGCGCGTCGGCGAGGTCGGGCCAGCGGAACCGGTCGCCGGGCCCGAGGACCCGGCCGTGCGGGGCGAAGAGCGCCGCGGCCTCCGGGGTCGAGGTCAGGATGCCGCCGAGGATCTTGGCGACGTAGCCCTGCGGCCGGTTGAGCGTCACGCCTTCCCGCGCGAGCGCCACGGGCCGCCGGACGAGCTCGTCGAGCCGGACCGAGCCCCAGCGCCCGAGCGCGGCGTCGATCCCCGCGGCCATCCCCCAGGTGCCGACGGACGACGGGCCGACGTTGAACGCCTGCGTCGCGTCGCCGAAGTCGACGTCGACAGGGAGCAGTGGGGCGCGCTCGGCGTCCGCGGGACGCCCGTGCCCGGGCGCCGCGACGAAGAAGTCCAGCAGGGTCGGTGCGGCGTCGAAGCCCTCCACGAGCAGGTAGCCGCCCGCGCCGAGGCCCGTGAGCAGCGGCTCGGCCACGAACGACATGAGCATCGCGCCGACCGCCGCGTCGACGGCGTTGCCGCCCGCGCGCAGGATCTGCGCACCGGCGGCGGCGGTGGCCGGATGCCCGGCGGCGACCATGCCGCCGGACGCCAATGCGGTCAGCCTCTCGGGATGAACTCGGGAACGTCGAGCTCGGCGACTTCGAAGCTCGACCTCCGCCGCGCCTGCGCCACCGGGTCCCGATCGCGCGCACTCGCGCGACGCGCGACGCGCGGCTCGCCGGCGGGCTCCTCCAGCCGCGGGCGGGGCGGCCGGCTCGCGGCGCCCCCGAAGCCCGTCGCGACCACCGTGACCCAGACCTGGTCGTCGAGGCGCTGATCGACCATCGCCCCGAAGATGATGTTCGCGTCGGGATGCGCGGCCTCCGCGACGGCCTTGGCCGCCTCGTTGACCTCCCACAGCGAGAGATCCTCTCCCGACGTGATCGAGAGCAGGATCTTCCGCGCACCCTCCATCGACGTCTCCAGCAGCGGCGACTCGACCGCGTGGTGTGCAGCTTCGAGGGCGCGGTCGTCCCCCGTGCCCATGCCGATGCCCAGCAGCGCGGGACCGGCCTCGGACATGATCGTGCGCACGTCGGCGAAGTCGAGGTTGATCAGCCCCGGCAGCGTCACGAGGTCCGAGATGCCCTGCACGCCCTGGCGCAGCACGTCGTCGGCCACGCTGAACGCGTCGACCATCGAGGTCTTCTTGTCCAGGACGCTGAGCAGGCGGTTGTTCGGGACGACGATGAGCGTGTCGACCTCCTCGCCGAAGCCGGCGATCCCCTGCTCGGCCTGCGCCGCACGGCGCGTGCCCTCGAAGCCGAAGGGCTTCGTGATGATGCCCACGGTCAGCGCCCCGAGCTCACGGGCGATGCGAGCGACGACCGGCGCCGCCCCCGTGCCCGTGCCGCCGCCGGCGCCAGCGGCGATGAAGACCATGTCCGCTCCTTTGAGCAGCGCCTTGATCTTGTCGTACTCCTCCATCGCCGACGCGCGTCCGAGCTCCGGGTTGGAGCCGGCGCCCAGCCCGCGCGTGATGCCCGGGCCGATATGGAGGGTGACCTCCGCGGTGGACTGCTGCAGCGACTGCACGTCGGTGTTGATCGCGATGAACTCGACGCCCGCGACCTCGGCCTCGACCATCCGGTTGACCGCGTTGACACCGGCACCCCCGACCCCAACGACGCGAATGACGGGCTGCCCGACCGGGCGCGCCTCCCCCCACTGCGTCGACGCCTCGTGACGGGCGAACGGGTCGGAGTCGTAGGCGCGCTGCGGCGGGCTCGCGGGCGCCTCCCGGGGCGCGACGACTGCGGGCGCGGGCGGGTCGGACGGCGTCTCGGAGGAGAACGCGCCGCGCAGCCGGTCGGTCGCCGAGGGCGCCGTGTGCTCCGGCTCAGCCGGGAGCGGCGGGGCGCCGAGCGACGGGTGCGGGTACTCCCGTCCCCCGGCGGCCGTCGCAGGTGCCGGCGTCGCCCGGGAGGGCACGGCGGCGACCGGCGGTACGCCGGCGACGGGCGGCGCGGCGGGGTCGTCGGAGCGGATCGAGCCCGCCCCAGCGTCCGGGGTGGACCGGTCCACGTGCTCCTGAGCCTCGTCCGTCTTGCGAAACAGCGCGGCCAGGGGACCTTCACGCATGCTGGCGCGATCCTTCTTAGAGCTTGCCATGGGCGAGAACCTCCTTCGCGAGATCGCGATAGGACTGAGCGGCCATCCCGTCGGGATCGTACTTGAGCACGGACATCCCTTTCACGGGCGCTTCGGCGAAGCGCACCGTCTTGCGGATCCGCGAGGCGAAGACGCGGTCTCCGAAGTTCTCCTCGAGGATCTCGATCGCCTCCTTGGCGTGGGTGGTGCGCGTGTCCATCAGCGTGGGCAGGATGCCCTCGATCTGGATCTCGGGGTTGAGGTTCTCCCGGATCATCTGCAGCGTGTTCTGCAGCTGGATGAGCCCCCGCATCGAGAGATACTCGCACTGCACGGGGACGATCACCTTGTCCGCGGCGGTGAGCGCGTTGATCGTCAGCAGCCCGAGCGACGGCGGCGTGTCGATGCAGATGAAGTCGTAGTCGTCTCCGATCGCCTTGAACGCCTTGTCCAGGCAGCGCTCCCGCCCGATCTTGGTGCTCATCGCGATCTCCGCCCCGGCGAGATCGATCGATGCGCACGCCACGTCGATCTCGCGGCGCCGGATGACGTTGCGGATCGGCACGTCGTGGACGAGCACGTCGAACATCGACACCTCGAGCGTGTCGGGGTCGATCCCCTGCGACATCGTGAGGTTGCCCTGCGGGTCCATGTCGACGCAGAGCACGCGAAAGCCCTTCTCGGCGAAGGCGACCGCGAGGTTCAGGGCGGTGGTCGTCTTGGCGACGCCGCCCTTCTGATTGGCGAAGGCGATGACCTTGGGCTTGGCGGTGGGGGCGGGCTGCACGTGGTCTCCGGGAAAGGGGGGAGGAATCCGACCGATCGCACGGGGTGTTCGCGCGGCCCTCGAGTTCTCCTCCCCCTGCGGAGGTGATGACTAGCATCGCCCGCGGATGGATCCGCACCCGAACATCGGCCACCTCGACGACGTGGCGCCCTACCGGATCGACCGCGGGGACCTCCGGGGGGAGCGCCGCCGGCTCGGCCCGCTCCTCCACACGCGCGCGATCGGGTGCTCGCACTACCGCCAGGGCCCGGGTGAGCGGGCGATGCCCGTCCATCTCCACGCCGACGAGGAGGAGCTCTTCTACATCACCGCGGGGGGCGGGCTGTCGTGGCAGGACGGGGTCGCCCACCGCGTCCGCGTCGCCGACCTCATCTGCCACCGGGCGGGCGCCGAGGCGCACACGCTGATCGCGGGGCCGGAGGGCGTCGAGCTGTTCGCGTTCGGCTCCGGCTCAGCCACGCATATGACCTGGCTGCCGCGCGCGCAGGCGTGGTGGATGGGGCCCCGGTGGCTCCCGTCGGACGGCCCGAACCCGTTCGCGCTGGAGGAGGCCGCCGGGCCGCTCGAGGTTCCCGCGCCCGCGCCCGCCGCCAGCCGCCCGCCGACGATCGTCAACCTCGCCGACCTCGAGGCCGAGGCGTTCGCGCACATGGGCTACGCGGGCCACGACACGGATCTCGGGCGCCCGGCGGGCTCCGTGCTCAGCGGCCTGCGCCACGACGTCCTGCCGGCGGGCAAGGCGTCGTGCCCGCCGCACTGGCACACGGGCGAGGAGGAGCTGTTCGTCGTGCTCGCCGGCTCCGGCGAGGTGGAGCTCGGGACCCAGCGCTTCCCCCTGCGCCCCGGCAGCCTCGTCGCCCGGCCGCCCGGCACCGGCGTCGAGCACGTGCTCCACGCGGGGCCAGGCGGGCTCACCTACCTCGCGTACGGCACCCGGGTCAGCAACGAGATCGTCCACTACCCGCGATCGGGAAAGCTCGGGCTGGGCGGCGGCACGTTCGTCCGGGCGCAGCGCGTCGGCTACTGGGACGGCGAAGGGTGACCGTCGTCCACTGGGACGACCTGCCCGGCGATGACCTCGCCGCCGCCGTCGGCGCGGACTGGGCCTGTCTGCGCCGGCTGACGATCGGGCTGGGCGAGCCGTTGCACCTCGACCGTGAGGACCGCGAGACGATCGTCTGGACGCTCGACCGCGACGCCGCCGTGATCCGCCGCCCCGGCGACGTGGAGCGCTCCGTTCGCGCCGAGGGCCCACTGGACGTGCTGATCTTCGCCGCGCGCGCCCCGCAGGACGATCCTCTCGCGCCGCGGCGCGCGAGCGGCGTGGTGAGGCCGTCGGAGCTCGAGGGAGAACGGGTGGTCGACGGCCTCACTGCGATCACCCGCCGCGACATCGCCGGGCCGGCGGGCGCGGTCGGGGTGGGCCTCGAGCTCGTCGACGTCGCCCCGGGTCGCCGCTCGAGACCCACCGTGGACCTCGAGGAGCTCTCCGTCGTGCTCCAGGGCTCGGGGCAGGTCGCCGTCGGCGACGAGCAGCCGCGGGTCGTGCGCGGGAGCGTCGTCGGGCAGGGCGAGCGCTTCGTCGCCGGGCCGCAGGGCCTGCGGGTGCTGTCCTTCCGCGAGCGCCCGTAGCGTGGACGCGCTGCTGGCCAAGGACCTCGTCGTCGTGACCGGCAAGGGCGGCGCCGGGAAGACGACGGTGGCCGCCGCGCTCGGGCTGGCCGCCGCCGCGCGGGGACGGCGGGTCGTCGTCGCGGAGGTCGCTGCCCGCGACGAGCTCGCGCGCGCGCTGGGTGGCGGCCGCGCAGAGCCCTTCGTCGAGCGCAGCGTGGCGCCGGGGCTGCACCACGTCTCGATCGAGCCCCAGCGCGCGATGGAGGAGTACCTCGTAGACCAGCTGCCCTCCCGCGCGCTGGCCGAGGTGCTCGTGCGGTCGCGGCTGTTCGCCTACCTCGCGGCGGCCACGCCCGGCCTGCGCGAGCTGCTGACGATGGGCAAGGCCTGGGAGCTCGCCCAGGCCGAGCGCCGCACGCCGGGCGCCGCCCCGTACGACCTCGTGGTGCTCGACGCGCCGGCGACCGGGCACGGCCTCGCGCTGCTCGCGGCGCCGCGCACGTTCGCCGACGCCGCCCAAGTCGGTCCGATCTCCCGGCAGGGCCGTACGATCCACCGGATGCTGACCGACCGTGCCCGGACCGGCATCGTGGCCGTCGCGGCCCCGGAAGAGCTGCCGGTCAACGAGGCGCTCGCGCTGCGCGACGCGCTGCGCGACCGCCTCGGGCTCGACCTCGACCGCGTCGTGCTCAACGGCATGCTTCCCGACCGCCTCACCGCCGCCGAATCGGGAACGCTCGAGGGAGCCGGGAACGCGCGGGCGGTGCGCCTTGCCCGCCACCACCACCGCCGGGCGCGGGCCCAGCGCGCGCAGGCCGCGCGCCTGCGCCGAGGCCTGCGCGGCGAGGTTCCACTGACGTCGCTGCCGTACCTCTTCCGCGGCGAGCTCGGCGCGGCCGACCTGCGGCAGCTCGCGGGGCGCCTGAGGTGAGCGTCGCCGAGCGCCTGGAGGGCAAGCGCGTCTGCATCGTCGCGGGCTCGGGCGGGGTCGGGAAGACGACGACCGCCGCGGCGCTCGCGCTCGGCCTCGCCGCCGCGGGCCAGCGCGTGGCGGTCATCACGATCGACCCCGCCAAGCGCCTCGCGAACGCGCTCGGAATGGAGGAGCTCGGCAACGAGCCGCGCCTCGTCGACCCGGCGGTCTTCGCCGCGGAGGGCCTCGAGGTCAAGGGCGAGCTGTGGGCGATGATGCTCGACGCCAAGGCGACGTTCGATGAGCTCATCGAACGGCTGGCCCCCGACGCGAAGACGCGAGACGAGATCCTCGCCAACCGCATCTACCACGAGCTGAGCGGCGCGGTGGCCGGCTCGCAGGAGTTCACCGCCATCGCACGCCTGTACGACCTCCACCGCGAGGGCGGCTTCGACGTGCTCGTGCTCGACACGCCGCCGTCGCGTAACGCCCTCGACTTCCTCGACGCGCCCGACCGCCTCACCGCGTTCTTCCAGGGCCGCGCGCTGAAGCTCTTCCTCGCGCCCACGGGCATCGCGGCGAAGGTCCTCGGCCGCGGCACCGGGGTCGTCTTCGCGGTGATGAAGCGCGTGACGGGGGTGGACCTGCTGTCAGATCTCAGCGTCTTCTTCCGCTCCCTGGGCGGGGTCGTCGACGGCTTCGCGGAGCGCGCGGCCGGCGTCAAGGCGCTCCTGGCCGACCCCGCCACGACGTTCATCATCGTCACCTCGCCCCAGAAGGAGCCCGTCGAGGAGGCGATCTTCTTCCGCGGGAAGCTGCGCGAGGCCGGGATGCCGCTCGGGGGCCTGGTGGTCAACCGCGTCGAGCCCGGCGTCGGGGAGCCCGAGCCGCTCCACCCCTCCGCGGTCGCGGAGGAGCTCGCGCCGGTGCTCGGCGAGGCGCTCGCCGCCAAGGTCGCGCGGACGGTCGCCGACGCGCAGGTGCTCGCCGCCCGCGACGTCGCCGCGATCGCGCGGCTGCGCTCAGAGCTCGACGAGCGCGAGCCGATCCTCGTGCCGCTGATGGACACAGACGTCCACGACATCGCAGGCCTCGTGGCCGTGCAGCGCCACCTCTTCGCCCCGGCCGCCGACCGCGAGCGGCTGCTCGCGGAGGCGGGCGGGGCGTAGCGGCCGGTGATCCCCGCGCTGCTACCCGGCCAAGCGCAGCACGTCCACGCTGTCGTAGCCCTTCACCGGAGCGCCGGCCTCCAACTCGCCACGGGCGAGGGTGTAGGCGCCGGTGCCGCCGATGATCGGGACCCGTACCCCCGGCTTGAGATTTGCCTGTCCTGCGGCCACCACCTGACCGTCGCGGAAGCGGTAGGTCACGGTGCACTGGAGGGTCGCCTTGAAGAGCGCCGCGGCGGGGCCGACGTTCACGCAGTCGGTGAAGAGCGTCCCGATGCCTGCGTTCTTGGTGTCGAAGACCGCCTGCCGCGTGATCACTCGGTCACCCGTGGCCAGACGGTCGCCCTTGGTGGAGGCCTTGGCGCGGACGAACTGCACGGCCCGGACCTTCTCGCGAACGGTGATCTCACGTGCCCCAGGGGTCTGGGCGCCGGTCAGCGCGGGGATCGCGGCGGCCGCCGCGAGCGCGGCGAGGGCTGCGCCGGCGACGGCTCGGGTGGGTGTGGTCATAGTGGCTCCTCTGCGGTGGGTTGTTGGTCGTCGACAGCATCCGCACAGCGAACCCACGTGTCGTCACCCCGGCGGGTGAAGCGCACCGCCCGGGCCTCACCCGCAGGGATGAGCCAGCCTCAGGCCGGACCGCCGTCCCCGGCCGAGAGCTCGGGGGCCACGAGCCCCGTCTCGTAGGCGAGCACCACCGCCTGCACCCGGTCGCGCAGCCCCAGCTTGCCCAGCAGATGAGCGATGTGCGTCTTGATCGTGTTCTCTCCGAGCACGAGCTCGGCGGCGATCTCGGCGTTCGAGAGGCCGCGAGCGACGAGCCGCAGCACCTCCAGCTCACGTGCGGTGAGCTCGGCCAGTGCCGCGGGAACGGCGCCGGGCTCGGGCCGCGCGGAGCGCGCGAACTGCGTGATCAGGCGACGGGTGATGGAGGGTGCCAGCAGCGCGTCGCCGGCGGCCACCACGCGCACCGCGTCGAGCAGCCGGTCGGCGGGGGTGTCCTTGAGCAGGAACCCGCTCGCCCCGATGCGCAGCGCCTCGTAGATGTACTCGCTGACGTCGAAGGTGGTGAGCATCAGGACCGCCGTCGCGAGCCCGGGCTCGGCCAGAATGCGCCGGGCCGCCTCCAAGCCGTCGAGCTCGGGCATGCGGATGTCCATCAGCACGACGCCCGGTCGGCGCCGCAGCACCACGTCGACCGCCGCGCGCCCGTCGGCGGCCTCGCCCACGACCGTGATGTCGGGCTCGGCGTCAAGGATCACCTTGAAGCCGGTGCGCAGCAGGCGCTGGTCGTCGGCGATCACGACGCTGATCTGTCGGCGCGCCGTGGGCGGCTCGAACGCCGCCGTAGGCTCGTCTTGCTCCTCGCGCCAGCGCACCTGCGCCGCCGCTACGCGCTCGGCGACCCCCCGGAGCCGCAGCGCCCCCACCGGCGCTATCAGCTCCGCGACGCGCGGCCCGGCGATCTGGCACACGACCTCCGAGGCGAGGATCTCGCCGGCCCCGGCGGCGTCGCAGAGCCGGCCGGCGACGATGACCGGCGTGCCGTAGAGGTCGTCCCCGTCCGGGAGCGGCTCGCCGGCGTCCAGGCCCACGCATAGCTGTGCGCCACCCGCCGCAGCGGTCGTGGCGTGCTGCATCGCGACCGCGCACCGGACCGCGGCGACGGCGCTGGAGAAGGCGACCATCAGCCCCTCACCGGTCGAGCGGACCTCGCGGCCGTCGTGCTCGGAGAGCGCCTGCCGCAGAGCGGCGAAGTGCTCGCGACGCACGACGTCGGCCGCCTCGTCGCCGTGGCACTCGAATAGCGACGCCGAGCCGACGAGCTCGGTGACCAGGATCGTGACGAAGGGCCCGCCCATGCGACGGCGCATCATCGCCGGTGCGGTGAGGCGTGTCATCCCCGCGAGTGAGAAAGGGCGATACGCGTCACCCGCCAGAGTGACGACGGGAGCGCGCGGTGGCGGTCGAATGCCTCACGACAACTTAACGTCGCGAAGGAGCGCATCGCATGGAACTGATCGCCGCTGTCCTGCTCGCCGGTCCGCTCGGCTACTTCTGCCGCACGCGCAGGCAAGGGCTCGGGCTCTACCTGCTCGTCTGGGCCGTCATCTTCCCGATCCAGACGATCATGGTTCTCGGTGAGGACCCCGACGCCCCGATCTCGTACTTCGTGATCAACGCCGTCATCCTCGCTGGGGGCGTGGGCCTGAACACGTTCGGCGCCCGGCGCCGTGCGCGGCGCGCCGGGCTCGTCAACGCGGCGGCCTCGTGACATGATCGCCGCCATGAGCACCGCCACCGCGCGGATCACCAAGCGCGACGTGACCATCGCTGCCATCGCAAGCCTGCTCGGCCTCCTGCTGATGGTCAAGAACCCCGGGAAGGAGACCGTCCAGGCGAACGTGCTCGCCGTCCCGCTGTTCCTCGCGGTCACCGTGCCGCTCGTCTGGCGACGGGCAGCGCCGATCGCCGCGGGCGGAGCGGCGCTCGCCGGGCTGCTCGTGCACCTCGCGCTGTTCGGGACCGACGTGATCCGCTGCGGGGTCGTGCTTCCGACGGCCTTGCTGCTGGCCTTTGCCGCGGGCACCCAACTAGAGCTGCGCGAGGCACGGTTCGGGCTGGCATTCCCGCTGGGGCTGATCGCAACCGAGGGCGCGTACTTCGTGGGAGTCGGGTTCGCGGCGATCGTGGCGGCTCTGGCCGTGGCGATCTGGGGCATTGGCCGCGTGGTGCGCTCGCGCGGACGGATGGTCGACGAGCTCGGCGCGCGTACGGAGGAGCTGCGCGAGGTCCGCGACGAGACAGCCCGCCTGGAGGTCGCCACCGACCGCGCGCGGATCTCGGGCGAGCTCGACGTGCTGCTGCAGCGCCGCCTCGGCGCGCTGGCGCAGCTGGCCGACGATGGCTCCCGTCCGACCGACCCGGCCGCCGCGACCGCGACGCTCGTCGACATCGAGCGGGAGAGCCGGAGCACGCTGGAGCAGATGCGCGCGGTCGTGGGGGCGCTGCGTGACGACGGCGCCGTGGCCGCGACCGCGCCGCAGCCGACCCTCACCCACTTGGAAGCGCTGCTCGTGCGCGCCAAGGGCGCCGGCGCGCGCCTGAACGTCGAGGGCAGCCCGCGCGTGGTGCCACCGGCCGTAGAGCTGTCGGCCTACCGCGTCGTCGAGCACCTGCTCGATGCGCTCGCGGACGCCTCGGACGTGGACGTGCGCGTGCGCTTCACCGACGATGCGCTCGAGCTCGCCGTCTCCGGGACCGCCCGCCGCGGCGCCAGGGCGGCGATCGAGCGGGCACGCGAGCGCGTGCTGCTGCACCACGGCACGCTGGAGGCGACCACGCGCGACGGCCGCGCCGACGCACTGGCCTGCCTCCCGGTGCTCGCAAGAGTGTAAGTGCCCTCGCGCCGCGCTGAGCTGGCGGTTGGTGGCGCCGGCGCGGCCGTTGGCGTCGGCGCCGAGCTGCTCTGGGGCTCGGGCGGTCCGGGCCTTATGGCGGCCGCTGTCCTCGGCGCGGCGCTCGGCGCGGCCCGTCGTCACCCTCGGGCGGCGTGGCTTGCGGCCGCTGGGGCGTCGCTGGCCGTGGCCCCATGGGGAGAGCTCGTGGCGTCGTTCCTGCTGATTCCTCTCCACGGGTTCTGCGCCGGCCGCTGGGATGGGCGCCGGGCCGGTCTCTTCGGCCTTCTAGCGCTGATCGGCGCTTGGGAGCTCGGGATCCTGGTCGAGCACGACGCCGGCGTGCCGCCCCTGTTCATGGTCCCGGCGGGATGGGGTGCCGGGCGGGCGCTGCGCGAGCGCGAGCTCGTCGCCGGCCGGCTGGCCGAACGCGTGCAGGAGCTCGAGGAGGAGCGCGAGGCCCATGCGACGCTCTCGGTGCGCTACGAGCGCGCCCGGATCGCCTCTGAGCTGCACGACATCGTCGCCCACGCGATCACCGTGATGGTCGTGCAGGCGACCGCCGGGCAGCGCCTGGCCGCCCGCGACCCGCAGCGCACGGCGGAGGTCTTCGCGGTGATCGCCGGCGCCGCACACGAGGCCGAGGACGACATGAGGCGCCTCGTCGCGCTGCTCGGCGAGGAGGGCGCGACCGGCCCCGCGCCCGACCTCGCGCTGGTCGACGAGCTCGTCGCGCGCGCCGCGGACAGCGGCCTCGACGTGACGCTGCGCCTGGAGGGCGAGCGCGACGGAATGCCCGCCGCGTTGAGCCAGGCCGCCTACCGCGTCGTTCAGGAGGGGCTCACCAACGCGATGCGCTACGCGGCCGGCGCTGCCGTCCGCGTGCTGGTCCGCGGCGAGCGCGACGCGCTCGTGGTGCAGGTCGAGAACGCCCCGGCGCCCGACCGTTCGGCCTTGGACGGCACGGGCACGGGCAACGGGCTCCGGGGCCTGCGCGAGCGCGTCGGCGCCTGCGGGGGAACGCTCGAGGCCGGACCCACGCCAGACGGCGGATGGCGGCTCAGCGCGCGCCTCCCGGGGCGCGTCACCGCCGCGGCCCGCTGAAGCTCGGTCATCCGCTCGGGTGAGGCCACGGCATCCTCCTTCACCCGCAGGGATGACGACAGCCACGAGGCGCTGGTGGAGGCTCACCTCGTTCAGTCCGCCAACGGAGGTCAGTCATGCCGCAGGTCACCCAGCCCATCGCCCTCTCGCTCCTGGCCGGCACGGCCATCGTGCTGGCGCTCGCCGCCTGCGGCGGCTCCGACGAGAGCGGATCGACGGCGCCCGCCGCCAAGGCGCCCAAGACGGCGGTGCTCGCCGTCACCGAGAGCCAGCCGTCGAAGGACCGGTACGCCTTCGAGGGCCTGAAGGCGGTTCCCGCCGGTCCGGTGAAGGTCGAGTTCACGACTCGCGCTCGCGACGAGCACGAGCTGCAGCTGGTCCGTATCGACGGCAACCACAGCGAGGCCGAGGTGCGCAAGATCCTCCTCGCTGACGATTCCGCCGTGCCGGAGTGGCTCCACGCGGCCGGTGGCGTGACCGGCGTCACCTCCCAAGCCGGCCGCTCCACCACCCAGGTCCTGCCGCCCGGCCGGTACATCGCGCTCGACGACGACTCCCAGGGTGAGCCGGTGCCCTCCGCCGCAGAGCGCGGAGCGTTAGCCGCCTTCGAGGTGACGGGCGAGGCGAGGAGCGCCGAGCTGCCCAGGGCGACCGCGACCGTGACGGCCACGGACACGGCGGACCACAAGCACGCCTTCGAGGTCTCCGGGCTGAAGAGCGGCGAGAACACGCTCCTCTTCAAGAACGAGAGCAAGGAGGAGCTGCACCACATCGTCGCCTTCCCGCTGCTGCCCGGACGCACCGCTCAGGACGCGAAGCGGTTCCTGGAGACGCAGGGCAAGCCGTCGGGCCCGCCGCCGGTCGACTTCGAGAACGGGGACAGCACCGCGGTCCTGGACCAGGGGACGGAGATGGTCACGACGCTGAACCTGGCGAAGCCCGGCGACTACGTGCTGATCTGCTTCCTCCCCGACCGGGACGGGAAGGGCAAGCCGCACTTCGCGGAAGGGATGCTCAAGCAGATCACCTTACGGTGACGCTGCGCGGCGCCGCATAGGGGAAGCGGGCGGGGCGTGACGCGCGAGCCACGCTCCACCCTTCGGCCGCGAGCGAGCCGATGGCGTATCGCCCGCGGCATGCGTGGCGTGGCGCTCAGCGCAGCGCCGGCTCCTCGCCCGTCGCCTCGGCGGCGAGCAGGCGGTCGGCGGTCGCGCGCAGGTCGGGATCGAGGTGCCCGCAGAGGACGTCGCGCAGGATCGCGCGACAGTCGCCCGCGAGCTCGTCGACGAGGTCGGCGAGCACGTCTGCGGCCGGCAGACCGACGCCCGCGACAAGCGAGCGCTCGAGGCCCGCGGTGTGCACCAGGCGCGCGGCGTGCGCCGTGCGCTCGACCGGCTCGGAGCAGAGCGCCGCGACCCGCGCGGCCAGCAGGCCGGGCTCGGTCCGGTCAGGCTCCAGGAGCGCGCGGAGGGCGAGCAGGTGGTCGGTGAGCGCCTCGGCCGGGCGCGGGCGCGCGCAGCCGAGCTCGAAGCGCCGCAGCGCCCATGCGAGCTCCCCGGAGCGCGGCAGGCGGCGCGACACGAGGCTGCAGAAGGCGCGCAGCTCGTCCTCTTCCGGCTCGGTGATGAGACAGACGACCGCGGCGCGACCGGCCGGAGCGCCGTCGAGGCCGAGTGCCAGCGTCGTCCACGGGCCGCCCGCGGTGCGCGTCCACGCCGACGGCCCGATGCAGATCGGCGCCTCGTCGAAGAGCCGCAGCGCGGTGAGCAGTCGGCGGAGCTTCGCGCGGGCGGGCTCGAGCGGAGCGGGCTCCCCCGCCCCCGTCTCCGAGCGCAGGACGGCGAGCACCGAAGCACGACCCGGCAGGCCGGTGCCGCGCGGCCAGACCGCGTCGGCGGGCGCGTCCTCGAGGACCTCGCCGCGGATGAGCACGAGCCCGTCGCCCATCGCGACCTCGGCCGAGGCGAGTTCGAGCCCGAGCACGGGCGCGACGACGACGGTCTCCGCGCGGCCCTCGGTGACGACGGCCTCGAGCTCCGAGTAGGCGGCTTCGAGGCGCCCCGTGTCGAGGACGAAGTCGGCGGAGTCGGCGAAGACGCGGCCGAGGAACGCGCGCAGGGCGAGCTCCGCGCGCTCCCGCGGCGCCATGGGGATGCCGCCGTGGGCGACATGGGTGTCGAGGTAGGCGTCCAGCCCGCCGCTCTGGGCGAGCGCGTGGACGGCAGGGAGGTAGGTCGGCAGCCGCGCGACGACGCTCCCGCGTGCGTCGATGAACTCCGCGGTGAGCGGCCGGTAGCAGTAGAACGCGCCGCTCTCCCGCTGCTGGCGGGTGCGGCCGCCCTTCGGCGGCGGCGCCTCCTCGATTTCGAAGCCGAGCTCGTGGCCCTCGACCACGTCGGAGGCCAGCTGCCAGGCGGCCTCCTCGGCGAAGGCGACCAGCGCGGCGTGCAGGTGGCGGTTGCGCATGGGAGCGCCGTTCGCCTCGCGGCCGCGGACTCCTGCGCGCGCAGCGCCGCTTGCAGGCCGGCAAGGCGGGTCGAGTGCCCATGAGCCGTCACCCCTCGGGGGCTCATGGGCACTCAGCGCCTCGCGTCGGGTGGGCAGGACGACGAGACCGTCGCGGGCTAGCATCGGCCGGTGCCTACCACGCCACACCGCGACGTCGAGGAAGCTGGATCGCACGCCTGGGCGGAGCGGGCCGCCGGGCGCCTCGCGGACGCGGGCTACCGCCGCGGCGGCGCACGCCAGGCCGTCATCGACCTGCTCGCGAGCCAGCCGTGCGCGCTCTCCGCGCTGGAGATCGAGGAAGCGCTGCGGAGCTCCGCGCGGCAGGTCGCACGGGCGAGCGTCTACCGCGTCCTCGACGAGCTCGAGCAGCTCAAGCTCGTCGCGCGCATCGAGGTCGGCCAGGGCATCACGCGCTACGAGGCGCTGCACCCGCACGGCGCCCATCATCACCACCACCTCGTGTGCGACCACTGCGGCGAGGTCATCCCGTTCGAGGACGAGGAGCTCGAGCGCACGATCGACCGCGTCGCGCGCCGGGTCACCTTCGACGTCGCTGAGCACGACATCGTGCTCCACGGCGCCTGCGGCGACTGCCGCACCCCGGCCGGGTAGGGCGTCGAGACTCCCCGGCGAGCCGCGAGCCGCGAGCCGCTCCGCACGAGCCGCGAGGAGGCAGATCCGGGTGCGCTACCCCCGCTTCCGCCTTCTCGCCACGTGGGAGCCGCGGAGCCCGCCGGCCGCGGCAGCAACGAGGTACACGGCGACGAGGACGACCGCGATCGACGCGCCCGCCGCGGTCCCCGCGTGGTAGGAGAGGTAGATCCCGCCGACGCCGCCGAGCATCGCGATCGCGACCGAGACGGCGAGCATCGGCGCCATGCGCCGCGTGAGAAGCCGGGCCGCCGACGCGGGGGCGATGAGCACCGCCACGACGAGCAGGTTGCCCAGTCCCTGGACGGCGACGAGCAGCGCGGCGGCCAGCAGCACGAGCAGCGCGACGTCGACGCCGAACGGGCGCACGCCCAGCGCGGGAGCGGTCAGGCGGTCGAAGCCGACGACCAGCAGCCGGTCGTGGCCGAGCCACAGCGCGGCGAGCAGCACGACGACGAGCCCGCCGGCCAGCACGAGATCGGTGTTGGTGACGCCGAGCACGTCGCCGAACAGCAGGCCCTGCAGCCCGGCGGGCGTCGAGGGGCTCAGCGCGAGCAGGACCCCGAGGCCGAACAGCCCGGTGACCGCGACCGCCACCGCGGTGTCGCGCCCGATCCCCTCGATGCGCGCGGCGATTGCGACGGCGACCGCCCCGACGAGCAGTCCGGCGGCGGCGCCGAGCAGCAGCGGAGCGCCGAGCAGCGCCGCCCCGACCAGCCCGGGCAGGAGTGAGTGCGCCAGCGACTCGGCCGAGTAGGCGAGGTTGTAGAAGACCAGCCAGCAGCCGAGCGTGCCGCCGGCCACGCCGAGCAGGATGACCTCGAGCAGCGCGCGGCGCCCGAGCGCCTGCGCCCAGGGATCGGTCAGCCACTGCAGGACGGCGAGCGACACGGCAGCGAGACGCTCAGTGCGCGTGGTGGTGGTGCGCCGGCATGATCGCCCGCTCGGCACCGTGGTCGGGACAGTCGACGTCGACGATGTCCTCGCCGTACGTCGCCTCCAGGACCGGCCGGGTGAGCGTCGCCTGGGGCGGCCCGAAGGCGACCTGGCGGCGGTTGAGGCAAAGCACCTGGTCGAAGCGGCGCGCCTGGTCGACGTCGTGCGTCGCGATGAGCAGCGTGCGACCCTCGCCGGCCAAGTCGATCAGCAGCGCCTCGAGCTGTTCGGCGCTCTGGGCGTCCAGCCCGGTGAAGGGCTCGTCGAGCAGCATCACGGGTGCGTCCTGCACCAGCGCGCGGGCGACGAGCACGCGCTGGCGCTGACCGCCAGAGAGGTCGCCGAAGCTGCGCTCGGTGAGCTCCGCGAGACCCACCTGCGACAGCGCGGCGCGGGCGCGGGCGCGCTCGGCGCGGCCCGGGCGCCGCCACCACGCAAGGCGTGACACCGCGCCCATGACCGCCACGTCGGTCGCCGAGACCGGGAAGTCCAGCCGCGAGCGCTCCGTCTGCGGCACCAGGGCACAGCGGCCGCCTGCGTCAACCGAGCCGGCCAGGGGCTCGAGCTGCCCCAGCAGCGTTCGGAACAGCGTCGTCTTGCCGCCGCCGTTGGGTCCGAGCACCGCCACCCTCTGGCCGCCGCCCACGTCGAAGCAGACGTCTCGCAGGACGGGATCACCGCCGTAGCCGGCGGCGAGATCGGTGACGCGCACGCTCACGGTCCTCAGATCGTGCACGATCGGCTCCCGCCCGTGAACCCCTTGACCATCGCGTCGGCGTTGGCCTGCTCCAGCGTCAGGTACGTGGTGCCCGTCGAGCCCTCGGGGCCGAGCGAGTCGCCGTAGAGCGTGTGCTCCGCGCTCGCGCCGGTCTGCCGCGCGATGGCCTGGGCGAGCTTGGGGTTGACCGAGCGCTCCGGGAAGATCGCCTTGACGCCCTCGGCCTTGATCACGCGGGCCAGCTTCGCGATGTCGCCGGCCGAGGCCTGCGCCTGCGTGGTCTGCGACGGGATCACCGCGCCGACGACCGTGATGTCGTAGCGGCCGGCGAAGTAGCCGAACGCGTCGTGGTCGGTGACGAGCTTGCGCTCACTGGGCGGGACGCGGGCGAAGCAGTCGGCGATGCCGGCGTCGAGCGCCTCGACCTTGGCGCGGTAGGCCGTCGCGTTGGCGGCGTAGGTCGCCTTGGCGGACGGGTTGGCCGCGCTGAGCGCGTCACGGATCTCGATGACCGCCGTCGCGGCGTTGCGCGGGTCGTGCCACCAGTGCGGATCGTACTTCGACGCCTCCGCGCCCTTGGTCTCGCCCGGAAGGCGGTACCGCAGCTTCCGCGAGACGTCGATCACCTCGGCGTTCGTTCCGCTCTGCTTGACCACGTCGCCCATCCAGCGATCGAGGTTGTCCCCGGACTCCACGACGAGCTTGGCGCCGGCGGTCGCGGTGACGTCGCGCGGGCGGGGCTCGTAGCCGTGCGCGTCGGCGTTGGGCGGGAGGATCTGCGTCACCTCGGCCGCGTCGCCGCCGACGTGGCGGACGAGGTCGCCGAGGACGGTGGTGGTGGCGATGACCTTGATCGGCTGCGCCCGGGAGGTGGTGCCCGTGGCCGCGGAGGTCGTCGCGTCGTCGTCGCCGCCGCAGCCCGCGCCGACCAGCACGAGCGCCGCCAACGCGGCGGCTGCCAGCGCCGCGCGACGGGCGCGCATCTTCCCGGCCAGCGCCCGGCCGACGGCCACGACGGCGAACGTCCCACCGGCCAGGACGGCGATGGCCGCACCCGGCGGCGTGTTGGTCTGGAAGGCCAGCCACAGGCCGGCGGTGCCCTCGGCGGCCACCAGCGCGACGGTCGCGACCTGCCAGGTGCGCAGCCGGGAGCAGACCAGCCGCGTGGTCGCGGCGGGCACGACGAGCAGCGCGGTGGACAGCAGGGCGCCGAGCGTGGCCAGCGCGGCGACCGATAGCAGCGCGATGACGCCGAGGAGCGCGACGTCCGGCAGCGCGGAGCGGGCGCCGAGCGCCGGGGCGGTCTCGGGGTCGAAGCCGGTGACCAGCCAGCGCTGCTCGAGCACCGCGGCCAGGCCGACCGCCACGGCGCTGGCCACGACGGCGAGGAGGATGTCCCCGCCGCCGACCAGCAGCAGCGACCCGAACAGCAGCGACTCGACGTTGGCGCCCGAGCCGAACACGTCGGAGGCGAGGATCACACCGAGCGCGAGCGCCCCCACGAGCACGAGCGCGGTCAGCGAGTCGTAGCGCTCGCGAGCAGCCGGGCGGCGGGCGAGCACCCCCACGGCGATCGCGACGATCGCGCCCGTGACGCCCGCCCCGAGCGTCGCGGCGAAGCCGAGGCCGTCGGCGAGGACCAGGCCGGGGAAGGCCGCCGTGCCGACGGCGTGGGCGAAGAAGGCGAGGCCCCGCAGGACGATCCAGGTGCCGATGACCCCGGCGCCGACGGCGAGGACGAGCACCTCGGCGAGACCGCGCTGGACGAACGGCAGGCTGAAGGGTTCGAGCACGGGCCAGAACCCTAACGCAGGATGAGACTCATTCTCAAATATTCGCGCGGGGTTGGATCCGGTGCCACACTCCGCCCGCGATGTGCGTCCAGTGCATGATGGGGGCCATGACCGTCGGCGCCGGGGCGACCGGCGTGCGCTCATGGCTGGGAACCCGCCGCTGGTCGTGGCTGACGGCCCTGCGCCTCAAGCGCATCACCGCGGGGCTGCTGGTGACGGCGCTGTTCGCGGCGACGGTGCTCATCGGCGGCTCGACCCCACCCCCGACGTGAGCGACACGTCCCCCGGGCGCCCTGCTGCGTACAGAGGGAGCATGAGGCTCGCCGCACTCGTTTCCGCCGTACTCGCCGCCGCCGCCCTCGTGGCCGGCTGCGGCTCTGACACGGATCCCGCGAAGACCGCCCCGGCGCCTGCCGC
>JAABUN010004283.1_pt1 | contig 19815 bp, 18 predicted proteins | sample 5559311 | NCBI WGS metagenome assembly JAABUN01 (sample SAMN10711877, study PRJNA513370) | rock metagenome | isolation source: Antarctica rocks | place: Antarctica: Victoria Land, Siegfried Peak sud
ACCAGCGTGGCGGCGACGAAGAACGCGACCTCCGCCGGCACCAGCCGCGTCGCGATTACGATGATGGCCGCTGCCAGGACGGCGACCGGCAGCAGCCGCGGCCGTTGCTGCCCGAGCGCCAGGTTGCGCTCGGCCAGCGGCAGGCACCCGAGCTGGGCCAGCGCGTCGGTCAGCCCGCCCTGCCTGCCCTGGATCACCACGGTGTCGCCGACCTGGAAGCGGGTCCTCCGCAGCCGGTCCCTGATCCGGTGCCCGCTGCGCCCCACCGCCAGCACGTTCACCCCGAAGCGCTGGCGCACCCGCAGGGTCTCCAGGGTCTGGCCGGCCATCATGGAGCCTTCGATGACCACCGCCTCCACCGCTTCCAGCTCGTCGTCCTTGCTGCCGGTCGCCGGCAGCTCGACGGCGCCGAGCAGCTCCAGCCCGCCCTGGTCAATCACCGGCTTGAGCGTGACCGGGTCGCCCTGCAGGATCAGCAGGTCGCCGGCATAGAGCGTCCAATGCCGGCCCGGGACGTATCGCCCGTGTCCTTCCCGGATGATCGCCGACACGACGACGTTGCCGTCGCCAAGGGCTTCCAGTTCGCCGACGGTCCTGTCCGCCAGCGGCGACCCCGGCGGCAGCCGGGCCTCGCTGGTGTACTGCTCGATCTCGAACCGCCGCTCGACCGGGGCCTGCCCCTTGCGGCCCTTGGGGATCAGCCGCCAGCCGACCGCCAGGAAGCCGATTGCCATGACCGAGAGCGGCAGGCCGACTGGCGTGAAGTCGAACAGCGTGAACGGCTTGCCCTGCGTCTCCTGCCGCACGGCGGAGATCAGCAGGTTCGGCGAGGTGCCGATCTGGGTGATGGTGCCGCCGACGAGCGAGCCGAACGCCAGAGGCATCAGGTAGAGCGACGGCGAGCGCTTGCTGCGCTCGGCGGTCTGGATGGCGATGGGCATGAAGATGCCCAGGGTGCCGACGTTCTTCATGAAGGCCGACAGGAACGTGACGCAGGCCGTCAGGGCGCCGACTTGCAGCGAGGTGGTGCGGAGCCGCGTGAGCAGCCGCCGGGTCGCGGCCTCGATAACGCCCGAGACCGCGACCGCGCGGCCGAGCACCAGGACGGAGGCGATAATGATGATGACGGGGTTGGAGAATCCCTCGAAGACCTTCTCCCGCGGCACGATGCCCGTCAGCGCGGCGCATGACAGCGCCAGGGCGGCGACGACATCGTAGCGCAGGCGGTCGGACACGAAGAGGCCCAGCATGACGGCGACGATGGCAAAGGCTTCGGTCTGGTGCAGGGTCAAGCGCGCGCTCCTGGAAGTAGCCGTGCAGCGGCCGGCGACCGCTGCACGGCTTGCAGGACTAGCGCCACGGCTCCCCAGAACCGTCAAGCCAGGGCCGTCAAGCCAGGATCGTCGAGGTGGACGGATGCAGCCGCGGCCACGCACGCGATGGGGCCGGACAGATCCAGCCAGGCGTTCCAGTGCCCCTGACGGAGGATTCAAGCCTCATGCAGATAAAGGCGGGCGAAGCTTGCCCAACGATCAGGAGGCGACCATCCCGCATTCCCTTGGCGTCAACGCGGCACCGTGCCCAGGCAGCGGCGGCCGTAGTGTTCCTGGTTTTTCTCGTTCTCTTCTTGGGTGTGCCGGGGATGTGCCGGCCTGTATCGAAACGGCAGGTTCCGGTCAGCCCGGACCTGCCGCAGCCACGACCGCGAACCCGCGCCGCTCGAAGATCGCCCGCGCCTCCGGCCCGGCCAGGAACAGCAGCAACGCGCGCGCCTCGGGCGCATCGCCGTCCCGCGTGACCGCGAACGGATAGGTGATGCGGTCGTGCGTGCCCGCCGGGAAGGTGCCCGCCACGGCCACGCCCGCGCTGGCGGCGGCGTCGGCCGCATAGACGATGCCGGCCGGCGCCTCGCCGCGCTCGACCAGCAACAGGGCGCCGCGCACGTCCTCGGCCCTGGCCAGGCGCGGCTCCGCCTGGGGCCACAGGCCCAGGGCGGTCAGGGCCTGCCTGGCGTAGATGCCGGCCGGCACGTGCGCCGGGTCGCCGGTGGCGAGGCGCCCGCCGGGGCCGAGCAGGGCGGCGAGGTCCAGGCCGGGGCCTATCGCCACCTGCCTGGCCCGGTTCCTGGGCACCACGAGGACGAGGCTGTTGGCCAGCAGGTCGCGGCGGCTATCCGCGGCGACCAGGCCCCGCTGCGCCAGGTAGTCCATCCACCGCTGGTCGGCGGAGGCGAACAGGTTGGCCGGCGCCCCCTGCTCGATCTGCCGTGCGAGCGTCGAGCTGGACGCGAAGGTGAGCCGCAGCGGCGCGTGCCCGGCCCGCTGCCAGGCCGCCGAAACGTCCGTCATGGCGTCGGTCAGGCTCGCGGCTGCGAACACCGCGACCTGCTGGGCCGCCGCAGCGAGCGGGGACAGTGCAAGCAAGCCGGCAACCAGAAGCCTGGGCAGCATGGGACACCTCTTGGCCGGGTTCGTGGGTGAGGATGCAAAAGCCGGTCAGTGCTACACTTGATGAAGCGCAATGCATGTGCCAGCGCAGAATGCGGGCATGACCCGGCGATGGCAGCCTGCTTGGCGGGAGGGCGGTGCCGGATGGACAATGCCGAGCCGTCACGCCTGAATGGTCGGAATGCGCCGTTTCGCGGCTGATGAACCTGCTTGGCGCGGCCGGCGCCTTGTGCCGGGCCAAGGCGTGGCCCTGACAGCATGGCCGCGGACCAGCACACGCCGGCTGCTCCTATATAGAGATTGGCCCATGCTCGTGGGCACCACGACAAGAGGAAAAACAGGCAGCATGGACGCCAACCTTCGCAACGCCGCGGCCATCGGTCCCGGTCCAAGGGTGACGGCCGTTCCGGTCCCGGTGACGAGGGAGCGGCTCGACGGGACCGGCGCGGAGGCGGGCATCCGTCCCGTCGCGGTCGAGGTCGCGGTCAACGTTGTATATGGCACCGTGCCCTACGCCGTGATGATGATGACGCCGGCCGACCTGGAGGACTTCGCGGTCGGGTTCAGCCTGACGGAGGGCGTCATCCAGGCGCGGGCCGACGTGCGCGGCACGCGGGTCGAGGACGACCCCGACGGCCTGCGCCTGGTGGTCAACTTGGCGGCGGACCGCTTCCACACCCTGCTCGCCCGGCGGCGGTCCATGAGTGGGCGCACCAGTTGCGGCGTGTGCGGCATCGAGGACTTGGCCGCCGTGCCGCGCGCCCCGCAGCGGCTGCGGGACCACACGGCGGCAAGCACGTCCGCGATCCGGCGTGCCCTGGACGATCTGCCGGGCCTGCAGATGCTGAACCAGGACACAGGCGCGGTCCATGCCGCGGCCTGGGCCGGGCCGGACGGCGCCATAACCTGCCTGCGCGAGGATGTCGGACGGCACAATGCGCTGGACAAGCTGGTCGGCGCCCTGCTGACCCGCGGGGTGGACCCGTCCACAGGCTTCCTGCTGGTGACGAGCCGCTGCTCGTACGAGATGGTCGAGAAGGCGGCGGCGCTGGGCGCCGGGACGCTGGTGGCGATCTCCGCCCCGACCTCGCTGGGAGTGGAGCGGGCACGGCATCACGGCATCACCCTGGTCGGCCTCGCCCGCAAGGACACGATGACGGTCTTCACGGGGCCGGCATCCTCCGACAGGGAGGCGGCAGGCAGGCAGGACCAGGCGGGCGCCGCCGGCTGACCGGAACGGCGGGAACGCCCCGGCACGGCGCCCATGGGGTTATCGAATCCGGTCGCGGCCACACATGCGGATGCCGCCGCTTCGGCGGCAAGACCGAGGAACCTTCATTGTCCAGCCCGACCCGCCTGCTCATCGCCTTCTACTCGCGGACCGGCTCGGTCGAGACGCTTGCCGTCGTCGCCGCGGATGCCGCGCGGGAGGCCGGTGCCGAGGTGCGCCTGCGCCGGGCGCGCGAGGTGGCCTCCGAGGAGGCCATGGCACAGTCGAAGGGCTGGCTGGAGGGCGCCCGGCGGCAGAACGCCCTTTACGAAGCTCCCACGAAGGACGACGCCGAGTGGGCTGACGCCATCCTGTTCGGCACGCCATGCTACTTCGGCGCGATGGCGACGGAGCTGAAGAACTTTCTCGACCAGCTCGGCCCGCAGTGGAAGGAGGGCGCGCTGGCCGGCAAGGTGGGCGGGGCGTTCGCCACCGCCTCCTGGCCGCACGGCGGGACCGAGGTGGTCACGCTCTCGATGTACGTGCCGATGGCGCACCTGGGCATGGTGGTCCTGCCGACGGGCTACACGGACGAGGCGATGCTGGAAGCGGGGTCGCCCTATGGCGCCTCGGCCATCGTCGGGTCGGACAACAAGGCGCCGCGCATCGAGGATCTGGATGCCATGCGGCACCAGAGCCGCCGCATGGTGGCCATCACCGGGGCGCTGATCGCCGCGGGGGAGATGCCAAGCCGCCGCAGGCAGGCCCAGGCGGCGCAGGAGACTTCGTCCGCCGCGTAAGGGCCATGAAGCGGAACCTGCGACTGCACCGTGAGCACCGCCTCACTCAGCCAGGGAACTAGGCTGCCACGCCGGCGCAGCCACGCCTCATGCGCCTGCCAGCTCGTGATGCGGGGATGCACGCGGGACGCAATGGCAGCGGACGGCGTCGCGCTTGGATGGCGTGAGAGGATCACAGCCCCGCCGCCCGCGTCACGCCGCCGAGCCGCACCCCTGCACCAGAACACCTATCGGACCTGGTTTACTCCCGCGCCGGACAGCCCTAGCGTACGAGGAACGGCGGCAAGCGCCGGTTCCAAGGAGGGTCGTTCGCCCATGTCAGCCATCACCCGACTGCTGCCCGCACTCGCCTTGGCCGCCGCCCTGCCCGCGGCGGCGCAGGCGGCCGATCCGATCCGCATCGGCGTGATCGCCGAGAACTCCGCCATCAGCGGCATCGCCATCCCGAACGCCGCCATGATCGCCGCCGAGGAGATCAACGCCAAGGGCGGCGTGGACGGCCGCATGATCGAGATCGTGGCCTACGACAACCACAATTCCGCCGCCGACGCGGTGCGCGCGTTCCAGCGCGCGGCGAACCAGGACAAGGTACACGCCGTCATCGCCACCTACACCAGCGAGGTCGCCCTGGCGCTGGAACCCTGGGCCGGGCGCCTGCGCATCCCGACCATCACGCCCGGCGCCGCCAGCGACGAGATCAGCAAGCGCATCCACGGCGACTACGAGCACCTGAAGTACAACTTCCATGGCTACCTGGCGTCCGCCTTCCTGGCCCAGTCGGTCTGCGACGCCGCCAAGGACCTGCTGGTTGACAGCAGCCTGCACATGAAGACCGCCATCATCATGAGCGAGGACGCCGCCTGGACCGGCCCGCTGGACGCCGGCTACAAGGCGTGCCTGCCGAAGATCGGCCTCAAGGTCCTGGACCACATACGCATGTCCCCGGATACCACCGACTTCACCCCGATCTTCAACGGAATCGAGGCCAAGAAGCCCGACGTGATCATCACCGGCATCAGCCATGTCGGTGTGCAGCCGACGGTGCAGTGGACCAACCAGCAGGTGCCTATCCCGATGTTCGGCATCTCGTCGCAGGCCACCTCCAGCACGTTCTGGAAGGACACCAACGGCGCGACCGAGGGCGTCGTGCTTCAATTGGTCGCAGTGGACACCGTTGCCAGCACCGCGAAGACGATGCCCTTCGCCGCGGCCTACACCAAGCGTTACGGCATCACCCCGGCCTATTCCGGCTATGGCGCCTATGACGACGCATATATCCTTGCTGACGCCATACACCGGGCCGGCGGGACCGACCCCGACAAGATGGTGACGGCGCTGGAGGCGACGGACTGGGTGGGAACCGTGGGCCGGGTCCAGTTCTTCGGCAAGGACGACCAGTTCACCCACGCCCTAAAATACGGCAAGGACAACGTGAGCGGCCTGGTCGTGCAATGGCAGAATGGCAAGCAGGTTGCGGTCTGGCCGCCCGCCGTGGCAACGGGGACGCTGCGCTTCCCGGGTTTCGTCAAGGCGTCGAACTAGAGCATGTTCGGACCAAACGGCTTCGTTTGGGCTGAACAAATGCTCGCAAAAACAACAGCTGGAGCCTGTCCGGCGCGTCTATCCGCGCCGAACAGGCTCTAGCCCGGCCTGACCCGGCGGCAGGGGGATGCTGGCCCTCCAAATCCTGATAGACGGCTTCGCGGTCAGTGCGCTGTATGGCCTGGGGGCGGTCGGCTTCACCCTGATGTTCGGCGTGTCCGGCGTGCTGAACCTGGCGCATGGAGGTATCATGCTGGTGTCCGCCGTGGTCGCCTGGCTGGTGGCCGACCGATTCGGCGCCTATGGCGGCGCGCTGGCCGGGCTGCTGGCCGGCATCGCCACGGCGTTCGCGACCTATGGCCTGGTCGTGCGGCCCATACAGCGGTCGCGCGCGATCCCTGCGGAGGAGAAGGAGATCTTCGTCCTGACCGGGACGCTGCTGTGGGGCATCATGATCCAGGAGGTCGTCGCCTATTTCACGACGACCAGTCCCCATACCGTGCGGCCGTTGATCGCGGGGGTCACGGTGATCGCCGGGGTGCGGACCCCGACCAACGAGATACTGACCGCCGTGCTGTGCTGGGCGGCCATCGGGCTGCTGTGGCTGCTGGTGAACCGCACCCGGGCCGGCAAGGCGCTGCTGGCGGCGTCCATCAACCCGCGCGGGCTGACCCTGCTGGGGTTCGAGCTGCAAAGCATCTATCTGCTCGTCTGGGCGATCTACGGCGTGCTGGCCGGGACCGCCGGGGTGCTGCTGGGCGCCTTCCTTGGCGTGTCGTCGGAGAACGCGGGGACGCTGACCGCCTCCGCCTTCTCCATTGTGGTGCTCGGCGGCCTGGGCAGCGTCGCCGGCTCGCTGGTGGCGGCCTATGCGGTCGGCTACCTCGAAACGGTGACGGCCTACCTGATCTCTCCCTCGTTCCGCACCATACCGGCGCTGCTGCTGCTGGTGATCGTCGTCTATTTGCGCCCGCAGGGCCTGCTGGGGCGGCGCTGATGCGGGCCGCGTTGCGCTCGCCGCTGCTTTGGATCGGAGCGCTGGGGCTGGCGGTCGCGGCGGCGCTGCCGCTCGGCGTGTCCAGCTACATCCTGGGCATCCTGACGGTCGGCTACTATTTCGGCGTGTTCGCCATGTCGTGGGACCTGCTGTTCGGCTTTGCCGGGGAGGTCAACTTCGGGCCGACGTTCCTGGTGGGGCTGGGCGCCTATGGCGCCGGCATCCTGAACAGCGAGGCCGGGCTGCCGATCCCGGTCTGCATCCTGTTCGGCACCGCCCTGGCCGTGGCGGGCGGACTGCTGCTGGCGGTGCCGGCGCTGCGGCTCAGCGGCCCCTATTTCGGGCTGACGACGCTAGTCGCGGTGCTGCTGCTGCAGCAGATGGTGACGGTGTTCGCCAAGCAGACCGGCGGCGAGATCGGGCTGACGATCCCCGATGTCATGTCCATTGACGAGGCCGCCAACTACTATATCGCGCTCGGCCTCATGGCGGCGAGCGGCGCCGTGCTGTTCGGGCTTTCGCGCTCGGCGGCCGGGCTGATCCTGCAGGCGTGCGGGCAGGACCCGGTAGAGGCGCAGGCGCTGGGCTTCAACGTCGCCAAGCACAAGCTGGCAGCGTTCTGCGTCAGCGCCTTCTTCAGCGGCCTAGCAGGGGCGATGCTGGTGTTCTACTTCGGCACGGCCTCGCCGGGAACGGTCATAGACATCGCGGTCGGCGTGCAGGTCATCATCGCCGCCGTGCTGGGCGGGCGCCGGACCATCCTGGGCGCCGCCCTCGGCGCGGTCGTGCTGATCCTGGCGGGGGAGGCACTGCGCCCCCTGGGGCAGCTCAGCACGTTCGTCGTGTCCGCGGCGGCGCTGCTGACGATCCTGTTCCTGCCGGCCGGGCTGCTGGGCGCGCTGGCGCGGGACCGGCAGTGACGGGATCGGCAGTGACAGGACGGCAGTTGAAGACCGGCAGTGACCGGCTTGCTTGAGGTCCAGGGCCTCGTGAAGCGGTTCGGCGGCCTGGTGGCGGTGGGCGGCATGTCGTTCGGCGTGGCGCCCGGCGAGGTACTCGGGCTGATCGGCCCCAACGGCTCCGGCAAGTCCACGGTGATGAAGCTCATCATGGGCATCGAGCGTCCGAACGCCGGCAGCGTCCATATCGACGGCACGGACGTTGCGGGCTGGCCCAGCCACCGGGTCGCGCGGCAGGGGGTCGGCCTGGTGTTCCAGCACTCCCGCCCGCTGCACCGGCAGACCGTGCTGGAGAACATCAAGCTCGCCCTGCTGCCGGACTCGCTGCTGCGCCTGTTCGCCGACCCCGGCGTGGACCGCCGCGCCCGCGCCATCGCCGAGCGCGTCGGCCTGGGCGCGGTGCTGGGCCGGCGCCCTGCCACCCTGCCGTTCGCCGACCTGCGCCGGCTGGAGCTGGCCAAGGCCATCGGGCGGGACCCCAAGGTGGTGCTGGTGGACGAGCCGTTCGCCGGGCTGACGAGCGGGGAGATGGGCGCCTTCTCCGACCTGATCGCCAGCTTCCGCGCGGAGGGCAAGGCGGTGCTGCTGGTGGACCACAACGTGAAGGGCGTGGCGGCGCTGGTGGACCGCGTGCTGGCGATGTATCTCGGCGAGCCGATAGCCGAGGGGACGGCCGAGCAGGTGATGCAGGACCCGCAGGTGCGCCGGGTCTATCTCGGTGGCGCCATCGAGACCTCCGCGCGCCCGGCGCCCACGGCCAGGTCAGGGCCGCCGCTGCTGGAGGTGTCCGGCGTTGATGTCCTGTATGGCAAGGCGCAGGCGCTGGAGGGCGTGTCGCTGCATGTGCGCGAGGGCGAGTTCGTCTCGGTCGTCGGGCTGAACGGCGCGGGCAAGACCACGCTGTTCAACGCCATCTCCGGCCTGGTGCCCTATGCCGGCAGCATCGCCTGGGCCGGCGACTCCCTGGCCGGGCGCAGCGCGGCCGTCATCGCGCGCGGCGGCATCGTGCAGTGCCCGGAAAGCCGGGAGCTGTTCGGCAGCATGAGCGTGCGGGAGAACCTGGACCTCGGCGGCTCCCGCCTGCCCCGGGCGAAGCGCGACGAGCTGCTGGACTGGCTGTTCGGCTTGTTCCCGATCCTGCGGTCCCGGCAGGCGCAGCGTGCCGCGACGCTGTCGGGCGGCGAGCAGCAGATGCTGGCCATCGCGCGCGCGCTGATGATGCAGCCCCGCCTGCTGATCCTGGACGAGCCGACGCTGGGCCTGGCCCCGGTGATCCTGGAGCAGCTCAGCCGCGCGCTGGAGGTGCTTCGCAACACCACCGCGATCACGGTGCTGCTGGGCGAGCAGAACGTGACGTTCGCGCTGCCGCACGCCGACCGGGTGTATGTGCTGGAGCACGCGCGGATCGTGTGGGAGGGCGACCCCGTCCGCTTCGCGCAGGAGGCCGGGGCGGCCTACCTTTGAGGGTGCAATTGCCAGCCGATGTTCTTGCCGCATCCTGCCTTGGGCGGGCGGCTTTGCTGACGGCCTGGATGTCCCTCCAGCCCGGCCTGCGCCCAGCACGGGGCGGGACGCGCAGGTGACGGCCGCCATGCAGCCTGGACGATGGCTGATCCTGGCCGATGACCTGACCGGCGCGGCCGACTGCGCCGTTGCGTTCGCCCGCAGCGGCCACGCGGCGTCGGTGGCCTGGGGCGCCGCGGCGGCGGTGGCCGGGGACGCCGGGGCGACGGGCGACGCAGTGGTGGCGTTCGATGCCGATAGCCGGCGGCTGCCGCCCGATGCCGCGGCGGCACGCCATCTGGCGTTGTTAAGCGCTCATTACGGCACCGGCACGGCCCTGTTCAAGAAGATCGACTCCACCTTGCGCGGCCAGCCGGCGGCAGAGCTGGCCGGGATGGTGCAGGCCCTGCGCCGGCGGGGACTGGGCGCGTTGTCCGTCATGGCCCCGGCGTTCCCGGCGATGGGCCGCACGACGGAGGACGGTCATGTCCGGGTATGCGGCCAGGCGCTGGAGACGACGGCGCTTTGGGCGCGTGAACACGGCTGCGCCACTGCCCACCTGCCTTCCGTGCTGGGGGGCGTGGGCCTCCATGTGACGCTGGCGCGGCTGGACATGGTGCGGGCCGGACCGGCGGCCTTGGCCGGGTGGATCGGGGACGCGCTCGCGGCCGGGCTGGACATCGTGGTGTGCGACGCGGTCACGCAGGCCGACCTGGAGATCGTGGCAGCGGCCACGCTGCCGATGGCAGGGGCGCTGTTCTGGACGGGATCGGGCGGCCTCGCAGAGGCGCTGGCCGGCCCTGCCCTCGCCGGCCGAGCCGGACCTGTCGAGGTTGCGGGCGGCATCCTGCTCGTGGTCGGCAGCGTCGCCGAGGCATCGCGCGCCGCGTCCGCACTGCTTGCCGGCGACCCCTCGCTGCTGACGGAGCGCATCGCGCCGGCGACCCTGCACGCCGGAGCCGGCTGCATAGCCTGGCAGGGCGCGTCCCGGCGCATAGCGGCGGCGCTCGCTTGCGGCGCCGACGTGCTGGTGGAGATCGCAGCCGAACGGGATGCCGACCTGTCCCGGGGCGCCGCCCTGGCCCGGCAGCTCGCCCTGCTGCTGCGTCCCGCGGCGGCCGGCGCCGGCGCGGTGTTCGCCACGGGTGGAGAGACCGCGGTTGCCGTGCTGGACGCCCTGGGCGTCACCGGCATACGCATGGTTGACGAGATCGAGCCGGGCGTCGCACTTGGCCTGGCCCGCGGCGCCATGGCCGTGCCCGTCGTCACCAAGGCCGGAGCGTTCGGCGACGCCGGCACGCTGCTGCGCTGCCTGTCCCACCTGCGCCGCCACCGGCGGACGGAGAACCCGCCATGAGCACCGCGACCGGCCACCGGCCCATCATCGCCGTCACGATGGGCGACGCCTCCGGCATCGGGCCGGAGATCATCATGAAGGCGCTGGCGCGCGACGACGTTGCCGCCCTGTGCCGCCCCTTGGTGGTGGGCGATGCGGCCCGGCTGCGGGAGGCCGGGGCGCTCGTGGGCAGCGCGCTGGCGGTCAACGCGCTCCAGGTTCCGGACGAGGCGCGTTACGCCCGCGGCGCCGTGGACTGCATTGACCTCGGCCTGATCCCGGCCGGGCACCCCTTCGGCACGCTGTCCGCGGTGTCCGGCGAGGGCGCCTTCCGCTACATCGAGCGGGCGACCCGGCTCGTCCAGGCCGGGGAAGCCGACGCGATCTGCACGGCGCCGCTGAGCAAGGAGGCGCTGCACGCCGCCGGGCACAAGTTCCCCGGCCATACCGAGCTGCTGGCCCACCTGACCGGCACGCCGGAGGTGTCCATGATGCTGGTCGCGCCGAAGCTGCGCGTGATCCACGTCACCACGCATATCGGCCTGATCGCCGCGATCCGCATGATCGAGCCTGGCCTGGTCGGGCGGGTCATCGCCCGCGGGCGCGACACGCTGACGAAGGCCGGCATCGCCGAGCCGCGCATCGGCGTCTGCGGCATCAACCCGCACGCCGGGGAGAACGGCCTGTTCGGCGAGGGCGAGGAGGAGGCGAAGATCATCCCGGCCGTTCGGGCATGCCAGGCCCGGGGCTGGCGCGTGGAGGGGCCGCTTCCGGCCGACACCCTGTTCTTCCGGGCAGCCCGCGGCGACTTCGACCTGGTGGTGGCGATGTATCACGACCAGGGGCACGGCCCAGTGAAGGTGATGGGGCTGGAGGCCGGGGTGAACATCACCATCGGGCTGCCGGTGGTTCGCACCTCCGTGGACCACGGCACCGCGTTCGACATCGCCGGCAAGGGCGTCGCCGACGAGGGTTCGCTGGTGGAGGCGCTGCGCCAGGCGGCGGAGCTGGCGCCGAACCGGCACTGACGCGGGAGCGGCCCCGAGGCTCAAGGCTTCGAGACGCCGGCTGCATCAACGCACACCTCCGGCGTGGGCCTGGCCGGCACTGCATGGGGGCCTTCACCACCATTCCCGGCCGCAGCACGGGTTTCATGGGGCAGGGAACCGGGACTGCCGCCAATGGCCTGCGCCAGCTGTTCCGCCGGTTCTCCCGGTTCCATGGCGAACCTAGCCGCACGCCGGCCGACCCGCCAGACTGGCCGTCTCGCCTGCGGCCAGCTCGATGATCTCCGCGGTGATCTCCTCCTGGCGCACCGTCCTCTGGCTGGCCTGCAAGGACGAAAGCTGGCGCTCGATCTGGGTCCGGGCGGCGGCCATCGCCTCCATGCGTGCCTCGTTCTCCGCCGCGAAGGCGTGGAGCGCGGCGTTGCAAAGCTGCGCGTGGAGGTGCTCCGCCGCGAGACCCGTCAAGAGGGCGGACGGTGCCAGGTTCAGCAAGGGCGCGTTCAGGTCCTTCGATTGAGGGAACAGCGCCGGGTCGAGCGGCAGCAGGCGGCGGCTCTGGACGGATCTGCCGCGGCCCGGCTGCCAATCCGTGAAGACGGCATCAATCCGCCCGGGTCCGCCATCGGCGGCCCAGGCGTGCAACGCCCCGGCTATGGTGTCGGCCAGTTTCGGGATGCCCGAGGAATGGGACGGCATGACGGCGCTCCAGCCGGGCGTGATCCCCCGTTCGGCCGCCACGGCCAGGCCGCGCGTGCCGATGAGGAACAGGCCGGCCCCAGCCACGCCGGCGCCCGCCGCATCCAGCACCCGTCCGCTGAACGCCCCGGCGAAGCCCTGCTCGGCGCAGAACAGCACCAGGGCGGGCCGTCCCGGCGCATCCGCCTGGCCGTCCCGCCCTTCGGGAAGCAGGGCCAGCACCCGGCTGATTGCGGCTGCGATGGTCGCCGCGTAGGCGTCCACCGCGGCAAGCTGGTTGCGCGCCTGCTGTGCGCGGGCGGCGGCGATCCCGCGCATCGCGTTCACGACCGCGCCAAGCTGGCGGACGCCGTTGATGCGCGCACCGATGTCAGCGAGCCGTTCCGTCATGGTGCGGGTGTGGGCATGACGCTCCGCACATGCTCCTTCAGCGCCGCCAGCAGCGCCTGCCTGCCGGCCTCGTCCAGCGTGCCCGTGTCCTGCACCGCCCGGACCGGCCCGGCCGCCGCCCGGTCGAGCGCCGCGGCGAAGCCCTGGCGGAACCCTGCCACGGCCGGGAGCGGCAGTGCGTCCAGCAGGCCGGACTGCACCGCCAGGACCAGCGCCACCTCGTCCGCCAGGCGCAGCGGGGCGTGCTGCGGCTGGGCCAGGACCGCGCGGATGCGGGCGCCGCGGGTGAGCTGGTCGCGGACGCGCGCATCGGGCATTCCGCCGAACCGGGTGAACGTCTCCAACTCCAGGAATTGCGCATAGTCCAGGCGCAGCGTCTGCGCCGCGTTCCGCAGCGCGCGGGCCTGGGTTTTGCCGCCGACCCGGCTGACGCTGGTGCCCACGTCCACCGCCGGCTTCTGGCCGTCGTGGAACAGCTTGGCGTCCAGCACGATCTGGCCGTCGGTGATCGAGATCAGGTTGGTCGGGATGTAGGCGCTGAGGTTGCCGGCGTCGGTCTCGGCGATGGGCAGCGCCGTCAGCGATCCGCCGCCCCTCTCCTTGGACAGCTTCGCGGCGCGTTCGAGCAGCCTGGCATGGACGTGGAACACGTCGCCCGGATAGGCTTCGCGCCCTGGCGATTGGCGGGTCAGCAGGGCGATCTCGCGATGGGTGGCCGCGTGCTTGCTCAGGTCGTCCATCACGATCAGCGCGTGCCCGCCGCGGTCGCGGAAGTACTCGGCCATTGCCATGCCGGCGAACGGCGCGATCCATTGCAGCCCGGGGGAGCTTGCGGCCGAGGCGACGACGACGATGCAGCGCCCGGAGGCGCCGCCATCCTGGATCGCGTCAATGGCCCGGCGGATGCTGGAGCTTTTCTGCCCGACGGCGACGTAAACGCAAACGATGTCGCTGTCCCGCTGGTTGATGATCGTGTCTATGGCGATGGTCGTCTTGCCGGTGGCGCGGTCGCCGATGATCAGCTCGCGCTGGCCGCGGCCCAGGGCGAACAGCGCATCAACGACCAGGAGGCCGGTTTGGACAGGCTGGATGACCAGGTCGCGGTCAATGATCTCCGGCGCCGGGCACTCGATGGGGTCGAGTTGGCTGGCGGCGACGGGACCCTTGCCGTCGAGCGGCCGGCCCAGCGGGTCAACGACCCGGCCGAGCAGGGCAGGCCCGACCGGCACCCGCACCACGTCGCCGGTGCCGCGCACCGGGTCGCCGGCCTCCACGCCGTCCACGTCGTCCAGCAGGACGCAGCCGATGCGGTCGCGTTCGAGCACCTGGGCGAAGCCGGACCCGCCCCTACCGAAGCGCAGCAGCTCGTCCAGGCGCACGCCGGGCAGGCCCGAGACGAGGGCGATGCCGTCGCCCACCTCCTCGACGCGGCCGGTCTGCGCGGCCTGCGCGCCCAGGGACACGGCGCCGAGCTTGGCGCGGGCGCCGGCCAGCCAGGCGTCAGCGCCGGCCGTCATGCCCGGCCCCTTCCCCAACTTTTTCGGAGATCAGTGCCAGGTCCGCCTGCCAGGAGTTGCTGACGTCCAGATGCGGGCCGTGCAGCTCCAGCCCGGCGATGAGGGCCGGGTCGGTCCGGTATGTCACCCGCGCCGCGGCGCCCAGGGCCTCGGCGATCAGGCCAGTCGTGCGCGCCTGGTCCGCCGGGTTGATCGGCGCCGCGCTGACGGCCTCGAGGCCGGCGTCGGCAGCGGCCTGCCGCGTCGCGTCCGGCAAGGCGCGGAGCCGTTCCAGCAGCCAGGCGAGGAAGCTGGCCTCCACCGCCGGGCCGGTGAGCCGCGCGGCGAGCCGGCCGGCAATGTCCACGCCCAGGTGGCCGGAACGCTCGGCCCAGGCGTCCTCGCCGGCAAGCTGAGCGGCGGCAATCGCTGCCGTCCCCGCCGCCTCCAGCGCCGCCACCCTTGCGGCCGTGTCCGCAAGCTGCGCCGTGGCGGCCTGTCCGGCGGCGTCGTGCGCCTGCTGCAGGATCGCGTCGCGCTCGGCGGCGAAACCGGCGCGCACCTTGTCCACCTCGGCCAGGGCAGCGGCGGCTTCGGCGCGCGTGGCCTCCGCCTCGTCCAGCACGCCTTTGACCTTGGCCCGGCGCTGCTCGATCATCGCGGCGACCGGCCGCCAGAAGAAGCGCTGCAGCAGCCACACCAGGACGGCGACGTTGACCGTCTGCAGGCCGAGCGTCCACCAATCGATCCGCATCGCGCTACTTCAGCAGCGGGTTGGCGAACAGCAGCAGCAGCGCGATCACCAGGCAGTAGATCGCCATCGTCTCGATCATCGCCAGGCCGACGAACAGCGTGCGGGAGATGGTGCTGGCCGCTTCCGGCTGGCGGGCGATGGCGTCCATGGCGGCGGCGACGGCGCGGCCCTCGGCCAGCGCCGGGCCGATGGCGCCGAACGAAACCGCGAGGGCGGCGGAAACGATGCTGGCAAGCGCCAACCAGTTCATGCGGAGGTCCTTTCGCCGGACGGGTCCGGGACGGGTTTCGCCTCGCCGATAGCCCCGGCGATGAACACCATCGCCAGGATCGCGAAGATGTACGCCTGCACCGCGCCGGTCAGCAGGTCGAGCGCCATGAGCGGGATCGGCACCAGCAGCCCGGCCAGCGACAGCACGATGCCGACGATGAACACCCCGCTCATGACGTTGCCGAACAGCCGGACCAGCAGCGAGAAGGTGCGGGTTATGCTCTCGATCACGTTCAGCGGCACCATGACGAGGCTGGGCGTGGCGAAGGTGGCGAGGTAGCCACGCACCCCGCCCGCGCGTATGCCGAACCAGATCACCGCGAGGAACACCAGCAGCGCCAGGGCGGCATCGGTCTCCAGGTGGGCCGTGGGCGGCTCGACGCCGGGGACGAGCGTGGTCCAGTTGGCGGCGAAGATGAAGGCGAACAGCGTGCCGATGAAGGCGCGGTAAGGGCCGGGTTCGGTGTCCATGGTGTCGCGCACCTGGCCGTCCACGGTCTCGACGATCATCTCGAACGCCGATTGCGCGGCGGATGCGTCCAGCGCCAGGCGGCGGGTGACGAACATGGCGCCCAGCACCAGCACGGCCATGATCGCCCAGGTGGCGGCGACGGCCCCGGTGATCGGCACCGGACCTAGGTGGAACAGGGCGGTGCTGGTGAGCGGCGAGGTCATGCCCGCACCATCCCGGTGCGGCGCAGGACCACGGCGCGGGCAACGAGGACGCCGAGCGCCGTGACCAGCAGGGGCAGCGCACCTTCCAGGCTGACCAGCGTCAGGACGCCGCCCAGCAGGACGAAGCGGCCGACGATGGCCGCAACCGTCCCGGCGATCCCGCGCCCGGCGGCAAGCCGGTCGCTGGTCCAGCGCACGGACAGGAAGTAGGCGGTCCCGAGCGCCAGCCCGGCAGCCAGGTGCGCCAGGAGGCCCAAGGCGCCGGTCCAGGTGGGAAGGTGGCTCATGCGCGCTGCATCCATTTCCAGGCCGACCAGAACCCCAGGACGGCGCCCAGCATCAGCAGCGGCGCGGTCCACAGCAGCCCGGACTGGAACCGCTGGTCCAGCCAGCGGCCCGCGAAGATGCCGATCAGGATCGGCACGACGATCATCCAGCCCAGCACCCCGATCTGCGCCAGGCGCCGGGCAACCGACCCGTCGCCGTCGCGCAGCCGGCGGCGGTGCCGCTCGTCCCGCAGGCGGACCTGCTCGACCAGCGGGTCCTGCTCGGGCGTGGTCATGACGACAGGCCCGGGCGGCTGGCGGGCTTCAGGCGGGTGGCCATGCGGCGGATCGCGGCGAGCTGCAGGCGCGTGCTCTCTACGCGCTCGGTGCGCTCCGTCTCGATGTCGGCGCGGAAGCGGGCCAGGACCGTCTGGTCCAGCGTCGCCAGGTCGGTGCCCGTCACCGCCTCCCGCGTGGCGACCGCGACCGCCTGCCCGCCGCTCACGGTCAGCACGCCGCGGCGCACGGCGCAGAAGCGCCGGACCCCGGCGGGGCCCGTCCAGATGACAACGGAGATGGCGAGGGCGGTGAGGAAGTCGGCGTGGCCCGGCTGGATGCCGAAGCTGCCGCTGGCGTCCTCCGCGCGCAGGGACAGCACGCCTTCCTCGTCCACAACCACGTCGAGCGGGGTGGTGATGCAAAGCCTCATGCCGGCTGCCCCTGGTGCGCCGATGCCGCCGCCAGCGCCGGGCCTATTGAAGCCCCCGGCGGCGCCGAAGCCGTTGAAGCCTCCGGCAAAGCCGAGGCGGCAGCGGCGGCCTCCTTTTGCCGGGCCTCGTCCAGGTTGCCGACCATGTAGAGCGAGCTTTCCGCCCACTCGTCGGCCTCGCCGTCGAGGATCGCGCGGCACCCGGCGATGGTGTCGGCCCGGCTGACGCTGCGCCCGGGGGTGCCGGTGAACGCCTCCGTCACCACGAAGGGCTGGCTGAGGAAGCGCTGCAGCCGGCGGGCGCGCTTGACGACCAGCCGGTCGGCCGTCCCCAGCTCCTCCACGCCGAGCAGGGCGATGATGTCCTCAAGGTCGTGGAAGCGGGCCAGCGCCTCCCGCGCGCGCTCGGCCAGGCGGTAGTGCTCCTCTCCCACCACCAAGGGATCGAGCAGGACGGAGGAGGAGGCGAGCGGGTCTATGGCCGGGTAGAACCCCTGGGCCGCCAGGGTGCGCGACAGCATGATGACGCTGTCCATGTGGCTGGAGATGGCGGTCACGGCCGGGTCGGTGAAATCGTCGGCCGGGACATAGACCGCCTGGATCGCGGTGACGGCGGCGCCGGCCACCGAGGCGATGCGCTCCTGCAGCAGCGCGACCTCGGTGGCGAGCGTCGGCTGGTAGCCGACGCGGGACGGCAGGCGGCCCAGCAGGCTCGACAGCTCGGCGCCGGCCTGGACGAAGCGGAACACGTTGTCCATCAGCAGCAGCACGTTCTGGTGCCTCTGGTCGCGGAAGTGCTCGGCGATGGTCAGCGCCGACAGCGGCACCCGCCAGCGGGCGCCGGGCGGCTCGTTCATCTGGCCATAGACCAGGACGGTGCGCGCCAGCACGCCCGACCCCTGCATATCGGTCAGCAGCTCGTGGCCCTCGCGCGACCGCTCGCCGACGCCTGCGAAGACCGAAATGCCCTTGTACTTCTCGACCATGGCGTGGATCAGCTCCATCACCAGCACGGTCTTGCCGACGCCTGCGCCGCCGAACATCGCGGCCTTGCCGCCCTGGGCGAGCGGGGCCAGCAGGTCAATGACCTTGATCCCGGTCTCGAACACCTCGGTGGCCGAGGTCTCGTCCTCCAGCGCCGGGGGCGCGTTGTGGATGCCGCGGCGCGGCGTGCCCTCGGGCAGCGGCCCGCCGCGGTCCCGCACCGTGCCCAGCACGTCCAGCAACCGGCCCAGCACCGCGTCGCCGACCGGGACCTGGATGGGCGCACCGGTCGCCCGCACCGCCGTGCCGCGCGCCAGCCCGGCGGTCGCCTGCATCGCGATGCCCCGGACGGTGGCGGTGTCAACGTGGCTGTGGACCTCCAGCACCAGCGGCCCGGGCCGGTCCCACTCGACGGTCAGGGCGGTGTTGACCGGCGGCAGGGTGCCGCCGTCGAAGCGCACTTCCACGACGGCGCCGCGAACGGACAGGACGTGGCCGGAGACGGCTCGGCCGGCGGACCCTGCCTCTTTGACCGGATGGTCAGGCAGGGGAATGCGCCGCAGGGATGCGGAGGTGGTTGGCGCGGGCATGGATGCTGCGGCTCCGGCTGCGGTGCCGGGTCATCCTCTCGCGCGTGTGCGCCATCGCATCGGGATGGCGGCCTGGCGTCCTGACGAATGCGGAAGGTGTTCCGGCGTCCATGCCTGCAAGCGCCTTTGTTGGCGACGACACGAGGTCGCTGAGTTTCGAAGATGCGCTTGGGTGATGCATGTCATCCTGCCAGCTATGCGGCGGCGGCGGCAGCCTCGGAAACTACTCATTCCAGCGGGCGTGCGCTGTTGCGGCCGGAGAAGGGACAGGGGTGACGGCGGGCACGCCAGCCTCCCCACCCGGAACCGTCCTGCCCGGCGGGCGGCGATTTGGCAGCAGGCCGGTGCGGGCCATGGCGCGTCCTGCTGCGTTTTGTCTTCCTGCTCCTTTTCGCCTCCGGGAGAGGGTTGGGATGCGGGACGCTGCGGGCGCAGGAACGGGTTCGGGCGGCTGACCAGGATATGGCGTGGCTCTTGCAGCCTCCCTCACCCCGGCCCTCTCCCGGAGGGAGAGGGAGGAGAGGGTGCCTGCCGCGGTTGACGCCGCCGCGCAAACGTCCTGTTCTCCGGTCCAGCCTTCACCCCTGCCGCAAAGGCTCCTTGTATGACCGTCACCGCCAACGGCCGCACCGCCGACCACTCGATTGACCCCATGTTCCTGGAACGCTGGTCCCCCCGCGCCTATGACGGCCAGCCCGTTCCGCGCGAGGACCTGATGACCATGCTGGAGGCTGCCCGCTGGGCGCCGTCGTCCTACAACTCGCAGCCCTGGCGGTTCCTGTACGCCATCAAGGACGGGCCGCACTGGGAGCAGTTCCTGGGCCTGCTGGCCGAGGGCAACCGCGCCTGGTGCAAGAATGCCGGCGCGCTGCTGGTGCTGCTGTCCAAGTCCACGATGGCGGTGCCGGGCAAGGAGGGGGAGGTGCCGTCGCACAGCCACAGCCACGATGCCGGGGCGGGCTGGGCCTACTTTGCGCTGCAGGCGGCGCGGATGGGCTACCAGGCGCACGGAATGGTCGGCTTCGACATGGACCGGGCGTTCGCCGAGTTGCACGTCCCGATCGGCTACCGGGTCGAGCAGATGATCTGCGTCGGCCGCCGCGGCGACCCGGCGCAGCTTCCGGACGCGGTGCGCGCGCGGGAGCAGCCGAACGCCCGCCGCCCGGTGTCGGAAAGCGCGTTCG